>Ga0315285_10008733_pt1 | contig 10388 bp, 14 predicted proteins | sample YL17G09_36_MG_FD_203698 | JGI IMG/M metagenome (GOLD analysis project Ga0315285, IMG submission 203698) | Sediment microbial communities from Yellowstone Lake, YNP, Wyoming, USA - YL17G09_36 | ecosystem: Environmental > Aquatic > Freshwater > Lake > Sediment | place: USA: Wyoming | collected... | reverse complement strand
AGGATATTATCAGAATAGAGCACGGAAAGACCAAATTAGATGTTCTTAATGAACTTTTGAAGCAGATAGAATTTAACAAGGTGCTTATCTTCGGAAGAACCAAGCATGGGGTGGAACGGCTGTCAAAAACGCTTTCCAGCAACGGTTTTAAGGTAGAATCCATACACGGAAACAAGAATAACTCTCAGCGCCAAAGAGCTCTGGGTTTATTCAAGAATAATAGCATTCAGGTGCTGGTGGCAACTGATGTTGCAGCCCGCGGACTGGATATTGCAGATATCAGCCACGTCATAAACTATGACATACCTGCAACCTATACTGATTATATCCACCGTATCGGCCGGACCGGAAGAATGGATCAGAGAGGAATGGCCCTGACGTTTATTGAATAATTATTACCATGGATGAAAAGCCGCCCGTCACTGGGCGGTTTTTGTTATCTTGAAGTTTTCGTAAATTGAGATTATTCTAAAAGAGGAGATAACTAACCCCTCGGCCACGCTCGGGGCAGGAATTTAGTGCTTCATTAAGACTCAGCATCTTCGATATTTCGGTAAGGTCGTTCAGACTCTGAAAAGTCCTCAGACTCGAAGAGCTCAGGGTAAAGAAAATTGAAGAATATGAAAATTTTTGTGAGGGTAAAACCCAAAGCGAAAGAGGAAAAAGTAATAAAGGTTAGCGATAAGAACTTTAAAATATCGGTGAAAGAACCGCCGGAGAAGGAGAGAGCAAACCGCGCCGTTTTAAAAGCGTTAGCCGATTATTTTGCCACCAGCCAGTCAAATATAAAAATTATTTCAGGATCTACTTCAAAACAAAAAATTATTGAGATTAAAAAAAAGCCGGAAAAATAATGAACTATACCCCTTCGGGGCGAGTTCTTTCGGCGGCTCTCATCCTTGCTCTAAAGAACAGGGCATTCTCGCCGCCGAAATAAAATTAAGTAATATGGCTAAAACAAAAATAATAAAAAGCCGCATATACCGAAGCGCTGACACGGGCCGTTTTGTAGGAAAGAAATACGCAAAAAGACATCCCAAAACCACGGTCCGGGAAGTCGTAAAGAAAAGAGGGTAAGAAATGGAAAACATCGAAATTAAAAAAGAGGAGAGAACTGAAAGTGGATGGAATTTTTTGATTGAAGTTGGCGGCAATGAAGATAAAATTGAATATTCAGTAACGCTTGATGAAGAATATTGGGAGAAGTTAACCAATGGTCAGCATTCACCCGCAGAACTTATAAGACGTTCTTTTGAATTCTTGCTTGAAAGAGAGCCCAAAGAGTCAATCCTTAGAAAATTTAATCTCAACGTTATTAATAGATATTTTCGTGAATACGAAAATAAAATAAAGGAGTGATGATATAATTAGGATATGAATTTAAAGATTTTATCTATTTTATTTGTTTTGACCATCGCAACAAAAAATCGTCACGGAACCGTTAGGGTAGGGGACTAATAAAATAAATTTGTGAAAGAAAAGAAGGAAAAATACTGGTCGGGATATGTGACCAAACATAGTTTTGCTTTGGATTTGGAAGAAAGGGTATTTACCTGGAACAATCCGAAAGAAATCGCCGCTTCGCTGAAACGATCGGCGCTCGCGAGCGAGCGCCGGAAAAGAACGCCTTTTCAATCGGCAATGTCTATGCTTAATTTCTATATCAACCGCGCAGGTAAAAATCTGCCGAAAAAACAGAAAAAAATTCTTGAGCAGGCAAAAGTTGAACTACGAAAAGCATTCCACCACCCCGCATGAGAGGGGATAGACTTGACGGTTTAGCTATTACCAAAAAGCGCCCCTATGCCTATCGGCCGGGGCGATTTTTGGTAATCTTCTTATTCATTATTGACAGATAAATAAAAATAGTCATAATTAGAATAGTTCTCAACAATTGAATAAAGGTAAGGGAAGCCCTAAAGGGACAGAAAGGAGACCACAATGAAACGGATAGCTCTGGCTTCTTTGCTAAGCTTGATGATGGTATATCTGATAATCTCGCCCGGTGCTGCCAAGGGGGAGGATGAAGTGGTAGCGCTCGTGGCGGGATGCAATCCAGTTGTCTGGACAGGACCGGATAATACATCCGTCCAGACAATAGTAGATTCGGTGAAACTGCCAACAGCTTCACTGATATCTTGGAAGTTTGAACCTGAAACGGGGCAATGGCTTGGATTTGCTCCCTTTGTTTTATCTGGAGCAAATGATTTTTTTTCGGTAGATAGGCTTGATGTGGTTTTTCTCTGCGTTAACGGATTTACGTGGTGGTATCGTCCCGTTTTAGACGATTCCACCCTTCCTTAAACCCACAGGGCGAACAAAAGAATTTCGCTGAAAGGCCGGTGCCATACCGGTCATTTTCTTTTAAATTTAATAATATAAATCAGATTTTTGACAACTTCTAATCGCCCCTATGCCTATCGGCCGAGGCGATTTTTACAAACCAGTCGCTACGAACCAGTCGCTTCGCTCCTTGTCATTGTTTTGCAATGAAACGCTCCTTGTAATTATTTCGTAATTAAGGGTAGAATAAAATAATATGGATTATTACTTTATTATTTATTTTTTAGCTGGAATATTGCAAGATTTTATATTAACCTTAAATCTCCGCTTTATCGCTAAAGATAAAGTTATCCCTGCTGCTATTTCTTCTTTTATTGTTACAGTTATAACCTTGCTCGTGATTTATAACATTCTTACTCAACTGGAAGCCCGAAGAGGTATAATTGCAATACTTGCTTACGCCTTAGGGATTGGTATAGGAACATTTTTAGCAATGAAAGTCAAAACTGGATTCAAAGATTAAAGCCCACGATTATAGAAAAAAATCGCCTAATAGGCGATTTTTTGGTAGAATTCAAATATGATAGAACTAAATGATCAAAATTTTGAAGAAGAAGTTTTAAAAAACGAGAAGCTGGTTTTAGTTATTTTTTGGAGCCCGGGATGCAAGCCTTGCTTAACGATGGAGCCGATTATTGAGGAATTAGCTAAGGAATTTGAGGGTAGGGTAGAGGTTGGAAAGTTAAATATAATAGAAAATCTAGAAATTGCCAAAAAATATGGAGTTCCGGCAACTCCTACCCTTATTATTTTCAAAGACGGGAAACCAATAGAAAAAGCTGTCGGTTTGCGGCCAAAACAGACTTTAATTGACAAACTTAATTCATTGCTTTGAGTTTCATAAAATAGGGGATTGGCATTTTTTTCTATGGATAGTGTGGTCTTAATAAAAATTTCCCCTAAAAATAAAATTTTATGCAAAAAAGAGTATTTTTGATACACGGCTGGGAAGGATATCCTGAGGAGGGATGGCGACCTTGGCTTAAAAAAGAACTTGAGAGCAGGGGATTTAAGGTAATTGTTCCAGCTATGCCCGACACTAAAAACCCTCATATGGACAAATGGGTGCCTTTTCTTGCCAAATTGGTGGCAGAACCCACGGAAAACGATTATTTTGTAGGGCACAGCTTGGGATGCATTACTATTCTTAGATACTTAGAAAGGCTCAAAGAAGGCGATAAGGTTGGCGGAACAGTGCTGGTAGCTGGCTTTACCGATGATTTGGGGTATAAAGAGCTCTCCAGCTTCTTCCAGACGCCAATTGACTTCCCTAAGGTCAAAAGCCGGGCTAGGGCATTTGTAGCTATACATTCGGACAATGACCAATATGTAGCCCTTTCTTACGGAGATATCTTTAAAGAAAAACTTGGCGCAAAATTAATTATTGCCCACAATATGAAACATTTTTCCGGAGACGATAATATTCTTGAATTGCCGGTTGCCTTAGAAGCTATTTTAAGTATATCCAAACCTTAGAGGGGAGGGCTTGATCCTTTGGTAGGCTCAGGATCAACTCTGAGCATAAATAAGGTAGGGAAGGGTTGACGAGGGCTTTTGAACCCTTTATTATAGAGGTAGAGAATGTCGTACAATGTAGGTAAAGAGATGTTCTCTATATAAATAAGATAACCCTCTCCCAAAACACGTTTTTTGACATATCTTTGCTTGGTCGTAGATTATCTCAATATTTTATAATAATATTTTATAATAATGTACGCGAAATCTGGTAAAAAATTTTATGAAAAAATCTGACAAAAAAATTATTGATCATATCCCCGACTTTCTGGATTACTGTGAAGTTGAAAAAGGTTTAGCCGATAAAACACAGGAAAATTATAAGCGATACCTTCAGAAGTTTATTCAGTGGTCAAAAGGCGCTAAAAAGGCTGATTTGAAGCCCCACGAGCTTACATCCGAAGATATCTGGGCCTATAGGCTATATTTATCCCGTTTTCAAGATGAAAAAGGCCATACCTTAAAAAAGGTTACTCAACATTACTATTTAATCGCTTTAAGGGCTCTTTTGGGATACTTTACAGCTAAAGACATAGTTTCCCTGCCAGCAGATAAAATAAGCCTGCCAAAGGACGCCAAGAAGGAGAAAACCGTTAAATTCCTTAGTTTAGACCAGATTGAAAAGCTTCTATTGGCCCCAAATACAAAAGAGGATGCTGGTTTAAGGGATAGGGCTATCTTAGAGTCTTTTTTTTCAACCGGCCTTAGGATAGCCGAGCTTGTGGCTTTAAATCGAGAGCAGTTTGCTAATATAAACAACAAGAAAGACCTGGAATTAAGCATTATTGGTAAAGGAAGCCGTCCCAGGACTGTTTATTTTTCAGAAAGGGCTTTCTCTTGGGTAAAAAAGTATCTCGAAACCCGTGAAGACAAAGAAAAGGCTCTGTTTATACATTATCGGGCAAGAAAAGACGCAGAAGGCCGTTTAACTGCCCGTTCTATAGAAAGAATTGTTAAAAAATATGTCATTCAGGCTGGCGTACCAGTTTTTACTACGCCCCATACCCTACGGCATTCCTATGCTACAGATCTGTTAACACAAGGTGTTGACTTAAGATCAATCCAGGAATTCTTAGGGCATCAAAGCATTATTACAACCCAAATATACACACATGTTACTAATAAAAGACTGCGAGACATCCATCGCAAGTTTCACAGTGGGAAAAATTTAAAAGAATAAAGCCGTTAAGATTAACGGCTTTTTCGATAAATAGTAAATGTCGCACAATATTAAGAGCTTTCTATCCTAACTACTGTAATACTATTATTACCAGGTAATTTTGAATTTATGAACTTCGCCGCCACGAAAAATACACTCTATTTCTTGGACTTTTAATTTTTCTTTTGGGAGGACATAAGAAGAAACCTGCCAAAAATATCCTTCTAAAATTAAACAATAAAGAGGATGACTAGTGAAATTTCTTACGGTCAGTACAACATAATGTTCCCTTTCGTTAAGTTCCTCAGCTTTTAATTCACCTGTCGTCATATATTTTTGCCACAGACGCCCTGTTTCTTCACAAACTAGTTTTAAAGATACAAAATATTTCATTATAATTCTGGTAAATATAGATACTTTAGCGCCGAAACGGCCGGTCTCTCTAAATACTTCATCCTCCCATTGAAAAAGATTTCTATATATTAATAAAACTAAAAGATAAAGATAAAAAGGGTACCACTGAAAAGTTTTTATTTCTTTGAATTTGAGGGGATATCCTAGCTTTTTCATTTCAGCTTCTAGTTTTGGGAGTCCTTCTTTCCCTTCTTTTTCAAAAATGAGCTGCACATCCTCTAGAAAGGTACTTCCAATAATTTCTCCTTTAATTTTTTTTATTTTCTCGATTTCTTCTTTGGGAATTTGAAGCATAATCTGGAATATTTTTTAAAAATTTACCCTAAATTTTAGCAGAATTTTTTCTCTCGTAGATTTTGTTCCAGAAAAACTTTCCACACCAGAAACCGAAGGCAGCTCCAGTAATAAGCAAAATAATAGTTGCTATATGGTGAATTAAATACCATTGGTTCCAGGAAAATCCGAAGCTGTATTTTGGAAAATCAGCCACAAGCCGATTTATATACCAAATTTCAATGCCGGCATGAATCAAAAATTGCAGCAATATCCCAAAAACCGTAAATGAAATTATATAAATCACTCTTTTCATTAATTTATTATATCCCTTCAGTTTTTTCAGGACAAGCCCTTCGAGTTACTCAGGGCAAACAAAAAATCAATCAGAGAGAGAAGAACTCTACAAGACATTAAAACAAAAGGCAGCTTTTCAGCTGCTTCTTAGTAAAGGTCTAAAAATTTCGTCGTTGTAACGTTCTATCATTGGGACAATATCAAGCGTCTCGCCTGTCCGGAATACATTCATTCTTAACTCCGGCCATCTTCTGTTGCCAGATTCTATCCAAGCATAGTACAAATCAGATATTGTTCTTAATCGTCTGTAGAGTGTGGACGGATCGTAAGGATTAATAAAGAATCCGTTGCCAGAAAGGCGTTTAGGATCGTATCCACGCATATATTCCTTAGATCCGCCGGTTTCGCTAGTTAAAACTAGATTTCCATTTTCCGTTGATCTCATGTCACCGGTTCCGCAGGCTTCCCATCCTGGCCAAGGTGTGGCCAGCCAAACGTCGCATCCCGCAGCCCCTTTTCTTAAAAGTTTAAAGCTATAATCAAGAAGAAAAACAAATTTGCCTTGCAGTTGCGGATCTTCCATCCATTTATAGAATTTTTCCACCCAATCATGGCAGTAACTATCTCCATAAGCAGGTATTCCTGCCGCGAACATCTGCATTCCAAGACCCTGTAATATACCAAAGGGTGTTTCCACCGTTTCGTCTCTCTCGGCGCAAATTGCCTTTATTATTGGCTCTAACATCGGATATTGGCTCTTATAAGGTACAATTCTTCGTACCCAAACTATTAAAGGTTTCCTTGGATCTAACCTTACCCCGGTAGATTCTTTTGCTAAATCAAGAAGATCATGTTTGTCTTCTTGGTGAATTGTCCACAATCTGAAGGGGTCCAGTTTTCCCTTTCTTCTTCTTATTCTTGGACTAAGCCACAGTATTCTGTCTGAGCCATTTCTAATGCCCTCTACTATCTTAGAAGAAAATTGTGGGAAATTTTTTCTTGTAATATAACCATGTTCTCTACTTACGGGGCTTACTCTGTCTGCTAAGACCATTAAAGCCTGGGTAAAATCTATCATCCCATCTCTCACAAAAATTGGATAATATCTTTCTGCGTTAATTCCCATTTGACTAAACCAATCAGGGCTGAATTTTTCCATTCCGGCTGGATCTGGTGTATGGATAGTAAAAAGCATTTTTGTTCCATCAAAATAAGGATCGTCTCTCATTGCAGCCGCGGCGACAGAGGTGTGAGATTCGTTAAACCAAACAATGTCTGGTTTTATTCCGAGCGCTTTTAATAACATCGGTGCTGCGTTTCCAAAGATTGCTTCTTGCTGGAGTCTCATTAAGCGGCCGTCGACATAAAGGTAATTGAAGGCAGGATTCCTGAGTCCAAAAACAGGAGTACCGCCTCGGTTGATTTCCAATACCCTTACACTTGTTTTTCTGTCATTAATTATCGGTATTAGTTCCATAATTGGCTTAACCCGGCGGGAATCATAACTGATTTCTCTGCCGTCTATCCAATGATTGCCATAAAGAGGAACTATTCCGATCGCTGAAATTCCTGCTCTTTTTAATCCTGCCATAATATCTCCGGCTAAAATGCCCAAACCGCCTCGGAAATTAGCTCCCCTTGCCGGCTCTGGGAGCTCAGGAATCATCATTTCCATTGAGAGAAAAACCAGTTTATGGCCGCTTTTCATCGCTTCTTCCCTCCTTTCTTGGCTGATGTATTAAAATTTAAATGAGCTATTTTATATTATCAAATTATAGCAACATTTTTAGCGAATACAAGCTATTTACTGTGGATAAAATAAAAAAGCGTTGGTAGAAGCCAACCCTTTTCTCTTTTTGTCGCTTTACAATAAATTCTAAGCTTTTAATTATTATCTTTACCTAAACATTTTGCCAATAGGTTTCTGCTTCTTTTTCCATTTTATCTAGTCTGGTATAGTAATCTGGAAATTCATTCAAGTGAGCCAAAGAAATCTTGCCCGTCGTTAAAGAATCATCGTTGGTAACATTGGTATTAGCATCAACTGTCCCATGTTCTAATTCTACGTCCATTCCCCTTCTGAACTGTTCCACATCAAATTTTGACCAATCAATACCGAACATTTCACCAATATTTTTTGCCTCTTCAGTTGTAAAATGTTTTTTAGCTGTCATTTTTTAAAAATTAATTATTAAATCTCTATAACTATTCTAACAAAAAATAAACCGTAATACAAAAAGCCTCGGCGAGTTAAATCCGAAGCCTTGAAATCAATCTAGAGGATCAGATTCTTCCGGAGTGATAAAATGAACAAAGGCGTTATATAGAAGTAATATCCCTATTTTCGCTTATCTAATTTCCAAAGGGACCCGGTTGAAGTTGATCATCGTCTATAGGTATCTTGCGTTCGCGACAAAAATCGCGGAAAAATCTATAAAATTCATTTTCACAATAAACCGGGAAAGTCACTCCCACATACCATCGGTCAGGCTGGAAATCTCGACTGACTAGAACACTAGTATTATCTGCAGGATTCTTTGGATCTATGAAGCGGTTTTGGAATGCGATAGCGAATTCGTGAATATCTTCTCTGTTTGGGAAATAAATTTTTATTGTTGTTTTTTTCTCTAGAATGACTCTTTGTAGTCGCGGCATTCTTCTCCCTCCAAGAGTAATAAGTGCTAAGATTAGATTATCAAAATTTTAAAATATGTCAAGCATAAATTAAATATTCCAAATCTCATTAAGCTGGTAAAAGCAATATGCATTTAAAACAAAAACCCCTTATGAAATGTAAGAGGTTTTTATTATATTTTAATTTTTTTATTGAAAACGAACGGGAATTATAAGTTGGTCGGCGTTTTGGGGAAGATCTGAAGGGTTGTCTTTTTCAAGAACAAGTGTCCCTTTTTCTGTCGAGGGCGATTGAAATTCTAAAGTAGCTTCAAAAGGCACAAAATCTGTTGTCATCCAGCTTGATTTAGCTTGTGCTATGGCTGTTCCTAACTCTTTTCCATTTTTGTCCAGTAATTTTATTGGAAAACTGGCCTCAAAAAACCAATTTCCCCTCGCCTCTCCTTTAATTTCAAGCGGACTTTTTACTGTATCATTTGGACGAGGATTACTGACGATGATAAGATCTTTCTTCTCTAATTCATTTCCGATATCTTCGGTAAATGTTTTTCCATCAGGTGTTTTACATTGACGAGGATAGGATTCCATTACTGGATATCCTTTTGCAATACATTCTTCAAAGCTGCTCACATTCGAAATACCTGGTTCTTCTTTATTTTCTTTATGCCAAAGAAAAAATAAGAAATCTAAAATTGCGATTGAAATGACGGCGATTATTATAAATATTAACCATTTTTTCATATGAATTATTTTATTGTTGTATCTTTTTTATTTTAGAAAACCACTGGCCAAATTTGCAGTCTGGGCTATGGGAAGGGGCAAAACTTCTTAAAAGAGCCACTGCTTCTTCAAACATACCTTGGATGTAAGAAGGATCTGTGTCTATTTCGTGCAGCTCTTTTTTAAAAGGAAGCCTGTCGATAAAACCGTTACCTTTGTCAACAACGTAAAAAGCAAGATAGCCCTTTCTCGATGTTGAAAATCCATTTTTTTCTAGGAGATAAGTATAAACATCCATTTGAAGCTGGAAACGATCATATACAGAAGGTACGCTGCTGCCTGTTGACTTATAGTCGAGAGGAGCCAGCTTACCGTCAGGAAACTCTATTACGTCATCGACTGCCCCAAATATAGTAGCTTGCATGTTGGTGTCATAATAACGTATCCCTTCAAAATTACTCCGCCACTGATTTAATTTATTCTGATCAGAAAAAAGTTTAGCCTTTATATTGCTTTCCAGAAGTAAAGGGTGCGGTTTTCCTTCTGCACGATAACTGTCAAATTCTTTTTTTAAAAGAACATCAACTGCAATATTTAAAGCATAAGGAAAGGGCTGGGGTCTTCTAACGCCTAATTTTTTTTCCAGCCAGAAACAAAGGGGGCATTCCAGATACAAGTTTAGAGAGTTTGGGGAAAGTTGTATTGGCTTAATATTATTCATAATCTGCTATCATTTTATATCTGATTTTCTTATCAGTCAAATTTCCGCCAGTTTAAAATTTTATAATAAGAAAAATTTTCTTTCAAATAAAAAACCACCGGGAAACCGGCAGAATTAAAATAGAACAATTTTATTATTTATTCACCGAATCTCCTTTGGCGCCTGGCGTAGTCAGATAAGGCATCATCTAAGTCTTTCTCTGTAAATTCCGGCCAGTATTTTTTTGAAAAATATAATTCGGTATAGGCAGATTGCCAAATCAAAAAATTAGATATTCTTTGTTCACCTCCTGTTCTAATGATTAAATCAGGA
>Ga0315285_10008730_pt1 | contig 10388 bp, 3 predicted proteins | sample YL17G09_36_MG_FD_203698 | JGI IMG/M metagenome (GOLD analysis project Ga0315285, IMG submission 203698) | Sediment microbial communities from Yellowstone Lake, YNP, Wyoming, USA - YL17G09_36 | ecosystem: Environmental > Aquatic > Freshwater > Lake > Sediment | place: USA: Wyoming | collected... | reverse complement strand
GAGAAGGAGCTTGGTGAGATATTCGGTGACTGCGAGGTTGGAGCGCAGCCGCCCTTTGGGAACTTATATGATTTGCCTACAATTATGGACAAGGTGTTAGAGGAGGACGACCATATTATGTTCCAGGGCGGCACACACGAGAAGTCGATACGGATGAGTATGGCAGATTACCGGAAGCTGGTCGGGCCAAAGGTGCTCGAATTCAGCAAGCATGTAGCTTCGTGATGCTGGTTCCGGAGGTCAAGAGCGGGATTAGTTTACAACGCCGGTAATGAGAATCTGCGAGGTATTTCAATTTTTGAAAAAGCTGCGGAACCAGAGGATTGATTTATCTTTTATTTTTGCTTTTATCCTCGATGGACCAGAGATATCTTTGTAATTCAATGACAGCCTGTTCATTCCTGGCATCTGAGAAAAGAGGGATTGCTTTTTTTACGACTGCGGTTGCTTCATCGTAGCGTTGCTGCGTTAAAAGCGCCTTTGCGAGCGCTAAATGATTTTCTACTTTGAGTGGATTCATATCTACGGCTTGCTGAAGATATCCGGTTGCTTCACTGAAGCGGTTGATTTCCGCCAGGGCGGAGCCCAAATTTCTAAGTGTCTTAACCGAGTTTGGTTCCTGGGCCAAATCTTCCCGATAAGCCTCAATCGCTTTACTCATATATTCGGAGGCATCTTTATCCCTGGCTAATTGTTTCGATGCCAAACTGATATTGTAGTACATATCCGACATACTGTGCTTTATTTTGGCCTTTTTGTTGTATTCAATGGCGCCTTTGGCAGCGTCGATAGCTTGCTGCCATTTACCCAGCCTTGCCAGAATCTGCCCCATATTATTGTATGCCATAATCGACATTGTTGGGTTGGCCTTAATGATTTCTTTATATGTTGCGACGCTCTCATCCAGTTTGCCCTGGCTTTCAAGTTTTGATACTCTCTCCAGATATTTATTTGACAGAGAAACAAGGGCATTTTGGCGTACTACCGGCGCCAGCATATTTTCTATCGGCACATAGTCATCCGTCAATACAATTTCGTGTGCTTTTTTCTTGAGCGTTTCTATTTCAGAATCGTTTAATATCCATAAATTCGAACCTGCTACCGGCTTTTCTGAGCCCAGGTTTTCAAGATTAATTTTTTGCTTGGCAGCAATAATTATAAAGGTGTTACGTTGTGAGAGCGGTTTCTTTTCGACAACGACATAAACACAGGGGAATGTTTGCTGGAGAGTTTTGACAGCGGCTCCCAGGAAGAGCCCGCTGTCATAAATATCAATCAGGTTTATCATATATACGCCATCGGCAGTCAGTATTCGGGCAATTTTGTCATTGAATTCTTTGGTTGTCAGCTGGTAGGGCACCGAATAGTCGTTGAAGGCATCTCCATAGACGAAATCATATCGAGGTATTTGGCCATCGGTTCGTTTTTTCTGGAGTAACTCGTCAACATAATTGCGGGCATCCATTGTAAATATGTTAATGGAAGTATTCCTATCCAGGCCGAAAGCCCGGATGGCTGCCTCAGTTACCCGCGAGTCGATTTCGGCCACATCAATGCGACTTCCTGGCCAGACTTTCTCAACATATCGAGGAAAGACATACCCTCCCCCTCCGATTGATAGAACCGAAATTTTATTCTTGTTTCGACCGGCCAGATGTGTTACTGCAGCATAGATCTGCTCGTAGGAGTATTGTAAATCGAGTATGTCGTCCATTACGATTTTGCTGTGCATTAGTTTGTCCAGCATAAATTCACGTCTGTCCACTGTTTCTAAAGTGCTTTTTACAGCAATGTAGGAGTATTGGCTTTCGTCCTCATAAAGAACGGTGGGATTCGGTTTTTCTCTCAATGCGAGAGACGAGCCGGTACTCTCGGCCCATCTGGCAGGTGTCATTGCCATAGTCATTAAGGCAAGGAAGATTGCCTCCCACAGGTACAGCGGCCAGAATCTAGTCCAGTACAGGACAGCCATCAGCAGCAGGACTGCCGCGACCGTCCAGATGATAGCAATGGTTCCCATCGCAGCAATCAGGTAGAAACCCGCAAGAAATGTCCCTGCAATACTGCCTGCGGCGCCGAAGGCGTATATGTCTCCGACGGTCCTTCCAGTAGGCAGTCCTTTGTCGAGTGCCATTTTCGCAACTACCGGACTTATCGTTCCCAGCAGTGTAGATGGGAGCATGAAGACCAAAAATACATGCGTAAGCACATGGGCCGGCCAGCTTAACTTCCACAGCCATAGCCACTCGCCGATGAGATTATTCAAGATAACGATTACCACGCATGCTACAGAGGAGATGCCCAAGAGCACAGCTAATATTTTTCTTGCGGGAAAGCGGTCTGCGATACGGCCTCCCAGATAATTGCCTACGGTAATGCCGGCCAAGACTACACCTATTACCGAGGTCCACGTATATAGAGATGAGCCGAGATTCTTAGCTATGAGCCTGCCGGCAACAAGCTCCAGCACCATTATGCAGGCACTTGAGAAGAAGACGGTGGCGCCTGGGATGAGAATTGAGGGAAAACTTTTGTTTTTGCTCATTTTTATCCTTCCTTAGCTTATTTTATATTGAGTGAAAGTATAACAAAGCCTTGTGCTGCTAACAAGCGGTTTTTCAGCTCTACAGGATATGATAGGAACTGCTCGCGGAGAGGATTTTGGCTGTTGGTATTGTGCCAATGGTGCGGTAAAGCGGCCAGCTAATCAGAAGCTAATTGCAAACAACGGCCAGTTGTGGTAGAAAAAGGGGAGAAGAATAATTCCAAATCCCGTTAGAAATTTTATTTCTAACGGGATAAATCCTGGACGATTCAGATGGCGGTTCAATTTATTCTCGGCAGAAGCGGGACGGGCAAGACGAGCTATTGCATAAAGGCGATAGCGGATGCGCTGGTGGAGGGGGTGGCTCAGCCACAAGCTGATAGTCAGCCGCTGATTCTGCTGGTTCCGGAACAGGCGACATATCAGGCGGAGCGTGCGATTTTAAGCGATAAAAGAGTAGAGGGGTATCACAGATTGTGTGTGCTTTCATTTGCCCGTCTGCAATTTTTACTGTCCGGCAAAAATACGGCAAATCCTGCTGTAACACGGATTGGGCAACAAATGATAATCCAGAGGATTTTGCGTGACAATAAAAGTAAATTAAAAGTGTTTGGCTCATCAGCAGGTTTTCCCGGCCTGGGACGGCAAATGGCAGAAACTGTGGCTGAACTGCACCAGTATGCAAAGAGGCCGGAAGATATTGACCAGTTATTGGGCCAGTTGCAAAAAGACGAACGTAATAGTTTGGCTGCGCTGAAATTTGCCGATATCGGGTTGGTTCTCAGGGAATATTTGAAGTTTATCGAGGGCAGGTTCATCGACCCTGATATTCAACTGACCCGCAGCTGCCGGGCGGTAGCTACTGCGGTGCTGACTAAAGGCGCAAAGTTATGGGTCGATGGATTTGCAGGGTTCACGACATCTGAGCTTGCAATTTTGACTGAGCTGCTGAAAGCGGCGGCAGATGCTCAAATTGCGCTCTGTCTGGACCCGTCAAATATTGATTTGGCAAATCCCGATACGGCAAAGCTCGAAGCGGTGAGCATATTCAGTCCGACGGAACGAACATACGCCGCTCTTATCGAGATAGTAAAAAAGAGTAGACTGCGGTTAGCCAAGCCGATAATCCTGAAGGATGGAGTTAGATTTTCCCACTGCCGACAGCTTGCTCATATCGAGCGTGATATTTTTAAGCTTGAGCCGTTAAAAATACCGGCGGAGGACCCCGCTTCGCCCAAGGGGCTACGCAGGGCGAGCAGCGTTAGGATTATATCAGCGCCCAACGCCCGCGCCGAAGTCCAATTTGTTGCGAGAGAGATACTGCGATTGCTCAAGGGAAAAGATTATCGATACCGTGACATTGCAGTTATCGCTTCGGATATAGACCGTTATCAACACTATATAAGGGCTTGTTTTGACGATTACGGCATACCGTTTTTTATTGATAAGCGGAAGAGCCTGAATCAACACCCTGCAATCGGACTTATTTGTTCGGCCCTGCAGGTGGCACTGAATGGTTTTTCTCACGGCGACATCTTCGGCTTTCTTAAGACGGACCTGGTGCCAATAGAGCGCTGCGAGATTGATTTGCTGGAGAATTACTGTCTCGCATTCGGGGTGGCAGGGGGCGACTGGACGGGCGGGGAAGAATGGCGGTTTGCTGGTAATGGAAACAAGCAGTTCGATGAAAAACGTATAAACCGAATCCGGCTGAAGGTCAGCGGGCCTTTGCTTGAACTTCGAGATAAACTTTGCCCTGTTGACAGTCCAGCAAGAACGATGAGCGCCGAAGAGTTTACGAAGGCGATTTTTGATTTTATTGACAGACTCGGTGCTCTTGAGACAATCGGCGGCTGGGTTGAAGAGGCTGATGAACATCGGCAGTTTTACGATAAGCTCTTGGATATATTTGATGAATTTGCCGAGGTTTTTGGCGGCCAAGAAGAAACGGCTGGGGATTATCTTGCGATTATCAGTTCTGCATTTTCGCAGATGACGCTGGCATTTATTCCGCCGACTTTGGACCAGGTACTTGTCGGCTCTATCGAGCGTAGCCGCCATCCCGACTTGAAAGCAGTTTTCCTTATAGGCGTCACTCAAAGGGAGTTTCCGGTTCCGGTGAGTTTCGACAGCATATTGACGGATGAGGACCGCATTGCTGCCGAGTCAGCGGATTTCGCGCTGGCAGCAACGGCCAGTCAGAAGCTGGCTGAGCGGCAGTATCTGGCCTATATTGCATTTACACGACCGAAAGAGCTTCTGTGCGTTACGTATCCTGCAACTGATGAAGGGGGCAGCGCCACAACCCGCTCGCAATTTATAGATAATCTGGTGACACTATTTGAAAATCTTAAAGAGGAATCAGTTGCAGGATACAAAAACGACGTTGAGCAGGTCCATAGCAAGAGTGAGCTTGCTGATTTGCTATGCAGCCAATTGGGTAAAGATACTTTTTTGGCTGAAGCGGGGGAAAGAGAGCAGCTTAGTGAGCTATTAGGTGATATTGCCTCGGATGAGGAGCTTGCTGAACTGGGGTCGGAAGTTCTGTCGGCGATAAATTACGACAATCGTGCACAGTTAGACAGGGACATAGTTGAGGAACTTTTCGGCGGAAAAGGTGAAAAAGCGGTAAGAAGCTCGGCGACAAGGTTGAGCACTTTTGCGGCGTGTCCATATCAGTATTTTGCCAGATATATATTGGAATTAGAGGAAAGAGAAGAATTTAAGTTTGAACCGCTGGATGTAGGCATTTTTTATCATCGTGTTCTGGATGCTTTGTTAAAGCGACTTAACTCGGTGAAAAAAGATTTTGCAACAGTTGCGGACGAGGAGCTTCTGAGACTTCTAAGAGAACAAATAGCTAAGTTTGTCGAAAGAGACCTTTTTATATCAAACTTTTTGCGTCGTTCAGCACAAAACGGCTTTATTATCCACTGTGCCGGTGAGGTCCTTGAGGATTGTGTTCAAGCGATTGCAGAAATGGTTCGTGCGGGAAGTTTTCGGCCTTGCCGGTCGGAAGTTTCATTCGGCGAAGTGAAGGGCAGCGTTGTTAACATCGGCGAATACAAAATTAAACTGCCAAACGGCAGGGTAATAGCTTTGGACGGTAAAATTGACCGGCTTGATATTGCAGAAGCGGGAGGCGAAAAAACTGCGATTGTTTTTGATTATAAACGGAGGGCAAAATCCTTTAACTGGTCGGAGTTTTACCACGGTCTGGATATGCAACTGCCGATTTATATCCTTGCTGTGTGTAATGCAACACACTCAAAAAACACAAATGCAATTGGTGCCTTTTATATGCCGGTCGAGGTCCCGCCCCAAAAATCCTCGCTCGATGAATTATCAGAGAAAACTGACGGTTTTTATCATAAGGCATACGGCTTATTTAATGGCGAATTTTTTCAACAACTTGATAATGCAAACAGTAACATATTTTATAATTTCTTCGTCACTAAAAATGGCAGCCAATACGGATATGAAAATGTAAGCGGAGCATTAAGACCTTCTGATTTTCAAAAGGTTCTTAAATTTACTGAGAAAAAAATAATCCAATTGTCCGAAAAAATTCTTTCGGGCAGAATCGAAGTCAAGCCGTATCGTTTGAATCAAAAATCGCCGTGCAGTTATTGCAAGTATAAGTCGGTCTGCCGATTTGACTGGCAGATAAATGATTACAACTTTTTAGAATCGCTCGGTAAAAGCGGTGTTCTTGAAAAAATGGCGAGCGAGTAGCCAGGGAAAGAGAGGTAAATATGGGCAAAACAGACAACAATACACTATGCCGAAAGCAGAGAACTTTCAAACTAGGAGTAATTTCCATAATTCTAATCGTTATTATCGGTTGTAGTAAAAGTGATTCTAAGAGCCTTCAATGGGAGCTTAAAGATGCGATAGAGTCGGGAAACCTCGATAAAGTAAAGTCTTTGTTGTCAAAAAGGCCTGAATTAGCGAATCTTAAGGGTAAGGGCAAACGAGGCGGCACGCCTCTGCATTTAGCAGCTCATAAGGGACACAAGGAGATTGTAGAGTTTCTGATTAGTAAGGGAGCTGAGGTGAACGCAGGAGATACTCAGGGTGCGACTCCGCTCCACTATGAAGCTATGGATGGACATAAGGAGATGGTTGAGCTTCTCGTCACCAAAGGAGCAGATGTTAACGCCAGAGAGAGTAGAGGGTGCGCTCCTCTGCACTTTGCTGCCTTTGACGGTCACAAGGAAGTGGTCGAGTTTCTTATTGACAACGGAGCGGATGTAGATGCCAAAGATAATCAGGACTGGACGCCTTTATTCTTTGCATGTCACAATGGACAAAAGGATGTGGCTGAGCTTCTTATCGTTAAGGGAGCAGATGTAAATGCCAAAGATAAAAAGGGTAGGACTCCTCTATACATAGCGATTGGGAATGGCCATAACGAGGTGGCCGAATTACTCCGTAAATATGGTAGCGTTGAGCAATAAAGGCCCGAGAAAAACCAGAAGTCATGAGATAAATGAAAAATATCAGCAGAAAAAAAGAAACATGTATAAAAAAGATATAAAGTGGACTGAGCAGCAGAGGCGAGCGATTGTATCTCGCGGCAGCGATGTTCTGGTAAGCGCATCAGCAGGGACAGGGAAAACGGCGGTGCTGTCGGGCCGGTGCGTCGATATAGTGTCCGATAAAAGTATATGTCCCGATGTGCGGAGCATATTAGTGCTGACTTTTACGGAGATGGCGGCTGAGCAGATGCGGTCGCGAATCGGCGAGCAATTAAAAGATGCGTTTCTGGAAAGCGGTGACCGCCATCTTCGCCTCCAGCTTATGCTGCTGCAGGCAGCAGATATCAGCACGATACATTCATTCTGCAAAAGGCTTATCACCGAATATTTTTACAAGCTCGGCCTTGACCCGACTTTCGGGATAATCGACGGCGACGAGGCGAGACTACTGAAGGCGGAGGCACTCGAAAAGACGATTGAATGGGCGTGGCGGCAGAGTAATTTAGTGCAAGGGCTGGAACAGCTTCTCCGGCGGAGAGACCTTCGGACAAACGACGGTTTTCTTGCAAAGATAATAAGTTTGAGCAATTTTTTAGACGGCGTAATTTCGCGAGAGAGCTGGTATGAGCGAGCGATACAGCTTGGTGGGACTGTCAGTCCTTTCAGCTCGGGGCTGGGTGAAGAACAAAAACAGATTGTTGCGGAGAGATTGGGGAGCATTGTCAATCAGCTTCAACAGGCCAAAAAGCTTTACGAGAACGGCTGTTCCGGCGGGGACTGGGCCGAGAAACTGGAAGAAAGTCATATTAAGCCTATTGTACGGTGCATCGAATTTTTGAAGGCAAGTGAGTGGGAAAAATGCGCTGAGGGGATAAGAAATTTTGCCAAGCCGACGACATACAAGCCAAAAGAGGTGCCGGAGACGGTTGCTGAGCTTATACGAAAAAGGGTTAAAAAAGCTGTGGATGAGTTTGAAAAACTTTCGGAGCTTGCCATATTAAATCCTGATTACCTCAACAGGGTCGGCGAAGCTGTGAGTCTGCAAACGAGGGTGCTCGTTGAGCTTGTTAAGAAATTCGAGCAGTTATATGGTCAGGCGAAGAGGGCGGTCAACTGTCTGGATTTTGCCGACCTCGAACATTATGCGTTGAAGCTTTTGGCTGATGAAAATTCTCAGGATGAGAAACTGTTACCATCAGAAAGTGCCTTGGCATTGCGGCGAAGGTATAAGTACATATTTGTTGATGAATATCAGGACATAAATGCTGTTCAGCAGGCCATACTCGATATGCTCAGCTCCGGCGGAAATGTTTTTGTTGTCGGCGATGTAAAACAGAGCATTTATGCGTGGCGAGGAGCTGAGCCGGAGATTTTTCTTGAGCGCTTAAAACCTGTATCCCCTGGCCGGGCTGATGCGTTTGGCGGGTTTCGGGTTGACCTGAATGCCAATTTCCGTTCGGCTAAGGGCATCCTCGATTTTGTCAACAAGGTGTTCGGGCGGATAATGACCGCCTCTTTTGCAAAAGTCGATTACGATGAGTCGGCTAAGTTAAGGCCGGCGGTTGGGAATGAATCTGAAGAGTCGAGAAGTGATAAAAGTAGCGTTGTAGAGTTTCATATACTTGATGAGAAGGGCAAAAGCGATGACTTGCAAAACGAAGAAACTACAGATAACGCGGGAGGAAATGGGGATATTTTCAGCTCTCGCCAGCGTCAGGCGGCGATGATTGCCCAGCGTATAAGGCAAATGGTCGGAGCGGAAACGGGTGAGCCGGAGTTTCAAATATACGATAAACAAAAGCGTGTTAAAAGAGGGGTTGAATATCGTGACATCGTGGTGCTGATGCGTTCGCTGGCTAAAAAGGCGAACGATTATGTTGAAATTTTCCGATTGGCCGGTGTGCCTGTCAGCTGTCAAGCTACGGCGGGCTATTTTGAGACGACTGAAATTACTGATATCCTGTGCCTGCTAAAAGTTCTGGACAATCCACAACGCGACATTGAACTGGCTGCGGTATTGCGAAGTCCGTTCTTTAAGGTCAGTGACACCGAACTGGCAAAGATAAAAGTCCATAGTAAGACAAACGAGCGGTATAAAAATTTCTACGAGTGCGTGCTTGAATATTCTGCCTCGGGGACGGAGGTAAAACTGGCTGAAAAACTTAAAAAAGTGCTTGAACAGATTGAGCGATGGCGCGGCGTTGCGCGGAGCGGCAGTCTGGCTGATTTGATTTGGCAAATCTATCGGCAAACAGGCTTTTTGTCATATATTTGCGCTTTGCCGAGCGGCGAGGCGCGCAGAGCCAACCTGCTTAAACTCCACGAGCGAGCGATTCAGTTTGAAGGTTTCGCCAGCAGTGTCGGCAAGCTGTCATTGGGGCGTTTTGTTGAATTTATCGGGGAGCTTCAGGAGATAGGGCAGGATTGGGCACCAGCTGAGCCGGACAGTTCGGTTGAAAATGCCGTGCGGATTATAAGCGTTCATAAGAGTAAAGGACTCGAATTTCCGGTGGTTTTTTTAGCTGAGCTGGACAGTCAGTTCAATAAGAGAGACATTCAGGAAGATTTTCTCGCTGATGTCAATGATACGTTGGGTCTGCAGATTATCGACCGCAAGTCGAATACCAAACTAAGCTCACTCGCCCACCAGATTATCGCAGAGAAGAAATTGGCCACGGCCCTAGCGGAAGAGATGCGTATTCTTTATGTTGCAATGACACGTGCGAGGGAACGGCTTATCTTAAGCGCTTCGGAAAGAGGGAAAAATTGCCAAGATATTATTTGCGATGGTTTTTTCTCCGGCGACGAGCCGGTCGGCGATTGGCAACTTCGGCGGTGTCAAAGTCCGCTGGAGTGGATTCTCTACGGACTTTCGGACCAGAAGAATTTGCACGAGGCCTTTGGAACGGGATTAGAGGCGGGGGACAGCAGTGATTTGTTCAGCGTAAAACTTTACGGCCAGAGGGAACTTGAGGGATTTTGCGGGTATATCCACAAACTAAAGGACAGGAAATCTGCTCGATTCAGAGTAACCACAAGAGATTTGCAGTCAAAGCCGAAGAAAGCGAAACTGCTTTTGGAAATTAAGAATTCTTTGGCGTGGCGATACCGCTTTGGTGATGTGCCGCTTTTGCCTGCCAAGCAATCGGTAACACAACTAACACATCGAGAGGACGAATACGTAAGATTCGATTATTCGAGGGTGCTGGAACGAAGGCCGAAAGCGATTTTATCCGTTGATTCGACTGAACTGCTTGATGGCCGGCTAATCGGCACGGTTACGCACCTTGTAATTTCGCAGCTTGATTTAGGCAGGCCTGTAACGGAAGAAGTAATCGAGGAAACAAAAGAAAAACTTTTAG
>Ga0315285_10008729_pt1 | contig 10388 bp, 6 predicted proteins | sample YL17G09_36_MG_FD_203698 | JGI IMG/M metagenome (GOLD analysis project Ga0315285, IMG submission 203698) | Sediment microbial communities from Yellowstone Lake, YNP, Wyoming, USA - YL17G09_36 | ecosystem: Environmental > Aquatic > Freshwater > Lake > Sediment | place: USA: Wyoming | collected... | reverse complement strand
CCGCACCCTGCAGCAGAAGATCGTCTCGCTACAGCAGGAGGACAAGGCCGAACTCGGCGACTACGACGCTCGGATCAAGATCTTCCACGAATGCGCGATCACCGATCTGATCCTTGACGACAGCACCGGCGAGAAAAGGGTGGCCGGCGCGTTCGGCTACTGGCGCGAGACCGGCAAGTTCATCCTTTTCGAGGCGCCCGCGGTGGTGCTCGCGACCGGCGGCATCGGCAAGTCGTTCAAGGTGTCGTCGAACTCCTGGGAGTACACCGGCGACGGGCACGCTCTGGCGCTTCGCGCCGGCTCGTCGCTGATCAACATGGAGTTCATCCAGTTTCACCCGACCGGGATGGTGTGGCCGCTATCGGTCAAGGGCATCCTGGTCACCGAGGGAGTTCGCGGCGACGGCGGGGTGCTGAAGAACTCCGAGGGCAAGCGGTTCATGTTCAACTACATCCCGCCGGTCTTCAAGGGCCAGTACGCCGAAACCGAAGAAGAAGCCGACCAGTGGCTTAAGGACAACGACTCGGCGCGCCGCACTCCTGATCTGCTCCCGCGCGACGAGGTCTCTCGTGCGATCAACTCGGAGGTCAAGGCCGGCCGCGGGACCCCGCACGGCGGGGTCTACCTGGACATCGCCTCTCGGATGACTCCCGAGGAGATCAAGCGCCGGCTGCCTTCGATGTACCACCAGTTCCTGGAGTTGGCCGAGGTCGACATCACCAAGGACGAGATGGAGGTCGGCCCGACCTGCCACTACGTCATGGGCGGTATCGAGGTCGACCCCGACACCGGGGCGGCGGCGACTCCCGGTCTGTTCGCCGCGGGTGAGTGCTCCGGCGGCATGCACGGCTCCAACCGCCTCGGCGGCAACTCCCTCTCGGACCTATTGGTGTTCGGCCGCCGCGCGGGGTTGGGTGCCTCCGATTACGTGCGGGCCCTGTCCAGCCGGCCGGCCGTGTCGGAGGAGGCTGTCGAAGACGCCGCCGCGATCGCGTTGGAGCCGTTCAACGGACCTCAGGGGCACGCCAAGCCGGAGAACCCGTACACCCTGCATGCAGAGTTGCAGCAGACGATGAACGACCTGGTCGGCATCATCCGTACCGGCGGCGAAATTCAGCAGGCCCTGGACCGGATCGAAGAGTTCAAGGTCCGCTACCGCAACATCGAGTCAGTCGGAAACCGTGAGTTCAACCCCGGCTGGCACCTTGCCGTCGACATGCGAAACATGCTGCTGGTCAGCGAGTGCGTGGCAAAGGCGGCGCTGGCCCGGACCGAAAGCCGGGGCGGGCACACCCGCGACGACTATCCGAAGATGGATTCCGAGTGGCGCCGAACGCTGCTGGCGTGCCGCACCGCAGGCGACGACGCCGTCGTGCCGGAGGTCATCGTCACCAAGGAACTCCAGCCGCCGATGCGCGAAGACCTGATCGCGCTATTCGAACTCGAGGAACTCGGGAAGTACTTCACCGACGAAGAGCTCGGCCATCATCCGGGACGGAGCAGCTGATGACATACCAGGCGAACCTCAAGGTGTGGCGGGGCGACGACGAGGGCGGTGGCCTGCACGACTTCCAGGTCGACGTCAACGAGGGCGAAGTCGTCCTCGACGTCATCCACCGGCTGCAGGCCGAGCAGACTCCCGACCTCGCGGTGCGGTGGAACTGCAAGGCCGGCAAATGCGGGTCATGTTCGGCCGAGGTCAACGGCCGCCCGCGGCTGATGTGCATGACCCGAATGTCCACCTTCGACGAGGCCGAGACGATCACCATCACCCCGCTGCGCACCTTCCCGGTGATCCGCGACCTGGTGACCGATGTCTCGTTCAACTACGAGAAGGCGCGCGAGATCCCGTCGTTCGCCCCGCCGAAGGAACTGCAGCCCGGCGAGTACCGGATGGCACAGATCGATGTGGAGCGCTCGCAGGAGTTCCGCAAATGCATTGAGTGCTTCATGTGCCAGAACGTCTGCCACGTGGTGCGCGACCACGAGGAGAACAAGAAGGCCTTCGCCGGCCCGCGTTACCTGATGCGCACCGCCGAACTCGACATGCATCCGCTGGACACCCTGGACCGCAAGGACATGGCCCAGGAGGACTTCGGCCTGGGCTATTGCAACATCACCAAGTGCTGCACCGAGGTGTGCCCCGAGCACATCAAGATCACCGATAACGCGTTGATTCCGATGAAGGAGCGCGTCGCCGACCGCAAGTACGACCCGGTCGTATGGCTCGGCAATAAACTGTTCCGGCGAACGAAGTGAGCGGAACCGTCGGGCACAGCCGGCGAACGAAGTGAGCGGAACCGTCGGGCACAGCCGGAGGAAGTGGCCACACCGAGCGTGCACTCACCGCGACAATACGGCTGATTTTTCGCACTGAGCGCACACTCGGCGAGGTACGGGTGTGCCAGGCCCAACTCAGCCCAGGCGGCGGAATGCACTCCGGTGAAACACCAGTGGCGCCATGTCGCGATGCACGGTGATATCGCGGATCCGCATGATCACGATGGTGTGGTCACCAGCGGGCACCGTTTGCTCGATGGCGCTCTCCAGCCACACCGAGGTGCCCTTCACGAACACCGCTCCGCCGTCGGTGGACACCGTCTCCAATCCGGCGAACCGGTCCCCGGTCCTGGCGGCAAGGGTGCGCGCGGCCGCATCGTGCCCCTCGCCGAGGACACTGATGCCCAACAGGGGCAGGTCCTCCATCTTTGGCCACGTCTCGGAGCTGTTCTGCACGCAGAACGACACCAGCGGAGGGTTCAGCGAGACCGGGACGAAGGTGCTGGCCGCGAGACCGACCCGGGCACCGTCGACTTCCGCGGCGATGGCGATCACCCCGGACGGGAAATGACTGAACGCCTCACGCAGCGCGGCGGGGCTCAACTCTGTGTTGCCCATAACCGAACTATCTTCACACGCAACGGTGCGCCGCAACCACTGCGCGGACGCCACCGCAGCTCTCCACCCGAATTGGCCGTTGAGTAGCCTGACGAAGTGCCGAACGTCTCAATCCTGTCCGTGCTGCGCGAACGCGCGGGTCTCACACCACACGACCCCGCCTTCACGTTCACCGACTACGACCAGGATTGGGAAGGGGTCGCCGAAGTCCTGACCTGGTCGCAGCTGTATCGGCGCACGCTGAATGTGGCGCACGAGGTCAGCCGGCACGGGTCACCCGGCGACCGGGCACTGATCGTGGCACCGCAAGGGCTGGCCTTCATCGTCGCGTTCCTGGGTGCTATGCAGGCCGGGTTCGTCGCGGTGCCGCTTGCGGTTCCGGTACCCGGCTCCCACGACGGGCGGCTCAGCGCCGTGGTGACCGACACGTCGCCGTCCGTGGTGCTGACCACCTCCGGTGTCTTCGATATCTCCGCGCAGTATGTCGACGACGGCGCCGCGGTCATCGCCGTGATCGCCGTGGACACCCTGGATCTCGACGCCGAGAAGCCTGTCAGCTCCGAGATACCCGACGGGCCGGATATCGCCTATCTGCAGTACACCTCGGGGTCGACGCGGCTGCCGGCCGGCGTGATGATCTCGCACCGCAACCTGCACGCGAATTTCGAGCAACTGATGGCAGATTTCATGGTCAACCACGGCGGTGTGCTGCCGCCCGCGGCCAAGCTGGTTTCGTGGCTGCCGTTCTACCACGATATGGGTCTGATGCTCGGGATCGCTGCGCCCATCCTCGACGGGTCTGGGGCTGACCTGATGAGCCCGCTGGCGTTCCTGGCACGCCCGGCGCGGTGGGTACATGCCATGTCCCGGCATGAGAAGGCTTTCTCCGCGGCGCCGAACTTCGCGTTCGACCTGACCGCGCGGCGCACCACGGACGCCGAGCTGGCAGATCTCGACCTCAGCGGTGTCATCGGCATCATCAACGGGGCCGAACGGATTCACCCGTCTACCCTGGTCCGGTTCAACGAACGCTTCAGCCCCGTGGGTTTCCGACCCGAGATGGTGTTGCCCTCCTACGGTCTGGCCGAGGCGACGGTCTACGTCGCCAGCGGCAGCAACGGGCGGGCGCCCGAGGTCGTCGAATTCGGCGCCGATCAACTGGCCCAGGGCACCGCCGTCCGCAGTCCCGGCGGCGCGCCGCTGTTGCGCTACGGGCTGCCCCCCTCCCCGCTGGTCCAGATCGTCGACCCCGACACCTGCCGGCCGTGCCCGGACGGCACCGTCGGCGAGATCTGGACCCACGGCGAGAATGTCGCGGGAGGGTACTGGCGCAAACCCGAGCAGACCGGGTCGGCGTTCGGCGCGACACTGGTGGACGGCACCCCGGAGACGAACTGGCTGCGTACCGGCGACCGGGGATTCATCTCCGAGGGTGATCTGTTCATCGTGGGGCGCATCAAGGACATGCTGATCGTGCGCGGCCGCAACCACTACTCCGAGGACATCGAGGCGACGGTGCATCAGATCACCCGCGGACGGGTGGCTGCCATCGCAGTGTCGGATGAGCAGACCGAGACGCTTGTCACCATCGTCGAGCTGAAGAACGGCGAAGACTCCGACGAGCTGACCGTGGTGAAAAACGATGTGATCGCTGCGATTTCGCGCGCACATGGTCTGCAGGTGGCCGATATCGTGTTGGTGGAACAGGGGTCCATTCCGACCACCACCAGCGGCAAGATCCGCCGGTCGGCGTGCGTTGAACAGCACCGGCAAGGGCGGTTCGTGCGGTTGGATGCGTAGCTAAGGCCCCCGATGTGGATCACTCTCCTGGTGATGGCTGTCGCAGTCAGCCTGGAGCCCTTTCGCGTCGGGATGTCCATGGTGATGCTGAACCGTCCACGCCCCCACCTGCAACTGGCCGCTTTCCTGTGCGGCGGCTTCCTGATGGGTTTGTCGGTGGGCGCGGCGGTGCTGGCCGCAGCCGAATCCCGGCTACCGGAGTCCGCACATTTCACCCTGCCGAAGGTCCAGATCGCCATCGGCGCAGTGGCTTTACTGGCGTCGGCCATCGTGGCGGTCACCAGGGGCCGCGCCCGCACGGCGCCGGCATGGCTGACCCGACTGCTCCGAGGACAGTCGCTGTGGGTGGCCGGGATCGCCGGCCTGGGCATCGCGTTGCCCTCGGTCGACTACCTGGCGGCGTTGGCCGTCATCGCGGCCGCCGGCGCCGCCCCGGCCACCCAGTTCTCGGCACTGCTGATGTTCAATGTGGTGGCCTTCGCCCTGGTGGAAATCCCGCTGCTGGCCTACCTCGTGGCCCCGGAACGAACACACGCGGCGATGACCGCACTGCACCACTGGATCCGTGCGCGTCGCCGACGAGAGGTTGCGGCACTCTTGGCGGTGGTGGGCAGCGTGCTGATCTCGGTCGGTCTGCTCGCGACCCCTTAGGATGCCGGGGAGATGCTGTCCAGAAGGGCCAGCAGCTGCGAGAGCGGATCAGTTGCGACGTCGCCGCCGACGGTTGCCTCGGTGGCCGGTGCGGTGACGGCGGCGGGGTCATAACCGTTCACCGGGTCCACGGTGACCGGGGCGGTCAGGGGATCGTCGTTACGCGAGTATCCGGAATCGACATACGGTGTCAGTACTCCGTCGAGCTGATTCAACGTAGTTTCGTCCACGCCGAGATATCTCAGCGGCATCACCAACGGCAGGTGATGTTGAGGGATCATGTAGGTGGTGGTCTTCGCGCCCCGGGAGTTGACGGTCGTCCGGATGTTCCGCGCCGGCACGTTGCTCGGGTTGGTGAAAGCCACCGCGGTATGACCGGTCGCCAGACCGGCGATGGCATTCACCATGGAGATCCAGTTGTCCTGCCGGTCCGGCCAATCGGTGATGCTGTCGTACGGGGAAACGAACACATCGGTGTCGTACTGACTCTCAACCGGAGCGGGAATCCGGTAATCCATGGCGGGAACGACGCTGCCCACCGGGAAGTTCCGGGTCAGGAATCCCTCACCGAAGGCGTGCCGCGCAACCGGGTCGCCGAACGTCGCAAAGGACAACTGATCGGGAGGCGGAGCGGCCGGATCATTCGCCAGCCGGGCCTGCACAGCCTCGACCACAAGCGCGCCCTCGGACAGGCCGAGGACTTTACCGGGACCCCCCTGACGGATAGCCGCGATGACGTTGCCCTGCCCGTCCTCGACCGACTCCCCGATGCTCGGACCATCCAGACCCAGCGCCGGAAAGTTGTCATCCAGCCGGCCGATCCCCGGGAACAACCGCTCCAGGAAGTGGCCCTGAATCTGCCCCGCGGGGTAGTCGACCTTCTGCCGGTCCAGGCCGGGGAACCACTCCGCGCCGGTACGGCGGATGTACTCGTCATAGGGAATGCCCGCCACGTGGGCGCCGCCGAGGCCGTACCCCTTACCCGGCGTGCCCATCGTGGTGTCAGCCGATCCGCCGTCCGAGGATCCGTCGTCCGCGGCGGCGACTCCCCCGCTGGCACACACGGCGACCAGAGCGGTTACTGCGGCGAGTAGCTTCTTCATGCCCTACTGCTCCCCTGCGATGTCACTCGTGACGGCCACCAGTTCGCTTTTCCGACCAGCGTAGCCATGGCGGGCACCATGACAGTCCGCACCAGGAACGTGTCCAGCAGGATTCCGGCACCGATGACAAAGCCGCCCTGAACCACGGTACCAATGCTGGAGAACAGCAAACCCCACATCGAGGCGGCGAAGATCAGGCCCGCCGCTGTGATCACACCGCCGGTCGAGGACAACGTCCGAATGATGCCTAACCGGGTACCATGCGGAGACTCGTCGCGCAGTCGCGAAGCGAAAAGCAGGTTGTAGTCGGCTCCGACCGCGACCAACACCACGAAGGCCAACGGTGGCACAGTCCAATGCAATTGCTGGCCAAACCCATATTGGAAGACCAGGACGCCGATACCGAGCGCCGCGAAATACGAAATCACCACCGAGCCCACCAGATACAGCGGTGCGACGATCGCGCGCAGCAGCAGCATCAAGGTCAGGAGAACAACGGCGACGGTGGCGGCGACGATGAATCGGATGTCCCGCTGGAAATAGTCGCGGGTGTCCCGCAGCGCAACGGGATATCCGCCCATCGAAATCGACGCATCGGCCAGGGTGGTGTTGGGCTGTGCTGCCCGGGCGGTGTCCCTGATCGAATTGACCTGATCCATCGCCGCGGGACTGAACGGGTCGAGCGTGGTGAACACCAGGTAGCGCGCCGAATGACCATCGGGTGAGATGAACGCCTTGGACGCCGCCTTGAAATCAGCCATCTCAAGCACCTCGGGCGGAATATTGAACCCCGCCATCGACGGCCCCACCGCATTGTCCTTCATCGACAGCAGGAACGCCGACGCCTGGTCGAGTCCGGTTCGCATCAACTCGATCTGTTCGATGACTTTGTCCACCCCCCCAGCCACTTCCCGGCTCCCGCTTGCGGCGCGATCGGCCTCTTGCCGGAATTCGGTCAAGGTGCTCTGCGCGCCGCTTGGCGTGTCCAGCCCCATGTCCTTCATCACCGTCTGCACGCTCGCCAACGCGTCCCTCAGCTGCCTCAGCGTGGCGTTGATGGACTGCCCGTCCTGCAACGACTTCAACTGTCCGGCCAAATCGTTGATCCTGTCGATCGTTCCGGCATTACGCGCGTCGACCAAGCTCTGAAAGTGACCGCGCGTTTCGCTGCAGGAGGGATCCAGGTCGCAGACGACGTTGCCGTGCAGCGCCATCAGCACCGGACCCACCCAGGCGAGCATGTTCCTGCCCGCGGTGTAGCTCACACCCATGGAGTTGCCGAGCTCATTGATCGCGGCGACGAGCTTCGCCCCGACGTCGACGTTCTTCACCAGCTTGTCGCCGGAGTATTGGCCTCGCAGCGCGGCGAAGGCGTCGACCATCCCCCCGATACTGGTCGCGAGATCGCTGACCTGGACCCGCACGTCGCCGAGGCCGGTCGCCAGTGTGTCAGCGCCGGTGGCCAACCGATTGAGCTCACCCATGTTGCCGGCGATCATCGCTGAACCGTCGCTGAGCCGGTCACCGACGAGGCCGGCCTGATAGGTGGCCCGGAATTCCGGCGGCACCTCTCCCAGCGGTCTGGTGATGCCGTTGATTCCCGCGATGCCCGGCAGCTGGCTGATTCGTTCCGCCATCTGCTCCATGTCCGCAAGGGCGCGCGGTGTGCGCAGGTTGCGCGGTGACCGGATGAGGACGTAGGACGGGACGAATTGATTGAGTTCGAAATGGCGTTCCAGCGCCGCATACCCGACCGAGCTGGGGGCCGACGGCGACACCGCCTCGCGATCGTCGTAGTTGTATCGCGCCAAACCCGCAGAGCCGGCCAGCAGAATCAGGATCAGCACACTGGCCACCAGATGCACCCGCGGGCGGCGCACGATCCGTATCCCCGAACGTCGCCAGAACCGGGCCGTCAGTTCACGCCGCGGCTTGATCCAGCCGCGCCGCCCGACCACGGCGAGAATGGCCGGCAGCAGGGTCAGCGCGGCCAGAAATGCCACGGCGACCCCGATCGCCGATGACGCACCGACGGTGGAGAACACTCCCATCCGGGCGAAGCTGATCGCGAGGAAGGTGATCCCGATGGTGGCCGCGGATGCGGTGATCACCTTGCCCACCGAGATCAATGCCTGCCGAACCGCGTCGTCGGAACTCTCGCCGCGACGCACGTAGTCGTGATACCGGCTGATCAGAAAGACCGCGTAATCCGTTCCAGCACCGGCGATCATCGCGCTCAGCAGAATGATGGCCTGGTTCGACACACCAAGGCCGGTGAACTCCGACAAGCCGGCGACCACGGACTGCGCGATCACCAGGGACATCCCGATCCCGATCAACGGCACCAGCATGGCGATCGGATTGCGGTACACCACCAGGAGTACGAGCAGGACGAGCACGGCGATCGCGATCTCGATCGGCCGGCGGTCCCGTTCGCCGGCGACGGTGAGGTCGGCGACGGTGGCAGCCGGTCCGGACAGGTGCACGTCCAGCGGGCTTCCAGCGGTGCTCTGTTCGACCATCTCTGCGACCCGCTTGAAGGCCGCATAAGACTCCGGTGTGCCCAGCGCGCCCGTCAGGCCCACCGGCAGCACCCAGGATCTCTTGTCCTTGCTCGTCAAAAACGAACGCAGGGAGGGTGTTCCGATGAAATCCTGCACCATCACGACGTCGCGCTTGTCGCGACGCAGCGCCTCCACCAGCTTCCGATAGGTGGCTTCGTGGACGGGGCCGAGCCCGCGCTCGTCGGTAAGGACCACCAACAGCAGGTCGTCGGTGCCTGCCTCTTGAAATGCCTCCGTCATCTCTTGCGCGGCCACACTGGAGGGTGCGTCGCCGGGCAACATGGCCAGCGGATGCTTCTGGGCCATCTCGTTCAGGTTCGGCAACGACAGCGGCAGCGCAACCGCCATCGCGACCCACAGCATGATGACGGCGTAGGGCCACCGGATGACGACATCGGCTAGCCGCCGCATATCACCGGCGCCCCCAATTCCCGCCGTCGGCGACCTGCTCACATACCGACTTCATCGCCGCGATGTATCGATCGACAGATTTCCGTGCGACCGGGTTGTCGGGGAACAACACCGACATCGAGGTACCGGCCTCATGGCGGAACATGTAGATCGTGAGCTGATAGGAGTATCGCCCGTCAGAATACATCCCGATGTTGTTCGAATAGCCCATATCAGCCGCCGCCAGGACGGAGTTGAGTGGGGCGGCGCCCCCGTGCAGGAAGTTCGAGACCGGAAAGTTCGGACGAGGTCTGTCCAGCCACGGCGCCAATTCCAGTACCCGGTAGTACGGAACCCGCGCCAGGTTCAGGCCTGAATCAAAGGAATTCTGCGCAGCCCAGGCCGCTTCACCGAACGAGGTTGCGGCGATCGGAACGGTGATCGGGACCAACCCGGTGAACCAGCCCTGGGTCGTGAAACCATCGGACGTCCTGCGAGTGTCCCGCGGCGTGAGTCCGTAGTAGGTCGCGGCGCCGGTGAACTCATGTTCAACCTTGGCCTGGCAGGCGAACAGCCCTCCGACGAACCGGGTACCGACAGCCGCGCAGGCAGCTTCGAATCTCGCGGTCTGGTCGGCGTCCATGATCATTTCGCCGACCATGTCAGCGACACACGGCTCCAACGGATTGCCGAGCGGCAACGGGAATTCGGGCAGGGTGCCGTTGTTATTCTCAGCAAACTCGATCCAGGCGCGAACCTCCGGCGAATCGACCGTCAGATTCGACGTGAACTCAAGCTCCTGAATACAGAAATCGTCGAAACTGCCGGCCGCCGGTAATGCCAGGGGCTGCCCACTCAGCGTCAACGACGAATACATCCCGTGGGCCTCCAACATCGTGATGCCGATCAACGCCGCGTCGCCATGGACGTGATCGACGCAGGCATAAAAATCGAAGTGGTCATCACTCTGGACGATGCCGAA
>Ga0315285_10008728_pt1 | contig 10389 bp, 8 predicted proteins | sample YL17G09_36_MG_FD_203698 | JGI IMG/M metagenome (GOLD analysis project Ga0315285, IMG submission 203698) | Sediment microbial communities from Yellowstone Lake, YNP, Wyoming, USA - YL17G09_36 | ecosystem: Environmental > Aquatic > Freshwater > Lake > Sediment | place: USA: Wyoming | collected... | reverse complement strand
GGCCATAATATACAGGTTCACGCCCGAAGGCCCGTTATACAGCATCAGCGGGAACAACAGCGGCATCATAATCATCATCATTTTCTGCTGCTGGGCCGCCTGCGGATTCGCCGAAGCGCCCGCCTGCGACGGCATCAATTTCTGCTGAAGGTAGAACGCCACACCCATTAAAAGCGGAAGCAGGTTCAGCGATTGAATCTTCCAGCCCAATAGAGGCACGGTTATCGTTTGAAAACTCACCAAGGCATCCGGCATCGACAAATCGGTGATCCAGAACGGCAAAAACCTCGCGCCGCGCAAATCGATACTCGCATAAACCGCGCTCCACAACGCAATCCAGATAGGCATCTGCAGCATCATCGGCAGAAAGCCCATTATCGGCGAAGCGCCCTGCCCCCTGTAAAGCGCCATCATTTGTTTGTTCATCTCGGTCTTGTTATTGGCGTATTTCTTCTTTATCTCTTCCACCTTCGGGCCGAGCTTCTGCATCTTGCTCATCGACACCTGGCTCTTCTTGGTGATCGGATGCAGGACGAGCCGAACAAGGAAAACCAATATGATAATGACGATGCCGTAGTTGTGTGGCCAAAAGCCGTACATCCACTTCATTATCCGCAGAATCCCGAAGGCCAGCGGCTTAATAATGCTCGCCGGGCAGCAGCAGCCCATAAAGTCTATCGTCTGAACGAAGCCCAATTTACGATACATCTCGTTCTTATCGAAATAGCTTTTGTCCTTAGGCCCGATATACAGTTGGAATCTATACGTGTTCGAGCTGCCGGCCAGGCCCTTCGCAGCTAAGGTCCGCGCCCCGATTGTCAGGTCCACGCCCAAGTTCTCATCGCCGCTACTAGCCTTGCTGTCGCCGTCAGGATTGTACAGCACGCCGATCCTATCCGTCACCCACTCGCAATAGCTCTTGCCATTCTCAGGCTGAGGAACCAGTATGGCCGCAAAGTACTTATTGACCGAAGCGGCCCAGAGGAAATTACCGCCCGGTTTCTTCAGCCGCCTCGCATCCACATCGAATCCCGCCTTGTACAGGCTCTTCTTATCCAGCCGGACACCCGTAACCGCTCCCCCCGATTCCTCAAACCCGGCCACAACCTTTCTCATGTCGTTCCTAAGCTCTTCTCTGCTCAACCCGCCGGGACCGTTCAAGCTGAAGTGCGCCTTCTCCTGCTTTTCCGAGAGATTCTCAACGACTATATCACAACCCAGCAGATAGCTCCCAGGCCTGACCTCATAAGTCTTGGTCAGTTTCATCACCGGCTCATTCGTATCCCGAATCTTGATAATCGCCTCAAAGCGGGCTGTCTGTGAACCGTCCTGTGCATTCTCAACGCCGCCGCTCTTCCATTGCAGCCGGTCAAGAGGCAGTTGCAGCCCGTGCTCGTCAAACACAAAACTCGCATTGGCCATCGCCAGAATCTCCCTGCCGTCCTCCCGCCTCATCGGCGAAACGACGACCAATGGCCGGGGATTCTTGGGGTCGCGGTCGTCGAACCCTTTGCCGTTTCCATTGCTGAAAGTAACCGTTCTTACGCCCGCCCCTTTGGAACTCAATTCCAACTGATACTTGAACCCCGCATCAGGGTCTTCGGTATTCGGGTCTCTGGCCCCGAGTATGACGGTAGTCGGCGAGGCGTCGTCGGCCCCAAAACTGATAGACTCATCCGCTTTAAGTTTTGGAGGCTCCTGAACAGGAGTATCGTTTGCGTCGCTTGCCTCGCCGCCCGGCGTCTTCGCCAGCAGGGTGCACGGCCCGCACCCGCGCACCGAACCATCAAATAGCCCGGACTCGACGACGAGCCACCCACAAAAGAGGCAAAAACCCACCACTGTCAAAATCAAAAGAGTTCTCATCTTTTATCAATCCATCTCATCATGTCAAAATGCAAACAATCCGCCCCGGCGACAATAATCAATAATAAATAGGAAATAATCAATCCTTTTCATCTTCCGTCTCGCAGCCGGTCGGCGTGGAAGTTATCAAGCTGGTCGATCTCGTATATTTTGCTCATAGTCGTCTCAAAATCGTACGCCAGCCTCACAAAGTGCACCCGGTTCTCATCAACATAGACGTAGCAAGCCCGGTTGTCCTTGTCCCTCGGCTGCCCGACGGACCCGATATTGATAATGGCCTTTTCGTCATCGACAATCGGATAGCTGCCGCCAAGCTCATCCGGCGGATAAAAGTCCGGCTCATCAAGAAAAACGCCCGGCATATGAGTATGCCCGACGAAGCATATATGCACGATACGCTCGAAAAGCAGGCGGACCTTTGCCGGATTCGTATAGACGTCGTCGGGGAAAATGTACTCGTTGACGGGCTTCCGCGGCGAGGCGTGAACATAGTCGATAACAGCCGTGCTTGCCCCCAATTTGGTTTTGAGGGTCCGCCGCATCGGCAGCTCGCCCAAAAAACTCCATCGCCTATCGCCAAGCTCTTTGTCTTCTTCCGCCTCAAGAACCTCCCGCGTCCAGAAACTCGCCTGCTCGGCGCCGTAGTTGAAATTCGTCGGCTCGTAGAAAACCGCATAGTCATGATTCCCGAGAACGCACCACTTGCTCCTCTCGATTATCAAATCAAGGCATTCTCTCGGATTCGGGCCGTAGCCGACCACGTCGCCAAGACAATAAATCGTCCGTATCCCCCGCTCCTCGATATCAGCCAGGACCATCTTCAGGGCCTCAAGGTTCGAATGTATATCACTCACAACCGCAAACATACACTTCCTTAAACATATCCAACTGCTCGTTTTCCTGCACGGACCACTATTAAATAGCAGAAATACCGCCGAAATGCCAGAATATTTATTCGCTCTCGCGGAAAACCGTTTTTCAGCCGCCAAACCCGCGGCAAATCCAAAAAAGACCGCTTGCCTTGCCTGTCACTGCTGCTATAATACCACCCGGCAGATTGGAAGCTCCAACGCCGAAAAAGGGTCTTTTCTCAACGCGATTGAAAAAGTGCAGTACGATATACGAAAATGGCGGATATGACTCTTCTTGAAACTCGCGGGCTGGTAAAGAAGTATTCCGGCCGAACCGTCGTCAACGACGTGTCCATCTCCATTGGCCAGAGGAGCATCGTCGGACTTCTTGGCAGAAACGGCGCCGGGAAAACCACCGCCTTCAGGATGATTATGGGGATGATTACCCCCAACGAAGGCTCGGTCATCTTCGAGGGCCGCGACATCACAAGGCTGCCAATGTACAGACGCGCCCGCCTGGGCATCGGCTATCTCTCACAGGAGCCAAGCATCTTCCAGAGGCTCAGCGTCCGCGACAACCTCCGCGCCATCCTCGAGACAATGTCCATCACCAGGGCCGAGCGAGACCAGAGAGCCGCTATGCTTATCAAGCGCTTCGCACTGACCGAGGTTGCCGAGAGCCAGGGCAGATTCCTCTCCGGCGGAGAGCGAAGAAAGCTCGAAATCGCCCGCGCCATGGTAACCGACCCATCGTTGATTCTCCTCGACGAGCCGTTCAGCGGCGTTGACCCCATTGCCGTCGAGGACTTGCAGCAGCAAATCCGCCATCTCGTCGCCTCCGGCGTCAGCCTGCTTATTACCGACCATAATGTCGAAAGGACCCTTGAGGTCGTCGATAAGGCCTATATTATTGACCACGGAAAAGTCATAGGAGCCGGCTCGCCAGCCGAGATCGTCCGCAACGAGGCTGTTAGAAAATCCTATCTCGGCAATACGTTCGCCGGCGACGAATTCGACGACCGATAATCTCGATAGTCAATTTGGAGACGATACTCGATGGTTGAAAGGCTATACCTCGGTATGCACAATCATACGAGGGTGGTCTGATACAGTCGTTGGAAGGAGATCCGCTCATGGCGATCAAGAGAATACAGGTATCCAACTTCAAGAGTTTCAAGAGACTCGATCTTGAACTTGGGCAGTTTAACGTCATTATCGGCGCAAACGCTTCGGGAAAATCCAACTTTGTACAAATATTCAGGTTCATCCGCGACATAAGCAATCTGGGGCTTGACAATGCAATATCTCTGCAGGGTTCGGAGTATCTAACAAATATAGGTCTCGGACGGCCGCAAACGCTGTCCTTGAAAATCTCGCTGGCTCTGGACGAATTATTCTACTTCCCCGTGTCAAATTCGGTAATTGCCCGTATAGACCGGGCTGATTACGAGTTTTCGTTGAGATTTGGTCGCAAGATAGCAGAATTTGAGATTGCCAAAGACTCCTTGAATTTGCCAGCGGAGTACAGCCAGTGGAAAAACGCCAAGAACGGAAACTGGCAAAAGGGCGACACTATTGGCCATGGGACGCTGATCATAACAAACGAAAGAGGTACCCCAAAGTTTAAGGTGAAAGGCCCGCGTGGGGTAAAAGCAAGTACAAGAAATTTGTTTCCTCCGTTTCTTCGTGAGAAATCAAAACCGAGGACCCTGTTGCTGGAAGCACCTTTCTTTTTCTTCCCACCGATCGAAAAGGCCTTCGGCAACATAGCCATTTATGATTTTGATCCAAAACTGTCAAAGAAAGCTGTCCCGGTAGCGGGCAAATCTGAACTGGAAGAAGATGGGAGCAACCTGTCTCTTGTTCTAAAAAGCATCGTAGAGAACAAAGCCAAGAAAAGGAAATTCTCGAATTTGATGAAAGATTTGCTGCCGTTCGTGGAGGACTTGTCCACAGACAAGTTCGCTGATAGGTCTCTCTTGTTCAAACTTCAAGAAAGTTATTTCCCGAATGTGTATTTCCCGGCGTCCTTCATTTCCGACGGGACAGTTAACGTTAGCGCCTTGCTGATCGCTCTATATTTTGAAGAAAAAGGTTTGAGTATAATCGAGGAGCCGGAAAGAAACATCCACCCGCACCTCATCTCCAGGGTCATGGATATGATGAAAGATGCGGCGAAGAATAAACAGACCATTGTCACCACGCACAGCCCGGAAGTTGTCAAATATACCGACGTAGAGAACGTACTTCTTGCCTCTCGGGACGAACAGGGATTCTCCACTATTTCCAAGCCTATCAAGAAGAAAGAAGTTAAAGTATTCCTCAAGAATCAATTAGGCCTTGATGAACTCTATGTCCAGAATCTGTTAGAGGACTGACACATGGCATATAGGCGACTATGGGTTTTCGTCGAGGGTAGCGACGATGAAAGATTTTTCACGAGCGTGATAGAACCAATATGCCAAGAAACGTACAGCTTTGTGAAGCCCTTTAGATATGCGCAGGAGAAACCGGAGAAAGTACAAGCTTTCCTGCAATCTGTCAGGTCAATGAGGTCGGATTACTTGCTCTGGGGGGATATTAACAGCCTCCCTTGTGTTACCGCAAAGAAAGACAGGCTAATTGCTAATCACGGGCAAGCGCTGAATGCCAAGAACATCATAGTCGTGATAAAAGAGATCGAAAGCTGGTATCTTGCTGGTCTCGATAGTGAAGCATCCAAGCAGCTGGGGATCAAAGTCCCTGGTAAGACGGACGAGCTGACCAAGGAGGATTTTGATTCACTCGTGCCGCGAAAGTTTGACTCTCGGATTGATTTCATGATCGAGGTTCTCAAGAGATTCTCGGTAGCCGCTGCAAGGAAGAAGAACAAGTCGTTCGACTATTTTATGTCTATATTATCAGCAGCAATAGAGTAGATTAATGAGTGACCTTGACATCACTAAGTGCAAAATCACACACTATCCGGCCCGGGTTTTGGCCAAGCGCGCCGAGCCGGTTGAAGCAATTGATGAGAATATCCGCCGCCTCGTGGACAAAATGACCGAGATTATGCTCAAAAACAAAGGCGTCGGCCTGGCAGCGCCTCAGGCCGGGGTGGCGCTAAGGCTCTTTATCATATCGCTCGACGGGACCGCGGAAAACGTCAGGGTCTATATAAACCCGACGGTCACACCCACCGGAGACCTCGACGCAACAGACGAAGGATGCCTCTCCGTGCCAGGAATCTATACAAAAATTCCAAGATACAAGAAATGCGAAGTCACCGCCACCGACCTCGACGGCAACCGGTTCACCGAGCAGGCCGAAGGACTTTATGCAAGGGCCCTCCAGCACGAGTACGACCATATCGAAGGGGTCACTATTGTCAATCGTATGGGCCAGGTCGCAAAAATCGCGCACAGAAGACAGCTCAAGAAACTCACGGAACAAGACAAAGAAGCGGGCAAAAAAGGGTAGTTAAAACAGGTATGGCTGCAGACAGGCCAGAAGTTCGCTCCGGAAATCGTAGGAATTAACAAGCTTAAAAATAAATTGGGCTGTAAAAAACAGGAGAGGCATACCCGCGGGACAGAACCCTTTGGATAGCCTCTCATCGTAATTCTATTCTATCTACATACAAACTATACCACATGTTTCGACAAAATCAAGGAAAATCGGAATTGAACTTGGAGTTCAAAGGCATTTTTTCGAGCGAACACTCGTGTCATGCTTTGACTGATACCCTCCGATCAGCCGCTGGTACCGGCCCAAAAACCTCAATTTGCGCACAGGATAAGGAATGAACGTAGTATATCTCGGCAGCGGTCAATTCGGTCTTCAATGTCTTGATGCCCTGAGCCGGTCGAATCACGGCATCCGGTTCATCGTCACGCAGCCTCCACACCCGGCCGGCAGGGGCAGAAAGCCAACGCCCACGCCCGTAGCACACTGGGCAAGCACCAATTCCGTCCCGTTTATTGAAACGGACAACGCAAACTCGCCGCAGCTCATCGCCAGGATAGCGGCCTGCGACCCGGACGTAATCCTTGTAATCGCCTTCGGCCAGAAAATCGGCCCCGAACTGATATGCCTCCCGCCCAAAGGCGCCATAAACGTACACGCCTCGCTGCTCCCGAAATACCGAGGCGCGGCGCCTATTAACTGGGCCATAATCAACGGAGAAACGCAAACCGGCATCAGCATCATCGCCCTCGCAGAGAAAATGGACGCCGGCCAAATCCTCGCACAATCACAAACCGGTATCGCAACGGATGAAACAGCAGGCCAGCTCCACGACAGGCTGGCCCAAATCGCCGCACCCCTGCTGCTCAAGACGCTGGACCAAATCGCCGCCGGCGCCGCCCTCTATACCGAGCAGGACCATTCCACAGCCACCCTTGCGCCTAAGCTCAAAAAAAGCGACGGCTTCCTCGATTTCGCCGAGCCTGCCGAGACACTCGCACGAAAGATACGCGGCTTCTGGCCATGGCCCGGCGCCTCGGCCAACTGTGTCTCCAAGCAGACCGGCAAATCCACGCGAGTCACAATTGCGATGGCTCAACAGGTCGAAGCATCAAACGCAGACCTGTCCCCCGGAACACTCGACGAGCATTTGAACGTGGTCTGCGGCACAAACGCCCTGAAAATCACCAAAATCAAGCCGGCAGGCTCGCCCCTTATGAACTTCAAAGCCTTCGTCAACGGCCGACAGACCCGACCGGGCGATACGTTCGTCAGAATCGACCAATAGAATATGGCTCCCGGAAAATCCAAATCCGCACGCACCCTCGCAATTGACGTCCTCAATCGGTTTAACCCCAGGCGAGATTACGCGGCCTCAATCCTCAACAACCTCCTCGACCAAACCTCCGAGAAACAGCGAGCCACCGACCTGGTCTTCGGCACTATAAGAAACCGCTCCGCCATCGACACGGTCATCGCAGCATTCTCCTCCCGCCCCACCGAGAGAATCCCGCCCGGGCTGCTCAGTATCCTCCGCATCGCCGCCTACGAGCTTATCTACCGGCCCGAAACCCCCGGCTATTCAATCGTCAATGAGGCGGTCAAGAATGCCAAGGAGCTGCTCGGCAGAAAGCAGGTCGGCTTTGTAAATGCGGTTCTGCGAAACATCACAAGGCACACAGCCAACCGCCAGGCACAGATCTGTGGTGCCGATGTTAGAACCACTCTCCCCCAGACCCCGGCCACCGGCTGTGAATTTGATACTCCCATCGTGCCCGACCCGCAGATTCGCCCCGCCGACTATCTAAGCGCCGCCTTTTCACTGCCCAAATGGCTCATAGCCGATTGGCTCGGAGAATTCGGCTTCGAGAGAACCCGGCAAATCTGCTTTGCTTCCAACCGCCGCCCGAGCATCTACATCAGAACAAATCCTCTAAGGACAACTGCCGGCGATTTATCGCAGAAACTTCACGAACAACACATTGACTTTGAAACAGTGCCTCCCGATATCCTCCGAGAATCACATATCGAGCATCGAGAATCAAGCATCGAGAATCGAGTATCGAGAATCGAGCATCGAGAATCGAGTGTGTTGAGAATCAAATCAGCCGCGGCGGTGACGCAGCTCCCAGGTTTTGCAGAAGGGCTTTTCACAGTCCAGGACCTCGCCGCCTCACTCGCCGTCAAAATGCTCGACCCTCAGCCTGGCTGGAAGATACTTGACCTCTGCGCCGCACCCGGTGTTAAGACAACACAATTGGCTGAAATCACCGCCGGCTCCGCCGAAATCACCGCCACTGATGCCGACAGCGAGCGATTGAAGAAAGTCAAACAAAACATCACCCGCCTCGGTATAACAAGCGTTACCGTCCTTGAAAACGCACAGCTTTTCGAAGTTTCTAAATTCAAAATTCTGAATTCTAAATTCAGCGGGCTCGGCCCCTTCGACGCAGTCCTGCTCGATGCGCCCTGCTCAAACACCGGCGTACTTGCCAAACGAATCGAGGCCCGCTACCGGCTCAATCCCGCCGCAATACAAGAGTTCACCATCACGCAAAGCCAGCTACTGTCCACAGCCGCGTCAATGACTATGCCGCGCGGAAGAATCTGCTACAGCACCTGTAGTATCCAGAAGGCCGAGAACAACGAGCTTGTAGCCGACTTCCTCCGCCGGACCCCGGACTTCGAACTCGACTCCGAGATACTGATCCTCCCCTCCGCCGAGATTCCGGCACAAGACCCTCATGGCAAAGCAGGACCTGCCGGATTCGACCACGATGGCGCCTACGTCGCAATCCTCATACGAAGGTAGCTCCCCGTAACACAAGAAAAAGGTGGGTCGGGGAGCGGAGGGAGAGAGGAGGGAGAGGAAAACCCCGACCCACTGTAAAAGCATTATACCAAACCGCCGGACGCAAAGCAAAAAAAATTTTCGACGGCAAAAAAAATCTGTCTATTTTACGAGCGTATGGCAGTGTGAAAGGTCCTGGAAAATCGCCTGGCTGCTCATCTCGCCTGCGTTTTAGCCCAGTACAAAATGGCGATCGTGACCACTATCAGCAGCAGCAAAAGCAAGGCGCCGTACTTCTCCTGCCGCTCAGGTGAGGCTGCCTTGATGCCCAAGAGATTGCAGCACGTAGCGCAGACCCATGACCAGTGCAGGCACACATGCAGCAGGATTGCCGCCGCCGTGGTTAAGGCAAGATAGAAATGAACCTTCCCATAGACGTGTCGCCCAAGTCCCCACAGAGTCAATGCCCGGCTGTCTTTGCACCCGCTGCCATCGCAGGTCTCACAGGGCGGGAGCACATAGTGAATCAAGAGACCGGTCACGAATAGACCGAAGAACACCAGGAACGAGGCAAAATCAACCCAGAAGTTGAGTGTATTACGTTTCATCTTTCCTGACCCCTTCCCTTTATGGCATTCTCCGGCAGGCAATCTGCCGGCGCTTATCGCTGAAACAACGAGGCTCCAAGTCAGGAGCACCACTTTTCACTGAGATACGAAGTCTGCCTTATGGCAATCTTGATCCGGGTGAATCTGTGAAATCTGTGGTTCCCTTCGCGCGAATTCGTGGTTCCTTTAAGGCCCCTCTATCTTCGCGGCGGCGGGCTTTTTCAACTCGAAAACGGCATGGTCGCCAAATACCTGGGCCACTTGATAGTTGTTCATAACGTACTGCCTTAGGGGCTTCATCGCCTCGAATCGCTGCGCCTCGTCCGCCCAGGTCTGCTGTTTTTCCTGCAGCGCTTTGCCGTACTGTGCCTCGTATTTCTCCACGGCGGCTGGATTGTCGGGCCTGAGAAATCCCTCGTTGGTTAAGCCTTCGGGCGCCACCCAGGCCTTCGGGGGGCGCGGCCACAACTCCAGCCGCGGTCGGCCATCATAAGGAAAATGTGGGTTGTGCGTGTCAACGATAAATCTTGGCGGCTGTTTCTCAAAGGCGCTAAGCAGCCCTGCAACCATTGTGGATAAGGATGCCGGCGGCAACACCTGCATTTCACTCGTGCACGCCGAAGGCGCAGAGCTAAACCGCTGGGCCCTGACGTATATCCCCGGAATCCAGCCCCAAACGTAGATTTTGTCCTTCGGCTCGGAGTGCTGCCGGATGTAATCGCCCGCGACCTCCCAGTAGCCGATGAGGTTCTCTTTCTTGCGCAGGCGGATCTCATCCCACTTCTGCGAATAGCCTCTCTGCCTTATCAATCGACCGTCCCGGTCCCGG
>Ga0315285_10008727_pt1 | contig 10389 bp, 15 predicted proteins | sample YL17G09_36_MG_FD_203698 | JGI IMG/M metagenome (GOLD analysis project Ga0315285, IMG submission 203698) | Sediment microbial communities from Yellowstone Lake, YNP, Wyoming, USA - YL17G09_36 | ecosystem: Environmental > Aquatic > Freshwater > Lake > Sediment | place: USA: Wyoming | collected... | reverse complement strand
GCGCGCACCAGGTCAAGGCGTGTCGCGCCGTCACGTTCCGTGCACAAAACGCACGGTCCGCGCCTGCGCTGGCCTGCCGTCGGTCGATCACGCTGTGTCTGGTCGGGCCGATCCGCTGCCGCCGCATTCTGAAATCGGGACGTGCCGTCTGGCAGGTCCCATCCATTTGTCGTGCTCGGCCGCCTGTGGCGAAAGGGGGGGGTGCGTTCTTCGTGGCGCGTGGCCCTGAAAGAGGAAAGCCCCGGCCGGGATCCGGGGCTTTCTATCCGGGGCGAGAGGTTGTCGCGACCGTCTGCCCCTTTGCGACGCGGCGTGGGTAAGTTTACAGGTGCGCGGGGGCCGATGTTCTGGCCCCCTCTGGGTGTCTTACGCGTACACCGGCGGGACTTCGTCCGGCTGCGTGTACAGGTCCATCTTGAACAAGGCGTACATGTAGTGCATAAGCACGTTGCCGGAGGTCAGTGCGGTTGTGTAGCCTCCTCCGGTATCTCCCTGAGCGACCGCCGTCATTGGTGGGGTGAGGGCGTTTGCCGCGTTGTCCCATGCGGTCTTTTGCCCTGCGCTGAGTACGCCCCAGATTACCTCGGCATAGTCGTAGTCGATCGAGTTGGGGCCGATTCCCTTGTCGACCAGGTAGCCATTCCAGCCGAAGGAGTCGGGCGTGATGGCCTTGATGCGGACCTTGTCGGTGTCCGTCTCGCCATCGAGGATGAAGGCGGTGGCGTTGGCCCAGTGCATGGCGGCGCCCATGGTGCGGATGCGGTTCCTGGCCTTGACCTGAAATTCCTCGTACACGTTGATCGGGATGACTCGCCGCCGAACGTACGGGCGGCCTTTCCAGTGCGAGTACGTCACGGTCTTGCCGACCGTGCCGCTCGCTTCGAGCGAGAACAGGGGGCCTGTCGCCTTTGCCATTTCTGGTTCTCCTTCGCGCTTTCGCGCCTGGGGGTTTGTTGCTTGTTACTGGGCCTTGGACGTAAGCATCACGGAATGAGCACCGCACGAGCGCCGAAGCTCCAGCTGGCGATGGCCGGGTCGTCGTACAGGTGGAGCGCCCCAGGGCACCGCGCCCCGTAGTTGCAAGTGCCGCCACGGAGCGCCACGCGCTCCCCGCTTGGGTTCCACCAGAACCCCGCCCCATCGAAGGGACCAGTCCCGGCGGTCGTCGTGGTCGCCGGGATGCCATGAATGCAGATGGCCGCCTCGGTCCGCAGAGTGGCAATCGATTGGCCCGATGTCGGGCCAGTGATGGTCAGTCCCGTATTGGTGTAGTCCACGTCAGAATACGGCGCGGTGGGATCGATCATTTTCCCCGCCGTATAGATCGTATTGTCGAAGAGGCGGAGCCCGTCGGTGAATTCCCAGCGGTTTCCACAAAAGTCGGATATCGGCACGTCCCAACTCGGAGGCCCGCCCCCGGTGACGTTAACTCCATAGGCCAGCGGCTGGGCCGTGTCCTGCTGCCCACGCTCAGAGGTGTCGCCGTGGTACTGCGGGGTCTTGGGGTTCACGCCGTCGTAGCCCGCAGTGTTGCCCCGCAGCAGAATGCGATTGATCCTCGTCCAGACGTACAGTTCGAACCAGTGGGCGTCGGTGCACAGGCCGCCTTTCGTGGCCCAGTACGCGGCCGCCACCTGGGGGCCGTCGCCCCGCACGAACCCTGCCCCAGAGGCGAAGCGGGCGACGAGGTAGGTCTTGTAATGCGCGATCGTCTGGGTCACCCGTGGGGCCACGCCACGCTGAGAATGGTAAGTGATTTTGTTCGCGCCGCCGTCGGCGACGGTGCCCATGCTGGCGTCGCTGGCATCGCGGCTGCTGCACAGGTACTGGTCGATCCAGAACCCGCCCATGTCGTGCGTGATGAAATCCGTCGTTTCGACGCACCCGGCGGGGGTCAGGATCGGGTGGAACCAATCCCCGATCGTGTTGCTCGGAGTCGCCACCGCGGCGGCCACGGTCACGGCGCGCCGGGCCTGGAAGGGTGGGATCCACCGCATCCAGGAGACGGTGCCCTCGGGGTCGGCAAAGCGGAAGGGGGGGGTGAGGTCAGCCCCGCGTCGTTTTCTGAATGTCCATAGGGCTGTTTGTTGGTCCATTGTGTCCGTCGTGGTTAGCTCGTGAATGGGTTAATATCCTGGCTCATTGATAAGCAAAATGCCTTGGGCGAGGTGGATCTGTAGCGAGGCTGCGAGGCATTTGGCCCAGACTTCTATGGTGTGCTGACCTGCGCCGGGGCGGATGGGATGCGTGAAGAGAAATGTTGCGTAGCCAGAGGGAATGATTGATTGAATGAATTCGCTGGCTGCGAGAGGGGTACCGTCCAGGCGGATTTGAGCGGTGAGGTCGTTGGGTGTTCCAGAGGTGTCGAGGATGGTGGCGATGAACGAAATAAAGACCCAGCCTGCGCCGGTGAGGATGGCGGCGGTGAGGCCAGGGAGAAGGGCGGGAGTTGTGATGGGGATTGTGTGGTTTTGTACGTTGACGGTTCGGGTGGTTGCCTGTGCCATGTGTTCTCCCTACGGCCCAGGGCCGCCGAATGGGATGCTGATTTGTGTTTGCCGAAGCGTTGCCTCGAGCTGGAATTCGTGTAGGTCGTGTGCGCTAATGAATTCTCGGATCCACAGGTTGAGGCCCTCGATTCGGTTGCTTTTTGCGTTACCACGGCGATTGTATTCGGCCTTGACGTCGTTTGTCAAGGTGTTCCAGCGGCGGACTGCCGCGGCAAACCTGGCGCGATTGAGGAGTTGCAGGTGTGTCCTCGGGTCGAAGGGCATCACGTGGCGCCGGCGCTGGAGCATTTTTTGTATGCCGTGTTCTCCTGCTGAGGTCCATGGGATTGTGTGTTGAAACACGGTCTGGCCGATCTTTCCGGCGATGTCGAGGGAGACCGGTGGGGGAATCGGGTTAGGGTCTGAGAGGGTGCCTCGGTCAAAGCTGTGTTGTCCTGGCTCAGTGATTGTGTGCTCTGGGGGGCCGTAGATGTCGGGGTTGTTCGGGTTGTGGCGGCTCTTTCTGAGGTCTGGTCCCTTCCTGGGCATTGGTCCCCCTATGGGTTTGGGCTCCTGGGCTTGGCTGTTAATTTCCGCAGAGCCCGGTGCATTCGTCCAGCCAGTTTAGCTGACCCCGATCCTCTGGGGTAGAAAAATCTACCTGGTCGAGGGGGATGCGGGCCTGGTGGAGGTAGGAGCGTAGGCGCTGGGGTCCCGCGGCTTGTCCTCTGGTTTGCTCGAACGTGACGGCTTCTTGGAATTCCGCTGGAGAGTTGTTCTTGAGTGCGCGCCACTCCTTGTTGTTGTGGAAGGGGCAGCCAATGCAAGCGGACCTTGGGGGTTCCTGGTAGCGATGGGCTTTGAGCCATTTGATGCAGGCGTGGCGGCTCATGGGTATGTCGAAAACGAGAGGGTAGCGGTGTGGCATCCAGGTATGCTCATTTGCGCGCATGCGGCCTGCCTCATCGAGGCTGATCCCAATCCATTTTTCTGCTAGGCCCCATTTTTGGGCGTGCTGTCCCTTTTTGAGTCCGAGCAGCTGGCGGATCTTTTGATGGATGGGTTCAATTTTGTAGTGTCGGGTGCATTGGCGTTGGAGGTGGCCTTGCCCCTCTGTGAACATGGGGAGGTTGGGCAGGCGGGTATTGCCGGTGTGGCGGTTTTGGTCCTGGATCCTATTGCGTGCGGAGACGTGGTGGACGGGGAAGGGCAGTTGTGTTTCGAGCCAGGCGAGGTGGCGGTAAACTGCGGCGGGCTCCCAGCCGGTGTCCGCGAAAATGGCGCAGTCGAGTGGTTCGAGCTCGCCGTGCTTCGAGAGCAGGGCTACGGTTGTAGACTGTACTCCAGCGCCGAGCGAGAGAATTTTGAGGGGGAGGTGTGGTGCGTTCATTTGCGTGGGTCCTCCTACGGTGGGGGGAAGCCTGGGATTTCTGACCAGTTGTCGTAGTCGTAGAAATCTACCTCGGTGTTGACCTGAAATTTCCAGGTGACGGCCTGGGTGTCGTCGAGGGAGAAGCGGTCGAAGTTGACGCGGCGCAGATCGGAGCCTGAGTAGGGCAAGGTGATTTCCTGACTGTAGCGCGTGCGTTCTGTGGGTTCGAAAAACTGAATGAGGTCATAGGCCCAGCCTGGGGGTTCTGCATCGTAGTCCCAGTGGGCCTGAAAGAGGACGTAGGGCTTGTACCAGTCGTCCTCGATGCAGCGGTAATAATCGCAGTGATCGAGGGTGGCGTCGAAGGTGAGGATGAGCTCCTCCTCCGAGTGGAATTGGAAAGCGATGTGGGCTGGACAAAGTGGTTCTTCGCCGAGGAAGGCGCTGGTGAGGGGCCTGCTGATGTCTTCGCAGGTCTCGCCATCGATGAAGCGGGGGATGTTTTCGGAGTGATAGAAATCGTAGTACCAGAGGCCCGTTTGAAGGGAGAGCTGCCAGTATCCGAAGCGCTCATTGAGTGGGGCGGCGTTGAAGCAGGCGATTGATTCGAGAAAGTAGGCTCGTTGTTCGAGCTGGTCTTCCGTTGGGACGTGGGGTGGCTCGAGGGTCTCTGGGAATTTCTTGCAGACGGCGTCGAGGAGGCCTGGGTGTTTCCCCCCTGGGAAGGCGATGGGTCGGGTCTCGCCGAGGGCCTGCTTGTAGAGGGCTGCGAATTCTGGGGGAATGTCCTGGTCTTTAACGCGTGCCATTTTCTGCTCCATTAAGGAGGGGCTTCGCGAGCTCGAGGAAGAGGCGAACGGTTTGAGCATCCTCTATGAGGACGGAGATATTTCGACTGGAGCTGAACGAGGCTTGGCTCATGTTGTGCGAGCCGAGGATGAGCAAGTGCTGGTCCGCGCAGGCGGCTTTCACGTGTAGGATTTCCCCTCGGGTGTGGTGCAGGATGCGGATGTTCTTGTGCTCGAGGAATTCTGCCAGGGCGCCGTGTCCTGGTCCTGGGCGGCGAGGCCGATCCGGCCGGTTGAGTAGGATCGTGACTTTGACGCCGCGGTGCGCGGCTGAGCGCAGGGCGGTGATGACCTTCATCATTTGCGGCCGCGGCCGTTGCGCGGCTCTGAATTGGTACTGGAGGATGAGGATTTCGTGTTCTGCGGTTCTGAAGAGCTGTTCGAGGGCTCGGACGATTTGAGCATCTTGGATGAACGTTGCTCGCATGCTGATTTCCTCCTTGTGTGGTTCGCGGTCGCTAGGGGACGGCTGGTGGCAGTGTGCTCCAGCATTCTTTCATCGTTGGCGGGGGGTCTCCCCAGGTTCCAACAAGAACGGTAGTTGCGGAGGCCCAGGGTGTAGCGGAGGCACGGGCGTAAATGCAGCCGCGCGCGTGGGTGCTGTCCATGATCGCCTGTACCTTTCCTGGGTCCGTTGATCCCGTGAGGAGAAGGGGGCAGCCGGTGAGGGCAACAATTAGGGCGAGGGCGAGCAAGCCGAGAATCGTGAGGCTGATGGACATTCGGGCTGTCATTGTCGGGGCCTCCTTATTTTTTCGTTTCGTTGTTTTCTGGTTGGGTTGGGGGCCCGCAGGCGAGGGTGTGCAGGTGTTCGGGAAGCTGGAGGACGGCCGCGGTGAGCTTCTTGAGCTCTGGCTCGATCCTGAATAGAAGGACGTAGGCGAAGGCGGCGGGGACGCCGACCCTTTCGAGGAATTGTAGGATCTCGTTCATGTTGGTTCTCCTGAGAGAAGCTTGCTCATTGGAAATGCCTGTGGGACGTCGGGGACCTCTTGGCCGCTGTAGTCTAGCCAGGCGCGTGTGACCATGCCGGAGCCGGGGAACACGTCAATAAGGGTATCCCCGGGCAGGGCGCCGAGCAAGCGAAAAAGCCAGTCGGAGAATTCTGGTGGCTTCATTCCAATGCAGGATGTTGGCAGTGTCGGGCGCTGTCGGGGGTTTGGACCGCAGAGGGCGTCGGTGACTTGTAGGGGATGCAGCCAATCTGCTTCAAGGGCTGGATCGGGTGGGCGACCGTGAGAGATGAGGGTTCTTCCGCCAGCGAAGATGAGGGGTTCCCAGCCGTTCAGGATGCGGGCGGTCTTGTGCGGCCTCGATCGGTGGAGCCAGGCGGCGACTCGGACGGTGAGGTGTAGGTTTATGCAGGCTGCGAGTACTTCGGGGAGTGCCTTGGCAGAGGTGGACAGGGCCCACCCGTCGAAGCTGGCAAGGGGGAGTAAGAGGGAGGGAATGTCGACTTCGCCAGCGTAGCTTGGTTCTTCTCGGTAGTGCCAGGCCTTCCCGGGGTAGGGGGGGTCGGCATAGGCGAGGGTCATTGGTTGATCGAGCTTGGCGAGCTCGCAGCGGCTTATCCGAGCGCGCCAGCGCGCCTTGCGGCAGCGCTTTCCGCAGTAGATCGCGTCCGATCGTTTCCCCACGAGGGGGAATCGGCACCATGAGCAGAGTCTTTGCATGATCCGGCTCAGGGTGCGAGCTTGTCGCGGAGCTCGCCGTGGGCCTGGATGAGGCCCATCGTGTCCCAGGCGAGGCGCTTGATGTCGATCAGCTCTAGGCCGGCGAGGACGAGCTTGTCCTTGCTGTTGATCACGATATTCATGCCGGCTTTGAGCGCGGTGAGGTTGATCGTGCACTCGCCTTCGTAGGTTAGGATCGAGTCTGTTCCTTCGTAGATTTTGAGCGTGGCCATGGCTTGCCCTTTCGTGCCGTCATGCTGGCGGCGATGAGGATGTCCCAGGTGGGGAGTCGGAGCTCGGTTGTCCATGTGAGATAGTGGCGGAGAAGGTCTCTTAGATGGCCGGGTGTGGGTCTGCTGGCGCTGTTTTCCCACAGGCTGACGTTTTGTGTTCGGACGTGGAGGGAAGCGGCGATTTCTCCGAGTGTGAAGGGTCCGCGGAGTAAGCGCAGGACCAATCTTGACGGGAACTTAAGCATACCAAACAGGTGTTTGGCATCTGCGGATCGCATGTTCTCACCTCCGTTCTTCCCTTTATCTTCCCTTGTTCTTCCCTCGTTCTACCCTATATCTTCCCTGCTGTCAACATGTATTTTTCGGCCTTTCCCCTGATTCCTGGCGTACTTCGGTCCCCCCCCGATCGGGGGGTAGGGGGGTCCTTGGGTTTGCCCTACTACTACGAATGGACGTACACCTTACGGTGTACTACAGAGCCAGAGGGGGTGAAGGGGGAGATTCGGGAGAATGTTGAGTTCAGGCCGGCGCGGAGCTGGTGGGTGCTGGGGGGCTGTCGTCTGTTTGGTCTTGGCGATCGCCGCCCTGCAGGAGGCTGGTGGACGGGGGAGGAGGGGGGCCAGCGCGATTGTCGCGCGGGCCCCCCGGGTGGCGGCTAGGTTGGGAGGAGGCGTTCGAGGCGGGCGAGGTCCTCGCCGATGTGCCCTCGCGGGCTGTGTGCCGCCTCGCCAGCTCTCGCCTGCGGACCGTTCCTGTGCCCGCCGGGGTTCAGCCGGCGGGGAGGGGGTTAGCGGGTTAATGCCTCTTCGAGGTCCTCGATTGCCTGGTATAGCGGGCAGGCAGTCCCGTCCTTGTCGGAGCAAGGGCATGTACCAGCATCGATGAGATCCCGGTGGATATTGCGCATTTCGATCAAGGCGTTTCCTGCGGCTATCTTGAGATCCATTGTGCTCCTCCTGCCTCTCGGCTGTGTGCTCCTCGCCAGCTCTCGCCTCGGGACCGTTCGTGTCCCCCCCCCGAAATTTCACCGTCGCCTTGCGAAGCTGATGAAGGCGACGGTGTCGGAATATCGGGCAACGCCCATCCGCTTTTTCCCGGCGTTACAGAGGGGCAAGGGCCGTGCCAGGGTCCGCCCTGGCGCGGACGTTGCCCAAGCCGGGCAGGTCGGAGGCGCGAAGGGGCTAAGGCTGGCAGGTTGGCGGGGAGCCTTGGGGGTTGGGTCTGTTTCTGTCGCTTGGGGATCCTGCTGGCGTTTGGCCTGGCTGGTGTCGTCTGGGACCGGGTGTGTCGTTTCTGGGGTGGGGTGGGGCCGATGCCGGCATTTTTTCCGGGTCGGGGGTGGATTGGGGAGCATCCCCCACCGGGGGGCGCGGGCGGGTGGGGCGGGGGGCAGGCTATGGAAGTGGTTGCAGTTGGACGTATGAATTTTGTTTGTTGGAGGGTGCGAGCCCGCGAGCGAGGAGGCTACGCTTTTTGGAGCCGACGAGTCGAGTGCAAGCGTGCCCGAGGGGGATGACGCACGGGGGGGGTGAAGGTGCGATCGAACGGGCGGAGGGGAGAAGTGTCGGGGTGTGGCGCCGATTCATTGAGGCGCCCGTGTTTTTTCCGAGTGCCGAGCCGGAGACGTGCAGCCCGCATGCCGTCCCCCGAGATGGGGGAAGCCGTTAGGCAATCACGCCAGCGCGCGGACCGTAGGTCGCATGTTGTCCCGCCGCGGGACACGATGCGAGCGCGCCTGAGCGTGTTTGCCGGTCGGCGTGGGGTGACGGCATGAGGGGTGCAGGTCGTAGGTGAGTCCGGACGAAATTCGTGCAGGGATTCGAGGCCGGCGATTCACTGAGCCGGCCGAGCTCCTTTTGTAGGTTCGGGCTTCTGGGGAATTGTCGCGCGGATATCGTGTTGACGGTTTGAGAGAGAGGAAGCTGGCGTAATGGGCGGTGAAGTGTGGGGGGTTCAAGGTGTCGTGTCACGCTCGAGGTTGTTTTATGTTCCCCCCTGGGGGGGTAGGGGGGGCAAGGTTGCGGCGGCTGGGTCAGGCCCGACGAGACACAGCGTGATCGACCGACGGCAGGCCAGCGCAGGCGCGGACCGTGCGTTTTGTGCACGGAACGTGACGGCGCGACACGCCTTGACCTGGTGCGCGCGACGGGGGGCACTCAATGCGCAGCCCTCGCGCGGGGCACTCACCACCTGGTGGCCACAGCGGGGCACTCAATGCGCGGCGCGATCCTGGGGCACTTACCACGGGGGCGCCATGGGCACGGTCGCGCGACGCGGGGCAATCACCACCTGGTGGCCACGGCGGGGCACTCAATGCGCGGCGCGATCCCGGGGCACTCACCACGTGGCCCTCAACGTGGCCCTCGAGGGGGTTCCTCCAGTGGGGGAAAATCACAGGGAAAATCACGGGGAAAATCACGGGGAAAATCACGGGAAAATCACGGGAAAATCACGGGGAAAATCACGGGATTATTCGAGCGTTTACTGCAACAGCGCAGTGGGGCACCTGTGCTCGATCTCCGTGACAGCGACGTGAACGCGACGGCACAGCGCGAAAAGCGCGACCTCTGGCCGCACCTCTGCGGCAAAAAGCGCGAGGTGCAGCTCAACCTCTACTGCGAAAAGCGCGAGGTGCAGCTCAACCTCTACTGCAAAAAGCGCGACCTCTGGCCGCACCTCTGCGGCAAAAAGCGCGAGGTTCAGCTCAACCTCTACCGCGAAAAGCGCGAGGTGCAGCTCAACCTCTACCGCGAAAAGCAGCTGGCGGCCCACACGGCCGCAGGTTGAGAGATCGAGCGCGGACAAATATCGCAGTCCCCCCCCAGGCACGTCGAAAGTTTTCGTTATGGTCGAGCAGCTCAGCAACGGCTCATCAACGGCGCCCCACGTCGGCCCAGGTTCAACGATCGGGGGACGGCCCTGCCCTCGATACGTCCGCCTCGAGTGGCACACGACGGCAGGCCCCCCCCCTCGCACCCCCCCTACGTGGTGAAACGGTAGAATTTTCGCGAGTGGGGGGGGGACCCTTCGGGGGGGGGAAACGGCGCGACGAAAAATGGGGGGGGGACCCTCCGGGGGGGGGAGAGAACGGCGCGCGAATTCCCGGGGGCCTCGGCCGGGGATCTCGGTCGGCGATTCGCGGGCGGGACCGGGGAGCGACGACGACGGGGCGGGCACTCGGACGCGGGACGCTCGGACGGGTCGAACGGCGCCGGCGCGACGCGACAAAAACTGTTTTTGGGTTTCATTCATACGGGCGGCACGGGGGGCGCACAAAAGGGGCGCTCACGTCGGAAAGTCGGCGCGCTCGGATATCAAGCATTTCAATCCGCCGTACTCGCGCGCCGCCTTCCCTCCTAGATGCCCTACGCCGGCAACGGTCGGGCGGCCCACATGCGACGCTCCGCGTCGCGGCACCGTACAGGCCGCCCTTCCTAAATACGCCGGCTCCGGGCAATGTTCGCGCCCCCATCTTCCTCACGGCACGCGGGGTGCAAAACGCTCAGGGACTACGCTCGGTCCCTCGCTCCGCCCCCTCGCTGCGATTCCCGTCCCGGCCACTATCCACGCTCGGTCCCTCGCTGGGGAAGTGGCCTTGACAGAATCGCGCACCCCCCGCGCCGTTCGGAATCTGCGCCCCCCGTGCCGCCCTGCACACAGCGTCGCGCCGGCGCCGTTCGACCCGTCCGAGCGTCCCGCGTCCGAGTGCCCGCCCCGTCGTCGTCGCTCCCCGGTCCCGCCCGCGAATCGCCGACCGAGATCCCCGGCCGAGGC
>Ga0315285_10008725_pt1 | contig 10389 bp, 5 predicted proteins | sample YL17G09_36_MG_FD_203698 | JGI IMG/M metagenome (GOLD analysis project Ga0315285, IMG submission 203698) | Sediment microbial communities from Yellowstone Lake, YNP, Wyoming, USA - YL17G09_36 | ecosystem: Environmental > Aquatic > Freshwater > Lake > Sediment | place: USA: Wyoming | collected... | reverse complement strand
CGCCCTCCATCCCGGTCGTCGCCCTGCCGGCGGCCCCGCTGCTACCTCCGGAGGACCAGGATGATGCATGGGATGACCCGGTCGCGGCGAAACGGGCGGCAGCGGTGGCGGCGGCGGCCGCGTCTGCTTCTCGCCCCCGCACTGCTGCTGTTGCCGCCCCACCACCCCCGCCCATCCCTCCGGCCGTCGCCAGACTCGCCCGCCTTGCGCGCCGATGGCGGGAGCTGGCAGCTGCGGCGCCAGCTGGCCCCGTCGCGGCCCTCGCGGCCTCCCCGACCCTGGCCCCTGCCCTGCTCACACACCCGGCCTCACACCGGGTGCGGGCTGCGGCGGCGCGGTTGCTGGTGCAAAACAGCGCCAGCAGCCCGCACGCCGCCCTGGCCCTGGGGGCCCGGGTGGCGGCCTTGCTGCCGTCCCTGGCGAGCGCGGCGTCACGGGCGCCAACCCAGGGCGAAGACGGGGCGCACCGCCACCCGGGAGATGAGGCGTGTGCGTTGTTGGCTTGGGTGGCAGGCGACGGGCGTGAGGTGGCGGCCGACTGGCCCGCCGCTCCACCAGGCGGCGGCGCTTTTCTGGCCGCGCGCGGCGTGCCTGCTGCTGCCGCCGGCTTGGCGGCCGCATGTGCGCTGGCACTCTTACAAGCCGAGACCGGGTGCGATGATGCGAGCGTGGTGGCGCTGGCTGCCCAGGCGGGAGGCCCGGCGGCGGCGGCCGCGCTGGCGGCTGTTTCGGGCGCCGGCGGCCTGACCGGAAACGGCGACGCCCTCGCCCGCACCGCCCGGGCTTTTGCCCGTCGGGCGGGCGACCTCCTGGCCGGCCCGCACGCGGCCGCGGCCCGCCGGGCATTCAGCCGGGCGGGCGGACCGGTAGCACTGGCCCTGGCCTGCGCGGCCTTGGATGCCCTCGCCGCCCGGCGGGCGGGCGACACCCTGGCCGCCCGGCGCGCGCTGGGGCGGGTCGTGCGCAAGCGGGCTGGCGAGGCCAGCGCACCCGTCGCCGCGGCGGCAGCCCTCCTGGCGAGCGTCCATGCGGCCGCCTGGGCCGCGTCACCGGCGTCGCAGCCTTTCCTGGCCCGCCTGGAGCAGGCGGCGGTGTGCGCGACCCTGGCGGCGGTGGACCCGGCGGCAGCGACAGCGCTGGCTGCCGGCCGGCCCCGCCCCGTCGCGGCCGGTGGTCGTGGTGCGGCGGGCGGCGGGCCGTCCACTGACGGTGCGCCGCCCGTCACGCCGACTGCCCCGCACCCTGCCGTCGAGGACGATGCCAAAGCCCTGACCACCTTTTCCCTGGCCCTGCGCAAGGCCCCCACCCAAGAAGACTTTATTCGGGGCACCTGCGGCCCCGCGCCCACCCCTGCCGCCTCGGTCGGCGGGCCCACCATGCGCCACCTGAAGGACTTCATCTGCCGCCGCCTGGGCATGGACGGCCTGGTGGGTGACGACTTTGGTGTCGAGCTCCTGGTCCGCGGCCACATCGTGAGCCTGGACTTGCCGATGGCGGGCGTGCACGAACGGGTGTGGCTGCCCGGGTGCACAGCGGCGACCGCGACAGCCACGGGCGGTGGTGGGGGGTTTCCCAACAACGCCCCGTTGCCGCCGCCGCCCACCCCTGCGGGCTCCCTTCCCGAATCTTTGGCGTCCTCATCCTCCAGCTCGGAGGGTGGGGGTGCCACCCGCCGCCGCGCCCGCACCCGCCAGGCCAACAACCACCGCCAGGCAGCGGCGGGTGGTGCGCCTGGCCTGCCGGCCCCGCCGCCCATGGCCGTCACCTACCGCCTGGCCGGCCTGGACGGCGAGGCGACGGAGCCCATGCTGAAGGTCCTGCCGGCGGTGGTGGGTGGATGGGCGGCAGAGGCTGGTGGTGGGGCCGACCCGGAGGCGGCGGCCGCGGCGGTCGCGGCCGCCCGGCGGGCCCTGGTGGGCACAGGCGCCCTCGCGGCCGCCCTCGCTTGCGCGACTGGCGGCGGCTCCTCTCATGCCTCCACCGCCCCTGCCGCCGCCTTGCTTGCCCTCGCCGCCCAGGAGCCGGCCTGTGCGGCGGAACTGTTGGCGGGCGGGTGGCTGGGCCGCTTGCTTGCGGCAGGCGCGGCGGGCCTGGGGGCAGCGCCCGCCCCATCCTCCTGCACAGCCGACCTCTTGTCCGCAGCGGAGGCCCTCCTGCTGGCCCCTGCCCCGCCGCCGCCGGCCCGCCGACCCTTGACAGACCGGGATGCCGCGGCCGCGGTGCGGGCGCTGGCAGGCGCGCGCCGGCGGGCGGCGGGTGAGGCCACGACCGCGCCCGCGGCCCTGGCCGGCGCCGCCCGGGTGCTCCCCCTCCTCGCCGCGGCGGGCGGGCGGGCGGCGACGGCGGCCCTGGCCGAAGACCTGACCGCAGCGGTCGCGCCCGCGGCAATTGATGCGGCCATGGCGACGGGCGACGCCGACGCCGCGGCGGCGCTGGAACGGGACGCGGCCGCCCTGGCGCGGGCGCTGTTTGACGAGTCTCGGGCGGCTGGAGGGGTGGGGGGAGGTGGCAGCAGCGCGGCTGCCAACACCCCGCCAACGCCACGCACGCCCGACGCCGGCTTCCTCCTCCTCTCCGGCTCGCCCACGCTGGCGAGCGCGGCGGCCCCAACCCCGCGCGCCCGCCTGCACGACCTGGCCCGGGCCGCGGGGCTGCCGGCCCGGGTGGCTCTGTACCTGGCGGCGGGCATGGCGGCAGCGGGCGAGACCACCCGCCCGCCCGGCACGGCCGCGGCCGTCCAGCTGTGCGAGGCGCTGGCGGGCGACCCGGCGTGCGCGGACGCCCTGGTGGCCGCCTCACCCGGCCTGGTCCCCGCGCTCCACTCCCTGGAGACGGGCGGGGCGGGCGCCCTGGGCGGGGCGGCGGAGGCGGCGCTGGACGCGCTGGCCGACGCGGGCGGGCCCTTGGCCACCGCGGCCGTGGCGGCCGCCCGGGGAGCCGAGACCGCCCGGCGGGCGGCCCGGGCGGCCGCCGCCCGGGCGGCCGCCCTAGCGCACTTGGGCGTCTCCGCCACGCCGCCCGCCTCGTCCGGCCTGCTGGCCGGGTGGGCGGCGGCCTCGCCGTCGCCCTCGCCCGCGCTGGGTGGAGCAGCAGCAAGGGGTGGTGTCCAGATTGAAGACGACGGTGGCGAGGCGTCCTCCTGCTGCCTGGTCTGCAAGGAGGGCGGCGGGTCGTCAGCCCACTCCGAGCCGCTCTGCATGTACGCCTGGGTAGTCGCCCGCCGGGTGGCCGACCTGCCACCCGGCCTGACGGACGGCGGCGCGTGCGTGAGCGGTGGGTTGGATGCGGGAGGCCAACCCGGCTTGGCCTCCTCCGCCATCATTTTCGACGTCGTCTCCGCGGACAACCGCATCCACGCCTCCTGCCACGCGTCCGCCCGGGTGGCGGACGGGCGGGCCCGGCCCCGCCCGCGCGGGGAGTGGGAGGGCGCCACCTTCCGCAACGGCGGGGCGCTCGCCAACTGCTTGCTCCCCGCGCCCGGGCCGGCGGCGGCCCGGGGCGGCCGGGGCGGCCGGGAGTTTGACGACCTGGCCTCCTCCCTCCTCACCTCCTGGGCCGCCGGCGGTGCGGCGGGGAGCAGCGACAGCTCCCTGCGCCGGGCCCTCGGGCCGGGGTCCACGGCGCGGGCGGCGCTGGGCACGCCCGCGGGGCGTGCCTGCACGGTCGCGGCCTCGCTGGCGGCCTTGCTCCTAGGCCTGGCTGAGCGCGCGCCCTTGGGCGCCGCCGCCCGGGGTGGGGGGCGGGCGTCCAATGCTGCGGCCGCGGTGGCCCTCATTTACCTGGGTGCTCGGTCGGTGGACCGCTTGGAGGAGGAACGGCGGGCCGGGTCGCCAGCTGCGGCCGCGGCAGTAGCCGGGTTGAAAGGGGCCGTGGCGAGCGCGCTGGGCGAGGCGGCGCCCCTCCCGCCGTCCTCCTCCCCGCCCGTCCCGCACGCCCTGGCCCTGTCCCTCCTCCTGGGCGGCAGCCGGGCCTGGGCCGGGAGCGGGGCGGAGGCGGGCGGCGGCGGCGGCCCCGCGGGCTGGGCGGGCGGGGAGGCAGCAGCAGGCACTGGGCGGCCCCCCACGCCTCATTCTACTGCGCCCACCCGCGCGTCGGCGGCCCGGGCGGCCTTGGCGTGGGCCGCCGCCTGCCAGGCCGAGGGCGGCGCCGCGTCCGCCACCACCATGTCCACCCGCCGCCCGTCCGCGGCCGACGGCGCCGCCGCCAGTGCGGCGGTCCTGTTTGGGGGTGGCGTCGCGATCGGGGGCGGCGGCGCCGCCCCGCCCCTCCCCGCCGGCCCGACCCTTGCCGCCCTGGGCGGCCACCGCGGCCGGGCCGCCCGCCTGTGGGCGGCCGTCGACGCCCTCCACACCGCCATGGCCACCGGTGAGCCAGGAGTCTCACCGCTGGCGGTCCTGGAGCGGCCCGGCGGCGCCGAAGCCGTGGCGGCCGCGCTGGTGGCCCGCCTGGATGAGATGGATGGGGTGGAGGCAGGGCGGGGGGCGGGCGGGGTGTGGGAGGTGGTCGGGGTGGTTGTTTGAGGGAAGAGATAGCCAGCAGCACATGTGCCAACACACAGCCTTGCCTTCTGGATGTCCATTCTCCTACACAACACACACACGGCGGCGGCGGGCGCGGCACGGCGCGGCCCGTCGTGCTCCTCCTCTTCCCTCCATTTACTCCCCTCAACGCCACACCCTCAGCACCACTTTCCCGACGCTCTCCCCTCCCATCAACCGTTCCACCCCGTCCGCCGCTGCGCCCAAGCCCACATACGGCGTGTCCACCTCGCCGCTCGCCCCATCGATAAGCACGCGCAAGGTGCCTTGGGCATAAGCAGAGAAAACCGCCCGCCGCGCGCGGGCCACGCCCAGCGCGTCTGCGCCGCCCCACACGTTGCCATACAGAGTCCGCCCCTCCCCCAAGTCGACCTCCCGCCCGCCCCAGAACGTGTCGTGGGCGGGCGGCAGGGGGCGGGCGCCAGGCTGCGCAGGCGCCCCGCGGGCCGCGGCCCCCAGGCGGGGCGGGGCGGCGTTGGGGTACTCGGAAATGTGGCCGACAGCCAGGACCCGCCCGCCCGGGGCGAGCGCGGCGAGCGCAGCATCCCGCGCCGCCCCGCCCACGCCCTCGTAGGCGACCGTGAGGCCGGGGGCCGGGCATTCGCGCCGCAGCACGTCCTCCACATCCTCCGCTGTGTAGTCGATCACCCGGGCCCGGGGCCAGGGGGCGAGGAGGGCGCGCAGGGCGTTGGCCTTGGCCGGGCCGCCGGTGGTCGCAAAGACGGCCGCCCCGCTGGCCGCCGCGAGCTGGGCGGCCAGGTGGCCCGTCCCGCCCGAGGCCGCGGTGACGAGGACGGCATCGGCTGGGGACAGGCCGGCTTGTCCTGCGGCCACGCCGCACGTCCCCAGCGCGACGGCCGCGGTCAGGCCGGAGAGCGTGAGCGCGACCGCTGCCGGCGAGGCGCCCCCCAGCCCCGGCGGCAGGCGGGCGCACCGGGCGGCAGGGGCGGTCACGAACTCTGCGAAGGCGTTGGCGCTAGACACGGCGACCGCATCCCCGACTGCCAGGGAGGTGACGCCCGGGCCGACCGCGGCGACCAAGCCCACGCCCTCTGCGCCCAACGAGATCGGCTCGGCCGCACTCGCGCGCGCGTTTTTGGCAAAGGCCGTGCCGGGCTCCCCGCGCACGCGGAACGTCTCGCACCCGCCGTTCACGCCCGCGTAGGTGATGCGAACGGTGACGTGGCCGTCGGGTGGGTCTGCCCAGGGGAGGGTGGCCAGGGTGGCGGCGGCCCGGAAGTCTGGGGCGGGGGCGAGGGCCACGAGCCGGGAAAAGGACAGAGGGTTGGTCGGGCCGAGTGTGAATTGAGGAGGGGGCGCTGCGTGGCAGCGGGTGCTGCTTACGCCGCCACCGCCGCCGCCGCCGCCGCGCATGGGGAGCAGAGGGCCTGCCACGCTCCTCTGGGCGCCAGGAGGCGGGGCGAGCGCCCGCATTTGGGGAGAGACAGAGAAGAGAAAAAAAAACGAGTTGTTGTGGCTCATTTACCAACCTTCCTTCATTCTTTTTTCATTTCGCATTCACCCTGCTGGCGGGCGAGGTAGGGACCTCGCCCACCAGCAGCCGCCCCCCCAGCGGCGCCAGGCCCAACGCCCCGGGCGCCCAGGCATCGATGACCGGGGCTGACCCGTACCAGAACCGCGCCTTTTTGCCTGCGCTCACCTCCTCCCCGCCCTCGGGGTCGGGCGTCGCCCCGAGCGGCCCATGGAAGACACCCTCCAGCGTCACCTGCCTCGCCCCCGCCAGGTGGGCCGTCGCCACGGGCGTGATGGCATCCCCCCAACAGTCGGATTCACCGCACAGGGCCTGATAGCCCGCGCCGGCCAGGCGGGCGGCGATCGTCGCGCCATCACTGCCGCCCAGCAATGGCGCGCCTTGAAGGTACCGGCCCGCGACCGTCGTGTAGAGGACCTCCCCGTGGAAGGCGCCCGGCGTGTTGGCGTCCACCCAAGTCAGGATGCCCCGGGTCTGGTCGGGCAGGCCGCAGCCTGGTGGGGGTGGGGCGTGTGGGGAGCCCAGGGTGGTCAGGGAGGCGACGGAGGCGGCGCCGCCGCCGAGCATCCAGGTCCGGGCGAGCCAGCCGCCCGCGGAGTGCGCGATGACAGCCACCTTCCCGCCCTCCATCCCCGCCGCCGCCCGCGCCTGGGCGACGGCGGCCTCAATGCGCTCCAGGTACCAGTCCGTCGTCGGCGCGGGCGTCAGGTCACCGCTCCAATACTCTTTCCGCAGAAGGCCGGCCGCGTTGCGCAGCCAGTCCGGGCGGGCGACGGGCGCGACGGCGACGGCCGGGGCGCCCCGGGCGAGCAGGGCGGCGGCCAAGGATGCGTAGTCGGAGGAGGCGTTGCCCAGGCCAGGCAGAATGACGATGGGAAGCGGGGTGGGCGGGGTGGTCGCGGAGGAGGGGGTTGGAGAGGCACTGGGCGCCGACACGCGGCGCTGCGCGGGCGCAGACGGCGGTGTGCGCCGCGGGGAGCCGGTCAGGCGCTGGCGCGGGAGACAGCGTGCCACAGGCATAGACTTTGGAGGCTCCTCTTACGCTGGGGCCACAGAGGGCTGTGTTTTGGGCGTGCGCCTAGATGGGGGCACGCGAATGCTTAACAGAGACTGCGCGTGGGTGTTTTTCAATCTAGCCGCTCTTTTCTCTTTGTCCACCATTCCTCTCTCGCCTCAGCAAGAACAGAAAAGCTGCGCCCTTCTGGACGCAGAGCCGGCAGAGCCGACGACGCACTGCATCCTACCGCATTATACTGCTTGTCGAAAAATTAAAGGCGATTTTTTGCAAACGCCGCCCCCCTCCAGCTCACATGCACACCTCCCCTCCCACACACACACACATACACGCACACCATTGCTCGCCCACGGGATGTGAATACACAGCCATGCTGTGTATATTTCACACCACCCTCTCGCCCCATCCGGAGGCGGCGGCGGCCAGGCCCTCCACCTCTGCCGCCGCCCGCGTGAGCAGCCCCGCCAGGGCGCCGGCCTTGCCCGGCAGCGGCGGCGCCGTCCCGTTGGCGCCGGACCCGTCCAGCCCCAGCCCCACCGCGCCCGCCACCTCCGCCCGGGCGTTGAGCACCTTGTTCGCCGCATAGGACCGGGAATAGATGGGCAGCAGGGTCTCGCGCATGTCGGTCGACCCCAGGGCCGCGTAATAATCGACGGACCCGCGGAAGCAGCCGATGGAGAAGGGGAACTCCCGGTTCAGGTGGTAGTGGAACATGACGGTGAGCTGGAAAGGAGGGAGGGGAGAGAGTGTGTGTTCGTGTGTGTGAGAGAAAGAGAGCCTGGCCGCGGCCGCGCTGGACAGGGAGGTCGCCGCGGCCGCGCGCGCGCGCGTGCGCGCGTGGCCGGCGGCCTCTCAAAACCCGCCCGCCCACCTGACTCTCGCGTGTTTCTCTCTCAGTCTCCTCACCTTGCCCTCCCACTCCACCGGCCCGACGTGGCCGTGGCACTTGTCCAGCTGGTCATTGGTCACGATCTTCCCCCCCACATCGCGCGGGCCGTAAATGCCGAACCCGTCCAGCCCGTACCCGACCAGCGGAGAGTGCTTCTCGACCGGCCCATCCGGCAGGCACTTCCAGCTGTAGCCGTGCAGGTGGTACTGGTTGGCGTAGGGGTGGCCCCAGCAGACGTCTAAAGGCAGGACGTTTGTGGGGGAATACCACGCCCCGTCAGCGCCGGGCGCAATCTCGGCGTGGAATGCGACGCCCGTCACGGCCACGCCGACGATTAAAGCATTGACGGGGTACGCCCCGGTCTTGACCGGCCAGCGGGGCAGGGTGGAGGTCAGGTTGTAAGCCTTCACAGGAATCTCGTCCGACGTGCCGTTGGGCTGGTAAGGCTGGCCCGTGGACGGGTCAGTGCCACCTGGCAGGGTGGCATAGTACGGATAAGCGTCCGTGCCGCTCGCGACGGGGAAATTGCCGATGGGGGTGGGGGGCAGGCCGTTGCCGGCCAGGAGCCGGTCCTTGCCTACCGTGGTGATGGAGAAGACGGAGCCAAAGGTCTGGGCGCCGACGACGTACGGAATGTCGGACAGAAGCAGCTGGAGAGTTGACGTGTCAGTCCATGGCGTCGACCCCAGGGCCAAGGTAGGCGACACCTCCGCGAGCACGCCGAAGGTGAGCGGACCTGAGTGGTCGATGCACTGCCGCCCTCGCCCGCACTTGAGGGTGGAGGAACCGTTGGCCGCTGAGAGGAGGGTGAGCGGGATGGTCGTCCCAGGGACGTAGCCCGGGGCGTCGGCGCCGGCCTTTTGCTCCAGCTTTTGGGCGAGGGCGGCCGCCAGGGCGGCCGCGTCCGCCGCGGCCTCCTCTTTAAAGGCTGAGGCGAGGGCGACGTCGCTGCCGTCGTCGGCCAGGCCAGACGCGGCGGCGGCCGACGAGGCGGCCAGGAGGAGGAAGAGGGCCGTCTGTTTGGGGGGAGGAAAGGGGATGCGTTTTTTTTTTAAATAGAGAGGGCCGCCTCGTCGCCAACCCCGCCCACGCACAGGCCCGCCATCTTTCCACCTCGTACGCGCGCAAGCGGGCTTGTCGAGCAAGCAAGGGTGAAGACACACGCAGTCGCGCGGCGCGGGCCCGTCCCGCATGTGTCACGTGGGGCGAGCTGTCGTGGCACGGTCACATGCGTGACCGCGCGACACCCCTCAGCTGCTTGTGCGTGACGCACACGGCGGGCGGCCCGACACGCTGGGGGTCGTCATCTAGAGGACGGGGCGCGTAGGGCTCACCTTGTGCATAGCGGGTGTGTGAAATGAGGTGTGCGTGGGAGGCGAGGCGTGCGCCCTTTTTCTTCAACAAGCGCCTTTCACTCCTCCGGGGCGCCCGAGCGCCGTGGCCCAACCCTCATCCCGTCTCTCTCTCTTCATACAACACAGGACGTCCTCGCCACGACCGGCGTGCTCCTGTTCTCCTACCCCAAGGCCAACACGTTGGGCTGCACGACCCAGGCCAACGGCCACAACGACCAGGCCGCCGCGTACAAAGCCAAGGGCTTCGCTGTGTACGGCATCTCGGCGGACAAACCCGCCACGCAGGCCAACTGGCGGACCAAGTACAACCTCACTGACAACCTGCTGTGCGACCCGACCTTCGCGGTGCTGAAGCAGCTGGACTGTCCCGCCCACACACACCCTCTGGTCGGGCGCGCCGCGGGAACGCGCTGTCGCACCCTCACACCAGCTCGATCGCGGCCATCTCCGCCGAATCCCCGCGCCGGACCCGGGCCTCCGCCACCACCCGGCAGTAGCCGGACGCCCGGTCCGCGTACCGGGCGGGCGCCTCTTTGAAGAGGGCGGACACGATGTCCTTGTCGTACACAAAGGCGGCCGCCTGGCGGCGGGCATGCAGGGAGCCATCCTTCGCCAGGCCGATCATCTTGTCCACGTGCTTACGGATGGCCTTGGCCTTGGTCTGGGGAGAAAGAGAGAGAGAGAGAGAGCGAGAAGAGGAGAGGCGGTGTGTGTGCGTGTGCGTGAGGGAGGGAGGGAGATACGGGATGTGGGAGGGTCGGGCACGTTGCCCCGATCGGTGTTTTTTTTCTCTCCCCTCCTCTTCCCTTTTTCGTCTCCCCTTACCTTGGTCGTGGTGATGCGGCCGTGCCGCAGCACCTCCGTCACAAGCGTCCGGATGAGGGCTTTCCGCTGGTTAGCGGGCCGGTTCAGCTTGGGCATCTTCTTGCCGTGCCGCATGGCGACCCACTTGGCCCCATTCGTCGCCGTCGCAGTGGGCAGGCAGTCTGGGGGCGAGGTTGGGAAGACGCGAGTGGGGGGGGGGGGGGGACGGGGGGGCCCGGGCCGGGGGGGGGCGGGGGGGGTGGGGGGCACGCAGGGGGGCGCCGCCAGGTGGGGCA
>Ga0315285_10008724_pt1 | contig 10389 bp, 10 predicted proteins | sample YL17G09_36_MG_FD_203698 | JGI IMG/M metagenome (GOLD analysis project Ga0315285, IMG submission 203698) | Sediment microbial communities from Yellowstone Lake, YNP, Wyoming, USA - YL17G09_36 | ecosystem: Environmental > Aquatic > Freshwater > Lake > Sediment | place: USA: Wyoming | collected... | reverse complement strand
CATGACGGTCATCTGTTTTGTAAAGAAATCAACGCTCTCCTTCTCTGTGACCTCGGTGTACTCTGCGGCAAGAGGGATTTTTTCTCAGGCCCTTTTCTCAATTTTCTCTACGCCCCCCATGTATGGCCGGAGAGCCTCCGGAACGGTCACGCTTCCATCCTCGTTCTGGTAATTTTCCAGGATGGCCACCAGCGTGCGACCGATGGCCAAGCCGGACCCGTTGAGGGTGTGGACAAACTCCGTTCCTTTTTTCCCTTTGGGACGGTACCGAATGTTTGCCCGCCGGGCTTGAAAATCCTCGAAATTGCTGCAGGAGGAGATCTCTTTGTACGTCGCCTGCCCCGGCAGCCAGGCCTCCAGGTCATAGGTTTTCGCCGCGGAAAACCCCAGGTCGCCGGTACATAATATGACCACCCGGTATGGAATTCCCAGGCGCTGCAGTACTTCCTCGGCATCGGCGGTCAATTTTTCCAGCTCCCCATACGATGTCTCCGGGGTGGTAAACTTCACCAGCTCTACCTTGTTGAACTGATGCTGGCGGATCAGCCCCCGGGTGTCTTTTCCGTAAGAACCGGCCTCTTTGCGGAAGCAAGGGGTGCAAGCCGTGTAATAGAGGGGGAGGTCTTCTTCCAGCAAGATCTCATCCTGGTGAATATTGGTCACGGGGACCTCGCCCGTGGGAATCAGAAAATAATCCGGCTCACTAAGCTTGAACAAATCCTCCTCGAACTTGGGGAGCTGCCCGGTTCCGGTCATGGCCTTACGGTTCACCATGAAGGGCGGCAGGACCTCCCGGTAGCCATGGGGACCGGTATGCAGGTCCAGCATGAAATTCATCAGGGCCCTCTCCATCCTGGCCCCCAGGTCCTTGTACAGGGTGAATCGCGCTCCGGTAATCTTCGCCCCGCGTGCGAAATCCAGGATATCCAGGGCTTCCCCGATCTCCCAATGAGGCCGGGGAGGGAAAGAGAATTCCGGGATCTTCCCCCACTTGCGCACCTCGAGGTTGTCGGCCTCTCCCTGCCCGACGACGACGCTGTCATGCGGGATATTGGGGACCACCATCATCAGTTGCCGCAGGGCCTCCTCCTTCTCGGCCAGTTTGGTCTCCAGGTCTTTGATCCTTGCCGATACTTCTTTCATCTGGGCGATCTCTGCGGCAGCGTCCTGCTTTTTCTTTTTCTTTTCGGCAATCAGGTCGGAAACCTGATTCCGCTGGGCGCGCAGAGATTCGGATTCCTGCAAGATCTCCCGCCGCTGGGAGTCCGATTGGGTGAAGAGGTCCCAGTCGATGGCCTGGCCTCTCCGGCCGATCTTCTCCTTCACTTCTTCCAAATGCTCGCGCACGAACCTAGAATCCAGCACGGTGCTTCTCTCTTCACTCCACAGAAATTATCGACATCAATAGGAACCGGGCGCGTCATTCCCGCGAAGCTTGTCCTCGCGAAAGCGGGGAGCGGGAATCCAGAAATCCCGCCAAAGGCGAGATGGATTCCCCCGTATCGAGTACGGGGCAGGCTGGGTCAAGCCCGGAATGACCAACAGCAGAAAATTTATGTCGCTGTGTATAGGAATCAAGTTAAGCCCCCTCACCCTTCCCCTCTCCCCCGCAAACGGGGGAGAGGGCGGGGGTGAGGGGGAAGGATAAAAAAGGAAATTCCTATACAATTAAATTATCATTTACTTCGCAGTGAGTCAACCGCGATGTTTTCTGCCTGCTTTCATTGAAGCGGCCAAAGGAATAAGGTAAGGACGTGGATTGCACCCGGGAGGATTCATTTGAACGAGGTGGATTTTTTCCTTTTCCATAGAAAATACCCGAGGACGATTAACCCCCCGAGCACCGCTCCCATTTTGAGCAGGGAATCGATGCGGGTAAAGGCATTGGCCAGCCATTCGATGTGTGTCCCAAAAAAGTAGCCCAGGCAGAGAAGAAGAGGCACAGCGATTAAAGCAGCCAGGAAATCCAGGAATAGAAACTTGCCGGGTTTCACCCCCATGGTGCCGGCCGCTAGGAAAGCCGCCACGCGAAATCCGGAGATGAAACGGGCGATGAAGATTGTCTTGCTTCCGTGGTTGTGGAAAAATTGCCGCACCCTTTCTAAGCGTTTTTCAGAGAAGACCTTGCGCATGTGTCGATGGGTAATGATGCCATGGCCCCACTTTCGCCCGATGGAATACATGGCCATATCCCCGGTCAAAACCCCTACCAAGACTGCGGCGAATGTGGGGTAAAAATGAGCGAATCCCAATTTGATCAGGAGCCCCCCGGTGAGTAGCGTAATCTCTTCAGGAATGGGTAAGCCTAAGCCGGAGAAAAAAAGGATTAAGAAGAGCCCGGTGTAAATGAAATGCTCTGAGTAATTGATGAGGAAGATACCTATATCAGACAAGGGTCCTCTTGCTCCTGCCTTCGTCAGCCTCAAGAAAGCGGCGGGTTGCTGACTTCCGGACCTGGCCCTGGAGGTTCAGGGCCTTCTTCCTTCGGTGTGAGGGTTGCGCTTTTTTCCCTAAGGCCCTCCGCCTGCTTTTCCAGATCACGCACTTCGGCCCGCAGTTTCCGTCTCCCTCCCCAGCCGACAAAAAAACCTACGACCATCCCTCCCACGAGAGGGCCAAGGATCAACAGGAAAAGAGGAAAAGGACGGGTACTCCATCCAAAAAGATAACGGAGGGAAATTTCCTGGCGATTTAACGCACAGAAAGTCGCTCCCAGAATGACGAAAATGATGCCGACAATAACCTTTCTCAAAGTGCAACCCGGATGAGAGTTCTGGCCCAGATATCCAAGATTTTTTTGGCGCTCTAAAAGATAGCAAGAGTTTCAAGGCGATGTCAACCCTTTTTCTGAATACAGCGTCCTTTATTCATACCCATCATGCAGGCAGAGCCTTACGAATTTTCTTCGTCCTCCGATATGTATTCAACTCTGCATTATTGGTCCTTATCACTCCACTCCTTGCCTAACCTGCCAGGAGGCCAGCCCGGTTGGCCTTCAAATATTTCATGCAGAAATCGTCCTTCCCCGCCAAGGTTTCGGCCACCAGAATGTTGGTCATCATTTTCTGGTCCAGAGGATCCACAATAGCCCCCATCAGCCCGGCCCCGATGCAGAGGACCATAAAGGTGCGGTTGACTAAAAAACGATTCGGCAGCCCGAAAGAAACATTGGAAAGACCGCAGATCGTTCGCACTCCTGGAAACTCCTGATGAAGGCGCTGGATGGTCTCGAGGGCTAGAACCCCGTTTTTATTGTTGACGCTGACCGGCTGGATCATGGGGTCCAGGTGAATGCTCTGAAGGGGGACCCCCAACTGGGTCAGATTCTTAACCAGAAAGTCAGCATTTTCCAGGACCCGGTCTGTCGAGCTGGGAATTCCCCGCTCGTCCATGCAGAGGGCCACAATTTCCCCTTCCCTTTCCTGAAAGACCGCTCTCATGGCTGCAAAACGGTCTTTTTCTGCCGTGGTGGAATTGATCATCGGCTTCTTTTTTATTTTTTTAACCATGCCCAGCAAAACCTTCGGGTCCGGGCTGTCCAGGGATAGGGGAGCATCCACGGCCGCTTCTACCACTTCGGCCAGCCAGCTTAAATCTTCCATTTCGCTGCCGATGCGCGAGCCGGCATTCACCTCGATATAATCCGCTCCCGCCTGGGCCTGCTTTTGAACATCGGCGGTAATGTAAGCAGCGTCCCGTTTCTCCACTGCTTCATTGACCGCTTTTCGGCTGGTGTTGATCCTCTCACCGACGATTAACATGGCGTTCCTTCCCCCTTAACTGATGTAAGTAGTGAAATGTAAGGCGTGAGTCGTAAGACCTCCTCACCTGCAACTCCCAACTCTCGACTCACTGTTTTCCCAAATGGTATGGGCCTGCATTCTCCAATCTTCCTTTTATTCCCTCATCAGTGATATAAAGGAAAAAGGTCACTTCCCGGAAGAGGATATACTTACGAATCCATAACGGACCAGGCTATTCTTCCGAAATCTCCCCTAACCCCTCTTTGCCAAAGAGGGGAATTCCTCCCTTTTGAAAAGGGAGGGAAGGAGGGATTTAGTTTGCGGTGTCTACATAATTATGGACCGATTAATAATTTTAAAATAAACTCCATCTCTTTCTCAGAAATAGGACCGGGTGAGACTTGCAAACCGTACAACCTCCTGACTAGCGGGATCGTTTGAGGTTATGAATTGAAGGATAAGGACCTTTGGCGAGGACGGTTCACATATTGCTGGATTGTATAAAATCGAGGATGTGAAGTCAAGGGTAGCCCTTTTTTGCCCATAAAATATGCCAACTGGGTAAACAATGGTTTATGCTAGAATTTATTGACGGGGGAGATAAGGAAAAATAGGCAGTAAGAAGGGGGAGTTCTTCATGGATGTGCGGCTGGTTATCTGTGGCTTGGGAAGAGTGGGTCAGGCGTTCGTCGGCCTGCTGATCCAGAAAGATAGGGACTTGCAGACTCGTTATGGGTTAAACCTGAAAGTCCTGGCAGCCGTCGATATCGGAGGGGCTGCCGTCTCCGCAGAGGGCTTGCCCCTTAAGGATCTCCATGCCCATCTCCAGAAGGGGGGGAGGGTGGAAGATATGCCGGGCTTCGGAAAGAAAGGCCTGACCGGAAAAGAGGCGCTCAGCACATTGCCAGCGGACCTCCTCGTGGAAACCACTCCGACAAACATTAAAGACGGCGAGCCGGGCATGACGCATATTCAGACGGCCCTCAGCCATGGCCGGCACGTGGCTACGGCGGCCAAGGGACCGCTGGTGCTCCGGTATAAGGAACTCAAGACCTTGGCCGAGAAGTTCAAAGTGAAGCTGATGATCAGCGCCGCAACCGCGGCCGCTTTGCCCACCCTGGATGTCGGCCTCTCCTGCCTGGCTGGGACGGAAGTTTTATCGGCGGAGGGGATCCTCAACGGGACCACGAATTACATCCTCACCCGCATGCACGAGGATGGGTCTCCCTACGGAGAAGCTTTGGCCGAAGCTCAGAAAATGGGGGTTGCCGAGCCAGATCCCTCCCTGGACGTGGAAGGGAGAGATACGGCGAACAAAATTCTCCTGGTCGCCAACGAAGTGTTTCAAGCCGGCCTTTCCCTGCAAGATGTCGCCGTGGAAGGGATTACCAAGGTTACTCTGCAAGGCATCCAGCGGGCGAAGGAAGAGGGAAAGGTCATCAAGCTCATCGGCAAGGTTGAGAAAAAAGACGGGAGGATCCTGGCCTCTGTAGCCCCGATGGCTCTTGCTGCAAACCATCCTCTGGCCAGTGTGCGGGGAACGGAAAAGGCGATTTCCTACCTTACGGATACGATGGACCGGGTGACCGTTTCCGGTGGAAAGTCCAATCCGCTGGGAGCTGCCGCCGCCCTTTTGAAGGATATCATCCGGATTTACAGCTTCTGAGCATAGATATTTGGAATTTGCCTCATCATACCCTCCCCCTTCGATGGGGGAAGCTGTGAAAAAATCCTTTCCTCATCCCACCGTTATCGTGGTTCGGGAGCCAGGTGGCGATGAGCGCGGGCAGCATCGGCGGGAGGAAACGTTAACAGAAGATTCAACCCTGTCTCCGCAAAGGGAGGCGGGGTGCTTCTTCCCGCCTGATCCATGGAAGGAAGACTGCCTCATGATGCCAAGCGAATCGCCATCTGGCTCCCGAACCGGGGAAGGCCATGGAATGTTGTTTCAAGCCCTGCAATTTGGAGCCAGGAAAATTTTTTCACAGCTTCGGGGATGGAGGGGGTGGGGGTGGACAAAACGAGATTCGGCCCCCCTCACCTTCATCCTCTCCCGCCAGGGGAGAGGAGATATTTCGGCACTTGTAAATGTTGGAAGAAAATTGTCAGAGCTGGCCATTAAAAGAATCTAACAATAACCTTTTGGCGGAATGGAGGAAAAGATGAAAAAGAAAAAAACGATTCAGGATTTTTACATGATGAAAGAAAAGGGAGAGCCGATTACGTACATCACCAGTTACGATTATCCTACGGCCACCTTCGCCGAGAAGGCGGGGATGGATATGATTCTGGTGGGAGATTCTCTGGGGATGTGCGTCTACGGGTACGAGGGAACGATGCCCGTCACGATGGACATGATGATCGTACACAGCGAAGCCGTACGACGGGGAGCTCCCAACACATTCGTCATCGGCGATATGCCTTTCCTTTCTTACCAGACCACCGACGAGGCGGCGGTGGAAAATGCCGGACGCTTCTTCAAGGAAGCGAGGATGGACGCCGTCAAGCTGGAGGGCGGAGTGCGGGTGGCCAGCCGCATCAAGGCCATTGTGGATGCCGGCATGCTGGTGATGGGCCACATCGGACTGACCCCCCAGAGTTCCTCCCAGCTGGGCGGTTTCAAGGCCCAGGGGCGCACCCTGGGTAGCGCCAAGGCCCAGGTCGAAGATGCGCTGGCTGTGCAGGAATCGGGCGCGGCCATGATCCTCCTCGAGGCCATTCCCCCGGAGGTTTCCGGCTATATCCGGGACCTCCTCACCATCCCGGTTTTGAGCATCGGGGCCGGCCCCTACTGCGATGGGCAGCTCCTCATTGTCAGCGACATGCTCGGAGTCTTCGAAGCCTTCACGCCAAAATTCGTGAAACGCTATGCCGAAATAGCCAAAATCAGCACGGAGGCCTTGACGGCTTATGTTCAGGATGTGAGAAGCAAGGCTTTCCCCGAGCCGCGCCATATCTACCCGATGATCCCGGAAGAGCTGGCCAAGTTTAAAGAATGGGCAGCCGCCCAGAAAGTCTCCGCAGCAAGAAAATGAAAAAGGAGGAGGACCATGTTTGATGATCTCGTAAAAAGTCAAAAAGTGGGGTTTCCCGTCATTCCGGCGAAAGCCGGAATCCAGTTATTTCAAACACTTAAAAATTCTCTGGACTCCGGTTTCCACCGGAGTGACGACTTTTTACGAGAACATCAAGATTGCTATCCGCAAAGAAAAAGTGTATGTAATAGGGACACGCGTTAAAATCCCACTAAAGAGAAAGGAGACAGGCGCGATGGGCAAAACTAGAAGAGATTTTTTGAAGACCGTGGGGGCGACCGCGATCGGGGCGGGCGCCGTGATGGCCGGTGCAAGGAAAATCCATGCTCAGGCCACGCCGCAGTTTAAATGGAAGGCTCAGTGCCTCTGGAGCCCGGCGGAAACTTCCTACAAGGCTTTCGAGGATTTGTGCAAACGGATCTATGCCATGACCAACGGACGGTTGGAGATCACCCCTTTCTCGTCCGGGTCAATCGTGCCCAACACGGAGTGCCTGGATGCCGTCAAGAATAACGTCATGCAGGCCATGCACCAGGCCTCGGTCTATTTCAGCGGCAAGAACCCGGCCCTGGCCGCCCTGGGCGACTTGACCATGGCCTGGGAGCATCCCTGGGAGGCCGACCTCTACTTTCATTATGCCGGGGGTTTTGAACTTCTCGACGATATCTATAAACGCCTCGGTGTGCACCTGGTTGGAATCATGTGGTGGGGCATGGAGTCCTACCCGTCCAAAAAGCCGCTGAGGAGACTGGAAGATTTCAAAGGCCTCAAGATCAGGGTTCCTCAGGGAATGGAGGCGGATCTGCTGTCCCGCCTGGGGGCGTCGGTGATCGTGTTGCCCGGAACTGAAATTTATTCCGCCCTGGACAAAGGCGTGGTCGAGGCGACCAACTGGTCGGTGGTATCGGACAACGACCGGCTAGGCTACCACAAAGTCGCCCCCTACTTTACCTATCCCGGTTTTCATTCCATGCCCACGGGCGATTTTGCCGTCAACCCGAAGGAATGGGAAAAACTTCCGGCAGACATAAAAGCCATGCTTCCGGTGGCCTGCCGTCAATGGAGCTGGGATGTAATCCAGCGGCTGGCCCTGGATGATTTAAGGGTCGTTCAGGAAGCTAAGGCCAAAGGTGCCACTCCAGTTACCTGGACTTCGGAGGAAAAGGCCAGGATCCGGGCTGAGGCCATGAAGGTCTGGGCCGATTGGAAGAAAAAGAACGAGGACACCCGCAAGGCCATCGAATCGATGGAAGCGTTCCTCAGGAAACTGGGTAAGATCAAGTAGGCTCCACCAAACCCAGCCTCATAATGCCTCAGGGCTAAAGCCCTGAGTTACGTCTAACTCAACCCCCGCGTTCTGCGGGGTTTGGGTCCATTGCCCATAACCTCGGAAGGGGGGGGCGGATCGCGCTCCCTTTTCCCAGCCGCTGAGGAGAGACGGGTGAGAAAGATTCTGGCACTCGTAGACGGTACCAGTACCCGGATCGGGAAAACGGTCAGCATCCTGAGCATATTCGTGGCGGTCGTGATCGCCCTGGAGATCTTGATGCGCAACATCTTGGTCCGGCCGACCACCTGGGCTTCGGAGAGCACCATTTTCGCTTGCGGGTTGATCTACCTCCTGGGCGGGGCCTGGACACTCCTGGAGGACAAACACGTCCGCATCGATATGCTGTATAGCCGGTGGTCTCCTAAAAAACGGGCCATCATGGACTGTTTCACCTACCTGCCCTTCAGCCTGTACATCCTGGTGATGCTCTGGGCCACATGGATCTACACTGCCGACTCCCTTCATGTGCGGGAGACGACCATGTCTCCCTGGAATCCCCCCCTCTATCCGATGAAAATGGCCATGACCTTTTCCCTCATCCTCATATTCATCCAGGGAACGGCGAAAATGATTCGCAATCTATACTTCGCCGTCACGGACAAAACCTTATGAGTATCGGGCTGATCAGTATTCTGATCGTCGTGGCCATGCTCGTCCTGATGGCCCTCGGCCTGCCGCTGGCCTGGACCATCGGGGCGGTGGCCGCCGCCCTGACGCTGTATCTGTTCGAGCCCGGAGTCCTGATGATGCTGGTCGCCCGGGTCTTTGACATGAGCTTGAATTATACCTTGATGGCCGTGCCCCTTTTCGTTCTTATGGCGGCAATCCTGCAGCGGTCCGGTGTGGCTGAAGATTTGTTCGACGCCGTCCATGTATGGGCCGGAGGCCTGCGGGGAGGGCTGGCGGTCGGCACGATTATCGCCAACGCGATTATGGCCTCCATGGTTGGAATCATCGGGGCGGAGATTGTCACTTTCGGCTTGATTGCTCTCCCCCAGATGCTGGCCCGAAATTATGACGATAAGCTGGCTTTGGGAAGTATCGCCGCCGGCGGCGGCCTGGCAACTTTGATCCCCCCCAGTGTGGTCTTCATCGTGTATGGCATGGTGGCCGGGTGCTCGGTGGGAGAGCTGTTTCTGGGCGGCGTGTTTCCGGGCCTGCTCCTGGCGGCCATGTTCATCGGATATGTGATCTGGCACTGCTGGCGCCATCCCGAAGCGGCTCCGCCAGCTCCCCTCGAAGAGAGAAACATTCCTCTGAGACGCCAGCTGGCCATGCAAAAAAAGCTGATCGCTCCTGTGTCCCTGGCCACCGGAGTATTAGGTTCGATGTACGCGGGAATCGCCACGCCCTCCGAAGCAGCCGGAGTGGGCGTATTGGGCGCGATCGTTACGGCGGTGATCAACCGAAGGTTTAATTGGACGGTGCTGCGCGAGTCCTGTTACGAAACCGTCAAGATCAGCGCCATGCTCTCCTGGCTCTTCTTTGCGGCCCAGACGATCATCGGAGCCTACACCCTGGCCGGTGGGACGACCTTCGTTCAAAACGCCCTTAAGGCGATGAACCTGGGGCCCTGGGGCACGGTCATTTTTATGCAACTCATCTGGGTATTTCTGGGCTGCTTCATCGATTGGGTGGGGATCCTTTTCTTAACGGTGCCCTTATTCCTGCCCATTGTTTTGAGTTTTGGGTTTGACAATGTGTGGTTCGGCGTAGTCTTTTGTATGAACATGCACATTTCCTACCTCAGTCCGCCTTTTGCGCCCTCGGCCTTCTACATGAAAAGCGTTTCGCCTCCCCATATAACCATGACCCAGATTTATGTGGCCACCTTGCCCTATCTATGGCTGACCTTTGTGGCCACGGCCCTGGTGACGGCTTTTCCCTGGTTGTCTCTCTGGCTGCCTGAACTTTTGCTCAGGCATTGAAGGTGCCCAAGAAGGGCATTCCGGCCATCCGGAGTTTTTTGAAAGGAGTCTCCATGAACAACCAACCTGATTTCGAACGCTTGAAGAAGGCCATCGGCCATGAAGAACCGGACCGCGTTCCTCTAATCGAGGCTCTGGTGGCCTACGAAATCCAGTCCCGGTTCTTGGGAAGGAAGGTCGAAGATTCCGACCTCAAATCTCAGGTTGAGTTCTGGGTGAAGGCCGGCTACGATTCCTTGCCCTTGACGATGGGCATGATGAATCCGGGGGAGGTGACCCAAGAGTCGAGCATCTACCGGGTCGTTCAGAAGACGTTGCGCAAAGAGGGGGACGAGGTGGTTCCCTGGAATATC
>Ga0315285_10008723_pt1 | contig 10389 bp, 6 predicted proteins | sample YL17G09_36_MG_FD_203698 | JGI IMG/M metagenome (GOLD analysis project Ga0315285, IMG submission 203698) | Sediment microbial communities from Yellowstone Lake, YNP, Wyoming, USA - YL17G09_36 | ecosystem: Environmental > Aquatic > Freshwater > Lake > Sediment | place: USA: Wyoming | collected... | reverse complement strand
CGGGTTGACGGCTCCGCGGAGGTGATGGGTGATTTGCGGGCGAACCTGATCCGGTCCATGGGCACGCTCCGGGTCCACGGGTCGCTGACCGCGGACAACATCGAATCATCCGGGAGCTTGATCAGCACCGGGCCGGTGGACGTCAAGATGCTCAGCGCTTCCGGCAACGTTGACATCGACCACCTTACCGGCGGGGATTACTCGGGCAACGGCAGCCTCAAGGTTGCGCGGGACGTCTCATTGAAATCGTTCAAGCAGACCGGGTCGTTCCAGGTGTTCGGCAACATCAATGCCCCGCAGATTCTGGTCAAGCTGGAGGGCAACTCCTCGGTGCGGAACATCACGAGCGAGAGCCTTAACGTGAGCCGGGGCCTGGGCGCATGGGTGTCCATGTCGCGGTTGACCGCGAATGACATCACCGCCGATGAGATCTATCTTGAGAACACCAATGCCCGGCTGGTCAAGGGGAGCGTGGTCAAGATCGGCCCGGGCTGCAACATCGACCGGGTGGAATACGCGCAAACCATCAGCGTATCCAGGGACTCGAAGGTCGGACAGCAGCTGAAGAAAAGGTAAACAAAAAACCGCAGATGGAGCAAGGCCCCGCAACGGGGCTTTACTCCATCTCTGCCTTTCGGGAGGCCTGTCATCTCATTTCTCAACACCCTGCCCGGGCCGGCTGCTCCCCTGTTGTCCGGCGGGCGGTCATAATCTAGAATTGATTCCGGGAAGCATTTTGAGACAGTCCGGTCCAGACTGGCGTTGGGCATGGTTGAGCGGGGTTATCGCCCTGGCCATTATGTTGCCCGTCTTGTGGCAGGGCCTGGGGGTTGACCACGGCATCTTTTCGTACTCGGCATGGATTTGGCGGAAGTTCGGACAGCCGCCCTATCTTTTCTGTTTTGACCAGGCTTTCCCCGGCATCTTCCTGATCCACTATTTTGTCCAGGCGGTCATGGGCGAGAGCGTGACCGCTTTCCGGGTTTTTGACCTGGCCTGGCAGGTTGCTTCCGCAATCATGCTCTACCTGGTCGTGGCCTCAACCTTCCAAAACCGCGGCGCCGGCCTGCTCGCGGCCGTGCTCTATTCTTTTTTCTACGTCAAACTCGGCCCGTGGGACACCGGACAGAGAGACGGCTTCTTCCCGCTGCTTTACCTCTTGAGCTTTGTCCTTCTCAAACCGCTCAGCGGCAAACGGACGGGACTCCTCGCTCCGGCTCTGGCCGGGCTGCTCATCGGGTTCGCTTTGCTGATCAAACCCGTGGCCGGGGCAATTGCCCTGGTCCTGGTTGCGCTGGCCTTGGTTTCCGCTCAACGGAAATGGCTCGCGGCTTTCCTGTTCTGCCTCGGCTGCGCCCTGCCCTCTTTGGCCATAATCGCATATTACCTTCACGCCGGCGCTCTCAAGGAGCTTTATCAGGTGTTGTTTGTTTTCAACGCCAAGGTTTACGCCGGTTCCATGAAAATTCCCGCGGGAGAGGCTTGGCGCGGGATTTTGCTGGTCAAGCTCTGGCCGCATAACTGGGCCATACTGCTGGACGCGGCGCTGCTCCCCGTCTTATGGTCCAGACTCCGTGTTCCGGACAAGTCCCGGGCTTTTTGGCTGGCCGCGCTTTTTGCCGCGACCTATCTCGGTTATTTTTTCCAGGCTCGATATTTTTATTATCACCAGGCGCCGGTCTGGGGTCTTTTGTCCGGATTTGCCGGGGCCGGATGGGTTTTAACCCTGGAATTTCTGCTCTCCAAAACACGCCTGTCCGGCCGGACAAAAAAAGCGGCCCTGGCCTCCCTGCTCGTCCTGGCCGCGGCTTCCATGTTAAGCGGAGATTACCTGCGCCTGCTGAAAACAACCTTCACGCGCCCCCCCGCGGAAGGCCAGAGCTCTTTTGATTACTTCCGGGTGTGCGGCCGCGCGGCCTCTTATATCCGGGCGCGCACGTCGGCCTCGGACACGGTCCAGGTCTGGGGAGGAGAGGCTTTGGTGAACTATCTGGCGAAAAGGAGATCGCCCTCCAGATTTGCGCAGACATTCCCCCTGATCCTGATGAGCGGCGATTCCCCCAAAACCGCTTTGCAGCAGGAGCTTGAGCGCGAATTTCTGGAATCCCTGCGCAGGAGTCCTCCGGCCTATTTCGTAATTGAGACCATGTCCCACCCCTGGTTCGGGATCAAGAGCGACAAGGACCGGCTGGTGGCCGACTATCCCGAGCTCTGGAAATTCATCACCGAAAAATACAACTGGGAAAACGGGATCGGGTTCATGGAATTATACCGGCTGTCAAACTGAGTATCCTCGGTCTTGGTTTGCTTGAGCCTCATGGATACAATAGAATCAAGCCTCCGGACATTGAAAGCCAACCGACAGAAATGGATCTATTTTGCGCTGAGCATTTCGATTTCAGCCCTGGTGCTTTTGCCCACGCTCTGGTACGCCTTTGGCCCGGACCACGGCATGTGCGCATACGCCGCCTGGATCTGGCGCAGGTTCGGACAACTCCCTTACGTCAATTATTTTGAAGGGGATTTCCCCGGCATTTTCCTGATCTATTACTTCATCCAGGCGGTCCTTGGCGAAAGCGTGACCGGCTTCAGGGTCTTTGACCTGATCTGGCAGACCGCCACCGCCGCGTTCCTTTACCTGATCACCGAACGCGCCTTCCGCAAGCCAATGGCAGGACTGATCGCATCCCTGCTCTACGCTATTTTCTACCTCGGACTCGGCTTCTGGAACACCGGCGAAAGAGACGGATTCCTGCTCCTGCCCTGCGCCGCGGCATTCTGGCTCTACTTTCGCCGCGCTCCCGGCCGCGCCCCGGCCTGGCAAGCCGCGCTCGCCGGGCTGCTGTTCGGGTTTGCCTTTCTGGTCAAGCCCGTGGCCGCGCTCCCGGGACTGATCTTCGCCGGCATATTACTGAAATTTTCCCGCGCCAAAACCCTTTCGCTCCTGACCTATGTCTTTTTCGCCGGGCTGCCCTTCCTATCCTTCCTGGCCTGGTACTGGCGGATGGGACACCTTGCAAAAATGATTGAGGTGGTCTTTGTTTTCGGTTCCGAGGTTTATGCCAACACCCTGCTCGTGTCCCTGCCCTATTTTTTGCAAGGGATTGTTTTGCTCAAGTCTTTTGCGGTCGCGCCCATGATTGCGGTCGGACTCTTGCTTTTCTGGGTCTTTGGCCGCGGCCTGGAACCCCCGGTCAAAAGCAACGCCAAAATTCTTTTCATTTTCGCCGCCGGCTTTTTCATGGGCTATCTTGTCCAGGGCAAGTATTTCGTTTACCAGCAGACGCCGGCCACGGCCCTGCTCTGCGTCTTTGCCGGAGCGGGCTTTGCCCTGGCGGTTGACAGGTTCAAGCCTTCGCGGCCTGCCTGGAGTGCGGCCGCGGCGCTCTTGGTGGTGATCGTTTCCGCGCTCGTGCTCCTGGCCAAGCCCGAGCAGAGGGCTTTTTTCGGACATGCCCTTCGCGAGTCCCCGGCCCGGGGCCAGGAGCATTTCAATTTTTTCAGGAGCTGCAAGACCGCGGCGCGATACCTTGAAGCGCACACCGCTCAAGACCAGAAGGTGCAGGTCTGGGGAACCGACGGGTTGATCAACTATCTTTCCGGCCGGCAATGCCCGACCCGGTTCGCGCAAATTTTTCCGCTCGCGCTCATCCCGGACCCGGAAACCAAAGAACGTTCGCCCCTGCAAAAAGAGCTGGGCCGCGAATTCCTGGACGCCGTCCGGAAAGACCCGCCGGAGTATTTCCTGGTTGAAACCATTGCCCACCCCGGGTTCGGGATCAAAAGCAGCAAAAAAATCCTGACCGACGACTACCCTGAAATCTGGTCCTTTGTGCGGGATAAATATGAGCCCGAATACGCAGTGCCCTTTTTCGATGGCGCCATTGAATTCTACCGCTTGAAAAAATAGCCCGGCCGGCCGGATTTGAGAGCCGCGCTCCGGCTGAGCCATATAAAGACACAGAAAAAAAACGGCAGCGCCAGTTGCGAGATTGCGGATGCGGGAGCGGCCGGGACGATCCCGCACCCAAACCCTTGCTCGTCATCCTCCGGATTCGGCGCCACGTTGACCAGGCTGTATGCAGCCAGGCTGTAATTGGTGGCCCCGTCCTCAACCATCAGTCCCACCCGGTAAGGCCCTGGTTTGGAGGGCGAGAAGCTCAGGCTTGACCCGGTTTCAGCCTCAAGGTCCATAAACCCGGCGTCGTTCTGTAAAAACCAGTGGTAGCCGGTCACCGCCGGGCCGGAGCCGGACCCGTCAAGCACTAGGGTCTGTCCCTGCTTGATGGTTGCATATCCGGGCGTAAGAACGGCCGTGGGGCTGGTCCCGTTTTTCACCACCAGCGCCTGCCGGAGCTTTCCGGAATGGCCGTATTCATCAACAAGCTCCAGGCGGTAGCTGTCCGCGGGGAGCAGGGAGAGGTCGAGGTCCAGGCTGATCTGGTTTGTTGAACTCCAGATGACACTGGCCGCGGTGCTGGTCAACAGGCCGGTTGTCTCGGAGATAAATGTGAATGTAAAATCCGTTCCCCGCAAGCCCTCGGCGTAGAGGCAGAAGGCAGCAGTTGAGGAACTCTCGTTCACCATGGACGCTGCGGAAGAGTAACACCAACTGGCATCGCACCAACTGGCATTGCATCCGCCCTCGGCCAGGGACCAGAGGCTGGGCAAAGGTATGTCGCTTTCTCTGGCCGGATAAAGCCAGCGCGCCGCCTGCTGGTCGTCAAGGTGCAGGGTTTGCCGCCAGCTCTGATCAGGGAGCACCGGCGGGCCGCTCATGGTGGCAAGCCGGTTTTGGCTGTGCCCGAGCCCGAGCACGTGGCCCAGTTCGTGGGTGACGTAGGTCTGCGTATCCAACCCCACGTCCATCTGGCCGTAAATCCCCCAGGAGTAATCCTGGCCATTCAAAAAGATGTCCGCTTCCTCCAATAGACCGGTGCCCGGGTCGTATTTCCAGGTGGTGGCGGCCGCGGTGTTGGCGCCGTCGAACCAGCCGGAAGTGACCAGCTCTATGGTGTTCATTCCGTCCGGGAAACCCAGCCGCTCTGCGAAACCGCCTTCCAGGGCGAGCGTCCCGCCATAGATGAAACTTGCAGTGGCGCCTTCAATGTCGCTCCAGGTTTCAAGGCTCTGCAGGATGGCGCCCAAGTACGGCCACTTCCCCAGCCTCTCATCGACCATGACCACCACCGGGGCCATGGGCCGGCCGGGACCGGGCCGCAAGCCGTTCGCGTCCGGACGAAAAAGCCCGGGCGCGCTCAGCGCGTTATTATAGTGGTAAATATAAAATCCCGAGGCCAGGAACGCGAGCCCGGGCAAAAGCAGCTTCAAAATCCAGAACCTTTTGGCTCTCGGCATATTAATATCTTACCGCCAAAGCGCCGCAAATAAAAAACCAGCCGCGGGTTGCGCGACAAAGCTTGAACCCTTGGAGAGCCGGCCTGGTCATGGAAACTCGATCTTTGATCCCGGGGACTGACCCATGCGGCGTTAACTTTTCGCCGGTTTTGTCTATAATGCTAAAGGTCATGCTGCCGCGGGACATTTTGAAGGACAGGCTCTTTTGCGCGGGTTTTGGGTTGGGAGGATTTTTCATTTTGCTCACCCTCTGGTTCGGGCTGGGAATGGACCATTCCATTTTCTGCTACAGCGTCTGGGTGTGGAAGCACTACGGCCTTCCGCCTTACATCGGCGCCTGGGACCACGCCTTTCCCGGCATTTATTTCATTCATCTGCTTGCGCTTGAGCTCTTCGGCGACAGCGTGCTCGGGTTCAGGTTCTTCGACTTCCTGGTCCAGCTCGCGGCCCTGCCCATGATTTTTTATCTGGCCAAAAGGCTTGCCGGCTTAAGCCTGGCCGGTTTCTTCGCAACCGTGTCCTACGGCATCTATTACTATGACCTCGGCGTCAGCGCCACCGCCCAGAGAGAAAGCTATATTTTCTGCATTTTGCTCGCGGCCGTCACCATTGCTCTTGCTTCAGAAAAAAAATTCCGGCTCCGGGCCGCAATCATCGGACTCCTGCTCGGCTTCGCTTTTATGCTCAAACCCTTTTTCGGACTGGCCTGGCCGGTGTTCGGAGTCTTTCTGCTGGCGGCCGGACTCAGGCAGAAGCGCGCCCGCTGTTGGACCGGGCTCGCGCTTTTTGCGCTCGGCTGCTGCCTGCCCGCGGCCTTGTTCGCAGTGACCTACTGGCGCCTCGGGTATGGCCGCGAACTGTATTACGCCGCGGTATGGTTCAACGCTCAAATCTACAGCAAGATGACCGCGGACTCTGAACCCCGGCTCGCTTTCTGGCGCGAAGCCTTGTTTCTGCTTTTTATCAAAAATACCCGGCTCATAATCTGGCCCGCGGTCCTGGTTGCCCTAATCGAGTTTCGAAAAGGCCGGCTTGCCCGGGACAGAAAAATGTTCCGGCTCATCCTCTCGCTCACCATGGTCAGCCTGCTCAGCTACGCAATTCAGCGGAAATATTTTGCCTACCACCTCGCCCCCGCCATGGGCTGCGCAATTATCTTCGCCGGATGGGCCTTCGCAGCGCTCAGCCATGCCTTGAAAAAAAGCTTCCATACCCGACTCGCGCAAAAAGGCGTCGCAACAGTAAACGTCCTGATCATACTCCTGATCCTTGCCCAGACCGGACCGGTCAGTAAAATATTCGCGTTCAAGTATGCTTTCAGGAGCCTGGACAAGGCTTACCTGGCCTGGTACGCCACCGACTGGGATAAGCATCTCGGCGCCAACTACTTCGCAACCGCCAAATACCTGGAGCCGCGGCTCAAGCCCGAAGACACCATCGCCTGCTTCGGACCATATCCCTTGATCCCCTACCTCCTGCATCGCAAACTCCCCACTTACTACCCCTGCGCGCACCACCTCCTGCTCATGAGGAGCGACGGCAAGGTCCTGCCCCGCCAGAGGGAATTGATCAAACAATATTCCGATCAGGTCATCGCCGCCAGACCAAGGTTCATTGTCATTTCCGACGCTTTCCCCGGCCAGAAACAACCCGGGTTCAAATTCATGAGCCCAAACCCCGGACTCGCACTCGACCGCCAGTTCCGACCGCTCAAAAAATTCATCGCGCGCAACTACCATCTGCAGAAAACTATAAACCATGTATACATTTACGAAATGGGGTCACAGCTCAAAAATTAAGAATCCCCGGCCCGGCGCCGAAAAAGGAGATGCCTTCCTGACCCAAAACCACCAGAGCTCATAGTCCTGTTTGACATTTTGCCATAATATATAATATGCAGCTCTGCTTAAACATAAAACAGAGCTCTGACCCCAATGGTGCTAGGGGCTCGGAGTGGCCGGAGGGCGGGAGTATTGGTCCCTTGCTCCGGGGGCCAAGCCCCTAGCACCAATCCCCTCATCCCTGCGGGCTATTGCTGCGCCTCCGCGGTCACCAGCGTGGGCTGCCAGATGTATTTGCCGGTCTTGTCAATATAGGCTTCCCTCTTTCCGACCATCACCCTTGCCAGTCCGCTCCGGAAGTCATCCGCCTGCTCGAACTGGGGGTTGACCGCGTATTTGCCGCTCGGCTCGATGTATCCGTATTTGCCTCCGAACGACACCGCGGCGAGTCCGGCGTGGAAATCGCGGCCGGAATCGAACTGCGGGCTGATGGTGATCTTGCCCGCCATGTCGATGTATCCCCACCGGCCGTTGACCTCCACCGGGGCCAGGCCCTCCCTGAAATTGCCGCTGCCATCGAACTGGAGATTGATCGCGTATTTGCCGAGTCCGTTGATGTATCCCCATTTTCCGCCCGACTCGACCGCGGCCAGTCCCTGGCTGAAATCCAGCCCGGCGCGGTATTGGGGATTGACCGCGTATTTGCCGGAGCGGGTGACGTACCCGGTCTTGCCCCCGGTTACCACCCGGGCGAGGCCTTCGTGGAAATCGGAGGCCATTTCGAATTGCGGGGAAATCAGCAGCTTGCCGCTCTTTTCGATGAAGCCGTACTTGCCGCCCACCTGCGCCCAGGCCAGCCCCTCGTTAAAATCGCCCGCGGACCCAAACTGCGGGTTGACCGCGAATTTGCCGCTCTTGTCAATGTAACCCCATTGATCGCGCTCCTTTACCGCGGCCAGCGACTCGTGGAAATCAGAGCCGTTGTCAAACTGGGGATTGATCAGGATCCTGCCGCTCAGGTCAATATATCCCCACTTCATGCCGAAGCCCGCGGCCGCCAGGCCCTCGCTGAAATCACGCGCGTCCTCGAATTGGGGCGTGATCAAGACCTTGCCCGTTCGGTCAATGTAACCGAACTTGCCGTTCTGCTGAACCTTGAACAACGCCGCCGAATCGCTGCCGGCCCGCGACTTGCAGAACATGAACAGCGCGCTCAAGACCAGTATCGCCGTCCAGACCATGAATTTGCTTCTCATCGCCGTCCCTCCTTTTCTGGTTAGGTGTCCGGGGAAATCCATTTTTCCCGAATTCAACTTAAGCACGGTCAACGCCCAATACAACCTTTCCATCAAGTTAGTGCGTCAAGGGGCCTCCCCGCGCCCGCTTGACCATCCCGCGCCGGTATTATAATGTTAGAAAGGAAAATCAAACCGGGGGGATCAGATGAGCAATTCTCTTCGCTATGACGTCGCGGAATTCCGGCCGAGCTACAGCGGCCGCCACCAGGCCACGGAGATGACCAGGGACAAGGTTTCAACCTTCAACCTCCGGCACCAGGAGGCGCTGGGCTTTTACGGCCTGGAGCTTGGCCAGGGGACCGTGTTCGTGATTGACGACCGGGTCAACAACCTTTCCAACCTGGGAGTGTTCCGGAGCAAGCAGCTGCGACAGGCGGTGATATTGGCCTCGGCGCTCCCGGCCGCCGCGGTCATGCTCCACGGCTTCGGCTCGCTCAAGAAATATCCCAAGGAACAGCAGAACACCGACCTGATCAACCGGCTCAAACGGATCAACGACCGGGTGGCGTCCCAGGTCATGGCCGAGGTCATCCAGATCACCACCGAAACCCTGGACACCGGCGAGGAGGTCGTGATCGAAAGCTCGTTCACCGAGGGCGTGCGGGTCAAACCCGGAGTGGAGCTGGGCTCCAACCCGACCATCCCGGTCGGGGCGCTCTTCGGCAAGGAAAAACACTGCAAGGCTTACGGCCATGCTTTGCCCTCGGAGGTCACCCGGCTCACCATGGGCTCCGACGTCATTGACGGCACCGGAAAAACCGTCAGGGGATTGCATTCCTCGCTCACCGCGCTGTTCATCACCGAGTCCGGGGCCAAGCGCCATCTCCCGGACATCTACGTGGAGCGCTGGACCGCGGGAGCGGAATTTCCCGAATTCAACCCCCATTACACCGACGTGAGAGAAGAGGCGGAAATCATCGCCAAGGCTTACAACCTCCCGGACTTTCAAAAGCTCTCGGCCTTCTTCCTTGACCGTCCCCGGCACAAGCCGGCCATGGACCAGCTCAACGCCCTGGGCATCGCAACCCCTTTTGACAAGGATGGAGACCTGTTCCCGGCCGTGGTCATGGGACTAAAAGGCCTGGAGTTCCCGGACAAGAGGCCGCTCAACTCCATGATCGGCGAGATCGGCGGCTGCGCGGAATGGGCCGTGGGTGTGGTGCCCCTGGCCTGGAGAGGCGGACAGGCCCTGGGAATGCTCACCAGCCAGAGCTCGCTCACCCGCAAAGACCTCTCGCCCCAGGAGCTTTGGAAGGAACGGTTTCATTACACCGAAGAGGAACTGATGCTCATCCAGGACGCGCGGTTCGAGCAAAAACCGTACTTCACGATCAAGGACATTTTGGAGCGGCCGTTCGCCGGAGGGATCAGCGCCTTCTCCGCCATCTCCGATAATTACTACCTGCCCCAGCTCGAGGGCGTGAAGATCGACCGCGAGAACGCAACCATCACCACCAACACGCTGGTGATTAACTCGCTGGGAGTGGTCGAGCACTGGCGGCTGACTTTCAAGTGCAGGGAAGGCGTGGACGCCACCGCCAAGAAGATGAGTTCGCCCAAGGCCCTGGTGCGCGAGCTGGAAAAAGGCAAGATCGAAGACCTGCTCAAAGCCATGAGCCGGGACCCGGTCCAGCGCTCCCGGCTCAAGCATTTCTTCGTCAACGAATACTACCCCGCCATCATCCATTCCAGCGGAAAAATGGTCGTGCTGCTCAATACCCTCAAGGCCATCATCGACTCCGGAACCATGCACGAATACGACCTCGATATCGTCAACGCCACCATGAAAGCAGCACCCGAATGGTTCACCAGCGTGGTCTGAAGCAAATTGGGGTCATCTATGAAAGGCCAAGTCAAAAGACGTTCCTCCCCTCAAGGCCTTTTTCAGGTCTTTGACTTGGAAGGGCGCTCCGTGCCGGCAACGCTCATCCCAACAGGTTCCCGGGAAAACG
>Ga0315285_10008720_pt1 | contig 10392 bp, 8 predicted proteins | sample YL17G09_36_MG_FD_203698 | JGI IMG/M metagenome (GOLD analysis project Ga0315285, IMG submission 203698) | Sediment microbial communities from Yellowstone Lake, YNP, Wyoming, USA - YL17G09_36 | ecosystem: Environmental > Aquatic > Freshwater > Lake > Sediment | place: USA: Wyoming | collected... | reverse complement strand
GCGCCATGAGGGGGACGCTCTTCGCGTCGATTTCGATGGTGACGCCGCTCGCTTCGGCCATCTCATGGGCGTGGCCGATCAGGCCGAAACCGGTGATGTCCGTGGCGGCGTGGACGCCGACCTCCAGAGCCGCTTCGCACGCGCCTCGGTTCAGATCGGTCATGACGTCGATCGCCTCGGCCAAATCCGATTCCGAGATGAGGCCCTTCTTGGCGGCGGTGGTGAGCACGCCGCTGCCGATCGGCTTGGTCAAGACGAGTACATCGCCGACTTTCGCCCCGCCGTTGGTCAAAATGCGATCGGGGTGGACGAGACCCGTGACCGACAAGCCGAACTTGATCTCGCTGTCGCGCACCGTGTGTCCGCCGGCGACGACCGCCCCGGCAGCCGCGACGCGTTCCGCTCCGCCGCGAAGGATTTCGCCCAGAATCTCAACGGGAAGTTCCTTATCGGGGAAGCCGACGATGTTGAGCACGATGAGCGGGCGAGCGCCCATCGCATAGATGTCGGAGAGGCTGTTGGCCGCCGCGATCCGCCCGAACTGATACGGGTCGTCGACCAGCGGCGGAAAAAAGTCCACCGTCAATACCAGAGCCGTCGACGCGTCGAGCTTGTAGACGCCCGCGTCGTCGAAGTGATCCGCCCCCACGAGCAGGTTTGGATCGGCGAATCGGGGCAAGTTGCGCACAACCTGTGCCAACGCTCCCATGGGGAGCTTGCCGGCTCAGCCCGCGCAGCTTGCGTAGTCGGTCAGACGTATTTTGCGAGATTCGTTCATGGCCTGGAGTCTATGGTGTGACATCACTCGCGTCCATTGAGCGACGTACCGGCGACCCTAACCAAGGCCCTCCCTTGACGTTCGCGGCGGATTCCGCTATAGTGGATCGGCTGGGACGTCGAATGTCGTGTGGATTGTGACGTGCTCAACCTTCCGCGTTTTGTCCTCACGGAGGCCTGCCGACCCGTGGATGACCGATCACATGGCCGCACGATGTGACAGCAACGGCTCGGGGCGTCCGCCATCCCAGGAAAGGAGCTTCTCATGTTCCACCTTTCGGTGTGCTCACTGGTTCTGCCGGTCTGTGTAACAGGCTCTAACAAAACCCCAAGCGCGACCGCGGGGTCATGCTACGGACGCCGAAAGACACCGGGCCGGTCGCTTGCGCTCCCGGTTCTGTTCGGGGCTCTTGGTCTCGGTGCCGCGGCCGAGGCCGACGTACTCTTCGTCAAACCCACGTCGACGGGGGCGGGCGACTGCGGTAGCTGGGCCGACGCCTGCACGCTGCCCGACGCCCTGAACACCGCCGTGGCGGGCGACGAAGTCTGGGTGATGGCCGGCACCTATGGCCCCTTCAAGTTGAAAAACGACGTGCAGATCATCGGCGGATTCGCCGGCACGGAGACCACCGCGTCGCAGAGTAACCCGGCGACCAACGTCACGATCGTCGATGGCGGGGGGACCAAGCGGTGTATCAACAGTGCAAACCATTCGGCGGCCACGCTGCTTCGCGGATTTAACATCAGAAACGGGAACGATATGGACGACCCGCTTTCCCATGTTTTTTTTGACGGCGGGGGGCTAAGTCTGTCGGACAGCAGCGCCATGATTGTGCAGTGCACGTTTGAGAATAATACGTCCTTCCTCGGCGGTGCCGTCGGAATCTTGGGCGGGAGTTCGCCGCAGTTCGTCAACTGCATCTTCCGTCACAACGGCGCCACGGTGCGGGAGGATCCGCCCTACGAAGGGGGCGCCGTGTTCCTGGGCGGTGGCACCGCCACGTTTACGAATTGCCTGTTCCACGACAACAAGGCCAACCGGGGCGGGGCCTTCGCGACGATAGACGGACCCGCGCTCTTCATCAACTGCACGTTCGCCAACAATCAGGCGACGTGGCGGCGCGGCGGAGCGGTCAGCGACCCGTCGGAGAGCCTCTATTTGCGCAACTGTGTACTATGGGGCAACACAAGACTTGAAGGGGACCCGCCGACGCCGGTCTTGGATCAGATCCATGGGCCCGGTGACGGCCCGGAGGTCGCGTATTGCGACGTTCAAGGCGGGTGGAGCGGTCGGGGACGGGGAGGCAACGTCGTGATCGACGCCGACCCACTCTTCAAGGATGTTGCGGGCGGCAACTTCGAGTTGCAATTCGGTTCGCCGTGTCAGGACACGGGAAGTAACGCCTTGTTGCCGCTCGACGTGGCGGACCTCGATTGGGATGGAAACACAATCGAGGCGTTGCCGTTCGACCTCGCCGTGCGGTCCCGGACCCTCGGAATTGCCGTCGATATGGGTGCTTACGAGACCCCGTTCTGTGGGGACGGCATCTGTGAGGCCGACGAGAGTTCGTGCAATTGCCCCCAGGATTGCGGCCCAGCGCCGATGAACGAGGAACCTGCGCTAACCTGCCATGACGGCATCGACAACGATTGCGATTCCTTGACCGATTGCGACGACCCGGACTGCGGCTCGGATCCCCTCTGCATGGGAATCATCCCCACGGTCTCCGAGTGGGGTCTGGTTATCCTGGCGCTTCTGTTGCTGACGGGTGCGAAGATCTACTTCGGTCATCAGCCTGGGCGGGTGCCCCCGAGGTGACGCAGATGTCGAAGCGGAGTGTGGAGTGTCTCCCCGCCCCCCGACACACGTCTCAGCCGCGGTAGCGGTGGTCCCCTAAAGTCCGCGCATCCGGCGAACCGTCCTCCACACACAGGCTGATTGACACGCGATGCGGCGGCCCTATGCTGGTTGCGTTCGTGTCGCCCGTAGCCGAAGATCGGCGTCGGCGCGCACGCTGCCGCGGATGTGGCGGAATTGGCAGACGCGCTGGTTTCAGGTACCAGTGGGGGCAACTCCATGGAGGTTCGACTCCTCTCATCCGCAGTTCGTAACTATCTGTAGCACCTCGAGTTAGCTCCATTCCTTCTTTGCCGCCCGGTGACAACGCGGTGGCAGCGGGAGCGCTTCGGGAGCGCCGGACCGAAGGCGGCCCGCCGGATCATCCGAAGGAGAGAAGGTTGGCACTCAATTCTATAGGTCCGAGCGTCATGATTGTGCGCCGGCACGGAACGTGGACAATCCGCTTCCGCTTGCCAGCCGATATCGCGGAACTCTACTCTCTGCCGAAGCTCCCCCGGCTATCCTCGCGGCTACCGGATCATGCAACCCACGACGATCTCGTTCGGGAGGCGAACCGCGTGGGCCATAAGCTCGATCTACTCATCCGAGGCGAGTGGTCGCCCCACGGCGAATCGCTCGCGCATTGGCTCGGCCTGCCGGAGCCAGCGAAGCGGCGATCAAGCCGGAGACCTCGCCCCTTCAAGGGGTCGCTCTGGTTCGACCTCGTTCGGTCGTACTCGGACGAGTTCAAGAGCCAGACCATGGCGCGCGAGTCGAACGAGCGCATCACCGTCGGTCGGCTCAAGACAATAGAGCAAGCGTTTCCCGACAGACATCCCGACGCGATCACCGCGCGCGACTGGGACACCTGGCTCGACACGCTCACTTGCGGCCCAGTTACGGTCAACAAGATGAGGAGCCTCGTGAGCAGAGTCTACGATTACGGCCTCCGTAACTACCGGGTGAAAGAGAACCCGATCCACAAGGTGCCGACGCGCAAGAAGCGTCGGTCTGCTGTCCGACACACCTACCGAACTCTGTCGATGATTCAGTCGGAACTGGACATGCGCCCCTTTACGGAGGAAGAGGCGAACGAGCTGCAACGGTGGCGTGTATTGGACGAGCAAGAGCAGCGGGATCTGATGGCGCTCGCTCTTGAAAGAACCGATCTTGGGATGCTCTGTCCGGTCATCCTGGGCCTTCACGGGCTATCGGGCATCGACATTCGACAGATGCGCCGCGGCGCCTACGACCCTCGAACCGGAATCGTGTCTGGCCGCCGGCACAAGACGGGCATGGCATCATTCAGCGTTCCGATCGCTCCTGCGATCAAGCCTCACCTTGACAAGCATGTGTTGACCGTGGCAAGCGGAGAGTGGGTTTCTCCTCATTTCCACAAGAGCGAGGACGGCACTGCCATCACGGATGTCAAATGTCGGTTCCTTCGCCACTGGGCGCGGCTCATCAAGGATACCGACTTCGACGGTCTGCGGTTCCACAGCCTTCGCCACTCCTTCATCTCCACGATGCTGGCCAAAGGCGTTCGTGCCGAGCAGGTTGCACAATGGGTGGGACACCTCGATGTACGCACGACCGTCGAAATCTACGCTCACTTCATGCCAACCGATAGCGTCGAGCTTATGGCATCTCTCAAGATGTTCGAGACGGGGTAGCGCCGCTGGCTGCTCCGTCGAATCGCTCCTTGTCCGATAGGCTCTCCTTACGGAGTGCCAGCTTACGCCCACGCTGTGTGCGATCTCGTGCATCGTATCGTACACGGCGAACACGTCCTGATACTCCTCCTCCAGTTTGAAGTAGCGTTCGTCACTGATCTCGGCCGGAGCATCATCCTCACAGTCCCCCGTGTGCGGAATCTGCTCCTCATGATCCGTCGGAACCCTTGATTCTCGTTTGGGCTTTCTTGGTTGCTTCGCCACGCCACACCTCCTTTCACTTTTCGATCCGACGACTTGAAAAAGCCGTGGGGAGAATCAGCCGTGCAACGATGGCCTACCCCGGCCCGCAGGGCCGGCCCTTTTCGACGCTGGCACAGGTCCCGCACGCAGCCACCCCGAGACGCCGTACTCCAGCGCACCGTACCCGACGGCCGCATCGCACTTCGTCCCGATCACGACGGGTACCCGCTTCGGCAACGGCGTCGCGCTGGCCTCGGGAGATGCGGTAATCGTCGAGCTGACAGCCTTGGTCCGTCAGCCACGCGCAAAGGGCGGCCTCGACGATCGCCTGTGGGGAGAGAGGTTCGACGTGATCCAGGGAACGCTTGATGGACTCACGACGGAACGCGTCGGCCACTGAAGCGCGAAGGCGAAGCGTGACGGATCGCAGCGCCCCCGGTCGCCGGACCGGACTGACGGTGCGGCTGTTGTTGGTGATCCGTCGCGGACCGGGCGCGACGTCTGGTGGGGAGCGTTCCGAGTCCAGAGAAAGCTCCGATGATCCGTCCGTCGCGTTAGCTGGCGTGTTTCCAGGTCCGTCGGCAACCGTCAAGAAAGCTCGCTGCCCGCGAGTCAGTGTATCACTGAGGGAGCGTCGTGTCGTGTTCATAGCCGCAGATCTCCTCCGGCAAGGTGCTCATTTCGGCCGCCGCATCCTTCGCGCGTCGCCCCATTCTCCATACCACGCTCCGCTGTCCCGGCGGGTCCGCGATGGCCTCTCGTCTCGTTCAAGGAAGCAGGGAGGATGGAATGGTGTAGGGTGGTCAACTCTTCACCCGTTACGGTGCCTCTCGCCGTTGAACATCGATGTGAAACAAACGGCCAAGAACTTTCTCCCACCACAGTACCTTTATACTTGTCGCACGTCATCTCTTTTCGTTCTTGGCTGATTTCAAGCACGGAAGCGCACAGCTTCTCCGTCCGAGTGACAATCGCGCTCAGAGCGTGCAGCTCCAAAGGTCTGCAAACCCGAAACGCTTCCGTGAGAAGCGCGTCGCCTTCCTCTTCCGATAGATTCCTCTCCGCCAAGAACGACTGATACGCACCAAGGCCAAGCTCACCCTCAACCACGGACCTACCAAAGAGGAAATGCTCCCTCGGAAAGCCGAGTCCTTGCTCCTCTACCTGTGACGGATTCGTCAACTCAAAAAAAGAACCGCACCCGCAGATAGGGGACTTCGCGTCATGCGTTAACCCCTCCGTCAGCCAAACCTTTTTCCGAAATTCGTAGACGAATTGCTTCGCTGATACCTGCAACGACATGCCCTCCTGCTTCTCACAACTCATCGCAAAAACCGCAACTCGTGGTCCAGAGAAACAGAGCGAGGCTTTGCCCCAACCCTTCAGAACACCTCCAGGCAGCCCGCGCGCACGAACCACCCCAGCCCTCGCCGTGGCCCGAAGTTGACTCGACCGTTATTCTCAGCATGGTTATTCCCCGATGCAACTCCCCACCTTCGGCCGTCGCACGTAGAGTGCATCCTGGAACCTCTCTGCCCCACTGAGGGAGAGAAGGGCGAGGGGGTTTCAGGACGCACTCGTAGACAAGCTGCGCTGTCGGTGGAACCACATCCACCGCGTGACTACAAGCGACCGCCTAATTCCGGCAGATGCCCTCTGCCGTTTTTTCATCGCTCCCTTCTTCCTCGCATCACGCCCTACTCCGCAACACCTGTGATGGCCCCATGTTCTTCGCCATAACGCGACGAAGCCGGCCCGCTCCGGCATGACGGGCGTCCGCCCCGAGCAAGCCGCGCGCCACGCGGAGAAACAACCTTCGGGCGCGTCACGCGCCTTGGGCTGGTGCTCATTCTACACGACGAGACGGTGGTTGTTCGGCGGTGATCCGTTTACGGCTGGACCATAGCACGGTACCGCTCGGCCTCGTCGGGCTTATTCCAGGATTCATACAGGCCCACCAGCGTCTGGATCACGTCTTGGGTCGTTCCGTCATCAAGCCCAGCGGTTTCCCGGAGTCCGTTGAATGTCGCCGTGAGCACCGACTCGGCCTGTTGGAACTTTTCCAGCATGACGAGGCACTTGCCGAGGGCGAGCTGCAACTCCAGGCGAAACCCGGGGGCAGGTGGCGACCGCCGTGTTGTAACGTCAAGCGCCTCTCTGAGCACAGGCTCGGCCTCCTCCGGTTTGTGGCGCTGGAGCAGAAACTCGCTGAATTCCTTTATCCAGCGAACAGTCTTGCGATCCTCCCGTCCCAGGGCGAGGCGGCACACGTCAAGAGTCTCACGAAACAGGGGCTCTGCCTCATCAAGGCGATTTTGGCGTCGAACAAGTCTGGATAGGTACACCCACGATTCGAGTGTGTCTGGGTTGGTTTCGCCCAAACTCTTGCGACGCCGCTCAAGAACATCGCGGCGCCAGGCTTCGGCTTCTTCGAGCCGGCCTTGGCGTTCGATGAGGACGGCAATGTTGCTGCGGAGAAGCAAAGGCGTCCGATGTTCAGAACCGGAGGCACGCTCCTCAGACGGCAGAATCTCACGAAACAGCTCCTCGGCGTCGGCGAACTTCTCGCGCTTCACCAATACGTAGGCGAGGTTGTTGATGGAGGTCACGGTCTCCGGGTGCTCATTGCCAAGTCGGCGTCGGCGCAGCTCCATCCCCTGCCGATGGTAGTTCTCGCTGGCTTCAAGATTGCCGACCGCGTCGTAGAAGTGGCCGAGGTTATCGTAGTCATAGGCCAGCAAGGGATGGTCAGCCCCGAGTCGCCTTTGCCGGGCCGCTAGATTTTCGAGACGAAGCTTTTCGATTTCGTCGCGAAGCTGGGCATTCGTGGAAGACTCTTTGCGCTGCTGCAGCATGAGACAATAGCTGTTGGTGGCCTCGAAAACGCCCGGATAATCTGGCCCATGCCGAGCCACAAGAATCTGGCGTGCCTGGAGATAGAGTTCAGCAGCTTCGGAAGCCTGTCCCGCAAACCCGAGTACGTCCGCAAGGTGTCCAAGGATCTCAACCGTCCCATCGTCGTCGGTTGCTACGAGGCGCCGCCGCATGGCCAGCGCGTCTCGGGCGAGTTCTTCGGCTTCCGAGTAATCCCAACTCGTCGAGCGGGCCTGCTCGCCGATGATGCCCGCCAGCGTGGCAAGGCTCTCTGCAACTGCAACATGTTCGTTGCCGTACAAGGCACGACGCATCTCAAGGGCCTGACGCGCCGATTCCTCGGCGCCCACATAGTCGGCAAGATACGATCGCTCCGTGGCCACCTCGTTGAGCGCGGCAGCGATCTTCGGATGAGGCCCCGGCCACAGACCGCGATAGAGCTCCAGCGCTGATGCGAAGTGCGTCTCGGCGGCCTTGTAATCACCAAGTCCGTGATACGCACGAGCGATAGTCTCATGGAGGGCAGCGAGGGTCTCGGGCTCTTTGGCGAAGCTGGTTTCGAGATTCCTTTCCGCCTCTTTGAGGGCGTCCGAGATTTTCGTGTCGGGGCCTGTGATTTCCGGATTAGCCGACGACAGCATTCGCTGAAGGAAGTCGTTGACGGCCGCAGCCTGACGCTCTGCCGTCACGGCTCGATTGCGTTGAGCCGTCGCGACCACGGCCTGCCAGGTTGCGATCGTGGCGCCGCCGACAATGGCAAGAAGCGCCACACTGACTCCGCTGGCCATGGCTCTGTGTCGGCGGGCGAAAATCTTGAGGAAGTACACGGTGCTCGGGGGATGGGCGATAATAGCCTCACCCCGAACAAGACGTTCAAGTTCGAGCTTGACCTCGCCGGCTGTCTGGTACCGTCTGTCCCGTTCCTTGGACAGACATTTCAAAATGATGGTGTCGAGGTCGCTCGGAATGTCCGGACGCAGCACGCTAGGCCGGAGCGGTTCAGCATTCAGGATGTTGTCGAGCGCATCCCGCAACGAGCCCGCGACCTCGTACGGAAAGTCGTACGTCAGGGCATTAAACAGGACGAGACCCAGCGCGTAGACATCGGTGCGCAGATCGATCTTGTCGCTCGCCCCTTCGGCCTGTTCCGGCGTTGCCCAGGGCAGCGACCCAACGAACTGCCCCGGTTCCGTGACCGTCCGATCGCGTGGACCGAGAGCGCCGTCGCCCGCCGTGATCTTCGACAACCCGAAATCGAGGACGTGCGGTTGGCCCTGTTCGTCCACGAGGATGTTGCTCGGCTTCAAATCGCGATGAACCACACCACGAACATGGGCGGCGTTTACGGCATCGCAGACTTTGGCGAACAGCCTGACGGTTTCTTGAACGGACAAGTCATTGGTCTTTGACGTACTCGTCGAGCGGCCGCCCGGCAATGAGGTCCATCACGAAGAAGGGACCCTGATCGGTCACCGCCGCATCGTGGAGGCTCACGATGTTGGGGTGCTTGAGCTGGGCGAGTATCTCGATCTCGCGGTCGAAACGGGCCTTGTCGCGGGGATCGGCGAAGGACCGGCCATGAAGAGCTTTCAGCGCGACCGTGCGTTTGGTCGTCGGCTGGAAGGCCTCATAGACAACGCCCTGGCCGCCCCGTCGAAGTTCGCTGACGATCCTGAAGCCCGGAAAGGAGTCCGGCGGCGGCAGAGTTTGAGCGTCCGGCTTGCCCGGCTTCTTGGCGTGAACGGTCTGTTCCCGCGCGTACTCGATAAGAGAGAGTCCGGAGTCGTCGGGCAGGTTACGATCGTGGCCGGGGCGTTTTCTCATCGGGGCAGTCTCCTACCTATATGAGCGCCAAACGGGCTGCCGCATTCACGCCGGGTGACTGAAAAACCTGGTGGGGTTCCCCAAAAGCTCCCGCAGGCGCTCGTGGGCCCTGGCCTTGAGCATGTGTACGGCCCCGCGGCGACGGCCCAGCGACTTCGCCACCTCGTCGATGGGCAGCCCGTCCAGGTCATAGAGGCGGATGACCTTCGCGTAGTCCGGCGGAAGCTCGTCCAGGGCTGCGTCGATGATCGCCTTGGCCTCTTCTCTGGAGGCATGTCGGGTAGGCGTTGTTCCGCTTGCCGAGAGGCCGGCCAGAAGCGTGGTGTACGAGTCTGCGTCGGAGTCGTGGACGATCTGCCGATCTCGCGGCCGTCGCTTTTCGCGCTCCAGGGCACGAATCGCATCCTTCAGGTTGTTTTCCGCACCCCGCGTCAGCCAGCCCTCAAAGGAACCGCGACCGTCCGGTGAGAATTGGCCGATACGAAGAAACGCTTCGGTGTAGGTGACCTGCAGAACGTCGTCCGCGGCCAGCACGGCGCGATGCCGCCTCGCGATCTTCCCGTCCGGGAGTTGACGTAAGTCCTTGTGATGCAAGGCGATAAGGCGCTCTAGGGCGTTTACGTCGCCGGCGATGGCAAGCGCTACATCACCGTCCACAGTATCCATCAGCACCAAGCTCCGGCCTTCCTGGCAAACGGCTTCCTGGGGCCATTGTAGCAGAAAAACCCAGCTCTTCGCGGAATAGCGCGTGAATCCTGGGGGTCATACGGCGCTTGATTCTATAGGGCGCCGCGTGGTGCTCGGAGACGATGGAGGCTGCAATCCGATGGAGCGTGGACGGGCTGAAGGCGATCATCCGTTGTCCGAGCTGTTCAATTCCCAAGAATGGAAATCCATCGCCAGCCACCTTGGGCTGACCGCTCAACAGGTCCGAATCGCCCGCTTGATCTGCCTGGGCTACACCAACCCGGAGATTGCCGTCCAAATCGGCCGTGCACCCGAAACCGTGGGGATGCACACGCGGGGCGTGTTCCAGAAACTCGGCGTCCACCACCGGGTCGGTGTCCCCGTACGGCTGGTGCTGGTCCATCGCCGGCTTCGAAGGCGAAAAATGGCCGGCGGGGAGCGAGAGGAACCTACATGAACGTGCGCATTAGAATT
>Ga0315285_10008717_pt1 | contig 10395 bp, 21 predicted proteins | sample YL17G09_36_MG_FD_203698 | JGI IMG/M metagenome (GOLD analysis project Ga0315285, IMG submission 203698) | Sediment microbial communities from Yellowstone Lake, YNP, Wyoming, USA - YL17G09_36 | ecosystem: Environmental > Aquatic > Freshwater > Lake > Sediment | place: USA: Wyoming | collected... | reverse complement strand
CAACACCTCTCTGGTTGGCGCCAATGTTTTTAAATTAACAGAAACAGATAGAGGTATTATGTATCCATTTTTTTCATCTTCCCACAATAAAACGAAACCTACAAGTGATTTATCATCAATATCGGTTTCGTTTTCATTTGAACTTTTAGGAAACTTTGACTTATGAGTATTCCATACACATAGTATATGATGGTTTTTTGTTACTTTTTTATTTTTAAAATAATCTTCAAACAAATCCCATTGGTCATTATCTTTTTTCTTTGTTACTAATTTTGCCAAATCAAATTCTCCGACATATACCTTTTGTTCAAAATACACATAATGTACGTCTGAATATTCTTTACGAACTACCTTGAATTTACCTAAAATAAATTCATCTTCTTCCTTATCAAAGTGATTTTGTATGTTTTGAACTAAATCCATCTATTGCAAATATAATAAATAAAAACCTTCTTTCAAAACTCTTCAGGAACAGTTAAATCTATGACTTTTTCAAATAAAACCGTTCTTATTGAAAGGATTTTTTCTGGCACTATCTTTAATTTAACGTATCCTATTTTCCATTTATCAGTTTTGTCATTAAATGTAAATAAAATTGTACCAATGACTTGTTTTACATCTTTTAAAAAAATATATTGATTTTTACCAGAATTGCTAGTTGTTATTATATCACTTACTATTGAAAACCATCCTATTTTTTGTTTCGAATAATACAAATCGAACATAGTATTTGAAAAAGGTCTAACATCAAATTTGTTTAAAGTGTATTTTTTACGCGTTATTTTTGGAGGCCTATTCATCTAGTTGTCAAACCAAAATACAACCCTTACATCATCCGGATTACCTAGTTCGGCCAACTCATTAACATGAGTAAAAAACATTCCGTCTGGACCACCAAGGTAATCGAAATAAGTTTTATAGTTATCCTCTTCATCAAAATCTCTATGTTTTGGACATATTTTTTTTTCAAATAATACTCCTCTTGAATTTGTTGAAAAATCCTCATCTGGACTCCTTAAGTCTTGATTGTAATCAAATTCTAACAATTCTTTAGCAGTCAAAGATGAATGACTATGACCATCACCATCCCATCTTTCATATTCTTTTTTAACAAACTCAGAAGCATCATCAGGTATTTTACAAGCTGGGTCTTTTATTGGTTTTATATCTCTTGCTCTAACTCCGGCAAGAAATCCATACATTCCATATGAGCGCCAATCAAAAGGTGCATTACATTTTTCTGTTTTACTATATTCTTTTTCCCACGCAGATAATGAAAAGTGTTTTCCAGTGTAATGAACCCATTTATCATTTTTTTTTCTTTCTACAAATACGTGAATATCACAGCCCATTATATATTATTTTTAAAGTATTTTTCTAATTCTTTTTTTGCTGATTTAGCTCTTTTGTAAAATGTTTTTTTATATTCAAATTTATCGTGGCTTAAATTTCTATCTTTTTTTGTAAAGTAATTTTCTGAATCTTTAAGGATTTTTGGGATACCTTCTTTTAATAAATACTTATAACAACTTTGTTCATCCCAAAAAAAAATTACATCATTACCTTTTAGAGATGATTTTTTATTAAGAATTAATGAATCATATAAAGATTTGTAACTTGTTTGAATCTCCTTTTCTTTACCAATTCTGTTAAAAAAATAAAATATTGAATTATCTGCAGGAGAACGTAAAACAGATGTTGAAATTGTATATCTTTCTAAAGTTAATGTATTTAAAATTAACACAAAAATTTTATCCCCTGGCAAAAATCCTATAGGTAAAATGTTAGAGCTGATTTTCTCAAAAAGAACTTTTCTTTTTAAAGGAAAGTACACATTTTTGGGTTCATCTATTATTCTTATATCTAAATTATTAAACATATTAAAAGGTCATCATATATTCATTTAAACGTTCTGGTGAACTAAAAGTTACATATTTTATGTCTAAGGCAGGCTTTTCTGTCTTTTCAATCAGAACTCTTTTTGTAAAACAAAATTGAGCCAAAAGTTCTTGATTTATTATTTGAGCACAATCAAATCTTATTCCGGAATGAGTTGTTTTAAATTCTATATGAACCGTTGGTTTTAATTTATTGTTTACAGCTAAAGTATAATGACGACCATAACGAGCGTAATCAGAATCGTTTCTCATTGAATTTGTATCAAAAAATGCAATATAAATTCCACAATGAAATACATCATATATTTTCATAAAGTCATCGTTACAGTTTGGTCTTTGTTTAATTAAAAACTTTCCTTTTTTGTATTGACGTTTTAATATTTCACGATAGTCGTATTTCATAAATCTTTAAATTGATTTACTCGTTTTTTATTTGGTCGATTTTCGTCTTTCTCAAATAGGATTTTTCTTGTGTTTTCTTGTATAAAAATTTTTTGTTTCCAATCATCTGTAAATTTTTTACCTCTATCTCTTTCCCATCTGTAGTTTTTATCAGTGTTTATAAATCCAACACTTGTTTTTTTAATAATTTTATAAGGTGAATTTATGTTTGGTACAACCCAGTTAATAATTTCTTTATGATTTAATGGTATAAGGTAAGTGTAATACCCTTCTGTTAATAAAAATATAAAAATCCCAAAATCTGCAGCCAATTCTTCGGTAGCACAATCTCGTGAACCAAACATATATTCTCTATACCAAACATCTTGTTTTTTGCCAGTAACTTTTTCTGTAAAAGCCCAAAAGAAATCACTACTTAACCTGGCTCTTTCAGAGTGTTGTGGATGAGAAGGTCCAAATCTGTCTAATACGCTCCTGTCAGCGTAATAACGCAATTTAAAAATAAAATAATCTTTACACTTTATGTTAGTCATTAGATTGTAATTTATTTCTAATACCCGGCATATAAATTTCCAACAAAGAAATAATTTCTTCTTTTGAATCTGAAGATAAATCCTTCGATTTGTTGTTGTTTAATAAAATCATAAACTCGCTAACCACCTTATTGAATTTGAATTTTTCAGTATGGTCAAAAATTTGTGCTTTAAATTTAGATAAATCCAATGATTCTTGACCGGTACGACTCATCCATTCTTTCATTCGGCCAATAAATCTTTTGATTCCGGATATGTTTTTATCAGACCAGCTGCCACCATCGAAATAATGACCAATGAACATTAAGTAAAATCTTAATTCATCAGAATTATAATTATCCGGACTTATTGTATTACCTTTTGATTTGGACATTTTCTCACCTTCATTCAAAATCATACCTTGACTGATGTATTTTTTAAAAGGCTCTTCATTAGGAACTATACCAATATCATAAAGAAACATATTTATAAAACGTGCAAAAATTAAATGTCCGCAAGCATGTTCTGAACCACCAATATATAAATCAACTTGTTTATATTTTTCTTTTGAACATAATTCATTTTCATTGTCTGGGTCACAATAACGGATAAAATAAAAAGACGAATCTACAAACGTATCTAATGTATCAGTTTCTCCTTTTATTGGAATTGGACAACCAAACTTACGTTGTCTTGAAACACACCAGTCATGTTGATTTTCCAACCAAGCTCTTTGAGCATTTATAACTGGTTTTGGATAGTCAATAATATCTAAATTTTTAATCAAACGGTCTTTGTAATCAGTGATTTTAAAATACCACTGTTTCAATTGCTTTTTTTCTATTTTTGATTTACATCTTTCACAACAATCATTTTTAACTTGTTCTCTGGCTAATACTGTTTCACAGGAAGGGCACCAATTAACATCCCCAAATGCTTTGTAAGCCAATCCATACTCTTTTAATTTCAAAAATAACCATTGAGTCCATTTTTGATAAGATTCGTCACAAGTGCTTAATAATGTTTCATAACAAGTATTCATATGAACCATTTGAACATTAAATTTTTCAATATTCTCTTTTGCGACTTGTATAGGAGGTTTTCCAACCTTTTGAGCAAAAAGTTCTGTCGGAAGTCCGTGAGAATCAAATCCAAACGGTTGAAATACCTCAACGCCTTTAAATCTTAAATATCTACAATAAGAATCTATTATTGCATAATTATAGTAATGGCCAATGTGCAATGAATCACCACTTGGATAAGGCAACATAACTGTTATGTTCTGTTTAGTCATAATATTATTAAACGTAAAGTTAAGTAATTTGTTACATATTACATAAAATTTAAAAAAAAAATCATAATAATTATTATTTAACATAAATTAGATGCAATTGACATTATGATGCTCATTTTTTCTACATATTTATTTATATGAAAAAGAAAAGAAATAAAAGATACTGGACAAAGGAAAGATGTTTTTTTGAATTTAGAAAATATGACACAAAAAAAGATTTTGTAAAAAATGCACCTGGTGCTTTTACTGCAATGCGAAGAAATGGTTGGATTGATGAAGTATGGCATGAATTAGACAATAAAATTGGAAATTTGATTTTACGTTGTGTGTATGTATATGAATTTAAAGATAAATATGCTTATATTGGTTTGACATCAAACATTGAAAGAAGGCATAAAAACCATCAAGAAATAAAAAGCCCAGTAGGTAGGCACATTTTAAACACAGACCAAAAACCTAAACTCATTAAACTAACCGATTATATTGATGTTAATGAGGCTGTTAAAATAGAAATTAACACAATAAAAAAATATAAAAAGAACAATTGGACATTATTAAACAACACTCTTGGCGGAGAAATAGGATGTTCCGTTCTTTTTTGGGATAAAGAAGCTTGTTTGTCTGCTGCTAAGAAATGTAAAACAAAAAATGAGTTTGTAAAAAAATTTCACGGAGCATGGTCATCAGCCAAAAATCACAATTGGCTCAATGAGATTCAAGAACTGTTTCCAGAAATTGTAAAACCAAAAGGTTATTGGAATAAAGAAAGATGCAAAAAAGAAGCTTTGAAATATGATATGAAAGAAAAATTTAGAAAAGGATGTTCTTCAGGCTATACTATGTCGATTAAAAATAAATGGTTCAACGAAATAACAAGTCATATGAAATAAAATTTTAAAATTATTTCTAAATAGCCTCGGAAAGCTCTGGTTCTGGTTCAAGCTCTTTTTTAACAGTCTTATTAGGTTGAATTTCTTTTATCTTAAACCGGCTTGCAGCATAAAACAAATAAGGTGCACAACCTTCCAAACTAACTTCAGCTAGTTGATATCCAAGGATTCCACCTTGAACATTCATTTTTGAAACCTTTATAACGGTATAATCATTTCCTTTAATAATCCATTTTGAATTCGGAATATCGTTGGGTTTTGCTGAAGAATCGACGCAAGTGACAGTGAACATAGTGTTATTTATTTAATGTTAATTATTGCAACTATTTTCTAAAAAAGAAATTAAATCATTTTTAGTTTTGAAACATCTTGATTCATCTATATTGTAGTACTCTGTACCTACGCAAAAAGTAAAAGTTCTTGCTCCACTTACATTCTCGCAAAAATTAACTTGCTTTATATCACCACACTCTATGATGTACTTTTTTGTGTTAAAGTAAAAGACCTCGTCTTTTAAGTTGAATTTGCTTTCTATTTTCATTTTTTAATGTTTTGGTATATATTTTGAAAAAGTGAATTCGTATTGATGTTTTTCATCTGCAGGATGATTGGTCTCTTCAACTAAACTCCAATTATCTTTATTAAGTTCTGGGAATGTTACATCACCTTCAATATTGGAATGAACTCTTGTTAAATATATTTCTGACACTCCGTGTTTGAGAGCTTCGCGATATATTTCTCCACCACCAATAATAAACACTTCTTCTTTATCTTTTGTGTGCATATGTGCAGTAGTTAAAGCCTGCTCAATTGAATTTACAACAATAGCCCCTGGAGCCGCATACTCTTTTTGTGTAGTGATTACTATATTACGTCTTCCGGGTAATGGTCTAAATTTTTCAGGAATAGATTCATAATTCTTGCGACCAGTTATTATAGTGCATCCCTTAGTTTTTTCCTTAAAGAACTTCATGTCATCCGGCAAATGCCAAGGTAAGTTGTTCTTATTTCCTATAACCCCATTTTCTGATACTGCTACTATTATTGCTACTTTCATATTACATAAAAAATCTAAATTTATCTTGCATACTGATTGGATAAGCTATTTCTTTCTTGTTTAAATCAACGTACATAACACCGCAATTTTGACAAACATTATAGTCTGCTAATTTTTGAACACTATTACGTCCTCCACAAACCAATGGTCCATCTCTGTGAGTTATTGTAACTGGAGTTTTTTTAATGCTTTTACAGCAAGGACATTTTAATTTTTCAATCCTTACTTTTTCTTCTTCTGTTTCGCGTTTGTATCTTTCTTCGCTTTCTTTAACCTCTTGTTCAAGTTCTTTCCTACGTTGCTCATAAATTTTGTCTGAATCAACTTTTTTAAAACCTTCAGGAATAACACTGTTTATTTTAACTATTTTTCCTTTGTTGATTGTATCAAAATTTATTTTAACTCTTTTAGATACTTTTGGTTTTTCTGGTTTCTTTGCCATACTACTTTATTTTAACAGTTACTTTTTTAATAATCCAATCTTGTTTTGTAAGAGTGGTCCAGTTTTTAACTCTTTTTCTTTTTACAAATCTTTGTATAGCATCTTCTTCTATTAATCCAAAAGAAAGTGTTGAACACTTTTCTGATTCAGGAGAAGAAATAAATTTTTTGTTCTTAATGAACTGTTTTTTTGTAAATAAAAATCCTTTTGCTTTCATGTTGTTGTTGTTTTTTATTAATCAAATTCTTCTTGGGTTAGACCTCTATTTTCTACTCCGCAACGCAGAGCCTTATCAATATCACAATGATAAATAACCAATTCACCATCAACCTTAGTGCAAGTTATTCCTAGTAGTGCATCATTAAATTTATTCATATTAATACCTGGATAATCTTTTAATATTTCTTCTATTTCAGATTTAATGAAACCTGATTTGTTTTTTGTTTTAAACTCACCAACTTTTTTTCTTATTTCCATTAGTTGCTGTTGATTAGTGATTTAATAAATGCTATTTGTATTTCTGATTTATCAGTTATCTTAATGCGACCTTTAGACCACTCTAAATCATTCAAAGAATCTTTGATTTGTTGTTGGTAGTTTTTTGGAAATTTTCTGATTTGATATTTAAAAGCAACATCACATTCTTCTTCAAAAATTTTCCATTCATTTTCATTATCGAATATTATTTCATCTCTCATAGTTAAACTTAATGGATTTGTTTTCCAAGGTGTTGAATATTTATTCGAATTGCTTTGCATAATGAATTCCGCAAACACCATACCTGTTTGTTTATTAAGAGAAACTCTCCATTCTTTAAAGATTAATGGATTAGAATATGTTAAACGACAAATCCCAGTACTGGATTTTATCCTATTCATTTTAACATGCAAGCGTGGCTTTTCTTCTGTTTGTATCATTGTGTTAGGCTTTTGTGTTTTTCATGACAAAATCAAAAGCTGCTTTGTTTGATTTTGAATTAAATAAATTTTCAGTCCAGAAATAATCGTGGCTTACTTTTGTGTCGTATATGCAAAATTCTGTAATAACTTTTTCAAATAAGAAACCGTGAGATTCGAGACTTCTAGTTAAATTTGTTACATCTATATCAAATTGTCCTTTTGTGCATTTATAATTTCTAAGCGTTATCATATTCACAAATTTCCCATCTTCTATTTTCTTAAATGCATTTCTGGATATATGGGCACCTTGATTTTTTGCCAGATTAGATAGTTTTTCTTTTTCTTCTAATGATATTATACAACCTATGTGAGCTTCAAAATAACAATTCTTTGGCATTTCATCATTTAAACTAACCGGAGCTCCTGGATGCCAAGGTACTGTTTCTACTTTTTCTCTAACAACTGTAAACTTTGCAAGGTGTAAACCATTGGTTATACGTTGAACTTCATCATAGACACTACGATTGTCTCCGTAAAATTTAGATGAAGTCATAACATCTTTAATTTTTTCTGCAGACCCATTTTCAAGGTCTAACACTATTGGCTTTACATTTAACTCTTTACAGGAATTTTTGAAATGTTCTATAAATTCTTCATCTATTACATCTTCATCCTCATACGTGGAAACGGTGATATGTATTTCAAAAGGCAATGGAAATTCAATCTTATCTTCAGCTACTTGTAGTTTTTGCCATTTTTCTGACTTCACATCAATCATTTCCTCAATATCTTCGTGAGTATATCCTAGCTCATAAGCTATTGATAAAGCTGTTAATATAACATCAGCAGACTCTTCAAGGATTTTTTTCTTTTCAATGAATCTATGAACAGTTCCAGCAGCATTATCAAATGGCAAAACAACTCTGGCCAACTCTCCACACTCTTCAGAAACTTTTAAGGCTTTTTGAGATAAAGTTTTTTTATCTCTTTTAGAAAGTTCTTGTATATAGTCTAATAACTCTTTATTCATAATAATTGTAAAAGTAATGATTTAATCCTCAAAGTTCAAATTTAATTTATATTGATTTTCGTTAACAATCTTTTGATTTAGTTTCCAAAAATCTCTCACACCCATCAGGATTTTGCCAAGGTTACTTTTTCCTTTGCCGTTGCAAACGCCCCAGTAAACATCCGACCAGTGATTGGTTTCTTCAATGTACTTATTTCCGGTTGCAAGCAGTTTTTTTCTAAGCTCTATATTTCTATAGAACTTATCAAATATAACAGATGACATAATATCGTATTTGACCTCTTTCCAATCGGCCCGGAATAAATCAGTAGATTCTATAGCTCTACCAGCCCTCATTGAATCTCTTGGCGCCATAGAAGTGAATTCCTTCCGTTTAGCCATATTCAATGTTTTGGCTGATTGGTACGCAGCTTCAGTAGAATTATAAAGTAATCCATCAAAATACACAGGACACTCTTCAAAATTGCTCAAAAACCTATATTCACCAAATAACCCTTTGATGTTCTTGTCGTCGTGAACGACATAATCTCTTTCTTTTCCGAATACTATCATTTTAATCTTTTTGTGCTATTGTTTTTACTTCTTCGAGAGTGTAACGATTTAATTGGTGCCATATTTGATTGGCTCTTTCAAGTACCCATTCTGCATCTGGTTTTTCAATACCATCAAAATATAAATATAACCCGCCTATACTTTCAAAAAAATATAAAGAATCTCTGAAGCCTTTCAATGTATCTGCAAATCTTATGTTAACACATTTGAATTTTTCAATTATTACTCTCCTAGTTAATTTAGACATTAATAATAGCTTGATAAATTAATTAATTCTTCCATAGTATATGAATATAATTCATCCCATACTTCATTTGCTCTTTGAACTACATAATTAGCATCTGGAGGAGTAAGGCCTTTGTAATACATAGGAAAACCACCTATACTTTCAAAAAATAAATTTGCTTCTTTTATTCCCTTTTTTGTCCAAGGAAATCTAGGATAAACATTTTGAAAATGTTTTTCAATTATTACTCTCCTAGTCAACCCTCGCATATTATTCTTCAGGTATAAGAATCCAAGCTGCAACATAAATAATTGCTGGCGCCCAAAAAAACCAAGATGTTACAGCAAATGCTATTCTTATTATTGAAACGTCTATTCCGGTTTCTTTTGAAAGTGCTCCACACACTCCTCCTATGATTCTTGAATTTGTTCTTCTTAACATTCTATATTTTTTTTATAAATTTATCATACAATTTTTTATTTTGGCCACAAAAAAACACAAACTCAATAAATGTGTAATGTCTATGTGGATTAGGACATACAAAGCCAAATCCAGTTTGTGTATACCAGCCATTCATAAATATTTCATTTATGGCAAAATCTAAAAATGTAGCCGTAGGAAGTTTTAAGTATTCTTCGTAGCCATCTTTTAACTTCTGTTCAAATTCTTTATTTTCCCACATTTTTTCTTATTTTATCAATAAACATAAAAAGATATATTCCACTAAGAAATGGCAATATTGTTAGAAATGTAGTAACAAAAATTCCAAACCAAGAAAAACCATATAACAACAATGTATAATAAACTAATCCAATAATGTTTAAAATTATTATTACTGAAAATATTTTATATAATAGTATTTTCATCTTAAGAAAACCATTGTATAATACCCCATTTTATTTCTACTGAACCTTTTCCAAATACTAGCTCAAAAAGTGTTATGATATTATCATATTCATTTTTAAACCAATCAATTTCTTCTTTGTGATTAATGTTTCGCAAATCAATTTCACCATATTGCCAGCTACCAATTTTTCTTTCTTTACTATCAAATGGAGAACGTTTATTTGAAACGAATGTTTGAAAACCAGTTTTTTGACCATAATCATCATTTACACAACTAAGTAAATCTTCAAACTCTTCTTCTTCGTATAATAATTTGGCTGGCCTAATATTTTTTGTTGCCTTATAAA
>Ga0315285_10008712_pt1 | contig 10397 bp, 4 predicted proteins | sample YL17G09_36_MG_FD_203698 | JGI IMG/M metagenome (GOLD analysis project Ga0315285, IMG submission 203698) | Sediment microbial communities from Yellowstone Lake, YNP, Wyoming, USA - YL17G09_36 | ecosystem: Environmental > Aquatic > Freshwater > Lake > Sediment | place: USA: Wyoming | collected... | reverse complement strand
GCGCCGCTTCGGAGGCGACGGTGCGCGCCTATGCCGACGATCTCCAGCAGTTCGCCTCGTTTTTCCGCGAGCACGGGCTCGCCGGCTCTTGGCAGGAACTGCGACCACCCCATGTGCGGCGCTTCCTCGCGCACCTGCACTCGCATGACTACGCTCGTACCTCGATCGCCCGCAAGCTCTCCTCCCTGCGGGCGATCTACCGCTACCTTCGCGCCCGCGGCCTGGCCGAGGCCGACCCGACGGTCGGCATCAGCTCGCCTCGCCAGCGCCGCCGACTACCGCGGTTCCTCTACCAAGAGGAGGTGGAGAAGCTGCTCGCCGCGCCCGACAAGGAGACCCCGCTCGGCCTCCGCGACCGCGCCATTCTCGAGACGCTTTACGCGACCGGTCTACGAGTGAGCGAGATCGCGTCATTGACCGCCGCGCAGTGCGAAGGCGCCTCCGAACTCCGCATCGTCGGCAAGGGCGGCCGCGAGCGAGTGGTCATCGTCGGGAGCAAAGCGCAGGAAGCGATCGAACGCTATCTTGAGGAGGGCCGGCCGCATATCCTCGCCAAGCGCAACCCACAGTCAGATGAGGCGCGGCTCTTCCTGAACGCCCGCGGCGGCCCGCTCACCTCCCGCAGCATCCGCCGCGTCGTTCATCGCCACCTACTGCGCGCCTGCGCCCAGCATGGCATCGGCCCCCACGCGCTCCGCCACACCTTCGCCACCCACCTGCTCGAGGCCGGCGCCGACCTGCGCGCCGTCCAGGAACTCCTCGGCCACGCCAGCCTCTCCACCACCCAGATCTACACCCACGTCACGCGGCGCCACCTCCGCGAAGTCTACGACCAGGCCCATCCGAGATCGGGCGCAGACTGACGTGGACATAGGGCAGGACCTACGCGTCCGGCCCCCTTATCTAAACGGAAAGGACAACCCGCACGCCAGCCCCTGTCCTGACCTTACCGTGCGAATCTCCTCCTCCCCCAATACCGGTGCCGTGCTCTAGGGCACGCGTACCCACGCCCGGCGCCGCCGGACACCCCTCGCCGCGAGTCGTGCGGCAGTTAGCGCACCGCTGCTAGTTACTCTTGGGCTCTTGGTCTCTTCTCCACACCGACGTGTCAAACACAGGCCCTATTGCGCCAATGACTTCGCACAACTCGGGCAGGTCCGCATCCGATTCAGAGATGCCGTACTGTTCTCTGACGTGCCGGACGAACCGATCGACCTCCACTCTCGGGGAACGCGGCGAGTGCATCATCTGCATGACGACATCGAATAGAGAGAGAGCCACACGATTCTCACGCGCGGTGCCCCCTCCGCGCACGCGCTCGATCAGAGCGAGGAGGTAATCCCCCACCCGCGTGCCAGGAAACAGAAGGGTCATCCCAAACACGCGCACTCCGATTTCATTGGAGCACCCAGAGAGATCGAGCGGCCCCCGCCCGACCAGAACGCCCGTGAGCGCAGACCACTCCCGTCGGGGAGGCAACAGCGACAGTTCACGGCCGATGTGAACTAGGTCGTCCTCTGTCAACTGGGCCCAGCGATAGGGTGAACTGCGGACGGCCCATCGAAGGTCCACACGCCGCTCAGCGGGATGTATCCTGATCGAAGCTACCTCTTTGGAGTCCAGAGCGGACTGATCGAGGGCGTGACTGGGCCGAAAGCCGCAGACGACCGGTTCGCGCGGCAGTTCAGGCTGAGCGCCTGCAAGAACCGCCGCGAGATCCGACAGGGAAGCGTCAGTCCGATATTCGCGCAGTATCCATTCGGCGTGTCGGAAGAACTGACTGTCAATCGTCCAGAAGGTCGGTTGGTCGCGCAGCCAGTCCGGTGTCGCGCACCGGCGACGACCCTCCTCCTCGATGATCATCAGTGGCAGCTTGTTCAGAGCCCCCGACAGCAGTGGGCGTGCAGCCACATGCTCGGACAGCAAGGGCGACAGGATGTACCGTGACTCCTGTGCTGCCCACGTTAAGGAGAATCCGCGTTTCTCGTGGAGTTCCTCCATCTCCTTTTCCACGTGGCGCGCGTACATTGAGTACACTGCGGCCAGCATCCTCGTGAGCTCTGGAGTCGCCTCCAGTGCGGAGCGAGCAACGTTGGTCCGCGGCGCCTGCGGCCCGGTGCAGTTCGCAACCGCCGCTATGCCGTTGCCTCGGAAGGCGGGGGGGTCGAGAGCAACCCTTATCCCCTCCACGCAACTACCCACCCACGGCAGATTCACCCCAGGCTCACGATGGGGGGCGAGCCTGGCACGGTCCCAGGTTACGAAACTCCACTGCTGGAAGTAGTCCTCCCATCTGAGCGCGTACGCTAGGGAGACTCCGTCCCGTTGGTCCTCAACAATCCGAACCTGCCGTGACGTGTCCGACAGCTGCCCGGAAACCGCCTCCATCCCGAAAACACTCAGGGCGTCTGTGAGCGCAGCCGCAACGGAGGCGTAGCCTACGCTCACCGGCTCGCCCTCATCAACCGAAACCGTGACCGAGCATCCGGGCAGTACCACCCACTTTCGAGCGGTACCCGGAACGTCCGGCGTGACAGCGCTTGCCCTCAGTCTAAGCCGGATCAACGTACCATGAGGAGCAAGCCGACGGGCATCCTCGTTGTTCTCTTTGTCAAGTTGCCGCACCAGGTACCTACCGTGGACCGATCTGAGTGTAAGTTGGCGGGCCTCTGGTTCATCCGGATGGCAGGTCACAATCTCCACGGAGTCGGCTATCATGAATGTAGAGAGCACGCCAATACCGAAGCGACTGATGGGGTAGAAGTCCGGATACCGCTTGCGGAAGTCCGGGTCTTGGTACCTCGAGGCGCCCACTCGCAGGAGGTGCCTCTCAATCGTGCCTTGAGTCATACCCGTGCCGCTGTCTACCACGGTGAGGACGCGGTCTACACTGTTCCAGTGTATGTGGACACTCCCAATCTGAGCATCAGGGTCCTGATTCCGGTCCAGGTAGTGCTGTAACCGAACCGCGTCAAGGGCGTTCTGCACCAGTTCCCGCAGTACTACACTCGTATCATTGTAGAGAGTGTGGCCCGTGAGGAGATCGAGAATCCGGGCCTGGTCGATCGTGAACTGAAACGTCTCCTTCAGGAACCCCTCGGTCTTAACCATGGTGTCATCAATATGGCGCCATGGCAACCGGTGGGGGACTGCCTTTGAGGCCACATTCTGGACCCACTCGTGGCTCTTCTGAAGTTCCAGCCGTGCGTAAGTCAGATAGGCTGTGAGTCCGAAGAACCCCTGGGCCTCCGTGAACGTCGCGTGGACCTCAATCGTATCTCTCGGTGCATCCGGGTCGGCCTCTCCATCGCGGTTGAGTCCAAACTGTGGGCGAACACTCCGCACGGCCAATTGCCTGGCCCACTCTCGCTGGCTGAGTGGGTCCGTCGGACTCAGCACGCGGAATTCGATCGATGGCGCGCGGTCCCGAGTCATATGAAGGAGGTCGCTCACTCTCAGAAGAATGGCCGCATATTGAAGGTCGGCCGTTTCCTGGCGCGAGTTGCCGTATGGCTGTGACTTGGTGTACTTCGCGACGTCATCCAGATCGCTCAGATGGTGGCTCTCGCATATCATGGCGAGATCACGTCGAAACTGGCGGTCCAGTGACCTCAGGATCTCGTCCACCTCGCGGAGAGCGTCATGTGTGATCCCGAGGCGGTCGCTGGCACGACCGCTTACCCAGTCGCGTACACGCTGAGGATGCGTGTGGCGCACGAACTCCTGATATAGGAACCTTTCGCGATCCTCGGCCGCGAGAGTCTCTACCTTGGCCCTATAGTCGACTCCAGCGTCGCCGCCGAACAACTCATTGGCCACGTACTCTCGGAAGCCCGAACGGTCGCGCGCGTCGTACTCAGCGCGCGTCACCAACATCCCAAGATCGTGGAAGTAGATTGACAGGACTGCCAGGAGCCAGTCGGTCGGCGTCATCACATCCTTCGTGTCCTGCGGCACCAACCAGTCCAGCATCTCGAGCATAGCGTTGACGTGGCTTATGTCGTGTTTCGTGTACTCGTCGAAGATGCCATCCCGCCCGATGAAGCCCAACAACGCAGCTATCTGCTTCTTGACGTGGGCGAGCTTCAGGCCGCTGAAAGCTTCGAGATCCTCCGCCAATCGGGCTTGCTGCTCAGCGTATGTCTGCAGCGCGACCGGATCAGGCATGAGCGTCCCCTCCTCGGGCAAAAGCTGTTCGCGTGGCTGGCCGGTACCTGCGCGGTGCCCCTCGCGGATGGGGTAAGTGTGGCCGATGATCCGTCTGTTGTCAAGCAGATCCGAACGGGTTTCGCGGCTTACGGCGAACGCCGAGATGGCTGCTCTGCGAACCGACTCTGCTTCGCAGCTCTACGCTGAAGCCGTGGACTCTCCTATGGTCCGGCCGACCGGCGCACACAGCCCCCTCCCCTACCTCGCCTATCGCCGCGGCAATCCGCTCTGCTTGCAGGCCCCGCGGAACGCTTCGGCGTCCGAGGCGGCGGCATCAATCACCCACATCATCGCGTCCGCCCGGGCCTCCGCATCTCGAATCCGCTGAGCCGCCCCGGTGGCCGCCGCAAGCATGTCGAGCCACTCGCTCCCAGAGCGATCCTCCTCCAGGGCAGCCATCAGCGCCAGACCCCACGCTCGATCCCGCTCATCGGGTATGCCGGCCAGTTGATCGCAGGCCAGTTGCCGGTCGAGTAAGCTGAGGCCGACGATGCCCCGCGTTCTCATCTCCTCGCGCGCATCCCGGTCACGTATGCCCTGTGCCTGAACGAGTGCCCCGGACAAGGCCTCCTGCGCGTTCGGCGCTCCGTGCAGCGCCTGCGCCACCCCGCACTCGATGAGCAGGCTATCCCGCAGCATTCCCTCCGGTGTTCCCTCAACAACCGCCATCGCTTCCGCGGGCGCAGCGCTATACCCGGCAGCGATCGCCGCCGCCGCTTCCGCTGTGTACCCCGCTGACTCGCGGACGCGATCGGACTGCGCCTCGAGCAATACGCCTTCCCGGATCAGCGCCATCGCGGTCGCCACCTGCTCGGGCATCGGCTCGGAGTACATCGAAGCCTGGCTTGCCAGTAGCCGGCCGACCCGCAACTCGGCCTGCGCGAACAGCGGAGGATCGGCTCGCCGCTCTCCTTCCGGCACGCTCCGTCCAGCAAGCTCCGGGTCGGCCAGCGCCAGCGCGCTCAGCGCATCCATCACCACGCGCCGGTGCTCCTCCGTGTTCTTCACCCCGGAAGCGACCTCGAGCACGACGAGCGCGGCGCGCGCCCCGGCCGCACGGACCTCGGGATCGCTGTCCGACGCAAGCAGCAGCGCTAGGCGGTTCAGATCGGGAGCGATATCTGCCGAACGCGGCATCCGCTCGACTAGCGCGATGCAGCCCCGCGACGGTCCAGAGCGCAGCGCGACCGCCACCAGCTCGCGCGCAAGCTGCACCGAGAGCGTGGGGCTCTCGTCCGATGTGGCAACGGACAACGCCAGATCCATATCCACCCGCGCAGTCGTCACGGCAACTTCTCGCATTAGTTCGGCGCGATGTCGCCGCGGGGTGGTCTGCGCGAGGGCAATCGCGTCTGCTAAGAGGCTGGCGCGACGTTCCGCGGCCACGGGATAGCTCGCGATGCGCGCCCCTGCCCTGACTCTGGCCGAAATACCGCGGATCGCCGCTGCCTTCTCCAGCGCGCGGTCCAGCAAAGCGGCCGCCTGCGCTTGGTTCCCCATGCCAAATGCGCCGTCGGCCGCTGATGCCAGCAGCTCGCACTGGTCAGCCAGCTCCGGCACTCGGGAGAGCAGGGGCGATGCCTCCGCCGGCCGCAGGCGGACGTAGGCCTCGGCCGCCTCCTGAGCTTCAGCCGACGCATCGCGACCTAACGACTTAGGCAGAGCATTCTTCAGGTAACCGAGACACGCGCTGACGCCGGGGTGCTCGGGTCCCAACGCCTCCGCCGCGCGCAGCACCAAGGTCACCGTGCGCAGGTTGCCATCGGACGGCTTCGACTCGCGCAGCGCGGCCACCATCGCGGTCGCGGCCGGCTCCACCATCTCGGGTGCGTCAACCGTCGCCACCGCCGCCACCGCGCCGAGCTGTTTGGCTCGCTCGCTCGGGTCGGCCGCCGCGCGCGCCGACTCGAAAGCTGCAACCGGCGCGAACTTCATCGTCTGGGCCAGGTAGCGCCCCCTTCGCTGACCCGCATTCTCAACCGCGGCGCTGACCTGAGACCTGTGTTCGCTGACGACGAGCCCGAGCACGGCAGTTCCCGCCGCGACCCCCAGCGCAACGCCACCGATGCCGTAGCCGACCGAGTAGATCTGAGCGCTACCGACCGCGGCCGCCGCGCCGACGGCGAGAGCCCCGGCCGTGGCAACGCCCGCGAACACAGCGCCAAGCCGTTTGCGTCGCTGCACGTTCCGCGCGTGGATTTCAATCGCCGTTGCGGCTTCATTGCCGGTCGCGAGCATCGCCGCGCCCGCCTCCTCGAGGTCCGCAAACTCCCTGGGCGGGCGCTGGGCGAGCCCCACGCCCAAGCCCGGCTGCACAGCGATGGCCAGGATCACCACCAAACCGACCAGACGACCGGACACGTGCCGTCGCATTTCGCGTACCTCTCCCTAACCGGCGCGATTGTCGCCGGGTTTGCGCCGCACACCGGCGCTCGCTTAGCTACATCCCGGCTTGATTCCGTCAGCGCCAGCTACGGATTCCGCGCCGCCCACGCGCTTCCTGCGCCACCGTGGCCAGGCGGCAGCCCGGTTTCCCGCCGTGGGGCGCAAGCGTCCGGGTCAGCCCCTCCCCAGAGAGAGCCTCTTGCGCCGCAGGCCCAGGTCGGCTATACTTAGCCTACGGTGCTGTCGGCAGTAGGCTACCGGCTAGTGCCTGCCGACCATCGGGTGTCAGGCGGGCTGGTAAGTAATAGGTTGCTTGCGGACGACTGAGCGGCAGGCAGGCGGCCGATGCGGAAGTGAGGATGTGCGAGAGATCCATGCCCTGGTCCCCCACGGGCGCGCGACGTGTGAAGGTGTTTCGGCGCGTCGGCGAGGCTTACTCGCTACTCCAGCTATCGCCTTCTTGCCTACAGCGCGCGATGGTCAACCCACTGGTGAGAAGGAGTGGCGACCGTGAATCTGCAACGGCCGAACGCGAATGATGTGAGCCAGACGTCGAACCGATCGCGAAGCGTGGTGCCGGGGTCGGGGCTGTGCACGCGCTGCATTGATGGGTGCCGCGGCAACTGCGAGGTGTTCAAGAGCTCGTTCCGCGGGCGGGAGGTTATCTACCCCGGCCCGTTCGGCACCTTGACCGCGGGCGCGGACAAGGACTACCCGGTTGACTACTCCCACCTGAACATCATGGGTTACGCGCTCGGCGCGGAGGGCCTGCCGGAGGGCCAGGTCGGCAACCCGGACAACACGCTGTTCACGATGGTGGACACCGAGGTCGAGTACGGTGTGAAGAACAAGGTGAAGCTTCGGGCGCCGGTGTTCTCGGGCGCGCTGGGCTCGACGGAGATCGCGCGGCGCAACTGGGAGCATTTCGCGGCCGGGGCCGGCATCTCGGGGATCACGTTGGTGTGCGGGGAGAACGTGTGCGGCATTGATCCAGAGTTGGAACTGGACAGCAAAGGGAAGGTGGTGGATTCGCCGGACTTGCGCCACCGGGTCGAGACCTACAAGCGCTGGCACGAGGGTTACGGCGACATGGTCGTGCAGATGAACGTCGAGGACACGCGCTTCGGCGTTGCCGAGTACGCGGTGCAGAAGCTGGGGGTGGAGACTATCGAGCTGAAGTGGGGGCAGGGAGCGAAGTGCATCGGGGGTGAGATCAAGATTGATTCGCTGGAGCGGGCGCTCGAGCTGCAGAAGCGCGGCTACCTGGTGACACCCGACCCATCGCTGGAGGCGAGCCAGGCGGCCTTCCGGAGTGGGGCGCTGAAGCAGTTCGAGCGGCACTCACGGCTCGGTTTCGTTGACGAGGAGAGCTTCATCAAGGAGGTCGAGCGGGTGCGCAAGCTCGGCGCTAAGCGGGTGTCGCTCAAGACCGGCGCCTACCCGATGCGCGAGCTGGCGATGGCGATCAAGTGGTCGTCGGAGGCGAAGATAGATCTGCTCACCATTGACGGCGCGCCGGGCGGAACGGGGATGAGCCCGTGGCGGATGATGGTCGAGTGGGGAGTGCCGACGTTCTATCTCGAGGCGATGACCTACGAGCTATGCGCCAAGCTCAAGGCGACGGGCAAGTTCGTGCCCGACATCGCCATCGGCGGAGGCTTCTCGACCGAGGACCACGTGTTCAAGGCGCTGGCGATGGGCGCTCCGTTCGTGAAGGCGGTGTGCATGGGCCGGGCGATGATGATCCCGGGGATGGTCGGGAAGAACATCGGGCTGTGGTTGCAGCAGGGCGAAGATGCGCTGCCGAACACGGTCTCGCAGTTCGGCACGAAGGCGGAGGAGATCTTCGTCTGCTACGAGACGCTGGCGGCGAAGTACGGCAACGATGTGATGAAGGATCTGCCGCTGGGCGCGCTTGGCATCTACACCTTCGTTGACAAGCTGAAGGTCGGGTTGCAGCAGCTCATGGCCGGGAGCCGGAACTACAAGGTATCAGCGATCGGCCGCGATGACTTGATGGCGTTGACGGAAGAGGCGGCGAAGGTGTCGGGGATTCCGTATGTGATGGATGCGTACCGGGAGGAGGCGGAGCGGATAATCGCCGGGTAGACCCGAGAGTCAGAGGAACGGCCGAACGGCACGGCCTGGGCAGGAGACACGCTCCTGCCCAACGGATAGTTTAGTGGAGCGGGCAGCGTCTGGAGGAAGGCGCTGCCTGTTGTGTTTGGGGGAAGAGAGCGGCCGGTGGGGTTCGGCCTCCTTCGCCAGGGCTTCGTAGCCCAAAGTGACCCCGCCCTGCAGGAAAGGCAACCGCCGGCGGGCATCTGCCTGCGGCGAGATACCCGCCCTACAAGACGGCCTGGGCAGGAGACAAGCTTCTGCCCTACGGTTTGTAGGCGGAACCGCCGCGGGTTGGAAGCCTGCGCCACCGGTCTTGATGCCGCCTCCGGCGGTTGTGAAAGCGGCGCAGTCCAGAGGGCAGCACGGCCTGGGCAGGAGGCACGCTCCTGCCCTACGGTCTGTAGGCGGAACGGCCGCAGGTTGGAAACCTGCGCCACCGGTCTTGATGCCGCCTCGGGCGGGTGTGAAAGCGGCGCTAAAGCGCCGCAGTCCAAAGGGCAGGAGGCCCTTCGACAGGCTCAGGGTGAACGAAGGTCTCGCCCTGCGAGGCTGACGCTATGCGGCTGCGCCGCAGCTCTCTCGCATATCCCTGCGCGATATGCTGGCGAGGCTGACGCTATGCGGCTGCGCCGCAGCTCTCTCGCATATCCCTGCGCGATATGCTGGCGAGGCTGACACTATGCGGCTGCGCCGCAGCTCTCTCGCATATCCCTGCGCGATATGCTGGCGAGGCTGACACTATGCGGCTGCGCCGCAGCTCTCTCGCATATCCCTGCGCGATATGCTGGCGAGGCTGACACTATGCGGCTGCGCCGCATAGTGTCATAGATCGTAGACCGGCTTGAGCTCGGAGACTTCGATGAGGGCGCTCATGGCTTTGTTCTCGATGGGGATGCCGGCCTCGGCGACGGCGGCGACGGGGGTGAGGCCGGCGATGACGGCGATGCCGATGCGGTCCACGGTGACCGGGACGCTGAGCAAGGGCTGGCCGGCCTTGCCGACGCCCATGATGCCCATGAGGCCCTTGTGGCGGTAGATGTCGAGGGTGGAAAGGAGGTCGTGCTCGGCGGCGGCGGGGACTTCGCGAAAGCTGGCGAGGATGCGGCCGTGCCCGCGGAGGGCGGCTTCGCGGACGCTGGTCATCTTGCTGCCGATGAAGAGCTCGGTGGGATCAGCGGTGGTTCCATCATAGGCGACGAGGTGGGTGAAGCGCCAGGGGATGTCGCGATGGATCTCGAGGAGGCCTGCGTACTTGGAGTCCACGGGGATGCCACGCTTGAGCAGAACGCGGTTGAGGGTGACGGTGCAGACGGTGCCGAAGCCGACCGTGCCTGGGGGCACGGTCACGCCATCTATCTCCTCACCTGGCCCGCGGAGGTAGACGAGGTCGGACATGCAGTAGCCGGCGCGGAAGATGTCCTTCATGATGTCCAGAGCCTCGCGGAACCGGCCTTCGGGAATGTAGGAGATGTTGAGGATGATCTCGCCCGTGTTGGTGTCCATGTCGAAGGTGGACTGGTAGGCGAGGGTGTCTATCTTGGAGATGATGAAGCCGATCTTGTCGGAGACGCCGGCGTTCTCGATTTCCTCTCGGCCCCGGTCGGTGATGACGCGGCCGGGCTCGCCGAGGTTACGGGTGAGGCCGCGCTCATCCATGAGGCGGAGGTGATAGCGGACGGTGC
>Ga0315285_10008711_pt1 | contig 10397 bp, 10 predicted proteins | sample YL17G09_36_MG_FD_203698 | JGI IMG/M metagenome (GOLD analysis project Ga0315285, IMG submission 203698) | Sediment microbial communities from Yellowstone Lake, YNP, Wyoming, USA - YL17G09_36 | ecosystem: Environmental > Aquatic > Freshwater > Lake > Sediment | place: USA: Wyoming | collected... | reverse complement strand
AAAAATCTCCCCAAAAGCGGGGTCCAAGAGGCCCACCTGCAGGGCGTAGCCGAGCTCGAGGTTCTTCGACTTGGCATAAGCCATGAGCTCTTTGCACTGCTCCGGAGATAGGGCGCCGCTGGGGTCCCGAATCTCGACCCAAGAGCAGCCCAGTTCGCTGGCCAGGTCCACCAGCTTTTTCTTGTTTTCCAGGGAAACCGGCAGGGGCTTAAGGAAGTTGGTGGTGGTAAACCCGAGCTTGATTTCCGGATAGTTCTTTAAGACCATCTTCTGCTGGGCGAAGGCGCCGGCGGAGAGGAAAGCGACCACAAAAATTCCCACAGCCAAAAAGACCAGACTCTTCTTCATAAGGAATCCTCCTTTCGGGATTTGAGAGCGCGGCGAACCTGCAGACGGAAACAACTATCAAATACCTTAACCTTATGGGAAGTCAAGAGAAAAATTGCCTTTGGAGATAGCCTCTGCTTGCAGGCCCAAATTGAAGATTTGCATTTGAAATATTGTATTCCGGGGGAAAATGCCAGAAACACGACTTCAGGAAGGAAGCATTGACTTGGTTTGACAGTGTTTGTAAGGTCAAATCCTATCTTTCACAAATTAAGTATGGCGTCCCGTGAACTCGCGACAAAGATGTCGAAAAAATGGTGAAAACGAATGCAAGGAATCTCTTATATTAGGACTTTATGCAAAGATCAAAAAGCAGGGTATGACAACCCTGCCTTCTGAACATTGTGAGCGTTTGGGATAAAAAGGTGCTAATCTTGACTTAACGCTCTGGGGATCAGTGGCGCAGGCCACTCCGATCGAAATTTTTCAACCCCGCTATTCCAGCGTCCACTGAATGCCCTGGTTCGGCTCCTAAAGTGAACTAATTATTCCACTTCTGGTAGTTCTTCAAGCGGCGACAATACCTGCCCCCTGCTTCAAACGTTACTTCTTAATCCATTTGAGCGCAGCAGATTTAGGTTCGCCGGGGTTTATTGTGCTTGCAGGACTAGAGCTCCAGGTACCGGTTAGAACCCGACCATTCTCTGATGCCTGCAAGGTTATGGTCCCGAGGCGGAATGTTCCTTCCCACCATTTCCCCTCATATTTTCCTGCCACATAAGAAATAGTAATTCTGCCGGTGTCCCGGCCATGCGTGGTAGAATATGTCCCTGCGTACGAAACAGGGCCTATACGTTCAAGCACTACCTCACCCCAGTCGTCACCGCTCCATTTACCGCTGAGGTCAGGCAATGACTGGGCAAAGGCACGGGAATTTCCGGACAAAACGAGCAGGTGTGCTGCCAGCAGAATGACCGCCAATAAAGAAAAAATTACTCTTGCATGGTTGCAGAATACATTCCTCTCGGACAGATTCTTATTCATGCCGCTTCTCCTTTCGAAGTGGTGTGCCGAACAGTGATTAGATGGATCCGGTAATCATGTATTGAATTTCTGCCTGATCCAGGGTTTGAATAACCCTCTTTAATAGTTCCTGTTGTGACACTTCTCCAGACGCTCCCCAAGAATTTTCTTGAATTCTTCATCAGGAAGATTCGGGAATCTCTTGCGTAACCCATGAATAAAGAGTTGATTCGCAAATTCAGACAACTCAAATGCTTTCAGCAGCCTTCTTTCAGGGGATATTTGCCGAAGGACTTGAATATATATCTTGTGGTTTTGACTTTTTTTGATGTTCACAAGCTTTATCTTCGTCTCTCAATTTTAAGCCACCACTAATTTTTCCTCATTTTGGATTATGATTTGAGGGTTTGGATTTTTCCGAGGAATAGGCAGTCCTTGCTCTTTTAACAGCTCAATATGCTCTTTCAGCCCCCATTTTGCCTTATAAAGGCAATCCTCGACAGAATGTCCTATACCCGTAAAACCCTCTAAATCTGGAGAATAAAATCCAAAGTAGTCAGGTTCTTCAGTGGCCTCAATGATTAAGGAGTATTCCAATTCAATCATTTTCAGTCCCCCTTATTTTATTCCTTTATTCCTGCTGCTTTCAGTATAGCATGACAAGTACCTTTAGGGACTTCTTTTGACCCGTGATAATCTACTCGAATCAGTTTGTCCCAACCTACTTTACTATAATATCTTATAGAACCTTTTTCTTTTACGGGTTTAAATCCATGCTTCTCTAATAGCCTCACCAATTCGCTAAATTTCACTTATCTCTCCGAACATCAATATTATACTCCTTCGATTGTCTTAAGCACGTTTGCTGCATAGTAACGTGTGCCGAACTTCGTACAGACTCCAGCAGGCACATTCTCAATGACCCCATACTTTCCTTTGATTTTGCGAGACAGATTGACTTTCTTCTCGACGATGAGTCCTTCACAATACTCACAGCGTTCACCCTCCCAGAATTTCCTTGCGGTTTCTCGTCCCTTATTTCTTTGGTTGACCCAAATGATGCTTCGTCTTATTCCCCCAAATAGGATCTTCTAACATCATCATGGCAAAGAAGATTTTTGCAAGTATCCTCCAGAACGATCTCGCCGAGTTCCATTATATATCCATAGCTGGAAATCGATAAGGCCATACGGGCATTCTGCTCAACCAGGAAAATCGTCGTTCCGCTCGCCTTGATCTCCTGAATCACCTTGTATATTTCCTCAACGACAAGGGGAGCGAGCCCTAGAGATGGCTCGTCAAGGAGCAAAAGCTTGGGCCTGGACATCAAGGCTCTCCCGATGGCCAGCATCTGCTGTTCTCCACCGCTGAGAGTTCCGGCCTGCTGGTTTCTTCTCTCTTTGAGTATGGGGAAAATGCCATAAATCTTCTCCATATCCTGGGCCACAGCCTTCTTATCTTTGCGGATATAAGCTCCCAATTCAAGGTTTTTCTTGGTGGTCAGGAAGGGGAAAATCTCTCTCCCCTGAGGGACATGAGAAATACCCAATTTGACAATTTTATCCGCCGAAAGCCGGTCGATCCGTTTTCCAGAAAAAATAATTTCTCCGCGGGAAGGATTGTTGACCCCCGAAATTGTATTAATCAGGGTGGTCTTGCCCGCTCCATTGGCTCCGAGGAGGCATATAATACTTCCTTCTTGCACCTCCAGAGATACACTTTTCAATGCCTGAATGCTTCCGTAATATGTCTCGATCTGCTTGACCTTAAGCAAGGGTTCTCCTTTTGCCGAGATAGGCCTCTATAACCCTTTCATTATTTCTGATCTCCTCCGGGTTTCCTTCAGCGATTTTCTCGCCATAGTCCAGCACGGAAATTAAATCCGAAACCTGCATGACCCATTTGATGTCATGTTCTACCAGGAGTGTCGTAATATCCATTTCTTCTTTAATCTTGACGAGGAGAAGAGCTAACCTTTGCTTCTCTTCATAGTTCATCCCGGCTACCGGTTCATCCAGCAGGATCATCTTCGGGTTTGTCGCCAGAGCCCTGGCGAGTTCCAGGAGCCTTTGTTGCCCAAAGGCCAGAGAGGATGAAGGGTAACGTTCCCACCCCTTCAAGCCGACAAATTCCATTAATCTTTCAGCCTTCTGCAATACCTCTGCCTCTTCTCTGCGGAATTTGGGAACGGCAAGAGCGGATGAGAACACGCCCGAGCGGGTATGATTATGCATGCCGGTCACCACGTTCTCCAGGGCGGTCATGGTTATGAATAACTGGCTGTTCTGGAAAGTCCTGGCAATCCCTTTACAGGATATTCCCCAGGGAGTCTCATGGCCGATCTCTTCTCCATCGAAAATGATGGAACCGGAGTCGGGTTTAATCAAACCTGAAATGACATTAAAAAAGGTCGTCTTGCCAGCACCATTGGGACCGATGATGGAGTGCACTTCTCCCTTTTGCACGTCGAGGGAGACATGGCTCAGGGCCCGAACTCCCCCGAAATTGACGGAAAGGTTTCTCACCTCGAAAAACATTTTCTTTTTCAGTTTCTCCTTCAGGCGGGCGGCATTGATTTTTGCCTCTTTGGGGAAACCCGATTGGCGACCGTTATGATCCTGCCGGGCAACTTGATTAATCCGCTGGGTAAAAATATGATCGACCCTAACAGGATCAGCGCATAGATCAACTCCTGATACTCCTGAAATTTACCCAAAGCCTCGGGTAGAAGCGTAAATAGGGCCGCCCCGATAAATGGTCCCCCCGGCGTCCCCAGCCCTCCGATTACGATCACCATCAAAAAAATGATTGACCGGAATAAGCTAAAATCCTGAGGGTGGATATAGGAGAGCGCGATCCCATGTAATCCTCCGGCCAGAGAAGCATAAAATGCGCTGATCATGAAAGCGATAATCTTGTATTTCGCCAGGTTTACGCCGATACACTGCGAGGCGACCTCGCTGTCCTTCAAAGATATGAATGCCCTTCCGGTTTTGGATCGTAAAATATTCCTGGCGGCAATGAATAAAAAAAAGGCCAGCAAAAAAATTATGTAATATTTACTCCCGTCGGTTGAAAATACAAAATCCCCCAGTTTGGGGGAGGGGATGGTGAGACCATCTGTACCATTCGTCATATTCTTCCAGTGAATCATGATCAGATTTACAATTTCATTGAAGGCCAGGGTAACCAGGGCCAGGTAATATCCGCTGACCTTCAGGGCTGGCAGGCCAATCACCAGACTGATCACGGCTCCCATCACACCCCCCAAAGGCAGGGACAGCCAGAAGGGCAGCCCCAGTTTTATAACGCATAACGATGATATATATGCGCCAATGCCAAAAAAGGCCGCCTGCCCCAAGGATACCTGGCCGGCAAATCCGGTGAGGATATTCAATCCCATGGATATAATGCAGGCAATGAAGAAAAGATTTAAAAGATAGATAAAGTAATTATCCAGAACTTGCGGGGCAACCAGGAAGAGGATAAAAATAAATAAGAGGGGTAGTTTTTTAAAATTCCTTTTCACTACTCAGATTATGCCTTTCTCATGGCTCCTCGGCTGAATAATCCGGATGGTTTGAACATCAGGATGGTGATAAGAATAAGGAAGGAAACCACGTCCTTAAAGGCCGTCGAGATGTAGAAACCGGCTAAATTACCCACGATTCCCAGAAGAACACCGCCCACGACAGCACCCGTCAGGCTCTCCAACCCCCCCAGCACGGCCGCGGTGAAAACCACGATTACAATGTCTCCCATCTCCGGAGTGATCGATACCTGGGGGGCCAGCAGAAAACCGGCGGCAGAGGCCAGACCGAAGCTGATGGCCCAGGTTAAGGAAAAAACCCGTTTTATACTGATGCCCATGATCGATGCAGCCTTCTGATTGGAAGCCGTGGCCAGCATGGCTGCGCCGATCTTCGTGAACTGCAGCAGATAATACAGCATTCCCAGCAAGATCAGGGTTATGACAATCGTTCCGATATCCTTAGGCGTAATCATAATCGGCCCGAGGTGGTAGGGGGTCAGGCTGAAGGGGGAAGGGAAGGGGTAATAGATGGAGCCCCATACCAATCTGGCAATATTTTTAATGATGATACTCACCGCAATGGTAGCGATAATCACACTCATGACCGGGCTTTTCAGCAGCGGCCGGCAAACGATTCTTTCAATCAGGATCCCACAGATGCCGGCGGTCAAGAGCGTAAGAATGAAGGCAGCAAGGTAGGGCATCTTGTAATAGATATGGTACATCAGCCCAAAATAGGCGCTGATCATGACCATTTCGCCCTGGGCAAAGTTCATGATATTCGTTCCCTTATAGATTAAGATAAAGCCCAGGGCGACCAGGGCATAGATACTACCTACAATGATCCCGCTAACGATGACTTGAAGGAGCAACAACTCTCCTTTTATATTTTATGGTTCCTCCCCCCAAAAGGATCATAGATTGATGGTCAAATCGATACGACAAAGAAACATGGTCGAAATAATATTGTCGCCGCTCTTAGAGCACCGCTTACCATGAATCCTTTGGGGAGAGGTCTCACTACATTTATGGATAATACCTGTAATACTTGGGTAGAAATTCCACTTTCCCTTCTTTATTGTAGACCCAGAAGTAGACTCCTCTGACGCCATCATGGTCATTTTTTGTAAAGGTGATCGGGGTATACCCTCCGGTTTCAAAGTCCTGGATGGATTCCATGGCTTCAATATAGCTCTCCCGACTCAAATCTCGGCCGGCCCTCTTCAACCCTTCGAGGAATACCTTCACCGCCCCCAGGCTCTGGAATTCAGGTACGCCAGGGATCCCCGGTCGTTTCGCCTCCTCCGGGTAAGCCTTCTTGTACTTTTCGACGTATTCTTTCGTCAACGGGTTCCGATCTCCCACAACGTCCACCAGCGGACTCACCCCATAGAATTTCTCGATGACGGCATCCTTTCCCGCCACCTCGATTGTCCGGGGGTGAGCTCCGGCAATCCCGGCAATAAATTTCGCCTTATAGCCAAGTTCATGGGCCTGTCTAATAATGGTTCCTACCGGGGCGGCATAGGCATGAAGCAAGACCACCTCCGGATTGGCCTCTTTGAGCTTCAACACCTGCGAGCTGAAATCCGTATCCCCGATCTTGTAACTTTCCTTGCTGACAATAGGTATTTTGAGCTTTTCGGCCTGGGCGGCAGAACCGCTCAATTCACTCATGCCATATTCGTCTGTCTGGTAAAGGATTCCCAGGCGCTGGGTTTTAAAATGATCCGCGGCAAAATCCGTCATCAGTCTGCCGTAGATGCTGCCCGGGATGTTGGTCCGAAAAGTGGTCTTATTAAAGGGAATGGTAATCTTATCGGCGATGGCCATGATCACATGGAAAGGAACCTTTTTTTCCTGCACATAAGGCGCGGCCGCAGCCGTGGCCGAAGCCGCACATCCTCCAAAGATCATGAAAACTTTATCCCTCTCTATCAATTTTTTCGCCGCGGCCAGAGCCTTGGCTCCGGTCGATTCATCATTTTCGATGATGAGCTCGATCTTCCGGCCGTTTATGCCCCCGGCTTTATTCACCTCATCTACATACATCACAGCGGTATTTTTGGCGGCGACTCCGTATATGCTGGCCGGACCGGTTAAGGGAGCAAAGAAGCCTACTTTAATCGATGTGTCGGTAACCCCGGTTCTATCAACCGGAAAGGCGAGAGAGGAAATAAATAGTGAGACAGCCAGAAAAGTGACAGAAAAGGTTATTAATTTCTTCATATTTTCCTCCTCCTTTTTGGGATTTTTGATCTTTCATCTCATCTTCTCCCAACGAAATCTTGCTGTTTTTCTTTGGCATTCACCTCCTTTCCTCTGGTGGCGCATGATGCAGCGGATGCGGGGATGATTATAAATGGTAGTATCTATGATTGTCAATCTCATTTTAGGATGATATTTCTCAATCGTTTCGCCTTATTCAACCTCTGCTGGCCTAGTTCTCAGAAGCCCATCAAGGAATTCAATCCAGTAGGACCGTTCCCGGTGTAAAAATCATTTTTGGCCTTGCCTTTGCCATCAATTTGTAATACCCTCTTGCCAAAATGGGCCGGTGGCGCAAGGGGAAAAGGGTTCGAGCATTCTAGGGGTCAAGGGTTCTAGTGAAATACTGAACAATGGAATTTTTTCCGTCTTGAACCCTCGGCCCCTTGAACCCTTTGAGATTCCGATCAGGAGGGTAGGCATGTTACAGACGCTTGAAGAGAGAGTTCGTTATAAACATACGGCGCTCATTATCGTGGATATGCAAAATGACTTTTGTCATGAAGATGGGGCTTTCGGCAAGATGGGCTTGAATCTATCCCTGATTCAAAAGGTGGCGACTCCCATGAAAAATCTTATAGAGAGCGCCCATCTTTTTGGAGTTCCCGTTATTTTTACGAAAATGCTCCATAGCCAGTGGACCAACTCGGAGGCCTGGGTTCAACGGAATCGATCCAAGAAAAAAGGCTGGGTGGATGAGGATAAGCCTTCCTATCCTTACTGCCTCCCGGACACTTGGGGGGCTGACTGGTATGGGGTCCCCCCGGCAAAAGAGGATTATGTGGTGATCAAGCACAGGTATGGAGGATTTATCAATACAGACCTCAACCTTATTTTACGAAGTCTGCAGAAGAAATCTGTCATTGTTACCGGTGTGGATACCACCCTCTGCGTGGACTGTACCGCCAGGGGGGCTTTGATGCATGATTATTACGTAATCGTCGCCGCAGACTGCTGCGGCGGAGTGGATGAGGAAGAGCACAGATTTACCCTAAGAACGCTTGATAAGTATTTTGGGATCGTCACGACCTCCGATGAGATCATCCGGATTTGGAACGCCCAGAAAAATAATCCCCGCCATAACCCTTAATCTTTAGCGGTTAGCCAAATCTTTTAATCCCAACTCTTCCAATTTTTCCGGGGTAATTTTTCCTTCTGGGTCCCAACCTCGCTGCTGATAGTAATCGCTCAGCAGTTTGTCCAATTCGACCACATGCCCCTTAGTGGGTCCTTCGGCCATCGGCTGTTCCAGAAAGCGTTTGGGTAGAGAATCATCCTTTCTCGTAAACCCTTCCCTTAGATTATATAAATGTTCGACATTCCAGATCCTCTCACCGGCCTTGAGCAAATCCGCCGGGGTCACCGGAACGCCCGTAGCCTGAGTAAACATTTCCGCAAATTCCGGGAACCCCATCGGGTCTCCCCGGCTGACAAACACACAAAAGCCCAGAGCGTCCTGCACGGCCGCTTCGTTCTGCTTCGTCTTGACCAGCTCTCCTTTGCCTTCTGTGCTAAACCGATCGACGAAGGGTGGTAACCCGAATGTCTCCTGCACGACCAGGCCCCGCTGATGGCACCCTCCCCGGGGGGCTGTAGAATAGGCGATGCCCATTCCTTTAGCGCCTCTGGGATCATATCCGGACATTTCCAGCCCTTTAACTTCCATGGCGTATTCTCGTGCGCCCTTACCAATTTTTTCGGCAGCCCGCTTAACTCCCCCGGCGAGAATATCTCCCAAGCCGTCTCGGAAGGTAATTTTCTTAATCAGAGGCAACAAAGCTTGATGATTCCCGTACCTTAACTCAATCCCGCCGGTATCTTTTTTGGTAAGAATACCCTTCTCAAAGCATTCCATGGCAAAGCCCATCACATTTCCTGTCGATATGGTATCTAAACCATACAGCTGACATAGTTTATTCGCCGCGACGATGGATCCCAAATTGGCGTTGCCCAGATTACTTCCGAAGCTAAACAACGTTTCATACTCTGGCCCTTCCGTTTCATAACCGGCATATTCTCCCGATTCCATTTTCGTGTGAGGTTTACAGGCTACGGGGCATCGATAACAAGATTCGTGTTTTATGGAAGCCTCTTTCACCGCTTGCCCATCGATAGCGGCGGCACCCTCAAAAGTCCCCTGCTGATAATTCCGGGTGGGAAGGATTCCCTGAGAATTGACAATCGCCAGAACACCTGGGGTTCCAAATGCTCCGAACTTCTTCACCCTGTCAGAAGTCCTAAATTTGGGGAGGATGACCTCTTTAATATATTCTTCGAAGGCTTTCTCATCTGCCAACGGCACTTTTTGAGTCCCCTGGACAATGATGGCCTTTAAATTTTTTGATCCCATGACAGCCCCGCCGCCCCCACGGCCGCAGGCATGACTTTCAGAAAAAACGCCGGCATACCGCACCAGATTTTCTCCGGCCGGTCCGATACAGGCAATTTTGGCTTCCCGGCCACCCATGTTCGATTGTAAAAGCTCCTCGGTTTCCGCGGTGTCCTTTCCCCATAGATGTTGCGCATCCAAAATCTTAACCTGCTCATCCACAATTTGAATATAAACGGGTCCTTTGGCTTTTCCGGTGATGATGATTCCGTCGTACCCCGTCCGCTTAAATGCCGGACCGAAAAACCCCCCGGCGAGGCTCATCAGAATCGTCCCGGAAAGGGGAGACTTGGTTACGAGGGAAAATTTTACACAACAGGGGGCAGTGGTCCCCATGATGGGCGTGGTAAAGAAAATCAAACGGTTTTCAGGAGAATAGGGATCCACATGAGGGGGATTTTCTTCGTAGAGGATTCTGGCGCCGATCCCCCTTCCGCCCAGATAATCTTTTATGAATTCATCCGGCAGAGCCGAAGTGGACACCTTTCTTTCGGACAAATTCACTCTGAGGATTTTTCCAAAAAAACCTCCCTTAGCCATCAGGATGCTCCTTTCGTTAGCTTTGGGTCATAGCTGGAATGAAACCTCAATTTCGGCAGGATTGTAATCAATCGGAGGCAGAGAGTCAAGTTGGTATCGTGTGATTTATAATTTCCTTCACAGCGGGCAAATGCTGCGCCTGGCCGAGGATGACCCTTTCCATTTTGAGCCCTTCGATGCGCACCAAATACCGGGCTAATTTCCTTGCTTTTTCCAGGCCGCCAGGAACGTCCACCTTGTTGATAAAGGGAATCACCCTGGCTTTTTCAGGCCGATTTTTGATGATTTCGGCAAGCAGTCGGGTGATCATTTCTTCCG
>Ga0315285_10008710_pt1 | contig 10398 bp, 3 predicted proteins | sample YL17G09_36_MG_FD_203698 | JGI IMG/M metagenome (GOLD analysis project Ga0315285, IMG submission 203698) | Sediment microbial communities from Yellowstone Lake, YNP, Wyoming, USA - YL17G09_36 | ecosystem: Environmental > Aquatic > Freshwater > Lake > Sediment | place: USA: Wyoming | collected... | reverse complement strand
GATTGCTTCCTACATGGATACCGCCGTCGATGTAAAAAGCATTATTACAAATGAGGGTGATGCTGAAATCAATGAGCTAAGGATAAAAGAAATCATCCCTGAGAATTTCAAGCCCCCCTCTTCAAACGAGCTGAAGTTTTTCCTGAATGGAAAATTATTAAATCCACAAAAACAAAAAAATGAAATAAATATTCAGAAAGAACCCGATACTGACGAATCTGATGAACCGCACAAACTCGCCATCGAATTCCTCAATTTGCAGGGTAGTATCGGTGCCATTAAAAAAGGATCTAATGTAGAAATTCAATATTCTATTACTGCCATCAAACCTCCTCCCGAAAAGGTTTATGCCTTTCCTATCGCTATCACACTCAATACTTCCCCTCCGGGTGCTCCTTTGGAAATAAGTTCTGCAATGGTCAAAAATTCCGAGATTAAAGTGACCCACCGGCGCCGTAAATTAACCATAGGAAAATCTGTGTCTCCCGGCGCGGAAGAGGGTGAATTTGAAATTGCGATGGTCTTTAAAAACCGCGGGAATACAGCTATTGAAAACGCAATCATCACGGACTTGCTTCCTGACAATTTTAAGTTATTAGCCTCGAATCCAGAAGCCGAATCCCGCGAAATTGACACTAAAACAGTGCTGGAATGGAAATTTGAAGTAATCCCCCCTGGAAAAAAGGTTGAACTCTCCTATAAAATCAAAGGGTCCGGCGAATACAAGACCAGCGATGCTGAAATATTCTATAAAGTCTAAATTATTTCTCTAAAGCAAAAAGGAAGGTGTTCCATGAAAGTCGCGTCAAATGTGAAGCATATAAAAATTCCGATTCCGAAGAAAAAGACTTATGCACAGGGAATAGAGGCAAGTTGGGCGAATGGGCAATGGGTTGCAATAATATGTAATAAAGGTATGGTTGGATGCGGCGCCTTTGATGTGAAATTGATGGAGGAACATGAACAGGTTATTGCAATAGCCCGTGGAAGCATTGAACGCCCGTTAATCACCTGTGATGATTTATTAAACGCTAAAATAGTGGGCATGACGAAACTCGCTAGGAATCTTGGCGTAAAGGAAGGAATGACGGGGCGCGACGCAGTGGAACTGCTCTCATGAACGTAAATATTAGTTTCTGGTTGGTTCGATTCTTTTTATGTCAATGAATGGAATGGCAAAAATATTCTCAATTATTTCTCGAATTCTCCGGAACTGAGCCGCTCATGGGTTACAAAAAACTTGTCCAACTGCTTTTTCGCCTGTTCGCGCTTTCTTTGATGCTCCTCCAAGAAGGGGATCAATTTTTTCAAGAGGATCTTCTTACAATCACCACAGAGAATATTTCCTGAAATGCAGTCTTTCCGTAAATTATCCAACTCTTTGGAATCCCACATAAACAGGCAAAAATAATACTTATAGATGCTACAGACATCTGGATTAGCTCCCAATTTTCGCTGCTCCTCTGCTGTCGCTTGTCCTCCTGTAAAGGCATTGAATATTTTCTTCTTAACAGCTGAAGCTGAGTCCGTTGTAAATATGGCTGATTCTTTTATCGAGGCGCTCATTTTGCCCCCCTCTTTAAGTCCAGGTAAGAAGATACAGTGAATTGCTGCTGGTTTATAATATCCCAATTTCGGAATCACATCGCGAGCGACTCGAAAATGAGGATCCTGATCAATCGCATGCGGAATCAAGCATGGAATATTTCGTTTTTGCAGCACCGAGGGTAAAAAGGCGGGGACTGCTTGCATGCTGGTGAAAAATATTTGGCCTAAATTGGCTTCATTTTGTAAGCCAAAGGTGGCTTTCACGGTCGAGAAGGTGATCCGTTTGGCGACCTGCGCGGCGAGGGGATAGAGATGCCCCGAAATATCAATATCGGAAAAAATGAACGTTTTTTTAGGGTCAAATCCTAAGGCAATTACATCCAGCGCATTTTCATACGCAAATCGGTGCGTATCTTCTAAACTTAGTTCCTCTTTGAAATAGAACTTCTCATCATCCGTCATCTGGAACCATAGATCACAATTAAACTTATCCTGAAGCCACTTCGTGAAAATCCACGGCATTAGATGCCCTAAATGCGTATCACCCGATGGTCCTCTCCCTGTGTATAGGAAAAACTTATTCCCTTTGTCGTATTCCTCGAATAACCATTTCAAATCCCGGTGTGAAAAAAAGATTTTCCTTATTAATAACGGATGTAGGTCGCCTGTATGCTTTTTTATTAAATCTAAGATCTCATCTGTGATCTTTTCCGTTCCGAACTCCTTTATTAATCGGTCATAATCGACGATTCCTTGAACTTCCCAAGGGGTTACAAGAAAATTTTCATCTTCACGTTTTTCGTTGTGGTTTGTCAAATTCAACGCCTATTCAATAGATCTTAATACAGTATATAATAAGCCTTATTAGTCGTAAGCCTTATTAGTAGTAACTGAGATTATAATTCAAATTATTATCGATTAAGGGAATGTATCTAAAAGAAATGAGGATGGCGGTGTTGCGTGGACCAAGTCGCCGATATTAAGACGCAGGTACTTGACCATATTAAATATCTAGAATTTGAAAACGCTTTAAACCTCATAAGCGTGAATAAACTTCCGTTATCATCTTTTATAGAAGATCTTACCATTTTATTTACTCTATTCAACAAGAGAAAATCTCTTCTTTTAGCCCAGAATTTAGTTCATCTCTTTTCTTTGCCTATTGATAATAATGATACAGGACTTATTATCGAATCATGGAAAAAGGAAATCTACTTACAAATCAATGCGGAGATCGATACTGATCCATTATTTTTAATAAGAGAGGGCGGATACAAGCCTCTCATTAAATTTTTCCTCAAGGATGAAGTACTTGCAAAAGACTATCTCATAAAATTTGCAGGATTAATGGATAAATTGGTGGAAGATCCATCTAATGAACCAATTATAAAATTCTTAGTAGAAATCTATGAACGTCTTCTGGATTCGGGCAATAAATCCGCCGAAAAAATAATAAAATCGTGGATTCAAGCTGCTTCAACCCTCCGAGAATCATCTCCCACTTCTGATTCAATAATACGTATTTTTAAAGAAAGTGAAGGTTCTTTTGCCCCCATAGCGCTTGTTAAACATTTTTTCGAAACAAACTACAAGACCGATAGTTATAAAGCGAATGAAGGTACGCTCAATAAATTTTCAGAATTTTTAGCCGATTTTGAACCTTTAATATATGATTACCCAAATAAATCGACCAGGGAAACGCTCCAAAAGTTAGTCGATGGTTTTTATAGCACTATTGCCACGGGATTTGAGAACATTATATATAATCGCATGCGTCATCAGGGCATTGACCAAATTATATTCTTAGGGAATTCCGCCGCTGATTTTGTTGTTTCCAATCTAATTGGGAATCTCACTATTAAAAATCCCTTACCGATCATGCGGTGCATTGACTTTTTAATGGAAGAATGGTCCAATTTTCCTAAACTTACAAAGACGGACTCTGATTCTTTCCCTGATCAAGATAATATTGCGGAAATAAAACCCTATTTCTGGTTTTTTATATTTCAATCAATTTTTCAAACTCATTTTCAACTCACCTCCCAGCGGCTCTTAAAAAACGAAACAATCCTCCATAGGAATCTGGTAGAATTAGTGCGCGTTAATCTAAATCTTTTCTACCATCTTTCAGAATGCCTGAAAACCGATTCGGCAACAATCTCTCTAGCAAAAAAGCAAGTAGAAGAAGATTTGATTAAGTATCTGAAAAAAATGAAGGATATAATGCATTTTTCTGATGATGACCTACGTGAAATTCTTAATTTCAGTTATTGGGTTGGTGTTTCGAGTGATCTCCTCTCCAAAGTCATTGAATCAAAAAATTATTGTATCAATTGCAGTTATAATCTGCCTGTTGGTGCTACAAAGTGCCCCAATTGTGGACACGACATAATTTTAACTCCCGCTGAAGAACCTCCAATTGATTTTAGCAAAATAGGCTCATTTTTCTCCTCCTCCGCGGCTCAATCCCCTTCTACTGATACTCTTAACCCCTCGGTTTCCCCTACCTCCCCCTCGGCTTCCAGTGTTCCTAAAATTAAAGTATGTCCGCGTTGCGGGTCTCCAATTTCCGCTATGAAAAATCGCTGTATTAATTGTAATTATGAGCTGGTTGATTGAGAAAGATGAAATTAAAAATCGGATGCAAATTTCTGGTTTTCCTTCTTTTTTTGATTCTGTTTACAGGTTTCGTTTTGTTATGCGCTTCTGATGTCTTTAGGAGTGCCCCTTTTTCAAAAAGAGGGAGTGATATCTTAAACACCAAAGGATCAACGAATCCCAGCGCTCCCACCCTTCTCTCTGGTGAGGTTCAAATAAATGACTATTATAATTTAACTTATTCGAATTTTTATTACCGAACGAGTGGCACGGCTTCCTCCTCCTATTATCACGTATTCTGGCTCCAACCGGGCAATATTGCGAACGACTTTAACCTCTATCTCTATTCCGATAGCAGTTATTCGGTGCTAAGAGCGACTTCAACAAGAGGTGCTGGCGCACTGGACTGGGTAATGGTGCGTTTCAGCAGTTCGCAATATTTTTATCCGAAAGTCCTCACCTATTCAGGGACAGGTTACGGAAACATTGAATGGGAATTAGGTTCCTCCACTTTAACAATTGGAGGCTCTGTTAGCGCTTTATTAAGTGACTCAGAGTGTATCGAGGTTTATAGGGTCGCTCTCACTGCAAGTACAAGTACATTCTATAGTTTCTTCTTGGATGTTCCCAGTGGCGCTGATTATGATCTCTTCTTATATTATCTGAATTATGGCAGTGCTACTAATTCAAGTGGGGCCCTTAGGAGTAGCACGATGATCGGCGTAGGGGTCGATGAAACAATAGACGCTTATAGATGTTCGCTCACCGATAATTATATATTGATTGTAGCCCGGAAGACTGGGAGCGGAACATTTACGCTTTATTCTGCTTCACGAGGTATCATAGCGCTTACTGACGAAACATCCTATTCCGAATTCTATGGTAGCACAACTAGGTCCTATCATTATCAAACGAGCACCACTGCCTCCTCCTCCTATTACCACGCATTCTGGCTCCAACCGCTCGATGTTGATGATGATTTCAACCTCTATCTTTATTCCGATAGCAGCTATTCGATTTTATCTGCCTCCTCAACAAGGGATGCCGGCGCGTTGGATTGGGTAGTGATTCGCCCCAGCAGTACCCAATATTACTACCCTCGAGGGTATGAAAATATGGGCACAGGGAGCGCCACTATCGAATGGGAGTCAGGTTCCAGCACATTATACATTGGAAGCCCCGTTTCCGCCACTCTGAGTTCCACGGAGTGTATTGAGATTTATAGCGTTCCTCTCTATACTTTTCTACGGTATAATTTCAGCCTCAGTGTCCCTGACACCGCCGATTACGACCTCTACCTCTATTACTTGCCTTCAGGTGCTACCACTAATGAGAGTGGCTCCATCAGAAGTAGTTGTATTGCAGGAAATGGAGTTGATGAACTAATAGCGAATTTTACTCCCCAATTCAGCGATTACTACTCGATTTTCGTGGTACGTAAGGCTGGATCGGGATCTTTCACTTTTTTGCCTTCAAATACTGCCACACTCCTTGTCGATGACAATTCCATCTATAATCTCTACAATTCCACAGATTCCTATCATTATCAAACGAGTACCATGGCCTCCTCCTCTATTTACCACACATTCTGGCTCCAACCGGTCGATGTCGATGATGATTTCAACCTCTATCTCTACTCCGATAGCGGCTATTCGGTGCTAAGAGCAAGTTCAACGAGTGGCGCTGGCGCACTAGACTGGGTAGTGATTCGTCCCGGCAGTCTCCAATACTATTATCCGAGAGTTTCCAGGTATTCAGGGGTAGGCTATGGGTACATTGAATGGGATTCCTCTTTCCTTTTATCCATAGGTACCCCTATTTCTGCATTATTAGATATTTCGGATTGCATTGAGCTTTATATGGTCTATCTTACTTCGGGGGTGAACTATAATTTCACCTTAGATGTCCCAGATGGGGCAGATTATAATCTCTACCTTTACTATTTAGCCTCCGGGGCTGCGACTAACTCAAGTGGCGCCCTAAGGAGCAGTGCGACGATCGGGAGTGGGATTGATGAAACAATAGGTGCTTTTAGAGCTACAACAACGGATTATTATATTATAGCTGTAGTCCGGCAGGATGGAAATGGTATGTTCACCCTTTATTCTTATTCGAGAAATAGAGTTTCTCTTACTGATGAGTCTGCAGTTTATGACACTTATGATGCCTCATTTTCGTATTATTATTACCAAACAAGCTCTACTGCCACCTCCCCCTTTTATCATGTATTCTGGCTTCAGCCGACTGAGATCGATGATGACCTCAATCTCTACCTCTATTCCGATAGCGGCTATTCAAGCCTCCAAGCAGCATCTACGAGCAGTGCAGATGCATTGGACTGGGTACTGGTTCGTCCCAGCAGCAGTCAATACTATTACCCAAAGATTCACCGAAATTCAGGGATCGGTTCAGCCTATATTGAATGGGACGCGAGTTATTCCTCCTTATCCAAGGGATATCCCACATCCAGTACCCTTAGTTCTTCAGAGTGTATAGAAACTTATAGGATAGATATTAACGCTTTAAATATCTATAATTTCATTTTGGATGTACCTGAGACCGCTGATTTTGACCTCTATCTCTATTACTTGAATAGCGGAACTGCGATAAATCAGAGTGGATTTATTAAAAGTAGCACGACCTTGGGAAGTACTGATGAATACTTAATGCAATATCGCCCTCAAAACGCAGGTGAGCACCTCCTTTTAGTGGTAAGGAGGAGTGGAACTGGTACTTATACCCTTTACTATTCGAGTAACACTACCAATCTTTATGATGAATACGCATTCTACGATTATTATAACGCCTCACGTTCTTTTTACTATTATCAAACGAGTACTACGGTCTCCACGTCCTATTACCATGTGATGTGGCTCCAGCCGACTGAAATGGACGACGATTTCAATCTTTATCTCTATTCAGACAGCAGTTATTCAACGCTGCGCGCTGCTTCTCTAAAAGGGCTAGGCGGATTGGATTGGGTAGCCTTTCGCCCCAGTAGCTCTCAATATTATTATCCAAAGGCACACAGATATTCAGGCATAGGGTTTATGTATATTGAATGGGAGAGCAGTTCCTCCACTTTATCAATTGGAACCCCCCTGTCTAATTCATTAAATGCTTCAGAGTGTCTCGAGGTTTATATGGTCTACCTCTCTGCGGGTATGACCTATAATTTCACCTTGGATGTTCCGAGTGGCGCTGATTATGACCTCTACTTATGTTATTTGACTTCCGGGGGCGCGACTAATTCAAGTGGGGCCCTTAGAAGTAGCACAATGATCGGCGTTGGGCTTGATGAAACAATAAGTGATTTTAGGGCCCCATCTACCAATTACTATATATTGATAGTAGCCCGGCAGACAGGAGCTGGAACATTCACTCTTTATTCCTATTCACGAGGTATCATATCGCTTACAGACGAAACATTCTATTCTGAATTCTATGGGTCATTTACCAATTATACCTATCAAACGGGTTCTACGGCTTCTTCCTCCTATTATCACGCGTTTTGGCTTCTACCAATTGATATTGATGATGACTTCAATCTCTATCTCTATTCAGACAGTGGCTATTCGACTTTACGCGCGTCCTCAACAAACGGTGCTGGTGCATTAGATTGGGTGATGGTCCGCCCCAGTAGCACCCAATATTATTACCCTCTAGGACACAGATATACAGGTTCAGGAAATGTTTATATTGAATGGGAAATCGTTTCCACTGGTTTATCCATCGGAACGCCCGTTTCTACTTCCTTAAGTCCTTTTGAAAGTATAGAGGCTTATAGGATCCAACTCTGTAATTTCCTACGGTATAATTTCAGCCTCAGTGTCCCTGACACTGCAGATTACGATCTCTACCTCTATTATTTGCCCTTAGGGACTGCCACTAATGCAAGTGGCTACATAAATAGTAGCAGAATATCAGGGAATGGATTTGACGAAACCATTCAAAATTTTTCTCCAGAATTCACAGATTACTACTCAATTTTTGTGGTACGTAAGGGTGGATCAGGATCATTCACACTTTTTTCTTCAAGTACTGCCATACGCCTTGCTGATGACAATTCCATTTATAATCTCTACAATTCCACTGATTCCTATTATTATCAAACGAGTAGTACTGCCTCCACCTCCTATTATCACGTATTCTGGCTCCAGCCGACTGAGATCGATGATGACTTCAATCTCTATCTCTATTCGGATATCCCCTACTCAATATTACAAGCAAGTTCAACGAGTAGCGCCGGCGCACTGGAGTGGATCATAGTCCGTCCTAGCAGCTCCCAGTACTATTATCCGAGAGTCTCCAGGTATTCAGGGATGGGTTATGGGTATATTGAATGGGAATCGAGTTCTTCCGTCGTATCCTTCGGAATTCCCATTACCGCTTCATTAAATATATCAGAGTGTATCGAGGTTTATATGGTCTACCTCTCTGCGGGTGCGAGCTATAATTTCACCTTGGATGTGCCGGATGGGGCGGATTATGATCTGTATCTCTATTATTTGAGTTATGGGGCTACAACCAATCAGAGCGGCGCTTTTATAAGTAGCACTACGATCGGGATGGGCATCAATGAAAAAACAGGTGAGTTTCGCCCTACGACTACTGATTATTATATGGTGGCTGTAGTTCGGCAGCAAGGAAACGGATCATTCACGCTTTACTCGTATTCTCAAAGTACTATTTACCTTACAGATGAATCTGCAGCACTCAATTCCTACAGCGCCTCATTTTCGTATTATTATTATCAAACGAGTACCATGGCTTCCTCCTCCTATTACCACGTATTCTGGCTCCAGCCAATTGACATCAATAATGATTTCAACCTCTATCTCTATTCAAACAGCGGTTATTCGATCCTCCAAGCCACTTCTACCAGTAGCATAGGGGCGCTGGACTGGGTAATAGTTCGCCCCAGCAGTTCGCAATACTATTATCCAAAAACCCACCGAAATTTAGGGATAGGCTCAGCTTACATTGAATGGGATGCGGCTTCCTCTTCTCTATCCAATGGATATCCCTCAAGCGGTGTTCTGAGTACTTCAGAGTGTATAGAAACTTATAGGATATCTCTCTCCACTTCTTATACCTATAATTTCAATTTAGATGTGTCTGATGGCGCTGATTTTGACCTCTATCTCTATTATTTGAATTCCGGAACTGCGGTAAATCAGAGCGGGTTTGTTAGAAGTAGCAGGAATTTAGGAAATCTCGATGAATCAATTTTACAATATCGCCCACAAATTCCGAGCGATCACCTCGTTTTAGTGGTAAGGAGGAGTGGAACTGGTACTTACACCCTTTACTGTTCGAGTAACACTACCTATCTTTATGATGAATACGCATTCTATGATTATTATAACGCCTCACTTTCTTCTTACTATTATCAAACGAATGGAGCCCCCTCCACCTCTTATTGTCATGTGGTGTGGCTCCAGCCGACTGTGGTCTATTACGACTTCAACCTCTATCTCTATTCAAACAGTGGCTATTCGACTTTAAGCGCGTCCTCAACGAGGAGCGCCGGCGCACTGGACTGGGTGGTCTTCCGCCCCAGCAGTACGCAAGCTTATTACCCCAAGGTCCAAAGAAATTCAGGCATAGGGTCTGCATTCATCGAATGGGAGGCAGGGTCCTCCACCCTATCAATCGGAATTCCTCTGTCCGATTCCTTAAATTATTCGGAGTGTATCGAGATTTATAGGGTCTATCTTTCTGCGGGTACACCCTATAATTTCACCTTGGATGTTCCCAGTGGTGCGAATTATGATCTCTATCTCTATTATTTGAGTTCTGGCAATGCAATCTCTTGGAATAATTATGTAAGGAGTAGTACAAATTCTGGGAGTGGAATTGATGAGAAGATAGACGATTACAGTGCACCTTATACAGATTATTATTTAATTTTGGTTGTTCGAAACTATGGAACAGGAACTTTTTCCTTATCATGTGTCTCAAATGCTCGTATATTGTTGTCTGATGATTCTGAACGCAGCCAATCTTACAACTTCTCATACACTGATGTTTATTATCGGACAACATTCATAGCCTCAAGCACATATTATCATGTAGTGTGGTTACAACCATACAATGCATATGACGATTTCGATCTCTACCTTTTCTCGGATAACAGCTATTCAAATTTTAAAGCATCATCGACAAGAGGGGATGGATGTCTCGATTGGGTGATATTTTGTCCCAGTAGTTCACAATATTATTATCCCATGGTAGATACAAAAGCCGATA
>Ga0315285_10008707_pt1 | contig 10398 bp, 12 predicted proteins | sample YL17G09_36_MG_FD_203698 | JGI IMG/M metagenome (GOLD analysis project Ga0315285, IMG submission 203698) | Sediment microbial communities from Yellowstone Lake, YNP, Wyoming, USA - YL17G09_36 | ecosystem: Environmental > Aquatic > Freshwater > Lake > Sediment | place: USA: Wyoming | collected... | reverse complement strand
GCCGGCCGACGTTCTCCAGGGCCGAAAGCGCCTCGTTGACGATGAAAAAGGCGATGATGGCGGTCCTCAAGTAGGGCTCGTCCAGGCCGCCCGAGCTGTCCAGGATGGCGCCTATGGCCACCATGAGAAAGATGGCCACCTTCCTGGTGATCCCCTTGTAACATAACTCGGAGTTCAGCATCTTATCGTTGAAGGCGGCCATCACGCCGGTGATGAAATCGATTGCCACCAGCGCTACCAAGGCCGTCAGGACGGCATCCCACCCTCCGAAGAGGTAGACCCCCAGGCTGCTCATCAGGGCAATGGCCCCCCGGAAGGCCTCCGGCAGGTAGTTGCCGCTAAGGTTCAGTATCTGGCTTTGCAATTAACAATCACCTCCTACTAAAAATCGGCTCTCTTCTCAGGGCCTCAATGCTGTAGCCCGGCTGCAGAGGCTTCTGCTCGCTTTCCAGCCGTTTTCTGTTCCGGAGCTGTCTAGCCAGGCGGAGGTAGTGATCCGCCCTGGTTGTCGGCGGGCCGCCGGAATCCCCGGCCTGGGGCTGCTGCATCCTGGGCATGGCGGCTATGGCCTCGGCACAATCGGCCGCTGCCATGACCAAGTCCCTGCTCTGCTTAAGGTAGTAGTCTATCTCCGCATCCGACAGCAGAATGTCATCGTTGTTGGTGTCTCCGACCATCAGCCTTACTGCATCTCTGTCGTCCGTCTCCGGACTGCCGGTATAGGGCATCTATGAACCATCCCCAAGGCGCCTAAAAAAGAAGAGAGCGGGCTTTCTTCAGATCACCGAACTCGCATAGACTCCCAGATCCGGGGCTATGAGCTTGGCATCGAAGGCCATCTCGCCCTCTACCCGGTCCGATTCCAGCTCCTCCATCCTGAACTTCTTGACCCTGTTGCCATAGGCCGAGGATCCGAGCAGCCCCCTCCAGGCAAAGATATAGCCCGCGCTGGGCTCCTCGATGCTTGGTTCCGAGGCCGCATAGCAGAGAAGGATCTTTCCCGCCACGATCCTGGATACGGCCGAAGCTGCTCTTTTGGCCGCGGTATCGATGACGCCCCTCGGGATCACCACCTTCTCCACGTCGAAGAGGGAGGCCAGGATCTCGGGGGTGATGATCCCCCGCTGGGTGTACTTTATGCGGTCCAGGATGTCGGAGTTGTCCTTCAGGACGGCCAGGATGTCAGGGGCCATTACCAGCACGTTGGGCATGTAGCCGGTGGTGGACTCGATCAGCTCCTTCCAGGCCTCTACGTTCTTCACCGGCTTGCTGCCGGAGAGGGACCACTTTATGAACTCGCCGGCCCCGGGGCTGGAGGCAATGCCCTTCAGGTTGTTCCCCCAGACCTCATCCATGAAGCTCGAGGCCCATATGCGTTCCCTCTTGATGAGCAGCTTCTGAGTGACGAATCGGGCGGCGGTCTTATCCGGGGTCAGAGGGGCATCGGCATTAGTCCTCATCTCGTCGTCTACGTCCTTGTGGAAGGCATACTTCCTGCAGAAGTAGCTGGGCGTGGTGTCCACGTCGTAGCCCCCTCCGGCAGACTCGGTGCCCGGCGCCCTCTCGGCTGCCTCGTCCCTGAACCAGTCGGACTTGTCAATAACGACGTAGCGGTCCGACTGCTTCTCGACGGGGACTATCGGGAACACCTGGTCGGCAGCGAAGTTCTTGGCCCTCTGGATGTAGCTCACGGCCACGTTGGTCAGCAGGCTGGATACGTGGACGTCACCTGCGGTTGGTAGTGCCATTCAGATCACTCTCCTATCACCCTAAAGTCAGAAGCAGCACGCCTTCGCCTTCGGCAAAGGCGGTCACATTCGAGGCCTCTACGCTTATGGTATCCGTGGCGCTGAAGGCGTTGTTCCCGGATACGGCCGACCCCTCGATGACTTTGCCCAGGGTGGCACAGTTGGCCGAGGTCAGGCTGATCACTCCCCCTGCGACATCCTGGTCGTTGACCTCCAGGTTGAGGCTGGCAGCCTTGGCGGCCGTAACCACGGGGTCGGTCACCGCAAAGGCGGCCTTTACGATGCTGCCCGGGAATCCCGGGGCAAACTTGGTCAGCACGTCACCGTTAGCGTGTTTGGCGAGCTTAATGGGTATGGCCAGGACGCTCTTCTGGATCGATCCCGAGCTGGCCCGGGAGACCACGTATACGCTGTGGATCTCGCCTGCCAGGCCGGATTCTGCCGCCAGGGCCACCACGGCGTTGCTGCCAGAGGCCGGGACCAGCCGGCCGGAGGCATCGGGGGTGAGGGAGTTTCCTGCCACTACCGCTGCTCCGTAGACGGCAAAGCTCTTGCCCAGGCACATCACCTGTCCCACCCGGCCGGACTCGGGGTCGTCCTGCAGGATCCCCAGGGCGTTCTCTCCTGCTCCTGAGAGGACCATCTGGCCGGAGGAGCTGAGCTTCACGGCATGAAACTGCTTATCGCTGAGGTCCATTCCGGCTATGACGCTGGTGGAATAGACTGGCTCTTCGGTGGGCATTTTACCGCCCTCCCTTCCGCCTGGCTATGCGTTCCTGGCGTTCTGCCTCGGCCTTCTCGTACAGCTCCGGCTCTAGGTCCATGACCCTCTCCACCGCCTCTTCAAAGGTCAGGGCGGCATCTTTAGTCACCATGGCCCGGGCCTTGGCGAAGATCTGGGCTTCAGCGCTGCCCTCTCCCGGGCCGGCCTTGCCGAACTCCCTGAAGAGCTCCGACTTATCCAGGATGGCGTCGGCCGCTTTTAGGAGCTTGAATATCTCCTCGAACTCCCTGGGGTTAGACTCGCCCAGGGTCTTCATGACCGGGCCGAGCTTGAGGGGCTGTACCGGCAGGTTCTGGAGCTCCTCGGCCTTGGCCACGTACTCTTTGAGCACCTGCTGGTCCTTCATCTCCTTGGCGATGCGTTTGGCCTCGTCGGCCTCGGCCCTGGTCTGCTGCTGGTCCTCCAGGAGCTTCTCGATGATGGATCGGGCCTTGGGGTCCATCTTCTCCAGGTTCTCCTTATTCAGAGGATCCCCGGAGCTGGCGGCCCCGCCGTCTCCGCTCATTCCCTTCTCCTTTCCAGCATCCTTTTCGTCTGGCGGTTCCGGCTCTCCCTTCTCCCCAACGGGCTCGGGAAGGCCGCAAGCTTTGGCCAGGATCTGCAGGGCGTCCTCAGGCAGCAGGTCCTTATAGGCCTTGAGAATCTTTGCCGTGGCCTCCAGGACCCCTGCAGCCTCGCCCTCCAGCTTGGCCTCTTTGAGCGTCCTGGATACCTCGCTCTCGTCGGTCTCCAGGATCGCCTTTAAAATGTCCTCCTTCAACTGTCTGTCCTCCTTCACCAGGAAGTATTGCTTCTTGTTCGCCCCTTTGGGGACGAAGGCAATGAAGCGGGCTTTAGCCTCATTCAAATCGAACTCTCGGAGCTCTCGGGACACGTACACCCTCCCCTCCGATGCTGAAGGCCCGGTACTCACCATCCCGGACCTTCTGCCAGATACCCTCCGCAAAGACCTTCACGCCGATGACCCACGAGCCGGCCCTGATCCTCTCGCCGAAGAGGACGGCGTCCTCTCGCTGGATCCAGGATTCGACCGGCGCAGCATCTACCGACCTCTCGTCGTGCCGGTCATCGAACTTGCGGGAGTTCAGCATGTAGTCGTGGGCCAGCTCTTCGATGGTCAGAGCACTCATCACGTCGCCCTGGGCATCTACGGTGTCGGGCTCGGCGATCACGCCGTAAACCAAGTGCCTCTCTTCATCGGCCTTGAAAATCGAACAGCGGATCGCTTTACCAGCAATGTTGACACCCCCCTTATTATATCCACAATTATTTATCACCTGTGCAGGGCTGAGCAGCTCCTTCAGGCGCCCTGCCTTCCTGGCGACTTCGCCGGAGTCTCCGTGCCTCAGCACAGCGTGAGGATGGGGCATGGCCAGGTCGGCCAGATCGTTTAACGCCAAGGCAGCCTGCTTTCCCAGGGCCACGACCAGCTGGGGGCTGAGGTCTCCGAGCTGTCTCATGAGCCAGGGGCTCCAGGCCTGCACCTCCTCGGCCCTCGGCGCCCTCTTCAGGACCCTGGGCACAAGGCAGAGGAAGGTGATATCCTCTTCCTGCAGGCCTGCGGGCTCGAGGTAGGCCTTGCGGAAGAACCTCCGGCCCTCTCCGGCCAGGGGCAGGCCCCGGGCGGCCTCTATCTCGCTCGGGGAGGCGATGACGAAGGCTGCTAGAGCATTCTTTCTTCCCTGCACCTGTAGGGCCAGGCGGGGAGCCACAGCCTTCCGGGCCTGGCTGTTCTGTAGCACTGCCCAGCCCGCCGAGATACCCCGTTGGCGGGGCTCCTGGAGGTCCTTGACCATCAGCCCTTCAGAGCCCGGGCGGGAGAGGGCCCAGCGGTTCAAGATCTCCAGCTCCCTGTGGCAGGAGAACTTCCTGGATGCTGAGAGCTGGACAAGAGGGCTGTCCATATCGTGGACTGCCGCCGCCAGGATCTCCCGGCGTTCGCCCAGGGGCCTTGCCCCCAGGTCCTCATCCAGGTAGAGGCAGTCGAAGCACACCAGCAGGGCGGGAAAGCCGGGCTCGCCTGTCGGCAGCCGGGAGAGGTGGTCTGAAGACAGGATCCTCCCCTCGTCCACGGCCAGGGCGACTCCGTCCAGGATCAGGGAGTCGAAGGGCGCCTTGCTGACGGCCTCTATAAGCTCCGGATGCTGCCCCGCCAGATCCTGGTCGGCCTGGAAGTTGATCCGGACGTCGTCAGAGCATTTGGAAGCCAGGCAGCGGAGGCCGTCGAGCTTGGCCTCGGCGCCCAGATTTGCCCCGGCATCGATCTTGCCCTGGCACCACTGCCATAGATCGTCAAGGTTTTTGGCGGCCAGGCCTGGCCTCTGGGGAGGGGCCTTCTTGAAGATCAAGCCCTGGGAGCTCAAGCCGGAACCTCCTCCTCTTCGGCCGCCTCATCTCCACCATCCCCTTCCTCCGCCCCATCCCTCTCCGCGGCCCCATGGGACTGGTCCTGCTCGGAGAAGGCTGGGCTGGTCTCGGTCCGCGGCGCGCTTTCGGAGCCCTTGAGGGGCAGGTCGGCCAGGCCCCTCTCAGGTGGTCCTCCAGCCGGTCGTCGGGGAAGAGCTTCATCCCCGACCTGGCCATCCTCTCAATGAACTCTCCCAGGAGCTGCAGGTTGGGAATCTCGACTTTGCCGTGGGCCAGGTAGGGGAGCTCCTCGAGGTTCCACCAGGGGTTGAGCTCGAACAGCGCAGGCACGGCCTGGCTGTTGATGGTCTCGGCGATGTTGTCCAGCACGGCCGTGATGGCCTGGTAGAACATCCTGGCCTTGGTCTCGGAGAGGGCGTAGGAGCCCTGCCTCTGCTGGCCCAGGAGCAGGAAGTCGGCCATGATGGTCAGGGCGATCCTGGCATCGTACCTGGTTATTATGCGGCTGGTGTCGAACTGACGGGATCCTGAGGAGGAGAGCAGCTTGAACTCGTACACCCGGTTGCCGTGGTCGTCGAAGACGGAAGGCAGCAGCAGCCCCTCGGCCTTGTCCCTTCGGACATTGGCCACCAGGTCGAGGTATGTCTGGTAGGTCTTCTCGGCCTCCTCCGTCTCCCGTTTCATGATCTCCAGGGGCAGATAGAGGGTGGGGTAGCCGGCCAGGTCCCTTTCGATCCCAATTCCTTCCAGGTCCTCGATGTTGGTCTTCATGTACCAGGACCGGTAGGCGTTCCTGAGAACCGACCGGCCTTCAGGGTTGCCTTTGGCCGAGGTGGTTACAAAGTGCAGGGCCTTGCCCCGGGGGATCTTTCGCTCCTGGTAGTCGGGTGCCGGGATCTGGCTCATCCCCAGCAGCTCGTCCCTCTCCTCGTCGTAGATCCACGAGGAGAGGGACTCCTGGGCTCTGGGAGCCCATTTCAGCCAGCCGATCCGGCCGTCCTGGAACTGGCTTCTGAGCTGGGGGCTCTTCTGTCTCGTCCCCCGGCGGAACTTGTAGACCGTCTCCAGGTAGGCCCAGCCGAAGGGCAGCATGGATAAGATCTCGTCCAGGGTGGAGGGCCAGGGCGAGGCCATGTCGTACAAACAGGACTCGAGGAACCGGGCGGCCTCCTTGCCGTCCCCGCTGTCGCCGGGCACGGCGAACCAGGGGGCGGACTTGCAGATCTCCCGGAAGGCGAAGAGCATGCCTCCAACGATGGCGTCCCCGTCGGCCATCTTCTTGTATACTGTTGCCCCTTTCTGCCCCTGCAGATCGGCCAGCCATTCCTCGTAGATGTAGCCGCCGAAGCGGGTAAGTCCCGTCCGGCCCAGCTCGACCAGATAGGCGTTTCTCTTCTTGCCCATTTGCCACCTCTTGTTATCTCTATCTCTATCTCTTCCACCTGCTCCTGCCTACTGACACCCCGGGGGCGACCACGGGGGCAGAAGCGTGGAAGTTGTTCAAAAGCTCAACACAACCGCAGACGGCGTCCACGATGTCGTCGTGCTTGCCGCTGGGAAAGTTCACGAACTCGGAGATGAGGACCTCAACCCAGCCTGCCCCTCGGGCGTAGTAGAGCTTGCCGTTGGCGGCTCTGGCCGAGACCAGCAGTGACCGGCTCACTTTGTCAGCATCAACGGGCACAGGGAAGATGGCCAGGTTCTTCAGGCGCTTATCCCTGATCAGCTCCTGGAAGCCCGAGAGCTGGAAGCCGTTGGCCTCTACGCCCACGAGCCGGACTCCCTGGGCCAGGACCTCCTGGACTATGGCCTCGTAGGCATCGGGCCATTCCCATCTGCCCCGGACGAGGTTCAGGATGAAGATGTTCTGCAGGCCGTCCAGACCGCAGGTGGCCACTACAGTGTAGTCGGCCTTGGTCCTGGCCGAGGCCGCCAGGTCCACGAAGGAGCCCACTTTCAGGGTGGACCGTTCGACGGCAGAGATCCTTGGCAGCGAGTTGATTTCCGGCATTTAGCAAACCATTGAATCAAAAGAAAGGCACCTACTCCTCGCTAGGCCAGGACCTCCACCGGCCAGAACCATTCCCTCCTGAAGAGAGCCCCCTCCCGCCGGACAGGGCTCTGCTGGTACTCCGCCTCCCAGTCGTAGAGGGAGATGTCGGCCTTGATGCTCATCAGGACCTCGAAGGGGTAGCGTTCGGGCCAGAGGGCCTCGCCAGCCGTTCGGCCCAGGGGGTCGTTGTCGTTCTCGAGAGCGATGGCCGGAAGCTTGTAGACCGTCCAGGGCAGGGAGTAGGCCTGGAGCTCCGGATCCACCTTGCGGGATACGAGCCTGCCTGCCAGATCGTCGGTATGCCAGCGGGTCATCATGACCACGATCACTCCGAACTTGGCCCAGGGCATGGGGTTGACCCTCTCCCGGGCCGTGCCGGAGAAGAAGTCCCAGACCTTCTCCCGATAGGTCTCCGACTCTGCTTGCTCTCTATTCTTGTGGGGGTCGTCGAGGATCAGGACGTGGGCCGGCTTGCCGGTAACGGCCCCGCCGACCCCGGCGGTGGACATCCCGCCCCCGGCAGTGGTCGTCCAGTTGTCTGCAGCGGAGGAATCCTGGGGGATCCTGACCCTTAGTCTGTCCTGGTTGGTCTGGATGGTGTTCCTGACGTTTCTGCCCCACCGGGCTGCATAGTCGGCCTGGTAGGAGACCAGAAGGACATTGAGCCAGGGGAAGAGGTCCAGGAACCAGGTGGGAAACCAGTGGCTGACGAGCATACTTTTCCCATGCTGGGGAGGCATGTTGATGATCAGCCGGGGATATCTCCCTGCTACCGCCAGGGCCAGGATGATGGAGAGCTCATTTAAGTGCCGGTGGAGCTGCCATCTGCCCCGGCTCAGCCTCTGGGCCATGGTCCCGGGCGTGGCCCTCCAGGTGCTGGCTAAAAGCGACGGCGAGACGGAGGGCATCTTCGTCGTGGAGGATGACCTCCTGGATGAACTTGTACTCATGCTGCTCAAGGGAAGTCTCTGTGATGTCCAGGGACTGGGTGGGCTTGCCCAGGCCCCTATCCAGGATCTCCCGGGCGTAGGCCAGGATCATCTCCGGCCGGTCGCCGGGCAGAGCATTGAACGTCTTGATAAGCCGCTCGGCTACCTGGGGGGCAAACTCCTCCAGCTTCCGTTTCGCCTCCCTGGCAGGCCGGTTCTTGACCTCGCCCATCCGGTTGCCGGGCAGGAACCTCCCCCTTTCGTTCCGCTGATCGGTCGGCTCATCGAGCGACAAAAGCTCCTGAGGATTGCGGATTTGACCCTCTTCCCTATGTGGGCAGTGGGCACCCTCAGGCCAGATGGGGCCATCAGGCAGGCCCTTCTCCAGATAGCGTTGTAGGGATGTCCTGGGCAACCCCACTTCCAAAGCTGCCCTCTTCTCCGACATCCCCTCGGCCATGAGGATCGCTGCCCTCTGGACCTTTTGCCTGACGGCAGAATAGTCCTTTTCCTGCCTGGGCACCTCCCCTTAGCCTCCTTCAAGCATGCTTCCCTTAGCCTCTTTCAAGCATGTTTCCGCTCAAGCTCCCGGAGGATCTCCTCCGGGATCAGTGGCCGGACGTCCGGGGGCGGTGGCCAGTGGCCCATCTCCGTCCAGTAGACCAGGGGATCGACTTCCTGGCCCTCCGCCCTGGACCAGGCCATGAACTCCTCCCGGGTCAGCTGATCGTTATTGGTGTTTGTATACCTCCTGGGCTGGCCGGCCTCCTTGAGGGTACCCAGGGGGATCACCCTCTTGCCCAGAGGCAAAGGGATGCACTCACAGTCTTGGCCGCCGCACGGCTCGGGGTCTCCACAGCATCCAAATTCCTTAGACATGAAATCACCTCACCAGATTTGGGGGGAGCTCCCCACTGTCGAGAGAGCTCCTCTTCGACATACGACCGAAAAATACCTTGATGTAATCCCAAAAACAGGGGCGGTAAGGCTAGGCTTCATCCGCTCCTTCAGTATCTCCGCCTTCAGCCCTCCACCTCATGGAGCTGTTGATCTCGAAACGGCCGGAATGGTAGGTGGAGCCCAGCTCCAGGGGGTGGCCCTTCGCGCCCCGGACCATGAACCACTCCCGGACCTTTCCACCTCCTTGGGCGCTATACCTCGAGTAGGACTCCTCAGGGGATTCAAGGATCCTGGCGGTGACATTCAGCCTCTTCAGGCCGGTGAGCTTCAGGGCATGTAATCCAGAGGACACGGCATAGCTTCCCGGGCCTTCGAGGATGAAGCCGGAGAAGAGCGAGGAGTTGTTGGAGCCCATGCTCAGGAGTCGGCCGTAGACTATGGTGCTATCTTCGATCAGGGTTCCTCCTGCTGCACGGTCGAGGACCCGGCCGGAATCTGTAAAGCTCTGGAACTCGCCCTGGCCTACGAAGTCCTCCCGCAGCTCCACAACGGCCCCGGCCACGAAGCAGGCCAGGAGAAGGGCCATCATCATCAGCAGGAGCTTGCGATCGGTTATTGTAGTTGATATTCTGCCATCAGTTGATCTTCTATCTATGCAAATCACCTCGTTTCAGTTCACGAGCATCGAAACGCCCGAAAGTGTCCAGATCCGGGCAGAGGCCGGAAAGAGCCTTTCTAAAAGGAGGGAGAGAAAACGGTGCGGGAAATCTTTCGGCGCTCTGCTATCCGTTGGACGATACTTTCAAAGGCTACAGAACAAAATCAAATGGCTCCATGGTTCTCGAAGATTAACCTCCTGGATACCATCTCAACCATTTTTCCAACGGCTGAGGAGGCCCGAGCCGGCAGGCAAGGCGTCTCGCAAAGCCTGCTGGCCCGGGTGTGTATGGCCGAGACAAATTTGGCCCTTTGAAAGTTGTTGATCACCTCTCTCAGAGTCGAGAAATCATTGCGATTATTGAAGACGGAACCTTTTTATGCCCAAATGGGGCGGCTTAAAAGCCCAGGAAATGAGTTTATAATAATGCCTGAATTTCTTCCATCAAGTCTGTTGAGGCTTCCTTCAGGGAGAAGCCCTTGTATCCGGACCTCTTCCGGTTCTTTTGAAAGGCTTCGAACCTGGCCTGGTGCTCCGGGGAGATCTCCGGGCTGAGGCCATTTTGGATCCTGTACCTCTCTCGGTTGTGGATGTAGTCGGCAAGCCATTTTTCGAAATGGCAGCCCGGTACCCATATGGTGCGGAGCCTGGACTCCATTTTGTCGCCTATAAGAACCCTCTTGTGCCTTCGGCCTACGCTCTTGAGAATCCCGTATTCGCTGAGCTTCTTGGCCATTCCCTGGGTCGGGAAGCCGAGCTGCTCATAGTCTGCGCCCTCTCTGGTCAGAAGTGCCAGCCTGTCGGGATCGACGTTGAACTTGACCATGCGATCGATAAATCTGCCCGAGCCCCCTCTCATCTCAATCCCTCACCGGATCTCTGAATAATCCTCGCCCTTTTGGCCGCTTTCATACTCTTGTACTTCTTCATCTCTTCAGGCTCTCTTTCCGTCTCCCGGT
>Ga0315285_10008701_pt1 | contig 10403 bp, 9 predicted proteins | sample YL17G09_36_MG_FD_203698 | JGI IMG/M metagenome (GOLD analysis project Ga0315285, IMG submission 203698) | Sediment microbial communities from Yellowstone Lake, YNP, Wyoming, USA - YL17G09_36 | ecosystem: Environmental > Aquatic > Freshwater > Lake > Sediment | place: USA: Wyoming | collected... | reverse complement strand
TAATCAGCACCACCCCGCCGATGATGGCCGCGCCCAGGATGTAGAGCGTGCGAGTGGTGATCTGACTGACCCGGCTATAGAAGGTGGCTCGTTGCTCGCTCACCACCAGGTACCAGCCGAAGGGCTCGAACCAAAAACCCTTGACCACCCGGTCCACACCGCCGATGCGCGGGGTGGCCAGCTCCCTCTTCTTGCCCGCCGCCAGTGCCATTAGCGCAGCCTTTTCGGCTGGGCGCACTTCCAGATCGCTGCTCTTCATGACCAGCTCCCCGGCGGCGTCCAGGGCGAAGATCACCTCGGTGGGGCTGCGCACGATGCTGGCGGTATAGCTCTCGATGGCCGCCTGGGTGGCCGCCACCATGGCGGGGTTCTCGGTGAAGTTGTTCTCCACCAGCAGGCCCCACTGGCTGGCCGCGTACTTCTCCATTTCCGCGGCCTTGAAGCCCAGGAACTCCTTGGCCACCCCGGTGATGGCGTTGGTGGCGGAAAAAAAGGAAGAGGCCCCTGTTAAAAGCAGGGTCGTGACGATCAGCGGCAGTACGACGAGGACGATCTTCGCACGGATGCCCATGCGTTTCTCTTATCGGATCAGGAAGCGATAAACTCTACAATCGAATATACCTCGCGCCGCAGCCAGGCCCCGGGCAGCTCCCCGCCTACAGCTCGTGGGCGCGAAAGGCCTGCTCTAATAGCCGTTCGGTGGTTTCCCAGCCGATGCAGGCGTCGGTGACGGATACCCCGTATTCCAGCTGGCGGGGGTCCGCCGGGATGGCCTGCCGGCCCTCCTTGAGGTTGCTCTCCAACATGAAGCCGATGACCTCCCGGCAGCCGGAGCGGCGGGAAGCCAGCACGCTGGCCAGGACCTCCTCCTGCCGTGCCGGCTGCTTTTCAGCGTTCCCGTGGCTGCAATCCACCACGATGGCCGGTTCGAACCCCGACTCTTTTAGGAGCTCCGCAGCGTACACGATGTCCGGCTTGCGGTAGTTGGAGCCGGTGCGGCTGCCCCGCAGGATGACGTGGGTATCCTGGTTGCCCGTGGTCTCCAGCACGCTGGTCTGGCCCTCGGGGTCGATCCCGATGAAATGCTGCGGCTGGCGCGCGGCGGTCATGGCCTCGATGGCTATTTGCAAATTGCCGTCCGTGGAGTTCTTGAAGCCCACCGGCATGGACAGACCGCTCACCATGTTGCGGTGCGTCTGGCTCTCGGTGGTGCGCGCCCCGATGGCCGCCCAGCCGATCAGGTCGGCGATGTACTGCGGCACGATGGGGTCAAGCATTTCCGTTCCGGCCCCCAGCCCCAGTTCCGCGATCTCCAGCAGCAGCCGGCGCGCCAGGGTGAGGCCGGCGCCGATGTCGTAGGTGCCGTTGAGGTTGGGGTCGATGATCAGCCCGCGCCAGCCCAGGGTGGTCCGGGGCTTCTCGAAGTACACCCGCATGAGGATGTGGAGCTTCTCCGCGTACCGCTCCTTGAGCGCCCGCAGGCGGCCGGCGTAATCCAGGGCGGCCTGATGGTCGTGGATCGAGCAGGGTCCCACCACTGCCAGCAGGCGGGAGTCCTGGCGGCGCAGGATGCGTCGGATGGCCTCCCTGCACTCCACCACCGCGGCCGCCGCCTTTTCGCTCAAGGGCTGGCCGTCGACCAGCGCCTGGGGTCTAATCAGGGGGGAGATCGAGCGGATGCGTAGGTCGCTGGTCCTCAGCACGGCTGTTGGCTCCAACGCCAGTATTCCATTTACTGTAACCCGTGTACAGAGCGGCAAAAGGCTCCCGGGTTTTCACCTCCGCCTGCCGATCATGGGATCATGGGTGCTTTCATCTACAGCATTCTTTTCGCCGTGGTCGGCGTGATCCTGCCGACCAACCCGAACGCGACCGGGATGCCGCTCATCCTCAACGCCCAGCGGTAGACAGCTGCCTGTCGGCTCGCCGAACATGAGCGATTGGCCGCAGAACGCCATCTTTTACCACGTGTACCCTCTGGGGTTCTGCGCAGCCCCCGAGCGCAACGACTTCGTTTCAACCCCCGTGCCGCGGCTGGAGAAGCTGTACGGCTGGCTGGACCATCTGCGGGATCTCGGGGTGAACGCCCTGTATCTCGGACCGCTGTTCGAGTCCACGTCCCACGGGTACGACACGGCCGATTACCTGCGAGTTGACCGCCGCCTGGGGAACAACGACACGCTGGCCGCAATAAGCGCCGAGCTGCACCGCCGCGGTATTCGCCTGGTACTGGATGGGGTGTTCCACCACGTGGGGCGTGACTTCTGGGCTTTCCGCGACCTGCGGGAACGGGGGCAGTCCTCGGTTTACCGGGACTGGTTCGCCGGGGTGGACTTCGGGGTGTGCAGCCCCTTGGGCGACCCCTTCGGCTACGATGGCTGGGAGGGCAACGCGGAGCTGGTCAAGCTCAACCTGGGCAACCCAGAGGTTACACGATACCTATTGGAAGCGGTGGAATCCTGGATGCACAAGTTCGACCTCGACGGCCTGCGCCTGGACGTGGCTTACCTGCTCGACGAGGCGTTCCTGCGTGAGCTGGGCCGCCGGTGCCGCGCCCTAAAAAAGGACTTCTGGCTGCTCGGGGAGGTGATCCACGGCGACTATCGGCGCTGGTTGAGCCCCGGGCTCCTGGACTCGGTGACCAACTACGAGTGCTACAAGGGGCTGTTCTCCAGCCACAATGACCGCAACTACTTCGAGATCGCCTTTTCTCTGAACCGGCAATTCGGGAAGGGCGGCCTGTACCGGGGCTTTCCGCTGTACAACTTCGCCGATAACCACGACGTGGACCGGGTGGCCTCCAGCCTGCGCGACCCGGCGCACCTCTACCCTCTATACTGCCTGCTGTTCACGATGCCCGGCGTGCCCAGCCTTTACTACGGCAGCGAGTGGGGCATCCCCGGCACGAAGAGCTCCGGCAGCGACCGGGCGCTCCGCCCCAGTTTGGAGCTGGAACCGATCGCGCGGGAGAGCGCTCACGCCGGACTGGCTCGTGCGATCGCGCGCCTGGCTCAGGTGCGGTCGGCCAGCCGTGCCCTGCGCCGGGGCGACTACCGGCAGCTATTCGTCTCCGCCGAGCAGCTGGCCTTCGAGCGTCGCTACGAGGGGGAGACGGTGATCGTTGCGGTGAACGCCGCGGCCCAACCGGCGGAGCTGGAGCTTCCGGCCCCCGGCTCAGAGTTCATCGACCTGTTGAATGACAGAGCTCGATTCCAGGCCGACGGCGGCCGGCGGCGCATAGACGTGCCATCCTGCTGGGCGCGGGTGTTGGTGCATCATTCAGGGCAAAGCGGCTGATTCATTGCGCTTTTCCTCCACTACTTGCCCACCCATCCTTCGATAACCAAGAAACGTTGTAATGATCGAACTTGATGTCTTAGAAACCCTAGGCACGGCGCCCTCTCCAGCCTTTCTCGCTCTTGGTATCGTGACAGCTCCTATCCGGTTTCATCACGAAGGCATTGTGCCTTCGTTCATGACATCCAGGACCTTCTGATATACAAATAGCCGGTTCCGTTTCTTGCCGGCGATTTCCCGGGCGATACCCGCTTCGGCGAGGGATGCGAATGCCTTGGAAACGGTGTTCGGAACAAGCCTGGTCCGCTCGCAAATGTACCCGACGGAGGCGATCGGTTTTGCCAGCAGCTCGTAGTGAACCATGCTGGCGCTTCCCGCCAACCGGCCGAAGCCCTGGACGATTTTCCTGTCTTCCCGAGCGATCTTGTCCACCCGCTCGGCGGTATCCACGCACTGGTTGGCCGTCTCGCTCACGGCTGCGGCAAAGAAGCCGAGCCAGGCTTCCCAATCACCTTCAGTCCGTACCGCCTAGGGTGATGAGCTGCCGGCCGAGTCGGCCGTTGCCATCCAGGAAAGGGTGGATCGACTCGAATTGCACGTGGGCCAGCGCCGCCTTGAGCAGCGCGGGGGTGCGCTCCCTGCGGTCGTGCAGGAAAAGCTCCAGTTCCCCCATGCACTCCGGCACCTCTAAGGGTGGCGGCGGGACGAACACCGCCTGCCCCGACCCCGCTCCAGGAGGATCGCATGCATTTCCTTCAAGAGCCTCACTGATAGCGGAAATCCCTATTGCATGCGGGCAACGCCATGGTTCAGCGCCGCGACGTAACGGGAAACCTCGCTGACGTCCTCAATCGGCACACCCGGTGCCTCCGAAGCCTCGAATAGCAGCAATTGTGTGTCGGGGATCAACCGTACGGATGCGGAAAGTCGACCGAGGGACAACAAGGTCCGATCGAAACCTGCGGCGGGAGAGGGTCTGGGAGAAATGCGCGTACCTTTTCTCCGGTCGAGGCGCTTTCAATATATCGACCAGGCGCTGGCCGCTTCATGGACCCATTTTCGCGCAATAGCACAAAGGGGATAGATCACCGATTTTTTGTGCACAAATTAGCTTCACGAGGCTCGTGGGGTATCCATAGCCCTCTACTGCGCAGGGCGCACTCTTCCTGCAGACCTGCCAGCCCTCTCCATACTCTCTGAAGAGTGCGATGCGACCAGTAATCTAGGCAACTACTTCACCGAGGTCCTGGGCGCGGACCTTGACCAGCTGTTCGGCGCCGTCCGCCAGCAGTAGCTGTTTAATAGTGGGGGAAGTGGAGAAAATTCCTGGTGAAAGCGCAGGCTTTCCGAGCTTCTTCGTCGAGATTCGCTTCTGGCATCAATTCCCTGTGGACCTTGATATCCCGGCCTATCTCGCCACCGGGCATAATGAATGGCTCCATGACGACCCATCCCTGGAAACCGATCGAACGCAGGGCGCCACCAACTTCATTCCACGGGATATGCCCGTACCCCGGTGGCTTGCGGTTGTTTTCTCCGATGTGGAGGTGGCCTAGGTAGACACCCGCGGTCTCAATCGCTGCTGCGATCGAATCTTCTTCTATGTTCATATGATACGTATCGAGTAGTATCTTGAGATTCCCGCTCCCGACCTCTCTTGTGTAGGCTACCGCTTCGGCTGCCGTGTTCAGGAGGAACTGCTCGAAGCGATTCACCACCTCAACGTTGTAGTACAGCCCGAGATCCTCGGCCTTCTTTATCGCTTCCTTCATGGATGCGACGCTCCACTCCCAAGCCTGTAGCCTGGTGCCGCTTCGTCCCGCCAAAGTGCCCGGCCAGCATGAATGGATGATCCCGGTAAGCCGATCGATACCGCAAGCCGCCATTGCCTCCGCTATTCGGTTGAGGTGCTTGATCCCTGCCTTTCGGACGGAAGGGTTGGAAGAGGCAAGATCCGAAGAAGGGGGTAACCCTATGCAGCAACTCAACGCAATCCCTGCCTCCAGAGAAGCTTCTTTCAATCGCCTTCTTTCATTGGCTCCCCTGGATTCGAGGGTTCCCGCGTTTACTTCCAGGACATCAAAACCAAGGTCTCTGGCTTTAAAAATATAGGGAACAAAATCGACATCCCAGTCATGCGTCCAATAGGCATAATAGATTCCAACCTTGTTATTCATCTGGATCTCAATAGGCGTCATTACTCATCGTGCGGTGGAGAAACGTCTCCGGCGCCACTGATCGAACATGACTACCAGAATGATCACTAGGCCTTGAACGATTCTTTGCCAGAAAGCGCTCACGTTGAGGAGGTTGAGGCCGTTGGCGAGCTCCCCCATGATGAACGCGCCTATCAGCGAACCGATGACCCCGCCTTCGCCGCCGAAAAGATTGGTGCCTCCGATGACAACCGCCGCGATGGAGCGCAGGTTTTCCTCGCCGGCCATTAAAGCGTTGGATGAGTTCATGCGACCCGCGAGTACGAAACCGGCGAGTGCCGCAATCAAGCCGGATAGCAGGTAAACGGCAACCTTGGTCTTTTCGATGTTTATCCCAGACACCCGTGCAGCTTCTCTGTTACCGCCCACCGCGAACACCGTTCTGCCCAGCACCGTGTGGCGTAACACGAGCCAGCCCAGAATGACGATCACCAGGGCAATCAAGCCGGCTACGGGTATACCCCCAATTTCACCCGCGCCCATCCAGATCATCTGCTTGGGCAGGTATCCTTTCAATTCAGTCGCCGTGATGTGCGACGGCACTGGCAATCCCCCGGTGATGATGAGCGCTATGCCCTGAAAAATGGTCAGCGTGCCCAGAGTGGCGATGAAATCCGGAATGCGGCCTCGCGTAATGATGAGACCGTTGATCGTTCCGGCCAGGGCGCCTATGGCTAAAGCGACCAGGAAGCCCAATCCAAAGCTCACAGGCCCGATGACCATCCCGAGAAAAACGACTCGTTGCGTCATCAGAACAGCTGCCGCAGAAGCGGAAATCGCGGCGACCGCTCCGACGGAGAGGTCGATTCCGGAGGTTAGAATGACAATTGTCTGGCCAACGGCCAGGATAGCTGTTATGGCGGATTGGCGCGTGATGTTTACCAGATTATCTGTCTTCAGGAAATGGGGACTCGCAACAGACAGGTAGGCCCCCAACAAGACCAGAGCGAAAACCGGTCCCAGCCGCGCAATCAACTCGCGAACCACGCCGAACGCACGGCCTTCCCCGGATTCCACTTCTCCTTTGGCTGCCGCGGATTCAACGCTCGTCTTCGCTTTCCGGCTCATGCGGTCCTCCCTCGTCAACTCGCGCATCTCAGAAGCTTTTCCTGCGTGGCCTCGCCCGCCGCCAGCTCCGCAGTAAACCGTCCGCCGTGCATTACCAGGATGCGATCGGCCATTGCCAGGATTTCCGGCATTTCGGAGGAGATCATCACGATCGCCACTTTATTCTTGGTCAACTGGTTCATTAAAGCGAATACTTCCGCCTTGGACCCTACGTCTATGCCGCGTGTTGGTTCATCGAAAATTAAAATTCTGGCTTTGCTGAACAACCATCGTGCCAAGACTACTTTTTGTTGGTTGCCTCCGCTGAGAAACATTACCGGCCTATTCAGGCGAGGGGGCTGAATGCGCAGACTCCGGATGTAATCCGCTGCCATTCTAGTTTCCGAGCGCAGCTTTATCGCTCGGTGCATAGCCAACTGGCTGACGTTAGCCAGGGTGACATTAGGAGGTATCGGCAAGACCGGCACGAGGCTCTGCCGGCGATCCCGCGTCAACAAACCGATTCCGTGGCGGATGGCGTCGGTCGGGCTGTGGATGTGCACCTCCCGCTCGTCGATCCACATGCGCCCAGAGTTGATCCGATTCAATCCAAAAATCGCCCGCGTCAGCTCCGGCTGGCCGGCGCCCATCAACCCGAAGATCCCCAGAACTTCCCCCTCGCGCAGTTCAAAGGAGACATCGTGCAGGCTTCCTTTTACGGAAAAATTGGCGACCTGCATTACGCGCTTGCCGAGCTGCACCCGTTCCTTGGGATATTGATCGGTCAGGCGGCGTCCCACCATCATGTTCACCAGGGTAGGCTCATCGGCTTGCTCAACGGGCAGGCTGCCGATGACTTTCCCGTCCCGCATCACAGTGACGCGCTGGCCGACCAGGGGAACCTCGACCAGTCGATGTGAAATGTATACGATACCAACGCCGCGCTGCCGCAGCAGCCGGATGAGGGCGAAGAGCCTCTCCCGCTCCGCGTCGGAGAGAGCCGAGGTCGGCTCATCTAGAAGCACGATCTTCGGTCGAGCCGTGAGCACCCGAGCGATTTCAGTCAGCTGCTGTTCCGCTACGTCCAGCCGTCGGACTTCCTTTTTCGGGTCAATGGCCACCCCAAGATCAGCCAGGCTTTTCTCGGCTTCCTTATTAATCTTTCGCCAGTCGATCGTTCCTAGCCTGCTTCGATGCGGCTTGCCTAGAAAGATGTTCTCCGCAACGCTGAGGGCAGGCACTAGGCTCAGTTCCTGGTACACCATGCCGATTCCCAACTCCCGGGCGCGCTCAGGGCTGAGGTTATGGATTTCTTTCCCATGGATGAATATCTGTCCACTGTCGCTTTGGAGGGAGCCGCTCAATACCTTCATGAGCGTTGATTTCCCGGCGCCATTCTCCCCCAAGAGCACGTGCACCTCGCCTTCCTCCAGCTCGAAGTCGACGTGATTCAAAGCGTGGACTCCCGGAAATTTCTTATCAATCTTGACCATCCGAAGGATCGGCTGTCTGTCTGCCATGGTGAAACCTTTCAAACTCTGGTTCGCGTTCCTATTGTGCGGTATAGCCACCATCGACACTCAGAACGGCACCCGTGGTGTATCCGGCGCTATCACTGGCCAGGTAAAGTATGGCGGCGGCGATCTCTTCGGGTTCGCCAAGGCGATTCGCCGGTCGGACCTCTTCCAGTGCGCGCCGCGTAGCACGCGGATCCGGCGCCCTACCGACCGCCGCTCGCACCAGCGGCGTGTCCGTCGTGCCTGGACAGACACAGTTCACGCGAATCCCTTTAGCGGCAAAGTCAACGGCGCAGCTTTTTGTCAGGATTATCAACCCGCCTTTGGAGACGTTATACGCCACCTGGTTTCGGATTCCCACCAGGCCGGCCTCGGAAGCCACGTTGATGATCGCTCCTCCCTTTGCCCGCAGCATCGCCGGTACGGCGTGTTTGATGCAAAAAAAAGCGCCGGTCAGGTTTACTGCCATGATGCTGTTCCATACCGATTCCGGAGTGCTAACCGCGTCCGCCTGATAGTAGATACCGGCATTGTTCACCAGCACATCCAGGCGTCCCCACCGGCTCAGAACCGCATCGATCAACGCACGTGCTTCTGTCTCTTGGGACACATCGGTTCCGATAACTTCGGCCTCGCCGCCCGAACGCCGAATCTCGTTCGCGACCTGCTCGCCCGCGGTTACGTCCTTGTCCGCGATCGCCGCCGCGGCGCCTTCCCGAGCGAACGCCAGGGCCGTGGCACGCCCGATCCCCGAGGAGGCGCCTGTCACGATGGCTACTTTACCCGTGAACCGCATGCTTGCCCCCTTTCAAGGTAGATTTGAAGAAAAATAAAAGACAAAGCTACGTCTTGTTTTCTTAAGTGAGAAGGCTTGGGAGTCCTTGGGACTCCCAAGCGTGTTAGCAGATCGCTGCCTTCACTATTTGCTTTTTTTCTTTATGCCCTCCCAGTCGATAGGAGGCAACGCGGGATTAGGATAGAAAAGCGTCGCGTTGGCCTTGTATGCGATGCGCGGGCGGATATCGAATGTTTTCGGAACGCCCAGCCCGCAGGCGAGCCGAACGGCGAACTCCGTCCCGAACCAACCCCAATCGGCAAAACCATGCGTGGTTTCGGCGATCATCTTTCCTTCACCAATCCGCGCAACGGATTCCGGTGTCACGTCGTTGGTGAATACAGCTACTTTCTTGCCACCGAGAGCGTGCGGTTCAGAAGCAAGCTGCAACCGCCCGGCCGAATCACTGGCCAACATCGCTCCCAAACCCATCTCATTCGAGGCGGCCCAGAAGAAGTCGAGGCCGGTGGGGTTGGCCTGCAGGATATCTTCGGTGCATTTGATGCCTTTCTCACGGTTCCAATCCGCCGCACACGGAACCCCTACAATCTTGATCCCCGGGAACTGGTCAACCACATCGTGAAAGCCGTTCAAGCGCGCCGTGGAGAAAAAGCCGCCGGCTACTCCTTCGATGATAGCTCCCTTAGCTTTTATGGCAGCCTTTTCCGTTGCAGAAAGATTCTTGTATAGCTTTTCCCAGAAGGCGAGATCCAGGTACTGCTCACGCGTTACAGTAACCTTCTTGCCGGTGCCCAGAACGCCGGGACCCCCCAAATAATCGAGCACCGAGTAGGCGGTTACTTGGGCCGCCGCCGAATTGTCAAACCCGATGTAGGAAGCGACTTCCACGTCGGCGATGGGCTCGAGCAGGTTAACGATGATCACCGGGATGCCCTTGGTGTTGGCTTTGGCTATCGCCGGCTTGACTACCTCGACTTCTATCGGCGAGATGGCGATGACATCGACACCCCTCTGGATGTAATCCTCTATAATCGCGACCTGGTCGGCGAAGGATATATGGGTAGCCGGTGATTGCGAAATGACCTGGATTTTGAAGCCGCGGCTGTTTCCATCCTTGGCCGCGGCCTCAAAGAAATTGGTGGCAGTCTTGAAAACGCCGGTGATGTCCGGTGGTGTCCAACCGATCACAATAGGTTGTTGCCAGCGTTTTCCTTGGCCGAAGGCCAACGTAACGGATAAAACAAGCAGTAAAACAATGATGAAGGTCACTAGGGTTTTCTTAACCATTTTTCCCTCCTCAAAATCTTACCTGGATCTGTGCCCTTTCCGATTATGCTCCTATATTTTTTCAGGCCACCTCCTGCAATGTAGAATGATCAGCACAAGCGTGCTGATTCTTGGCGTTCAATTCCCTTGTTTACCTCCTTTGAAAGTATAATCATATTCTTCCCATTATTTGAAGTCAACAAACTTAATAGGCTCTTCCGGGTTTCATATGGGTGAAGGCCTGTTTTCACGTGAATATCCCGA
>Ga0315285_10008698_pt1 | contig 10403 bp, 9 predicted proteins | sample YL17G09_36_MG_FD_203698 | JGI IMG/M metagenome (GOLD analysis project Ga0315285, IMG submission 203698) | Sediment microbial communities from Yellowstone Lake, YNP, Wyoming, USA - YL17G09_36 | ecosystem: Environmental > Aquatic > Freshwater > Lake > Sediment | place: USA: Wyoming | collected... | reverse complement strand
TTTGCTGGAACCAATATCTAAGGTACAAATATAATTATTTAGATTTAGCATCCCTAAACTTTATCACCGGGTCCTTAAACCGCAGATCCACATATTTTATGTTTGAAAGTTCGCCGCCTGACTGGCTGACGACGCCAGAGAGAATCGCTATTTTCTCCTTAATATTAACCAACCCGATCTTTACCTCTAAACCTTGAGGCTCAGCCGGCATTTGCGTTTTTTGCTCCGCCGCGGCTATCTGGGGCAAAATCAAAATGACCGAGGCCTCATCAGCACCAGCTACATTGATTTTCTTTATTCTAAAATTTCTTAATATTCTGTTTTTCCTTATTTCTCTTAAAAGATTCAGGGCAAGTTCAAGCTCCCTGACGTTGTATTTCCTGCCGATCCTCGGAGCCGCAAGCTTTCCCTCGAGGCCTCCGATAAGCGGCAACCCCAGCTCTCCTGGCTGGTCCTGTACAGAAAAAAGCGTACCATTCTCATCCAGGGCAAAGTACCTGTTTAATTTCACTATCGCTACTGCTTTGCGTTTAACAGAGCCGACAAAAAGCCTGTCTGGTAAAACCCTGATTAAAATAATTCTGCTTGATTCAGGATAGAATTGCAGAAGATGCCTGGATTCGCTTCCTAAATCAACGCTGAAGATATTTTTGCCTTTTAAATAAGAGAAGTCGGCCGGGTCAAGGCCCTTTGCGATAATATCCTTTATCTTGAAGTAGTCAGAGGTTGCAATAAATATCCAAATATAGCCAATAAAAAATACCAATGCAAGCAAAATTATTATGACTGGGACGGCTGTTTTAATCGGGGAATCAACTTTTATTTTTTTCATATGCAAGCTGGATTAACTTAAGGCATAATTGGTAAAAGTCTATGCCTACTACCCTGGCTGCTTTGGGAAGAAGGCTGGTGGAGGTTAAGCCCGGTATGGTATTCACTTCTAAAACCACAGGAACAAGATCCTTGTTCAAGATGAGGTCAACCCTTGAACAGCCGAAACAACCCAAAAGTTTATGCGCAGACAATGCCGCTCTCTTTGTTTTCTCTGCGATCTCATCCTCCAACTGCGCAGGCACCACATACTCAGTCATGCCCGTCTGATACTTTGCCTCAAAATCAAAGAACGCTTTCTTGGGGATTATTTCTATAACCGGGAGGGCGCTTTCATCCAGTATCCCGACAGTTAATTCTCTGCCCCCTATATACTCCTCAACAATTATTCTCTCATCAAAGCTAAAAGCAAGATCCAAAGCTCCCCCCACATCTTTCTCTGAATCTATGATTGAAAGACCTATGCTTGATCCGTGAGTAGCGGGCTTAATCACCAGGGGAAAGCCGAAGTGATTGCTGCTTCTTGACTGCGAACTGTAAGAACTCTTTTCAAAAACTTTGTACCTGGGCACACTTAAGCCTCCATCCGCAAAAATCTGACGGGAGAGCACCTTATCCATTGCAAGCCTGCTCGCCTGAACGCCTGAGCCGGTAAAGGGGAGCTTCAGGATCTCCAGAATATTCTGGATCTGTCCGTCTTCGCCGAAGCGGCCATGCATTGCCAGGAATGCGCAATCAATATCAAAGGACTTTATAAAATTGACATTCTCCTCTGCATTATCTGTTTTTATATCAATGGCAACCACATCAAGCCCGGCCTGCTTAAGGGCCTCAAAGACCGCTTTTCCCGACTTGAAGGAGATCTCCCTTTCTGAGGATGGCCCGCCCATCAAAACGCCGATTCTACCGTATTGAGTTCTTGAGCTCTTGAACTCTTGAGTTCTTGAGTTTATTGCCATATTTTTATCTCTGGCTTTAAAGTTATTCTAAACTTATTTTTTACTTTTTTTCTTACCAAATCCATTAATCTTAAAACATCAGCTGTTTTGGCATTACCCCTGTTCATTATAAAATTTGCATGTCTATCTGAAATAAATGCATCTCCTACTCTCTTGCCCTTTAGGCCGCATAAATCAATCAATCTGCCGGCGGAATCTTTTTTAGGATTCTTAAAGATGCAGCCAGCATTGGGATAGCGGGCATCCTGAGAATCGCGGCGCCTCCTGATATTTTGACTTATATTTTCGCGGATAGTTTCTCTTTTTTTCTTTTTAAGCTTAAGGCGCGCGCTTAAAATTATATATTTTGCTAAACTAGAATTCCGATACTTAAATTTTATCTTATTGTTTCTTAAAGTTTTTATATTACCATTATAATCCATAACCTTTGCTTCTTCAACTAAATCACCTATATTCCTGCCCCAGGCGCCTGCATTCATCGCCAATGCTCCACCCACTGTCCCGGGAATGCCAGCTAAAAATTCAACTCCTGACAATCCAAATTTTTCTGTTTCTCTTAAAAGCTTTGCCAAAGAAAGACTGCTTCCTGCAATTATAGAGCTATTATCAAAAGAGGCTCCCGCAAAATACGGCGCACCTAATTTAATAACCAGAGCAATTAACCCTTTATCACTTATCAAAACATTGCTGCCTGCGCCTAGAATAAAAATCGGTATTTTGTGCTTTTTTGCGGCGTTGACTGCGGATCTTAAATCAGCGATATTCTTTGGCTGGCAAAAGAATTTCGCCCGGCCTCCGATTTTAAAGGTGGTTTTATTCTTTAACGGCTCATTAAATTTGATACATTCGGCGGCGCTCAAACCCTGCCCTTTAGGGCAGGGAAAAATTGCGCCGCTCTCAGTATCAACCCTGAGACGAGCTCTAGTCTTAAGACCGAGGAGAGTCGAAGGGTTGATTTTGGAGCCTCTCTGCCAGTTCATCGCTCACTCTTACAATATCGCCTGCGCCCAGCGTAATAACGAGGTCATTGGGCTTTATGATCTTTAAAACATGTTCAATAATCTCTGCCTTCGGCAGAAATTTAACTGTTTTTCCCGAAGCGTACTCCTTTATTTTATCGTGCACGCTCCTACCACTTAAACCCTCTATCGGAGGTTCGCTTGCCGGATAAATATCGGTAATGATCACGTAATCTGCAGAATCGAAACTGGCGCCGAACTCATCCAGAAGCAGCTTTGTACGGCTGTATCGGTGCGGCTGGAATACCGCAATGATCCTTTCTTTCTTTAGGTTTTTCGCTGCTGCCAGTGTCGCTCTTATCTCAGTGGGATGATGCGCATAATCATCCACAACCAATATGCCTCTTGCGTCAAATTTGGTCTCCAGCCTTCTTTTTGCGCCTTTGTAATTGGCAAGTGTGCTTTTGATCACCTCAAGGCCCACTCCCAATTCCAGGCCCAAGGCAATCACTGAAAGCGCATTGGAAATATTATGCAGGCCTCCTAAGGCAAGATGGAACCTTCCCAAAGATTTTCCGCTTTTGAAACAATCAAATTCCGAGGTCAGGTTATTTAATTTTATGTTCCCGGGGTAAATTTGTGCGCTTTTCTCTAACCCGAACAATACGTATCTATTTTTATATCCTTGAAGCAGCTTCTTTATGACCGGGTCATCATTGCAGCCGAATACACAGCCATTTTCTTGGGTTCTGCCTAAGAATTCCCGGAAAGCGTCAACCTCTTTGTCAAAATCTTTATAGTAATCAAGGTGCTCGCGGTCAATATTGGTGATGATGGAATATTTCGGCTGATAATACAGGAATGAGCCGTCGGATTCATCCGCCTCAGCCACAAAAAACTTGCCATTCCCAAAATAGGCATTGGTGTTTATATTCCTTAAAATACCGCCTATGGCCACAGAAGGGTTTAACCCTGCCTCTAATAATAAAAATGATGTCAGGGATGTGGTAGTGGTCTTGCCGTGGCTGCCGGTGACGGTAATCACGACCTTCTCCTTCATCAATTCTGCCAGGGCCTGTGCCCGTTTTATGATGGGAATGCCTTTATTCCTTGCGCCGGTCATTTCAGGGTTATCTTCTTTGATTGCAGAGGAATAAATCACCAGGTCCGCGCCATTAATATTCTCGGAATCGTGTCCGATAAAAATTTGCGCGCCACAGCGTTTAAGCTCGGCAGTGATAATATTCTCCTTTAGATCCGAGCCGCTCACTTTTATTCCGCTCTGCAGGAGAATTTGGGCTATCCCGCTCATCCCGATTCCGCCAATGCCGATTAAGTGGTAGTGTTTTCCCATCTAATTAAAAGACAAGGCCTCCTTGATAAGCAGATCCGCCGCATTCGGTCTAATGCTTACGGCAAAATTTAAGCGCATAAGCTTTAGTTCCTCCGGATTATTCGCAAGATCGAGTAATGCCTGTTTTAATCTTTGTGCGTCTAATTCATCATCCTTTATTATCCGGGCTACCCCCATAGTTTCTAGCACCTGCGCATTGCTTGATTGATGCGCATAAGCATAAGGATAAGGAATGATTATTGCCGGCAAGCCAAAATTCAGGAGCTCTGCAACAGTAGTGGCGCCTGCCCTGGATATTACCAGGCTAGCTGCGCTGTAAGCGTATTGCATTTCATTTAAAAAGGGATAAAGCGCAAACTTCAAATCCAGGTCCTCGTATTTCTTCAATAATAAATCGAAATCCATCTGCCCGCAAATATGGACTACCTGAAATCTGGAGCGCTCCGGGATATTTGCTATGGCTTCCAGAAAACACATATTAATCCTGTGGCTGCCCTGGCTTCCTCCGACAACCAGTATAGTAAATTTATTTTCATTAAATCCGAAAAACTCAAAGGCCTCGGCTCTATCAATTCTTTTTAATTCTTTGCGTATGGGGTTACCCGTAATTATCATTTTCTCTCTGCTTACATTAAGGTAATCTCGCGTTGAGCTAAAGGAAAGCGCTATTTTATCCGCAAATTTTGCCAATACCCTGTTGGCGCGTCCGGGAATGACATTCTGCTCATGTATTAGAGTCCGGATGCGAAAAATCCAGGCCAGGAGCACCAAGGGAATAGAATTAAGGCTGCCGAATCCCACTACAACTTCCGGATTGTATTCAAGCAGCAAAAATAAACTTTCAAAAGACCCTTTAAAGAAATTAAACAACGCAATTAAATTTCCCACACCCAGGCCCGGTTTAATCACGCTGATGGAAATCTGTTTTACCTTGAGACTGGCGGGCAGAGACTCTTGCCTTAGGCTTTTCTTCGGCAGAACCAAAAGTGTATCTATTTTTTTATCGCTTTCTTTTAGTGCCTCAATGAAACTTAGGGCAGGAAAAATATGCCCGCCGCTTGAGCCTGTGACAACTAAAATTTTCATTCGAAGTAAGGCCCCTCCCTAGTCTCCTGATGCAACAAAGGGCCGTAATTTTCTAACGCGTAAGCTATTTAAAAATTACGGATACTCTCCGGTGCGCGCGATATTTATCAGAATCCCGACGCTTACCATATCAAAGATAAAGGAAGAACCGCCATAGCTGATAAAAGGAAGCGGCAGCCCCTTTGTAGGCAATACCCCGCAGGAAACCCCGATATTGATAATTGCCTTAAAGGAAATCATGAGCACCAGCCCCAGCGCCAGAAAATAGCCGAATTTATCTACTGTATTCTTGATAATCTTTAAGCCCTGCTGGATAAAAATAATAAACAAGATTATCACGGCAAGCGTCCCTATTAAGCCCAGCTCTTCTCCGATGATAGAAAAAATAAAATCAGTGTGTGCTGCGGGCAGATAAAACAGCTTCTGCCGCGAATGGCCCAGCCCCACCCCGAATATCCCTCCCGAACCCAGGGCGATCTGCGACTGGATGATCTGAAAACCGCTGCCGCGGGGATCAAGCCAGGGGTTGATAAAGGCCAACATGCGGCTGCGCCTGTAAGGGACGCTAAAAATCAGAAGATAAAGCGCTGGGAGGCTTACAAGGATCACTGACAAAAGATATTCTGCCCTTACTCCGGCGATAAAAAGCATAATAAAAACCACTACACACAGGGCGACTGTTGTCCCCAAGTCCGGCTCTACAAGAATCAACAAAGCGCACACACCCAATACGCACATTAGCGGAAGAAAACCGCGAATAAAGTGCTTTATGTAATTACTCTTGCGCTCTATGAAATCCGCGACATAAATGATTAGCGCAAGGTTTGCCAGCTCAGATGGCTGAAAACTTAAGAATTTAAACCTGAACCATCTGCGCGCTCCAGCCACCTCCCTGCTTATCCCGGGAACTAAAACAAGGACCAATAGAACAATGGATAGCAAAAGCAGCGGTTTGGCGTATTCCCTGAATTTCCGGTAATCCATGATCATTACCAAAAATGTGAGGATTGCTCCGATAAACAAAAAACTTAAGTGCCTCTTTAAGAAGAAAAATCCGTCTTTGTATCTTTCCCAGGCATAGATGCTGGATGAGCTGTAGATCATCACAATGCCGATGCAGATTAGGACAACTGTTACCGTAAATAAGTTTATTCTAAGATTTCTGACCATATTTAATTAGCAACTTTCTCAGCGAGGTCAATGACTGCCCGCTTAAAAACACTGCCTCTTTCTTCGTAGCTGGAAAACATATCAAAACTTGAACACATGGGAGATAACAAAACCGCGTCTCCGGGCCTTGCTTTCTGATAGGCTTTATCTACTGCCTCTTCTAAACTTGAGGCTTCATCAAAAGGCAGAGTTCCCCGAAAAGCATCTTTCAATCTCTCCTTTGCCTCTCCGATTAAAATCACCTCGCGCACCTTGCTGCGCGCTGAATCCAGAATCTGGCGGTAATCAACGCCTTTATGCTTTCCTCCGGCGATTAAAACTATCGGAGTATGGATATTCTTTAACGCCCAGATCGCTGAATCCACTGTGGTTGCCTTGGAATCATTGATAAATTTGATCCTGTTGATCTCTGTGACAAATTCCATGCGGTGTTCAAGGCCCTTGAACTCCTTAAAGACGTTAAAAATCAGTTCTTTGTCTATGCCGAATATTGAACCCACGGCTAAAACCGCTGCCTGATTGGGATTCAGGCCATCTTTGGGAGAAAAATAGACGACCTGAGCTTTTGCCTCAAGAGCCACTTCCCTTAAGAGAGGATCTTCGCCATTTAATACCAGGTAGTCAGTTTTATCCTGATTCATGAAGATGCGTTTCTTTGCCGCCAGATACTCCTCTATATCGGCGTATCTGTCCAGGTGGTTCGGCGTAAAATTCAAGATTAGCGCAACCTTCGGCTTAAACTTATCAATCGTCTCTAATTGAAAGGAGCTCACCTCTAAAGAAACAAAATCCCCATTTTTGATTTCTTGCACATCTTGAGAAAAAGGATTGCCGATGTTCCCCGAGACAAAAACCTTTTTTCCTGCCTTCTCCAATATTTTTCCAATTATAGTGGTGACAGTGGTTTTTCCATTTGCGCCGGTAACTGCGATCACAGTTGCCGGGCATAAAATCCAGGCAAGCTCTATTTCGCTAATGATCGGGATCTTTAATTTTTGCGCCCAGACAACTGGTAGGGCATCATTGGGAACTCCCGGAGAAAGAACCAATAAATCATTGCCCCTCAAGAAACCTTGCGTGTGTGCGCCCAATTCTAACCTAATTTCTTTGGATTTAAGCCTGGAGGCGGCAATGCGCGTTGTCTCATTATCTTTGTTATCCGTGACCTTGACTTTTGCGCCTAAATCGAAAAGCAAATTTGCGCTTGCCACCCCGGATCTGGCAAGACCCACTATTACGACTTTTTTGTACTTAAAATAATCTGTATTTCTCATCGCAAAAACTGACTATCTTACCTTTAACGTAACCAATGTAAGAAGCGCCAGGAGCCCGGCGATAATCCAGAACCGCACAATCACCTTGTTCTCCGGCCAGTTAAGGAACTGGAAATGGTGGTGCAGCGGAGCGATCTTAAATATGCGTTTCTTGGTCAGGCGGAAAGAGCCGACCTGCAAAATCACTGAAAGCGCCTCAATCACAAAGATGCCTCCTACGATCGCTAAGAGCAATTCCTTTTTTATCAATAAAGCTACTGTGCCTATTGCCCCGCCCAGTGCCAGAGACCCCACATCTCCCATGAAAATAGATGCAGGATAACAGTTAAACCATAGGAAGCCTAATCCCGCTCCCAGAATACTTGCGCAAAATACCGTAAGCTCTCCGCTGCCTCTTATATAAGGTATTAGTAAATAATCGCTGAATTTTATATTGCCTGAAACATAGCAAAGGATGCTAAAGGCAATGGTCACCATCACCACTATGCCTATGGCCAGGCCATCGAGGCCGTCAGTAAGGTTAACTGCATTACTAGACCCAGCAATCACCAGGACCACGAATAGCACATAGAAGCCATCAAGGTTTAAAGTGACATTTTTTAAGAATGGGATATCTAATCTTAAGTTGCTCGGAGATAAAGATAAGAGAATAAAACCTAAGATAATCCCCAAAATAATCTGGCTGGCAAGTTTTGTCTTTGCAGTCAGGCCCTTTGATTTCTTCTTTACCTGTTTTAAATAATCGTCAATAAAACCGGTAACACCCAGCCAGATGGTAGAGAATAAGACGATGGTTATATACTTATTGCTCATATCTGCCCAAAGCAATGTTGCGCCGACAATCGCTGCCAGAATTAGTATCCCCCCCATCGTGGGAGTGCCGTGTTTGGCCCGGTGCAGTTCATCCAATCTCTCGCTGTCTTCCTTGGTTATCTTCTCTGCGACCTTTAATTCTCTTAACTTTCTGATTACAAAGGGACCAAGGATAAGACTAATCAAGAATGCAGTCAGAGCAGCCATGGCTGCGCGGAAGGTAATATAGCGGAAAACATTAAACGCAGAGAATAAATCATGTAAGGGGTAAAACAAGTAATAAAGCATATCAGAACTTCAGGACCTCCTCCATAGCCATTGAACGTGAGCCCTTAACCAGAACAATATCATCCGGACAGAGGGCGATTCTTTTGGCTAGGATGTCTCTGGCTTCCTGTGCGCTGGTACAGGTGAATATGTTTTTTGAGTCAAGGCCACACTGCCTTGCGCCTTCTGCCGCACTTTGGGATAATCTTCCGACAGCAATGAGCACATCACAGACTGCGGCGGCATCCTGTCCGGCTTTATAATGAAAATGTTCGCCTCTCTTACCCAACTCCAGCATATCGCCCATTACAAAGATCTTCCTGCCCCTTGCATAATAATTATCCAGGGCATCCAATGCCTGCTTCAGGGAAACAGGATTGGAATTGTAAGTATCATTGATAAATTTTATTCTCTTTAATTCAATGAGATTAAGCCTGCTTTGGGGAAAAGTAAATTTAGCAAGGCTGGCTGCGATATCTCTGTAATCCAAGCCAAAAAGGCGGCCGCAGGATACGGCTACTAATGCATTATAAATATTATAATACCCAAGAGTCCTTAATGTAAATCGGTATTTTTTGTTAACTAAAAATTCTATATATCCATCTGCCCTTCTAATATCCGAGGCAGAAAAATCAGCCTTGTTTCTGATAGAGAAGCTAAAGGCAATACTGCCATTATTCATTTTGTAAACTTTGTTCTTCAACAAAGAATCATCGGCATTTAATACGGCGATACGAGGGTTTCGCAGATACTTTAACAACTTGGCTTTCTCCTGATAAACGCCTCTTACGCTTTTTAGGAATTCTAAATGCGAATTTCCCACATTAGTGATTACAGCGATATTCGGCTGACAGATCCTGGCAAGATATTCTATTTCTCCGAGGTGATTACTGCCTGCTTCCAATACCGCAAGATCATATGAATTATTAAGCCCAAGTAAGGTCATAGGCAGGCCGATATGGTTGTTTTTGGTCCCCCCGTTTTTGAGGACTTTGAATTTGGTGGATAGACATGCGGCGATCATCTCCTTGGCCGTAGTCTTACCATTACTGCCCGTTACTGCAATAACCGGAATATCAAATTTCTCACGCTGAAATTTTGCAATCTCACCCAGGGTTCTTGTTGTGTCCTTTACTTCTATAAAGGCAGTTTTTGCCCTTAAGCCTTTAGTACTCAGTCTTTCAGCAATAATGCAGCTGGCACCCTTCTTAATCGCCTTTTCAATAAAATCATGGCCATCAAAATTCTTACCCCTTAGGGAAATAAACGCATCGCCCTTTTTTATTGTTCTTGAGTCAATGGAAATACCCAAAACTTTTGTATCTGTCTTGCCGCCTCTTAATTTTCCCTGCGTTGCTTTAAGAAGCTCATTGACTTTAAACATTGTTGGACTGCCTCCCGGTCACTAAAATCTATTGTCTTGTCTTTTAATATCTGGTAGTTCTCATGGCCCTTTCCAGCGACGAGAACCACATCCCCTTCGCGAGCCAAAGATAATGATTTCTTAATCGCCTCGGAACGCTCTGGGATCACCAAATAGTTATTTTTGCGTACACCTTTCTTAATATCCCTGATAATCGCAAGCGGCTCTTCTGAACGCGGATTATCATTGGTGATTATGGCGTAATCCGCCAATTCTGTCACAGTCCTACCCATCTTTGGCCGCTTAGACCTATCGCGCTCTCCACCG
>Ga0315285_10008697_pt1 | contig 10403 bp, 8 predicted proteins | sample YL17G09_36_MG_FD_203698 | JGI IMG/M metagenome (GOLD analysis project Ga0315285, IMG submission 203698) | Sediment microbial communities from Yellowstone Lake, YNP, Wyoming, USA - YL17G09_36 | ecosystem: Environmental > Aquatic > Freshwater > Lake > Sediment | place: USA: Wyoming | collected... | reverse complement strand
CAGGCAGCCCCTCGCCCCCCTCAAGGATGGACCAAACAACCGATCCGCAGATTTCGCAGATTACGCAGATTAAGATCCAATTCTGGAATCTGCGTAATCTGCGTAATCTGCGGATGGGTTCCGGCTCTGCTGGTCCGTGTTCATCCGTGGTGAATTTTCATGAATAGTGCGGGCGGGTTAATAATGGCTTAGCGTACCCATCTTCATCGCCCGTCTCAATCCGAAATGAAAGGCCAGCAGGCTTGCCGGCACGCCGATAACGGCGAATCCCGCCAGTACCCCGATGTGGGGCAGCAGTTCGCGGTTGCCGGCGCCCAGCAGGATAGCGGCCCGCAGGCCGTTCAAGGCGTGGGTTATGGGCAGCAGTTGCGCCGCATAGTAAAGAAACCGTGGAAGCACTTCCACGGGATAAAAAACACCCCCGATCAGCCACGATAGGCCGCCAAATAGCCAAAGAAACGGGTCGCCGCGCTTGAAGACCAGCGTGAACGTCGCCGAGAGCACGCCAATGCTGCCGAAAACCAAAACGGAGAGCAGGAACAGCAGCAGGGCGCCGGACACGTTCGCTCGGCCCAGCGACACCCCGAACATCGCCCCTCCGGCTAGGTAGAGCCCCGCGTCGAAAGCGGCCCGCGCGAACGGGTAAGTGGACGACAACAGCATGAAGCTCAGCGGCGAGGTCCGCGTTGCCAACACTGCCTTCAGCGTGCCAATCGGCTGGTTCCCACGCACCGCCAAGCTGAAACAGGCCAGCGCCGTGGTCATGTAGCCGTTGACCGCCATGCCCACCAGGATGAAGGGAAACGGCTCGTAGCTCCGAAATGGCGCGCGGCCGATGATTCGCGCCAGGAAAAAAAACGCGGCCACGGCCATCAGCAGGTCCAGGGCCTGAAAGGCAAACGACAGCTTGTAGCTGAGGTCAATCAGCAGATCGCGCTTGAAAAAGGCCCAAGTTTTCCGCAAGGTGGCCATTCAGTCCGCCGCCTCCGCCGCGGCCCATCGCAGGACGCCGGTCAGGTCGCTGGCGCGGGCCTCGCGCCGCACCTCGGCGGGCGTGCCGATGGCCCGCAGGCGGCCGCGGTCGAGGATGGCCACGCGATCGCAAACGCGCTCGGCCTCCTCGAGGTTGTGCGTTGCCAGGATCACGGTCTTGCCGCGCCGCTCGACTATCTCCTCGCGCAGCCACCGCCGGATTTCCGCCTGGAAAAGCGGGTCCAGGTTCTTGGTCGGTTCATCCAGCAGCAACACCGGCGGATCGGCCAGCAGGGCGCGGGCCAGGGCAAACCTTTGTCTGATTCCCTCCGAGCATTGTTGGACGGGCTTGGAGGCGATGGATTCGATCTTCAGGATATCGAGGAGTTCGCCGACGCGCCTCCCTGCCTGAGCAGCCGTCAGGTCGTGCAATAGCGCAAAAAAAAGCAGGTTCTCCAAGCCGGTCAGGCGCGGGTAAAACGTATCGGTCGCCCAAGGACAATAGCCGACAAGACCAAGACGTCGGACCGTTGCCGCCTCGGCCACCACGTCGTGACCAAAAACGTACGCGGCCCCGGCAGTTGGCAGCAAGAGTGCCGCCAGAATCTCCATGAGGGTTGTTTTCCCCGCCCCGTTTGGGCCCACGATGGCAAGACCCTCGCCTGGATGTACATCGAAGCTGACGTCTTCAAGCGCCCGCGTTCCTCGGCGAGCCGGTGGTTGCTTGAGGACCAGTCGAAGAAGTCTGCCGGCCGTAAACGTCTTCTTCAGATTACGAACGGAAACCGCGGCTTGCGCCATGTCGCCTCGATAACCCAACTTCCAAGCAGGTATTATGCCGCATAACGGCGCTGGGGTGGACGGCCTTCACCGAATGGCGGAGGGTGGCGGGCCGCTGCGTCAGGTCCCCGGCAGCTTTTTTCGGGCTCGTATCCCAAAAGTGTAAGGCTGTTCCGAGGTGGGGGTGCAATGAAGGGAAGGTCGCGAAGCGACCGCATGAGACCAGCCCGCCGTTTCGACGGCGGGGGCGAGAGCAGCCGTAACGCGCCGCGAAGCGGCGCCTGGAGTTTGTACATTTTGCGCCGCGAAGCGGCACCGAGAATCATAGCCGGGGGTGAGGGCCGCCGGTTTTGCGGCCCGCAACCCCCGGAACCAGCGTTGAAATTGATCGCACCCCGGCAGGGGTGCGGAGAATCACGGTGAGAGCAACCGACCCAAATATTCTTTACCCATCTTTGTGCCGAGAAGCCAAAACGTTCTCGCGCCGCTGTCGCGGCGCATGGGCTTTTCCGCCTTTATCCGGGGGTTCCGGCTGCAAAACCAGCAGCCTCACCCCCGGCTAGGATTCTAGGCACCGCTCCGCGGTGCGATTCCGTCGCTCCGCGACGAAACGCCCGCGGCTCCTTGCCCGCGTCCGGCGCTGCCATGAACCACGGTGTCGTTGTTATCGCAACTTGCTGTTACCGCTGCTCTTCGGCGCCTTTACACTTTTGGGATAGGAGCCTTTTTTTCGTTTGCCTGCTCGAGGGGCCGCAGGTAAACTAATCCCGGTGCGCTCGGTCGCCTATCGAGGCAACCCCTGCCCAGGCGACTCGCTTGCTCAACGCTATGAGCACTAAATCAATTTCTCTTGACGATTTGGTGAAGATCGCGCCGGATGTCGTCTTCCGCGACCTGGACGGCGAGGCCGTTCTTTTGAACCTCGAGACCGGCATCTATTTCGGCCTCAACGACGTGGGCACCAGAATGTGGAACCTGCTTCAGGAACACGGCTCGCTGCGCAAGGTGTTCGATCAGATGCTTCTGGAGTTCGAGGTGACACCCGAAGCGCTGGAGGGCGACCTTTGCCAACTGGCAGCCCAACTGTGCGAGAAGGGGCTGCTGGTTCCGGCCCAGGCTACGTAGGGCTTGCTCTCCGGCGGCTTGATAAGGCGCCGCCGTTCTCGCTGAGCACAAGTTTCTGGGGACGCCACAAGAGCAGCCGGGCGCGCCGGATGAACCGCCGCCAGGCGGAACGAGTCGCCGAAGGCATAAGCTTGATCGCGGGCCAAAGCTCCGCGAGCGCCTTTCCCCAACCGCCCGTCTTCAGATAAAGAACCGCCAAACTGAATCGCAAGCTCGGCCGGTCATATTTGCCGGCGATGCTGATCCGGTATCCGTTAATCGCTTCGCGCGTGGCGCCCTTGCTGGCGTACAGCGCGGCGAGGCGCGCATGAATGGCGCAATGTCCGGGGTCGAGCGGGGCTGTGTCGCCGCTCTCGCAGGTGGCGATGACGTCGTGCAACGTCCTGTGCCCCGACAGGGCAAGCCGCAGCGAACGCTCGTAAGCGCGGATCGCCTCATCGGTGCGTTTCAGTCCGGCCAGAACATCACCGAGCAAGCGGTGGGCATCGACCAGGTCGCCGTCCAAGGCCAGGGCCTTCTTCAACAAGCTCTCCGCCTCGTCCCATCTCTTCTTCTCGGCCCGCAACCTGGCCATCCCGTAGTACGGATAAGCGCTCGCCGGGTTGAGCGCGATCGTGCGCTGGAACTCGCGCTCCGCTTCACGAAACCGCCCCTCGCCGTGAAGCTTCAGTCCGGCGTCACTGTAGGCGGTGCGGTAGGAAGGGTCGCGCTCGAGGGCCAGGCGATGCAGTTGCCGGGCCTCGTCGAGCCGCCCGTCGCGATAGCAAAGCAGGGCCCGGTGGTAGAGCGGCGCGGCGGAGCGCGGCAACAACTCGGCAGCCTGCTGGTACGCTTTCTCGGCGCCCGCGGCGTCGCCCGCATCGAGCGCCAGCGAGGCCTCTTGAAGCCGGCGCGCCCCTTGAATCTCGGGGTTGTCTTCGTCCACGGCGGAAAGGCGAAGGGCCAGTTCATCCCCGAGGTACTTCCAGCGAAGGGGCGTGTATCCGCCTTCAACTGAATAGGCGATGGTGGTCACAGCGCCGCGGATAGCCTTTGCCCTGAGCTCGGCCACCAGATCGGCGGGCCAGCACCACGGCAGGGCCCGGTGCTCGTCGCCCGAGCCGTATGTCACGATGGGGATTACCAGGAAATCGATATCGACATCCAGGAGCACCTCCTCGTGGATGGGTGGGAGCGAGCGGAGCGAGCACACGCGAAAAGGCTTGCCGAGGATCTCGGCTGAAATCACCTGGTCGGCGGTCTGGCGCGGGCGCCCGGAGCCGGGATACTTCCTGGTGATTTTCCTGAGATGTCTGAAAATGGCCCTGCGGCCGGAGCGGCCCTGCCAGCTCGCCGTCGGGACCACCCAATAGATCTCGCCGACGATGTCTTCCCTCAGCGCCTGGCAGATGTAGTTCGCTATCGTAGCGATTCCGTGCTCCTCGATCCACCAACTGTCGTGGTGAGCATCGACGTGAACCAGAATGCGCCGCCTTACGCCCGCCCCTCGCCATACGGTCAGGGCGTGGTCGTGGTTCTCCATCACGAACACCGGCCCGTTTGGATGCGTGCTGGCCATTTGACGAATTGCGGATTGCGGATTGCGGATTGCGGATTTCAAGCAAGTGGTTTGAAATTCGCAATCCGCAATCCGAAATCCGAAATTGCCCGCGTTGTAAAACCACCTGCGGGACACCGCACTAGCGGCTGTAGCGGCGAGACAGCTCGCCAACCCGCGTAAGGCTGTCCACCCAACTCGTGAACCGGGTCGGGTAACGTTCGAAAACTTGGCGGGCGATGTCTTCCAGTGATTTCCGGCCGTCCATCTGGCTGAGAATAAAGTGGTCTATTTCCCCGTCTTCGGTCAGTGCGGCAACGTAGTCCGACGCGCTCTTCCTCAACCGGCCCAAAGGTTCACCCAGTAAACTGCACTGGCGAAGGGCTACCGTGGGTTCTCGCGTGCCACCGCTCTGGAACACCGAAGTGTTCCACCTCCAGACGTAGTTCGCACCCACAAGGTTGGCCGATAAGGCAACGCGCACACGGTCTCCGGGGGCGACTTGGAGCGGTTGCGAAAACGGGAAAAACGCGGCGCCGTAAACATTGTCCGGTGCACATGGTTCGCTGCAGTAGCGGATTTCGTTCAGCAGCGTCGCTTGAAACCAGACGTTAATACCGTGCGCGGTTCCCGGGCGGGAGACCGTCCATCCCAATTCCCCACTGACGTTCGGACTCTCGATTGTCCTATAGTCTAGGGTCGCCCAGCAATTCGGCTCCGTCAGCATCTCGTCCGGTTGAGCCGGCGCCCTCCAAAAGCTGCTTTCGGCCATTTGCCGGGCAGCCGACATGTCAAAGCCGTAGCCGCTGTCCTCCCAAACGCGCACGTGTCGGTAGATTCTTTCGGACGCCACCAGGGCGGCCCATAGGCTGTCTTGCTGCGGAATCAGGACGCCGCCCGGCGCCAGCAGCCGCCGCCGCGCATCGATGATCGCGGGCAGGTGCCGGCCAAGCATCGGCAGAATCCCGCCGATGTCGGAAACGATCACCTGCGCGGGTTCCGGCAGCTTGACGTCGGTTGAGTCTGCCTGGATGAACTCAATGCGGTCGCCGAGTCCGTTCGCCGCGGCAATCCGCCTGGCGACCTCGATCACATCGTCCGTCTCGATGGCGTAAACCTTGCCCGCGCCGAAGCGGCACGCCAGCAGGGCGAACATGCCGGTACCCGTGCCGATGTCCACGACGCTCGATCCCGGCCTGACGGCGCGTTGGAGAGCGCGCGCGTAAGCATCGACGCGGTCCCGGTCGGAGATCATCCCGCCATGCTGTAACATTGTATACATTGTTGTTCCCGGCTTGGCCGCGGCCTCGCGCTGCGCGCGTTCCACCGCGGCGCGGCAAGTGGCCCTCGCGGCACGACTCCCTCTCCTCAAGCTGAAGCATCCAGGCTGGCAGGAACCCTCTCAGGCCAACGCGGCGCCATCAAGGATTCGACATCGCGGACGATTGCCTCCCGAAGCTCGGTGAGGCGGGCGGGATCGGCGTGCGGGTGGACAACCCGCACCGGAACCGTTGATAGCAACTTCGTGAGCGTTTCGAATTCAAGCTGGCGCGAGAGCCTGTGGGCAACCCGATTGGCATAGCAGTTGCCCAGCAGCCTTACCAAAGCCCAGGCCGGATTAGGTTTTTCGATCGAGGGACCCCGGCCGTTGTCCGAGCGGTCAAGAAAGTAAACCACGCCCAGGGGCAGCGGCTCGCGCTGGAACCAGCTTCCATTTGCCTCCAGGTCGAGGTAGCGCTTATCCCAATTCGGAACGAGCGGGGGAAGCGCGCTCGGGTCGCCGTAAAGCGCCTCAACTGACGCCGGCCACAAGAACAGACGGGTATGACCCGGTTGGACGAAAAATGCGCCGTCCCGCTCGCTCAGCGCCGTAATGTCATCGGTCAAAACCCTGAATCCGCCCAGGGCGAAGGCGGCGGCCATCGTCGATTTTCCAAATCCTGCCCCGCCGGCCAGAGCGACCGCCTGGTCGCCCACCCGGACGGCGCTGGCGTGCAGGCACACTGTGCCCCGAAGCCGCGTCACGAAGCCAAGAATCGGACCCAAAAGGTAGACGATCGTATCCTCAAGCGTCAGGCGTTCCGCCGGCCAAGTCGCCCAAACCTCTGAGCCCGCGCCGTTGATCAAGAACTGTGTGCCATCGCCGTAGAGAACGCGGAAGCAGCGTTGGCTGGAAAACTCCCAGATGCGCACCGCTGGCTCACCGTTCCCTTGCCGATCGCCGCTGGAGTACCGCAGAAGCCAGGCTGTCTCGGGTATCCTTTCACCGCGAAACGGAAGCTCACCCAAGTGTACGCGCAGGTCGGCGTGGGTTGGCAATGCCGACGGCCAGGCGCCGGCGATTGGCAGGTTCGACGCAACCGTTAGCCCGTAAATGCGGTAGGTTAACACACGCCCACTGCCTCACAAATAGCTTTACCTTATGGGAATTGCGGATTGCGGATTTCGGATTTCAAGCATCGCGGCGCTCGAAATCCGCAATCCGCAATCCGAAATTGCTGAGGCGAGTGCTGCATCAGACCTTGGGTCACACAGCCGTGTGCCTCCCGGGAAGCGATGAGAGAACAGCATAGTCCGCACATTCACCCCGGGTCCAGGGGCGCCGCCACACCAACGCCCTCTCGGCCGGCCTCTCACCCTGTCTTGGTGTAACCAGCAACCCTCCCTCTATCGTTCCCGCCACTAGTCCCAACTGCTTGCGTAATCTGAAGCAGGTCACCATAGACAACCAGCGCCGGGCTCCTGTATACCTTTCTTGGCTGCGCCTCTCTAGGTGTGTGCATTAGGAATCCCTCCAGCAAAGCATTCTAAATCAAGGGGCCATGCGCAGACAACCAGAATTTCAGGCTCACTGGGGCGAGCGCCGCCCAGAGCTCCGGGACGGCGAGATCGGGGGAAAAGGGCGGAAGTTTCTCGATGTCGATATAGGGCGCCAGCTCCCGGCTGCGCAAGAAGCCATCAAGCCACCGGATGTCCTGCCGCCTTGCCACTTCCTGTACCGGGTCTGCTGCCAGCGGCGTCTTGGGCCGGCGCCTGACCCCGTCGGGAACAGAGCCGGGCATCGCCAACCGCATCAGGTACTTGTCCTGGCACCAGGGGACCGGGGGAATCGAAAGCGCGTACTCCACCAAGCGAACATCTAGCAAGGGGTGGCGCGCCTCGGAAACCGAAAAAGTAAACTGCGCGTCGTAGTCTTCGAGCGCCACAGCCAGTATGGGGCTTGTCAAGATCCCATAGGCAGCCGGATGAAAGGGGTGTTGCCGCCCGTTCTGAAGGCCGGAGGCACGCGCCGCGCAGCCCGCGCGTCTTGCCAAATCGGCGCGCACCCAGGCAGGAACGGTCACAACATTCTTCCGAGGCAGCAAATAGCGCCTCAACCTCGCCGGTAGCCCGTCGGTCAACAGCCTCCGCCGGTGCCGCCAAACATGCGGCAGCGCTTCGGCCAGGATGCGAGCATAGCGGCCTGCCCGCCACAATTGTGCGAGATAGGAGCGCCAATCGTGGCGGAAAATTTCGTCACCCCCCTCGCCCGTCAGGCACACTCTTCCGGCGTGTACCGTTGCCCGGACGCTGTCCAGCCACAGCGCGCGCAGGGGCTCGTGCACTGGCTCCGGCATCTGATCGACAAACTCGTTCCACCCGTCGTATAGCCTGTAGCCGGCGAGAGACAGGTACTGGACGGGGATCCCAAGCGCCCCTCCAACCAGGCGTGAGTAATGAGGTTCCTCGTCGTGGAACAGGGCCTCGCCGTCCCAGCAGTAGGCGTCAAGTTGGAATGCAGCGGGGCCGGCGCTAAGCAGCTTCTTGGCCGTGGCGGCAACCGCCACCGAATCCAGCCCGCCGCTCATAAAGAGGGCCACACGGTTGGTGCGCAACCGGTCGCTGACGGCGCACTCGAGCAATTCGTTGAATCGGTCGATGTAGTCCTCGGCGCGTTTGTAGCGCACCGGCTCCCGAATCGGCGGACTCCAATAGCGCGACGGGACCGGCGCGGCGCCGGCACAAGAGCAGTGGATCGTATGCGCCGGGGGTAGCCGGCGGACATCCGCGAAAAAGCTGGTGGCAGTGTCGGTGTTGAAACCCTGGACCAGAAAGTCGTAGATCGCGGCTTCATTCAGAGCTGAGGAAACATCGGGATGGGCGCGCACGGAGTTCAGCGTATTGCTGAACACCACGCAGTTGCCAACACACGCATAGAAGAACGGTTTGACGCCGAGATGGTCCCGGGCGCAGAAGAGGGTGCGGTTGGGCGCATCCCAGACAGCGAAAGCGAAGTCGCCGAGGAGATGCCGGGGACAATCGAGGGCCCACGTCTGGTAGGCGCGCAGGATGAGTTCCGGGTCGGTGGCCGAATCGGCGCGCGGGTGGCCATGGGCCTCCAGCGCGGCCATCAGCTCGCTGCGCGCGTCAACACGCGCGTCGGCCGTGATCCAGACTTTCCCATCGAGTGTGAGCGGCTGCCGCTCAGCCTCGGATTCGCGCGTGGTGCGCAGCATCGTATGGCCCAGCGCGACGTTCCCCGAGATCCACACCTGCTCGGCATCGGGGCCGCGGAACCGCAGCGGTTCCATCATCCTCTCGATCAAGCGGGGTTCGACGGGGCAGCCGTCGAGGTTCACGATGCCGCAGATCCCGCTCACGCGCGCAAACCTCCGTTGGCGGCCCGGCCGGCGGCGGGATTGCCAGGATAGAGCGGAAGATGTTCTCCCGGGCGGCCGAAAACCGCTTCGCCACCCTGTTCCAGCCAGGCGTGGGCTTCCAGGCCTTTTTCGGACTTGCGGGCGCCGACGATGAGTTCCGTGTGAATCCCGCTGCGCGCGTACATCAAGTGGGCCACCAGCGCCTGAGGCAGGCACGCGGGCCGCAACAGGTGGTAGCGGGCCGCCACGCCGACCAGCCAGGCCAGCCGCTCCGGCGGCATACGGTTGTCCCGGCGGGGCTCACGCGGGTGTGCGAAACGCTCCAGAAAACGCGCGAGCCTGCCATAGCCAACGAGCCAAAGACCCACCTGCACGGCGGCGAGCAGCAGCGATGCCTGCACCAGCACAAGCCAGTCGCCGCGGGAAAGCGAGCGCGCCCGCGAGCACCGCCTGACCAGGGATTGTAACCTGTTGCGCATTGCGGGAATCACTATAGCATGCCGGTCAATATGGAGCGCTGGCGTCTCGCCGGCCCCCGGTCCTGCTTGCAGTTTGCTGTTAAAAAAGCAGCAACTGGTACGACTGTTACACGGACCATCCCGCAGAGCGGGACGGAACGAAGAGATGCCACAGATTGCACAGATTCCCGCGGATTCGGCCAATGTAGGGGCGACCACGCGGGGTCGCCCCTACCGTGGCTTCCGGGTGCCGCACCGCGGGCTTACCCTGCGAATGCGCAAACGGAGTTGGCGCTCAAGGGCGCCGTCACGGTTCGGTTCGTTTGGAGACCCGCAACCCGCCAGCGGTCGCCGCGACAGGCGCCATGCAGTCGTAACTCCTTGAGAAGCCGCGAGATGTTCCGCTAAAGCGCCGCGCCATACGGCGCCGATGCGGCCACGGGCGGCTCTTTGCCGGCTTCGCACGTGTGCCGTCCGCCCGATCGGCGGCAGCCATCCCTGCCTCCGGCTCAGGAAGACTGAGAACAAAGTTCTCGCCTCCAGGTCGACAGGCTGCGGATTTCAGAACATCGCCACATAATCGTGGAAAATATTGTTATTGTCTTGCATTATAAATTACTAACGGTTAGACTGCGCGCGGGATTTCTCTTGTGCGGCCACGAAAGTGGCCGAGGAGGTTCGGGTGACTTCTCCTGGCGGTGTTTCTCTTCCTCTTGTGACGCTTTTCTTGTTGACCTTCGCTCTGGCGCTGCCCACCGCGGATAACAGCCAAACGCCCGGGCCCAGGATTCCGATGGTGCAGGATTGGTCTCACCGCCACCTCATTTTCGGAGGCGGGGGATCGCTCGAGGCGCTGGTGGCCGCGGCCCGAGACCCACGCGCGCGGAACCA
>Ga0315285_10008690_pt1 | contig 10406 bp, 7 predicted proteins | sample YL17G09_36_MG_FD_203698 | JGI IMG/M metagenome (GOLD analysis project Ga0315285, IMG submission 203698) | Sediment microbial communities from Yellowstone Lake, YNP, Wyoming, USA - YL17G09_36 | ecosystem: Environmental > Aquatic > Freshwater > Lake > Sediment | place: USA: Wyoming | collected... | reverse complement strand
CACCTTTGCGGGAGGCGGGTTCTGGAGCCAACGCGCGGAATCGAACCGCGGACCTAGTGATTACGAATCACTTGCTCTACCGGCTGAGCTACGTTGGCCCCCGGACGGCGAAAGGTACCACATGGCCCCGCGACCGCCAAGGGCTTGCGGAGGAATCACTCGTGGGCATGGCGCTGGTCCTGCGCGAGCAGCGCAGCACGACCCGGACCTGATAGATTGCGCGGGGGAGGCCGTCATGGGTTCGGAGGTCAAGGGGCGTCACAGCAAGGCGATTCACGGGGGGTTGGACCCCGAGGCGTACCAGGGGGCAGTCTCGGTGCCGATCTTTCAGACGTCCACCTTTGCCTTTCCAAGCGCCGAAGAGGGTGCGGCCCGCTTTGCCGGGACGTCCCCCGGGCACATCTACACGCGGCTGGGCAACCCGACGGTGGCGGCGCTGGAGGCGTGCGTGGCGGCGCTCGAGGGTGGGTTCGGGGCAGCTGCCACGGCCACCGGAATGGCGGCAGTGAGCACGGTGCTGCTGGCGCTGCTCCGGCAAGGTGATCACGTCGTCGGCACTCATCCGCTTTACGGGCCCTCCCGAAGCCTGCTGGAGAAACACCTCGAGCGTTTCGGGATCTCCTCGTCGTTCGTTCCCGCCACGGACGGCGCAGCGTTGCGGGCCGCCGTTCGGCCCAGGACCCGTCTCGTGTTCGTCGAGACGCCCGCCAACCCGACGCTGGACCTCGTGGACCTGAAGGTGGCAGCGGAGATCGCCCACGAGGCCGGGGCGCCGCTGGTCGTGGACAACACCTTTGCAGGCCCGCACCTCCAGCGCCCCATCGAGCACGGGGCCGACGTGGTGCTGCACTCGATGACCAAGTCGCTGAACGGACACTCTGATGTCGTCGCGGGAATCGTGGTGACGCGCGGCCCGGAGTTGCTCGCCACGATCCGGGAGACCGCGAGGTCGTTCGGTACCACGATGGATCCGCACCAAGCGTGGCTGGTGCTGCGCGGAATCCGCAGCCTGGGCATGCGCGTCGAGCGTTCCCAGGATAACGCGAGGTTGCTCGCGGCGTGGCTCGAGCGGCACCCCGCCGTGGCGTGGGTGCGTTTCCCGGGCCTGGCCTCGCACCCGCAGCACGAGCTCGCGAAACGCCAGATGGACGGTCCCGGGTCGGTGATCGCCTTTGAGCTGCGCGGGGGGGTGGAGGCGGGCCGGAAGCTCATGGACTCGTTGCGGCTCATCGTGCTGGCGGTCTCGCTGGGCGGAATCGAGTCGCTGATCGAGCACCCCGCATCCATGACCCACTCCAAGGTGCCCGCCGACGAGCAGTTGAGGCAGGGGATCACCCCCGGCCTGGTGCGCCTCGCGGTGGGGTGTGAGGACGTGGACGATCTGCGGGCCGACCTGGAGCAGGCCTTCGCCGCAGTGGGCCCGATCTGACGCACACCGCCGAGGGCGCCGGGGCGGCCGAGGGGATCAGCGACAGCTACCGCCGGCTCCCGTCTTCTTTGTGTTGAGATTTCACAAATTCGATGCTACAACTCGCCTGCCGTAGGGTGGGCCGGGAGGCTTGCCTGAGCCGCACCCGCCCATAAACGCCGCTGAGCCGCACCAGGAAGCGGAGGAGCCCATGGAGCAGCAGTTTTCCCCGGGAATCCGTCGGTACGTCGAAAAGGCCAACGAGCTCGGAGAGAGGCGGAGGCAGTACCGGGCCCAGGTGCGCGCATTGAAGTTCGACACCATCGCCGTGCACGGGATGTACGGCGTGGAGGAGGCGTTCTCGGGCGGCCAAGGTGGCCTCATCGAGCCGATCTTCCCATCCACGTCCCAGGCGTACCGCGACAGCGACGAGATGGAGGCGGGCCTCGGGTATCTGATCCCCACGTGGTGCTACTCGCGCATCCACAACCCGACGGTGTTCTACCTGGAAGAAACCCTCGCCCTGTTGGAGGCGTACGGGTGCGCCTACGACGCCTCGGCACTGGCCACGGCATCCGGCATGTCGGCAATCAAGCAGGCGATCGAGCCACTTCTTGCGGTCACTGGGAAGGGAGGCGAGCGCATCAACTTCGTCTCGGCGGCCCAGGTGTACGGCGGGACGTTTCAGCTCTTCAACCTCCGCATGCGCGAGCGCGGTGCGCAGGTCCGCTGGGTGACCGAGCCGTGGGAGATGGAGGCCTGGCGGGAGCTGGTCGATGACGAGACGCGCTTCCTCTACGGCGAGATGCCCTCCAACCCCCAGCAAGCCTGCTTCGACGTGGAAGCGGTCGCCGAGCTCGCGCACGCACACGGCATCCCGTTCATCATCGACGGAACGATTGCAACCCCGGCGCTGATGCGTCCGCTCCAGCATGGGGCCGATGTCGTGGTGCATTCGTTGACGAAGACGATCGGTGCCGGCGGCTTCACTATCGGAGGGGCTGTGATCGCCCGTCACGGGCTCACCAGCCGCCACCTCTCCGACGAGGTGAAGGCCGACTACGCCACTTGGCTCAAGCTCTGGCCGTTCCGCGACTCCGGTCCGTGCATGTCGGCCCACTCGGCGTTCTTCCTCCTCAACGAGCTGCGCACCCTGCGTCTGAAGGTGGAGTTCATGTCGGCCAACACCATGGAGGTGGCGCGATACCTGGCCACGCACCCGAAGGTGGAGCGGGTGGACTACCTGGGCCTCCCCGACCACCCGCTGCACCCGTGCGCGAGCCGGTACCTTCGCATGGTGGACAGCGACGAGCCCACGTTCGGACACCTGATGTCGTTCACGGTCAAGGGCTCGGCGGCCGACACGCGGCGCTTCTTCGACGCCCTGCAGAGGATCTACCGCGCCACCGATCTCGGCCGAATCAAGTCAGTGGCGACCATCCCGGCGATTTCCACCCACATGCAACAAGGGGAGGAGGGGCGCCAGCTCGCCGGCATCCCGCCCACCATGGTGCGGCTGTGCGTCGGCGCGGAGCACCCGGCCGATGTGATCGCCGATCTCGGCCAGGCACTGGCGATGATATAGGAGGTTTTCATGCGACTGCTGTTCCTCGGGTTCGGAACGGTCGGGCAGGGGCTTGCGGAGCTGCTGCTCGCCAAACGCGACGAGCTGAAGAAACGCTACGGCCTCGACTGGATCGTCACCGGCATCGCGGACACGCTCAAGGGAAACGCTTACGACGCGAAGGGAATCGACCTCGCCAAGGCGCTCACTATGGCCGCCAAGGGCGAGTCGCTGGCCGCCCTCGATCGCGGCGGCAAGGGGTGGGACGCGCTCGCGATGGCCAAGCACGCCGAGGCCGATGTGCTGCTGGAGGCCACCTACACCGACATCAAGACCGGCGAGCCGGCGACGAGCCACATCAGGGCGGCGCTCGATCGCGGCGTCCACGTCGTGACGACCAACAAGGGCCCGCTCGCCCTGCACTACCGAGAGTTGGCAGAGCTCGCGGCCAAGCGCAAGGTTGAGTTCCTGTTCGAAGGAACGGTGATGAGCGGCACGCCGGTGCTCAACCTCCTCCGCGAGACGCTCGCAGGCGCGGAGATCCTCGAGATGCAGGGGATCCTCAACGGCACCACCAACTACATCCTCACCCGCATGGAGGAGGGCCTGTCGTACGAAGCCGCCCTCGCCAAGGCCCAGGAGCTAGGCTACGCAGAGGCGGTCCCCGACGCGGATGTGCTGGGCTGGGATGCCCTGGCCAAGGTCACCATCCTCGCCAACGTGGTGTTCGGCGCGAGCCTCAAGCCGACCGAGAGCCCGTGCGAGGGGATCACCAAGATCACCGCAGCCGACATCGCCAAGGCCAAGGCAGACGGCAAGAGGTACAAGCTGATCGGGCGAGTGTGGCGCGAGGGCGGGGCGGTGAAGGCCGCAGTGGCGCCGCGACTGGTGGACCTCTCCCAGCCGCTCGCCGGCGTCATGGGCGCGACCAACGCGGTGGCGATCTCCACCGACGCCCTCGGCGAGGTGACGATCGTCGGCCCGGGTGCGGGGAAGGTTCAGACCGGTTTCTCGATGCTCACCGACCTGCTGCACATCGTCCGGAGGCGGTCATGAAGATGCTCCTTGCCGGCCAGTGGGTTGACCGCGACAAGACCATCGAGGTGCGCGACCCGTTCGACAACTCCCTGATCGACACGGTCCCTCGCGCCACCGCCGCCGACGTTGACGCGGCGCTCGCCGCGGCCGTGAAGGGGTTCGAGGTCGCTCGAAAGATGACCGTCTACGACCGCGCCCAGGTGCTGTTCAAGACCGCCGCGATCGTCCAGGGCCGCCTGGAGGAGTTCGCCATCACGATCGCCCGCGAGGGGTCCAAGACGATCCGCGAGGCGCGCAAGGAGGCGCGGCGCTGCGTCAACACGTTGACGATCTCCGCCGAGGAGGCCAAGCGCATCCAGGGCGAGACGATCCCGTTCGACTCCTTCCCGGGCGGCGAGAAGCGCGTCGGCTACTACCAGCGCGTTCCGATCGGGGTGGTGCTCGCGATCACGCCGTTCAACGACCCGTTGAACCTGGTGGCGCACAAGCTCGGCCCCGCGGTGGCGGCCGGCAACGCGGTGATCCTCAAGCCCGCCACCGTGACGCCGCTCTCGGCGCTCAAGCTCACGGAGGCGTTCGTGGAGGCCGGGTTGCCGCCGCTGGTGCTGCAAACGATCACCGGCCACGGTGCCGAGATCGGCGACCCCCTGGTGGCCGACCCGCGCGTCCGCATGATCTCGTTCACGGGTGGTCTGGAGGCCGGCCAGCGCATCACCACGCTCGCCGGGATCAAGAAGATCGGCATGGAGCTGGGCTCCAACTCGCCGGTGATCGTGTGGAGCGACGCCGATATCCGGTGGGCCGCTGAGAGCTGCGTGTCGGGGGCGTTCTGGGCGGCCGGGCAGAACTGCATCGGCGTCCAGCGCATCTACGTCCACAGGGATGTCTACGACGTCTTCCGCGACGGCATGGTGGAGTTCACGGCCAAGTACAGGATCGGCGACAAGATGAAGGAATCAACCGACATGGGGCCGATGATCACCGAGGGCGAGGCCAAGCGGGTCGAGCGCTGGGTGGCGGAGGCGAAGCAGGCCGGGGCCAAGGTGCTGATCGGCGGCGGCCGCACCGGGGCGCTGATGCAGCCGACGGTCCTGGAGAACGTCGCGAAGAGCGCCACCATCCACCACTCCGAGGTTTTCGGGCCGACCGTGAACCTGTACCCGGTGGCCAGCGCCGAGGAGGCGCTCGCCGAGGCGAACTCGCTGCCGTTCGGGCTGCACGCCGCACTGTTCACCCGCGACGTGGACATGGCGTTCAAGCTGGCGCTCGGCCTCGACGCCGGCGGCGTCATGATCAACGACTCCACCGACTACCGGCTCGACTCGATGCCGTTCGGTGGGATCAAGAACTCCGGCCTCGGCCGCGAGGGGATCAAGTTCTCCTTGCAGGAGATGACCGAGCCCAAGGTGATCTGCTGGTACCTCCCTACCCTGTGAGGGGGTGCCGCCGATAGCGGACCATCTGCGTTGTTGGGCTGCGGCGGTTCGGATCCTCACATAGCCTCCGGCTATGCTCCGGTCCGGCCGCCTTGCCCTCCTAGCATCTGGCCCACTCTCGGCGGCGCGGCTGCCGCGGGCAGAGACACCAGTCCCTAACCTCGTTTCCGTGTGGTCACCTGCAGGCTCGGGTCCCGAGAGCCCCTGGAGCTATGACCTCTGGCACCCGCAGGGCGGATTGAAGACCCTCCCCCCGCAGATCGACACCTGCGCGCGATTTTGGCGCGGCAGATGACCGGTCCGTGGCTGTCTTCTCTTGGGAGATTTTATCTAGGCCGTTGGGAATCTAACGGCTCGCCGATGAGCCGCGCACCGATGAAGGCGATGCGCCCCAAGCCGGCGCGTTGTCTCAAGATGCCGCCGACGTCCCGGATTGGCCAAGCGGGAGGCGCGTCAGCTCCATCGGCTTGTTGGGCAGCCCTTCCGGAGCGTGATCAGTTACCGAGGAAGTCACCCGCGCGAGAACGGCTTCAAGAAGAGGCCGCATCTGCGACAACTGCTTGATCCGGATGACGATGTCCCATGCGCGCTCGAACCTCTTCCACCCCGCGCTGTAGAGGAAGTGTTTCAGACGGTGCTTGACCGATCTGTGCGCCGACGCTGCCTCACAGATAGAGCCCCAGCGGTAGAACGCTTCATAGGACCAGTCATATCCGCGCTTCAGTTCTTCAGGTGACAGGCCTGAAGGGCGATAGACAACGTGGCGCGTATCGTAGAGGTCCCAGTTCCGCGTTTCGATCCGGTTGCGTGCTGCCATGTCGGCGAACAGCGCTGTACCGGGGTACGGCGTCAGAATGTGAAAGGTGGCCGTCGTGATTCCAGCTTGGACGGCCCAGTCTACGGTGCGGGGGAAGACGTCGCGGTCGTCTCCGTCAAAGCCAAAGACGAAACTGCCGTTGATCAGGATGCCGAGGCTGTCGAGCCGGCGCACTACCTGTTGGTAGCTGCGGCCGAGGTTCTGGCGCTTGCCGGCTCCCTCGAGGCCGCTGGTGGAGAGCGTTTCGAACCCAACGAACAGGCTCCGGAGCCCTGCGGACGCTGCCTCTTCGATCAGATCATCCCGCAGGATCGAGTCGACCGTCGCGGCTGCCTGAAAGACGCGGCCCATCCCTTTCATGCCCCGGAAGAGATCTCGCGCGAATCGGGGGCTCCCGAAGAGATGATCGTCCAGGAAGTAGAGATGTCGACCGGGAAGGCGGGCGATTTCCGCAAGCGCGTCGTCCACGAGCTGCGTGTAGAACGAGCGTCCTCCCGCGAAAAAGGCGTCCTTGTAACAGAAAGTGCATTGATGGGGGCAGCCTCGCGAGACGACAATCGAGTTCGGAACCAGGTACCGGTGTCGCTGAATAAGGTCTCGCCGAACGGGCGGCAGGGCCTCCAGAGTACGCACCGCCGACTCGTAGCGGCGTTGTGGCACTCTTGCCGCAAAGTCTCGCAAGAATTGCGGGAAGGTGTGCTCTCCCGGTCCGATAAAGATCGTGTCTGCGTGCTCTGCCGCCTCATCTGGCAGCGATGTGACATGGAGGCCGCCGAGCAGCACGTAGGACCCACGCGCACGAAAGTGGTCTGCGATCTGGTACGCGCGATACGCATTCGTGATGTACACCTGAATGATGACCAGGTCGGGTTGGCCGGTCAGGTCGAGTTTCTCGACGTGCTCGTCCTGCAGAGAAACCTCGAGGTCCGGATCGAGATACGCCGCGAGAGTTGCCAAACCAAGTGGCGGAAAGAGCGAGTACTTGATCGGCCGCCAATAGGGGCTCGTTGCTTCCGTCAACGCGGGGAGAATCAACTTCACGCTTCTAAGCGGCCGTCTCGCGTTCAGGAGCCGCCTCCTCTCTGGGCTGCCCAACGCCAATTAGACGTACTAAAGGAAACGACGAGTGCGAACGCGTGGTGCGCCTAACTGGGTCGGTCGGCGTGGTGTCGTCGCGAGTTATCACGTTTCCTTCCAATGTCATGCAAGCCAGAATCTCAAACTCACGTTCTGACAATCACGCCCCGTGAAGTTCGCCTAACCTGCAATCAGCGCGGCAGGGACTGGCGTGAGGTCGCTTGATCGCTGGGCGGATTCTCAGCGGCCGCTGGCTGGCCGTCAAGGTGGGATTGTAAGGGTGGTGGATATTCAAACCGCTCCTTGTGTGAAGCGGCTATTTCGTGGAAGGCGTCGGTGCCGAGGGTGGGGCGTCTTCAATCCGCCCCGGGGGTGCGAGCGACCATGGCTCCGGAGGCTGCGGGCACCGAGTGGGCGCGCCGCGGTGGGGTGTCGCTGGCGCAGCTTGAGGCGAACAGCGAGGGGCCCCCACCGCGGGGCGTCGCAACTCGGTCGCAGCCGGAGGAGTTTCGGGCCGCAGTGAGCGGGGGCGAGCAAGGGCCGAACGGTCGCGCACCCTCGGGGCAAGAAAAAAACCGGCCCGGAGGGCTAAGAAGAACAGAGGCTCAAAGCCTGCGGGGCAAAAGAAACTCCACGGAGTGGCAAGAAAGACACACCTTGCGGCCAGGGGGAGCTCGAAACAACCCCGGGAAAGGCCGACAAGGCCCATCAGGCGTCCAGGGACCGGGCCGGACCGCCGCCGTGCCCCAGGGGCCGACGGTCCGTCCGTGGTGTGCGTCACACTACGTTGTCGCAGTATTTTCATACACTTGCCTGTCCTTGTGAGGTTCATCTTGACACGGCTTCGGACCGTGTGGCACGATTACTAAACGGCAAGCCACACACGCGACGGGTGGGAGGGGCAAGCCGTCTTTGTTCTGAGCGAGGGAGGTGCGCAGCGTGGCTGAGAAGCGACACAGCACCATCATCATCGTTCCTCACGCCCACGGGAAGGTCTTCAAGCTCCAACTCTCACCCGCACTCCTGAAAACGCTGATCTTCGCCGGCGTGACCGTCGCGATCCTCTCCATCCTCTCCATCGCAGCCTCCGGAACCTTCCTGCACCAACGGGCCGTCTACCGCGCCGTCCAGACAGAGAACAAGCAGCTCAAGAAGAGCAACCAGCGCCTCGCCGAGACCGTGAGTCAGGTGCAGGCACGGCTGACCCAGTTCGAGCAGCGCACCAAGACCCTGGCCATTGCGGCGGGGGTCTCCGACCTGTTCTCGGAGAACGTGGAAAGCACCCGGGCCGGGGTCGGCAGCGGCGGGCCTCTCGACCGGTTGTCGGCGGCACCCGAGACCCTGGTGCGCCGGCAGGAGCAGCTCGACCAGCAGCTGGCGAAGGTGGAGCGGAAGCTCTCCGATGAGGCGCTGATGCTGTCCCACACCCCGGTGGTGGCGCCGGTGGTGGGGGTCATCACCGACGGCTTCGGGCCGCGCCTCGACCCGATCACCCGCCGGCCGGCGTTCCATGAGGGTTTGGACATCTCGGTCGCGATCGGCACCCTCGTGACGGCGCCCGCGAACGGGGTGGTGGTGTTTGCCAGCCGCGAGAGCGGCATGGGCAGGATGCTCAAGCTCAATCACGGGTACGGCTACACCACGGTCTACGGCCACCTCGACCGGCTCCTGGTCAAGGAGGGCACCAAGGTGAGCCGGGGCCAGCCCATCGGCAGGGTCGGGATGTCGGGGCGGACGACCGGGCCCCACCTCCACTATGAAGTGTGGAAAGACGGGGAGAAGCAGAACCCGCTGCATTTCATCCTGGACGCCTACTAGAAGCAGCCTCTTCATGGATGCACACGACAAGCCACCGGTGGGTCTGCGCCTGTGGCCGCAGACGTACGCGGTGGCGCGTCTGCTGGCGGTTCCGGACCCACTCCCGCGCCTGTCCACCGCTGACGCCCCGGTGGCGCTGATCGTGGGGCACGACGAGGTGAGCCTGCTGGCCCCCGAGGAGCTCGTGCGGGGCCTCGGCTCGCTCGTGGAGCGGGCCTCGGAGGGGTGGCGGGCCTTCACCATCGAGGCGGTCCTGCCGCTGGGAACGGTCGGCCTGCTGGCGGTGGCCAGCCGCACGCTTGCGGAGGTGGGCGTGCCGGTGATGGTTTTCGCCAGCCACGACACCGACCACTTCCTGGTGCCGGGCAAGCTCCTCGGCCGGGCGCTTGCCGCCCTCAGCCAGGCCCGCCTGGAGCGGTTCCTGCCCGAGCCGTAGCCGAATTCCTGGGCCTGCTCCCTGGTGCGGCCGGCAACGCAGAACCCCGCAGGTGCCATATGCGTACTCAGGGTGTCGGGTTTCGGAGGCGGTCATGACGAAAAAGAAGAAGCGGTGGCTGATTGTGGGGGCGCTGGGCGTGGTGGTCGTGGGCGCCACGGTCGCGCTCGCCTCGCGCTCCAAGGGGACGTCGCCGACAAAGGACGAGACCCCGCTCGGAAAGGTGGCCATCGCCGACGTACAGGTGGAGGTGACGGAGATCGGGACCGTCGAGCCCGAGGTCAAGGTGGACGTGAAGTCCGCTCTCTCGGGCAAGGTCGCGGAGCTCCCCATGCGCGAGGGTGACACGGTTCGAAAGGGCCAACTCCTCGCCGCCATCGAGCCGGACGTGAACCAGGCCCAGACGCTGGCGGCGGTGCGCCGCAGCGTGAACCAGGAAGTGATCGATTTCTCCGACGCCGAGAAGGACTACCTGGCCAAGCTCGAGCTGCTCAAGGCGGGCCTGCTCTCGCAGGACCTCTTCCGCACCGCCGAGACGCGCTACAAGTCCTCCCAGGAGGCGCTCGCCGCCGCCCGCGAGAAGGCCGGCATCGTCGAGTCGTCGGGGATCCCGCTTTCCACAAACCCGCAGCAGCTGCTCAACATCACGTCGCCCATGGACGGCGTGGTGATCAAGCGCGCCGTGGAGTACGGGGAAGCAGTGACCGGTGCAGGCTCGTTCAACGCCGGCACTGTGATCGGCACGGTCGCCGACCTCTCGAAGATGATCGTGAAGGTGGGGGTCTCGGAGGTAGACATCGGCAAGATCAGGA
>Ga0315285_10008688_pt1 | contig 10410 bp, 9 predicted proteins | sample YL17G09_36_MG_FD_203698 | JGI IMG/M metagenome (GOLD analysis project Ga0315285, IMG submission 203698) | Sediment microbial communities from Yellowstone Lake, YNP, Wyoming, USA - YL17G09_36 | ecosystem: Environmental > Aquatic > Freshwater > Lake > Sediment | place: USA: Wyoming | collected... | reverse complement strand
TCAATGCTGCTTCAGATCTTTCTTGCTGAGATCCGCAAGATCGCCGCATTGGACGACGGCATCGAACCCGGCCGCATGACCGAGAACGAGCCACACCCCGTCGAGACCATCGACACGGGGACGCCTCCTCCCGTGAAGGAAACCGAGGCCAAGGAGCCTTCGGAATCCATCTTCGAAAAAGCCCCAGAGACGACCCAGCCGAGCGCGAGCGAGGCAAGCCCCGTCGGCCCGGCTGGATCGCTTGGTTCCCTGGGGGTCCGCCAATCCCTGGAGGAGAGGTTGGAATCGGCGGATGGACGTCGTTCGATTCGAAGCGTGCTGACGCACCTGCGCCAGCGGGACGAGGAGACCGTGGGTCTCCGGCGCGCGTTCACCCGGGCCCTGCTGCGCGCCCACAGGAATACCTCAGGTCCTTCCCCTACCCCGAGACGGGACCTCCGCGACTTGCTGTACCACAAAGAACCGTTCGCGGAGGTTTCCAGAACTTAGTCTCCCTTACTACGTAGGACTTAATACCCCTTCAAGATATCAGGATGTGCCGGCAGCTTCGTCGGCGAGTTGGTCTACCATCGACTCCTTAGCTCCATCCCCGTTCGAGCCCACGTGATTTCATCCGAATTCCTATTGGGTCGGATGAGAGAGAGAGCCCGAGTTTCCCGCCTCGGATCCAATCCCTACTATCGTGGGTGTCTACCAACGCGCAAGCCTCGCACGCCGACGCACTGGAACAACACCGCGCGCCCTCTGATGGAGACGACGGATTCTTCGGATCAACCTTCCCACTACGGGAGACCAGAAATCCCCGGTAATCACCTGTCCGGAGACTTCACTTTTCTTGAATACGTTTTCAGGGCTTTGGTAAGCCCCACCGTTTTCCTGTGTCCTGCGGGACGAGTCATGATGATACCGGTAGTGGTTGGAATCGTGACCGTACCGTTGATCGGGCGGGTTCCGATGATCCTGAATCCCGCCTGGTAGGCTTCCTCCTTGCTGATCGTTCTCATGGCGAACGACCAGGCTGACTCCCCGAATTCCGAGCGATCCGTGGAATCCATTCCGTTCTTCAGCAAGACTCTCTTCTGGCATCGCCTGCATAGGCGCGTAGCCTTAATGGTCTGGGTGTCTTGCTGCGCGAGTCTCCCGCACCGCTTGCAGGAGAACGTCTTTGTTTTTGTCAGGTATTCTTTCCGGCAATCCTTAGAGCAGCAGGAGACCTTAGAGATGTACTCCAACCACCTTGAGGAATTAGAGATCTTCTCCCCCTCCTCGTCCTTTTTGAATATGTGCTTCAGTCGCTTGACGGATATTTTCAAGTTGGGGAATCCGTCCAGCAGGGATTTTGCGCAGGTCGCGCATGCGCCCACGCTGCACCCAAGTACGACCCGCGCAGCGATCTCGTAGACCGCGGACCACTGTAACGCGGGAACCGGAAACTTCTCCGCCGGGTCTACGGGAAGGAGGACTCCGTAGATGTTCCTCCCACGGATCTTCAGGGCCCTCTCCCGAGTTTCCGAGCACTGGATGTCCGGGGACTTCAGGCATCTTCCGCAGAATCCAGGGACCGTTTGACCCGCTCGGCATTCCGTCGCCGAGATCGCGCTCCCGTCCCACGCTCTCTTTGGATTCAGGAAGTTCCAGATTTCCTTCAGGAAGGGCTCCGAGATTACCTGCTTGATCCCTTGATATCCCCTGATGATTTCGAGGGCGATGGCACGGATGCTCCCCGTGTCGGGAGCAGCGAGATGTTTGTACCTTGCTTCGACCGGAATTAACCGGTCCTGCCCGGTGTAGACCTGCATGTCGCCTCCTTTGGTCCACTCACTGGACCCAATCTGGAGAGAAGGCCGGGAGGGATTTCTCGTTTCCCCTCCCGGCCTTGGAGGAGACTAATCGAGGAGCGGCTTCATCCGCTCGTACGCGTCGCAGGCCTTGCCCTGGAGGCAGAGCTCCACGACGAGCATGCGCAGTTGATCGGCGTCGTCGTCGTCCAGCTTGGGAACCCTGAGGACGCTGGGAACGCAGGATCCCATGTCGAGCTGGCACCTCCGGCACAACCCGTTGACGATCACGCAATCGTCGCGGGCGATCCTGGGTTCCATCTTGAGGTTCCTCGTGTGTCCCAGGAGGAACCCCATCCTGGGGGACGCCTCCTTGAGGTTGATTACCAGGCCCAGGGGCGAGCACGGGGTGATCGAGTTCTTCTTCAACCCCTGTGCTCCGCACCGGATGCACACGAGGTTGTCGCAGGTGTTGTCCTGCGCCGAGATCAGGTAGTCGAGCAGGAACTTCGAATCCCTGGGTCCGAGACCGATCATGACGCCGGCGGACCTGGCCAGCGCCCGAACGTCCAGGGGGTTCTTGATGGGCCCGGATTTCCTGGCCTGGGGCGGGGCTACTGGAACTGATGCAACCGGGGGCGGGGGCTTTTCGAGATCCATCTTCTTCTCCTCCTCCATCCTGTCTTACGATGGTAAAACAGGAATCCTAAGCATTCAGGTCCTTCGCCAAGCGAAAGACCTATGCCTACATTCTCTTATGACAAAACTGGGCATGTTTTTACGGGATCGATCCGGTATCCTTATACCTGGAGGTGAACATGGGCGACGTAGTTCCCGATGCCACGAAACTCGCCGGTACCGGCCAGTCCTCCATCGACACTTCGAAGAAGTGGGTGGGCCAGGACTGCGGACAGGTGATCCAGGAGCTCAACGACAAGGTCAAGTCGATCGTCGACGGCAAGATCAAGGAGTACAAGAAGGAAGCCTCGACGGTGGAGGAGGACCACAAGGTCAGGAAGTCCGGCGGTCTGTGGGACAAGATCACCGGGAACTCCTGGTCCAACCTTTCCCAGACGGCCAAGGACGCCATGACCAATCCGAAGGACCAGACGTCCGCCCAGCAGGGCTACATGGGGAAGTTCAACGAATACCTCGACAAGGGACAGCAGTTCGCTGGGCTCGCCTCCGAACTCGTGTCCAGCGTCTCCAGCGGGATCGTGGAAGAACTCCCCATCCTCAACGCCGTGTCGGAGAGCCTCGGCTTCGGGGTCCTCCAGCCGAACGCCCAGGGAGCCGGGTGCGAGAAGTCGCTCATCCTCGGTACTCTCGACAGCGTCGTGAGCATCGTGGGAGGCGTCGCGAGCAACACGGTATCCGCAGTTTCGGCCGCGCAGGCCACGGTGGCCATGGCCTTCGACGTCGTTCCGGAACTCTACGGCGCCCTCGCCAACCTTCCCGTCGGAACGCTCTCCGTGCTCCTCACGAACAAGAAGACTCTCCTCGCCCGGATAGAAGGCGTCGTCAGCGCATCTCTCGCTCTTTCCATCAAGATGACCGCTGACGACTACCCGATGGACCACAAGTCCTTCGTCCTCGCCGCGCAGGCCAAACTGGAGGAGTCGGACAGCAATCTCGCACAGGTGCAGTCCACTCTCGAAGCCGGGGGAAACTTCCTGAAGCCACTCTGGGACCAGACGAGGAAGACGGTCGGCGAGACGGGGGAAGATCTTCTCGGAGGAGGGAAGGGGGAACTCCGTCCCGGGTTCACCCACATCAAGATCATCCAGTTGATCGGATACCAGGCCCAACTGGTTCAGCTCGTGCAGATCCTCACGGAGAGGCAGAAGGCGTTCTCCATGGTCCTGTCCTCCATCGGCCAGATGAAGACGACGTTCGACAGCGAGATCAAGTTCCAGAACCTGATGACCCCGATCGTCAAGCAGGTCCGCTGCTCGATTCAGCAGATCGTCTCGGACATGGACCAGGTCATGGACGCCGACGCTCTTCTCCGCTATTACCTGAAGGAGAAGAAGTGGGGCGTAGACCTCTGCTGCCTCGCCTCGTTCATGTACCAGGCGAGCATGACGGGGAACACGCTGGCGAAGCCGTCCAATGCCTTGAACGACGCCGCCGACACGGTGTCCACCGCGGTGGGTGGGAGCATGGATTTCTTCCAGAACACGGAGTCCTACGACGCGCTCGCCCAGTACCTGAATTCCTACTCCTCGGAGTTGAAGCGGAAGGCGACGCGAAACGTGGACGCCGGCCTGCTGAATTCGATCTCCAAGGCGGTTCAGCGCGAGATCGACAAATTGAAGGCGAGCGACTCCCAGCTCGAGAAGGTCCTCAACAACTTCAACTCCACGGTGGCCGGGGCCGGGCTCACCGCTCTCCAGGCTGTCTCCGGCGTCATGAGCCTGCTGGACGAGCAGGGCCTGGACGGGATGACCGAAGCCCTGAAGAACGGGGACTTCAAGTCCTTCTTCAGCGGGGACATGCTCAAGAAGCAGGCGGAGTCCGCCGCGAGAAAGGCGCTGGGAGAGGTCATGCAGTGCTGCGCCCAGAACCAGGGGGACGGGGACGTCCAGGAGAAGGTCATCAAGACCAACCGCATCCTACAGGCCATGCAGAAGGGGAAGGACTTCTACGAGCAGTACACCCTCGGGTTCTCCACGAAGCACCTGAAGGAGGTCCACGAGAAGATCATTCCCCAACTCACCCAGATGAAGAAGGACGTCGCCGCCATGGGCCAGGCCCGCTGCATGAACAAGGGGAAGCAGGGGACGCTCAGCCCGGCGGGCTTGACTCTGATTTGAGCCAAATTATACTTTAGGTTGAAGCCAAAGATGGCGGCGTGAGCCGCAGGACCTTGTTGAGTACAGGAGGATACGATGGAGCGCTCGTTCGAGAACATCTTCATCAACGCAATGGTCGCCTCCCTGGAGAAGACCGCCCTGGCGTTCTCCGGCATCGGCGAAGGCGAGCACGAGCCCATGGCCACGGGAACGAGAAGCACCGGGGAACCCGGCCGCAAGAAGGGCGACGTCCTCGGAGAGAAGCACCCCATCGCCGCGGCGCAGGAGAAGGCCGACATCGCGACGCAGACCCCCTGGCACAAGAAGCTCCTGGAAAGCCTGAAGGGCAAGGCGGAGGGCGCCTACGGATCCGCCAAGGAAGCCGTCAAGCCGGCCGGCACGAAGGTCAAGGAACTCTGGCAGTCCGGCAAGGCCGGCAAGGGCCTGCTCATCGGCGGCGGGGCCGCGGCAGCCGGCGGCCTTGGCCTGGGCGGCGCCGCCCTCATCAACGCCCTCAGGAACAAGAAGAAGAAGGAAGAGGCCGCGTAGCCATGGACTACGGCGTCGTCCGGAACGAGCAAGGCGCGCTCCTGCTCGAGTCCGGGAACTCCCCCGTGATGGTCCGGGGAATGGACGCCCTGATCCAGACGGTCCTCATCGAACTGTGCTCCAAGCCGCTCCCGTCGCAAGGCGGGAGCGGCTTTGCATCGGGGCTGTTCGAGGAACCCCTCGGGAGCACCGATGTGGAGCGGATCCTGGCGGCCAGGCTCCGGAACGCGCGACAGAACATCCTCGCCTACCAGCGGGATGCCTCCCTGTCTTCGGACGAGCAGCTCGCCGATCTCCGTCTCCTCGCGGTGCGTGACGGCTCGGCACGCGAGGCGGACATCTCGATCACCAGCGTCTCCGGTCTGGAAGTCGTTCGTACGTTGGGGTGACCCATGGACGCGAGAGAAATCTTCCTCGACGAGCTGAAGAAACTCGGCGCGGCTGGCTTGGTTTTAGCCGGCATGAGGGCCGCGTTGCCGGTCGCCAAGACCATTGGAACGCAGGTAGGCGCCGGCGTCGGCGTGGAAGCGGTCAACAGGGCAACCGCACCCAAAGGTGTGACGCCGGGAGCATCACGATAGGGAGACCCGGCCATGGTCGATCCAGGACAGATTAACCTGCCCGCCATCACGGTCGGATCGATCTACGCTTGTCCGTTCACCGTCGCAACACACGATGTCGTCTATCAGACGGGCCCCGGCGCCGCGGACACGGCGGACTGCACAGGTCCCGCGGCGAAGGGCCCCGCTCTCGGCGTCGTCGCGTTCAAGCCCACCGCGACCTCCTGCTACGTGGTGCAGGGCGGGCTCGTCGCGGGATTCCCGGGAGGTACGTTCATCCCCAAGGAGACCTTGTACATGGGGCCTCTTGGAGAGCTGGTAAGGGGTACGGTACTTCCCGCAGTTCCGGGTACAATTATCCAGGAGGTCGGGTACGCGAAATCTGACACCGAGGTGATGGTCATTCTCGACAGGGACTGGTACGACATCTAAGAGCAGGAGGGTAACATGGCGCTCGATCATTTCGTAAGGATGGACGGGACGACCAAGAGGTCGTCGGCCGTCATCGACACGGACATCATCAAGGACAGCATGATCGACTGGGGCACCGGCGCCGGTCAGGTCGCCGGGGCGGACGTGCCGATCACGCCCACCACTCTTTTCACGGCGACCGACGTCGAGGCGGCCCTCCTGGAAGTTGCCGGCAAGAACTTCAACACCAGGAAGTACATGGCCAACCCGATCACGCAGCTCCTCGGCACAGACCGGCGCGTTATCATCACCGCGGCCAACCAGGTCCCGACGGAAGTCATCGCGAACCAGGCGCTGACGACCACAGGAGCTCTGCTCGGTGTGTCACACATCGGCGCCGCGCTGATCCACCCAGTGGACGGCGCAGCGGTGACCGTGGAAGACCGCAGGATGCTCGGAATCCTCGTGGACATCTACGGGGATCCGATCATGAAGGGAACCGGAGAGCAGGTCTTCTTCATCTACCATTCGCTCAACGCGGTCGGCGGCCTCATCTACCAGGCCGCGAACGACTCGGAAGCAATCTTCGTCGTGGCGGACGGCGCGGGCGGATACAAGGCGACCGTCATTCCGGCAGGCACGTATTACTGCTGGCCGGTCATCCGGTTCGACCTCAACCTGATGCCGGAAGACGCGATGCTCTATGGCGGAGGTGGCGCGGAAGACCTGGACAACACGCCGTACTCGGCCGGCACCGGCATCGCCATCAGCGGTGCGTACGCGATCACGTTCGACCAGTCGGCCTCCCTCGCGACGCTCACGGGAGTGTGGACGGCCTCCAACGCCTCGGCCGGAATCGACTTCGGAACGGCTGGGTACTCGGATGGTATCGTCCTCCCGAAGAATGCCGGTGCCCCCGCAGGTGCCGCCACGGAAGGCGCCATCATGTGGGACTCGACCGGTGACAACCTTTACGTGTCGATCGGCGCGTCCTGGAAGCAGATCTCTTCGGCGGCTGTCCTTCCCGCTTCCGGCGGCGCGGGTGAAACCCTGGTGGGAGACGGCTCGGGCGGATGGGTCACCAACCCCAACTTCGTCGCCAACGCCACCTCGGGGCTGGTCTCGTCCGACATCCCGGATAACAACGCCGCGGCCCTCCTGATCGAGAACGACTCCGACGGGGCCGACTACATCCTGATCAGCACCCTCACTGGCACCGAGGCAATGAGCTTCGGGAACACCACGGACAACCCGGCCTTCAACTTCCTTGGGACCGGGGTTGCCACCTTCAACACGGGCGCGATCTTCCCGGACAACGCGACGCTGAAGCTGGGGACCGCCGGCGCCGACGACGTACTGACGTCCACCGGCGCGGCCACGAGCTGGACCCACAACACCGGCAACCTCACCATCGACAACACGGTTGCCGGGGCCAAAACGATCGTGATGCTCGGGTCGGACTTGATCGGCTCCGCCTTGCAGGTTCAGAACAATTCCGCGCAGAACCTCCTCCAGGTGACGGGCAATGCGGGCATCTACTTCGGATCGGCGGCACTCGGTTGCACCGTAGCTGCCGGTTTGGTCGACAACTCCCCTGGGGCCCTCAGCATCCAGGAAGGTTTGAACAACTACTTCTCGATCGCGACCTTGGACGCCGGCCCGTACTTAATGTTCGGCAACCCAACCACGAACCCGGCGTTCTCCATTGCAGGAACGGGCCAGGTGACGATCGAGGGCAACGTGAATGCCACGCTCGGTCTCGACGTCACGACGGCTGCCCTAACCGCCGCGGCCGCCCTCACGGTGACCGGAGGCGCCTTCACCTTCTCGGGTTCGAACATCAACATGGACCCGACGGGCACGTACGACCTGCTCATGGCTGCCGCCCAGACCCACAGCACGCATCTCTCCGACAACCTCGCCAGCGCTTTCCTTGTTGAGAACGCCGGCGGCGACGACTTCATCATGATCGACACGACGAACGCCGCCGAGGTGATCGCTCTGGGCAACGCAACCAGCAACCCCGTCATCAACCTGCTCGGCACCGGCCAGAAGACGGTGTCCGGGAACATGGACGTCACCGGCGGACTCGACGTGTCCGGCGCCCCGTTCTCCATGACGGGCACGGACATCAACCTGGATCCGACGGGGACGTACGACCTGTCCATGGACGCCACGAGGACCGTCAGCATCCACCTCGCCGACAACCTCGCCAGCGCGTACCTCATCGAGAACGCCGGCGGCGACGACTTCATCAAGATCGACACGCTGGACGCCGGCGAAGTGATGGCGTTCGGCAACGCGACCAGCAACCCGGTCATGAACTTCCTGGGCACGGGACTGAAGACTGTGTCCGGAAACATGGACGTGACGGGCGGAGTCGACGTCACGGGCGCTGACCTCACGGTCGGCGGCGCGAACTTCGCGGTCGGAGTCGATGGCATCGTGGACGCAGGAACGTGGCAGGCCACGTCGGTCAAGTCCAACTACGGCGGCACCGGCCAGACGGCGTACGCCGCCGGCGACATGCTCTACTGGGCGGCAGGCACCGCTCTCTCCAAGCTCGGCATCGGCACGGCCTTCCAGATCCTCCGTACGAACGCGGGCGCTACAGCCCCGGAGTGGACCTCGGAAGGTTCGATGGTGACGGGGTCGATCGTGGCCGTTGCGGCCGGCGTCTCAGCGAACCGCATGGTGTCCGCTCACGACGATGCCGGCACCGGCAAGCTGGAACACGCCAGCGCAGCTGCCGCTTCCACGGCGTTCCAGGTGGCTGGCGTAGCCCTCGCGGCCGCCGGCGGTGGCGCAGCGGTGAAGCTCCAGACGTCGGGCGTGGTCACTCTCACGGTGGTCGCGGGCAACGCGGCCATCACGGCCGGGGACACGGCCTATCTGGCTCAGGTGGCCGGTGGGTTCGTGTGCCAGTACGGCGACGTCGCGTACACCTCGACGGCCTACATCGTACCGATCGGGATCTTCCTCCAGAACGTCGCGGCCGCCGCAGCCGGCACCACGCTGGTAGCCCTGGGTGGCGTGGGCGCCGGAGCCGTGTACGTCCCGTAATGACAACATGACGGCGTAAATCGAGGAGCAGGGGAAGGAGCGGACAGGAGATGGGAAAGAACAGGTTCGTCAAGGTTCCGAGGGGAATCGGGGCGCCTCCGGGGATCGGCGCGCCCCCGGGAATGGGGGCACCTCCTGGGATGGGGATGCCCAACGCTTCGCAGATGCCGGAGGGAATGACGGGCATCCAGGCGCCCCCGGGTTCCGTCACCACGGAGATGACGGAAGCGGACGGCCTCAAGTTCCGCCTGACGAAGATGGAAGAGGCCGTTCTCAAGGTGCAGGAGGAGAAGCTCTCGGCGGACGAGCAGATCCTCAAACTCATGAAGGAGAATCTCGATCTCCGCAAGCAGATCAATCTCATGAGGACCTCGCTGGTCTACAAGGAGGTTGGGATCGAGGCGCGAGACCAGGTCACGATGAAGGACGGGAAGTTCTACAGGATCCGTCCTCCCGCGGTTCAGAAGCCTCCGGAACCCGGGAGGAATATGCCGAGGCTGCCTGCGTCGAAGCCTCCCGATCTGAAGATCTTCAGGGACGAGCAGGGACGAGAGATGATCGTCCCGAAGGAACCGCCCCCTGCGGCGGAACCTCCGGAGCCAGAACCTCCGGCTCGGGAAGAGAAGTAGCAACCATGACACGGGGCGGGAGGGCCTTCTCTCCCGCCCCGTTTCGGGGATGACGGGGCATGGCGTACCTGATCGGTCTGAGCGACGCTGCAAGAAAGCCCTCCACCTGGGGCAAGGTATCGGACGCGGCGCCCAACAACGGCGACGTGCTGACCTGGGTCGCCGGTAGCAGCCGATGGGAACCGACTGCTTCGGGTGCTGTTGTTGTGATGACCGGGGACGTCAGCGGAAATTCCAACGCCAACACCGTCGACAAGATCAAGAACGTCGCCGTCCTCGCCGGGGTCCCTTCCGACCGCCAGATGTTCACGTACGACAGCACGGGCGTGCGCTGGGAAGCTCAGTGGCCCGGCATCACGAACTTCTCCGAGAACAGGACCTTCACGATCCTCGCTGCCGGCTCGAGCGTCGCCACGATTCAGGCTGCGCTAAACGACTACGACGTGGTGTACCTGGAGCCGGGGTACTACCCCGTATTAGCCGGGGAGCAAGTCACAGTAACCAACAGGACCTTGATCGGTATCGGGCGTTCTATCTTTACGGATGGGGTCACGGGCGCGAGCTTCAGGGCGACGGTAAATGTGGGTACTTCGTGGGTGAAGCTGGATAACGGCCGAATCGAGAA
>Ga0315285_10008687_pt1 | contig 10410 bp, 9 predicted proteins | sample YL17G09_36_MG_FD_203698 | JGI IMG/M metagenome (GOLD analysis project Ga0315285, IMG submission 203698) | Sediment microbial communities from Yellowstone Lake, YNP, Wyoming, USA - YL17G09_36 | ecosystem: Environmental > Aquatic > Freshwater > Lake > Sediment | place: USA: Wyoming | collected... | reverse complement strand
TTCCTGGGATATGTAGCTGAACTCCGCGCTGTGATTTTTTGGCATGATCCATGTCTCAAAAGGGAACCTTGACGCATTGGGGCAAAAAGCGATAAAGTTCTTATTTTCCGTTATGACCCTTTCCTCGTCCTGCGTCTCTTCCCTTATTATGTCGCAGAAGATGCACCTGTCCCTTAACTCATAGTACATGTTCGCGCCGGCGATTTCTTCCTGCACCGTCTTAGGGACAATGGGAAGCGCTATAAGCTGGGAATGCGTGTGCTCCAGCGAAGCGCCTGCTGAAAGCCCGAAATTCTTAAAAATCAAGATATATTTAAGCCGCTTATCGCCTTTTAGGTCGACACACCTGTTCCTGTAGCACCATATCACCATTTCCAATTCATGGTCCATAAGGTCAGCCATCTGCTTATTGTGGTCGGGAGTTTCTATGACGACTTCGTGCGCGCCTATGCCGTTCATCATGTCATAAACGCCGACGCCCTGCCTGTCCAGGTCACCTTCCACCCTTAATGCCGGGAATTTATTTGAGACAATCCTTGTAAGCCAGCCCGGCTTGTTAGGCTGGGTCCCGACTTCCCTGTGGGCGTCTATTTCAGGCGGGGTCATGTGCTCGTTGCCCTCGCAGAAAGGGCATGTGCCGCCTGATTTCTTGTGGACCTCCGCGTGGTAATCGCTGGGCCCTTTTTCTTTATCGGTATAAATAATTATCCATCTGCCTGTCAAAGCGCATCTTCTGAATTCCGCCATATTATACCTCCAATGAGCAGACAATTTATGGAACCCTGTCGTTGATAGTATTACATAAATTGTAGCCCAGTATATTTTTCAATTTCACAGTAAGCCCAAAATTATGCTGGGCGTCTGCGAATTGGATCCTTGACATTTCATGTTATCTGCAAATTAGAAATGTCAAGGGTAAAATTCAGCCAAACAACCCTTGACAAACTTGTCAAGGGTTGTGGCTTCATTATACCTCTATCTCTTTAAGATACTTCGCGGCCTCTTCCGGCGGCGTCGGGTTTATATAAAATCCCGTACCCCATTCAAAACCCGCGACCCTTGTAAGAGAAGGCAATATCTCTATGTGCCAATGAAAATCATCATCAACTGTCTTCCAGTACCCGGACCTTGTCATCCTTTTAAAAGGCGCCGAATGGAGCGTCAGGTTATAAGGCGGGTCGTTAAGCGCGGTCTTCAATTTGGTTGTAACGCGCTTTAATATTTTCGCCAGATCGCCTATCTGGTGTTTTTTAATATTAGTAAAATCAGGAGAATGTTCTTTGGGATATATACAAAGCTCAAACGGGAACCTTGACGCGAAAGGAGTTATCGCTATGAAATCACTTGTCTCATCGGCTATCCTCACGCTCTGCTCTTTTTCCTGTTTTATTATGTCGCAAAAAATGCATCTTTCCTTGTATTCAAAGTATTTCCTGGCGCCGATAAGCTTTTCTTTTACCCTTTTGGGGTTGACAGGCAGCGCCATCAACTGCGAGCGCGAATGCCTTATAGCGCTTGCTCCCGCAAGCAGGCCATGGTTCCTGAAAAATAATACATATTTAAACCTGATGTCCCTGCTTAAGTCCACGATCCTGTCCCTGGAGACCATTATGACTTTAGCGATCTGCTCTTCGTCCAAATCAGGGTAATCAGACGCATGCTTTGGGGTCTCTATGACTATTTCATGCGCGCCGATGCCGTTCATCATGTCGCACATGCCTTTTCCGCGCCGGTCCAGGTTGCCTTCTACTTTAAGTATCGGCGCGATGCTCGGGACGACCCTGACATCCCAGCCCGGAGTATTTTTCGCGGTGCCGTGCCTTCTTAGAGCAAAGATTTCCGTCGGCGTCTGCGATTCCTGCCCTTCGCAGAACGGGCAGGCAGTCTCATTGGATTCTTCAACTGTCTGCGCGACAAAATCCTTGGGCCTTTTCGCGCGCTCAGTGGAGATTATAACCCATCTTCCGACAACCGGGTCTTTTCTTAATTCAGGCATTTTATTCTCCTTCAATGAGCACACAACTTATGGAATGTGAGTGTCCGCCGGAGGCGGATCAGCCTTCGGCTGAAACATAAGTTGTTTCTACATTGTTTCGCTACCATGAAGGTGCGAATTGAACCCTTGACATTTTATTGTTACGCACAAATTAGAAATGTCAAGGGTCAAATTCAGCCAACAAACTTACGGTCACCTGCCGCTTCGCGGCGGTTCCGTAAGTTTGGGCTTCATTTGACTATTTTTTCCTATGGACATCGTCAAGCAGATGCATATATTCCATCTTGTCGATGATCCCCAATATATTCTTATTGTTATCCACCACAACTATCATATCGCAATCCAGGTCCCTGGCCCTTACAAGCGCGTGTTTTAAGCTTTCATCAGGCGAAACTGTTATAAATTTTTTATCCATGACCTGCTGCGCCTGCCATCCTATTTCTTTGGCTTCGACCGCGGGCGCCGGCACTTCCCCTTTTTTCAGGTTCAGCATCTTCTCCTTGATATACCTGTAAAATTCCGTCGAAAGTATCCTGTTGAAACTTATGTTCATCGGGAAGAATTTCTTTTTCTGTATAAAATTCAGGTGGCTTTCAATGGCGGTCTGACCTGTCTCGTTATCTATCGTTATAAAATATCTCAAAGAGCTGTCAGGCGTGTTTTCTTCCCTTCCTTCAGGAATAGCGGCCAGGTAAGCTATCTCATAGACATCGTCCATCGAAACGCCAAGGTCGGGCTTTCTCTTCATAATATCATAGGATAGGTCACTATCCTGGTCCTTGTACTTACAAACGTATTTTTCAAGGGTATCCATCGCATCCGCCAGGAATATACCCAGCGCTACGTCTATATTATACAATAGCCCTGCCGCGATCAACGCGGCGTCGTCTGATTGGCCCGGGCCCAGCTTGTATCTTATATACATGTATCTGATTATTACTTCGTCTATTTTGCCTAGGTCGTCCTGCTCGATGATCAGCCCGGCCTGCTTGAATTTATCAAGGTTATCCGCGTGTTCCTGGTGGGCAAGAAGCTCGCCGTTTAATCCCATCTTTTCCATGACCGTGATATTGATAGGATAGCATTTGCCGAAACCGATCCTTATATCATACTTTTTTTCGGTCTGGGCCCTTATCTCAGGATTGTCCCTCAAGCCCCCGATAAAAATACCTTTTAAAACATCCTGCGGGTTGACTGTGAATTCCCTAAAATCAGGTATGCCCAATAAAGGATGCCCGTCAGGCCCTTTTAATTTGTTGCCTGCCTTGCCCTCGATCGTCCTGTCAACGAACCAAAGGATATCGTCGATAAGCTGCTGGCGCTTTGTCTTTACCTCTTTGGCGTCCAGGCCCAGCGCCTTCACGATATCGTCTATAGTGGTGTTTACGTAAAACTTCTTCGCGAAAAAACCCGCGCCGTTGTGCGCCCTTCCTTCAAGGGACTGGATGAATATCAGCTCCTCGATATCTCTTGTGGTATTGAGCCTCTCCCGCTCCCTTAAACTCTCGTAATCCTTTATTATTATATTCTGCGGCGCGATGTCGCGTATCATATTTTTCCTTAAGTTGCGTAAAAGAGAATTATAGCAAATATATATAAGGATTCAAACACTTTTTCCCTTTACCTTTTGCCTTTTTACTTTCCCAAAATATCGCCTTCTTGTATCTGGTGGCCCAGGGCGAAATCATACGAGCCCATGCGCTTGCCGCCTTCTAATTGCAGCTCTTCTATCAGGACCCGCCCGCCTTTGCCTGTCTCCACGATAATGCCCTCGCCCTTTTTTATTTCCGAGACACAGCCTATGCGGGATGTTTTTTCTTTTTCCATTATTTTAGTCTTGAATATTTTTAATAGTTTTTTCTTAAAAGTTGTATAGCTCCCCGGCCATGGCAGGAGCCCCCTTATGGCATTATGCACGCTCAAAGCGTCTTTTTTCCAGTCTATAAGCCCGTCTTCTTTTTTCAATTTCGGCGCGTAAGTCGCCTGGGACTTGTCCTGGTCCTGCAAATAATAATTATTTTCCTTTATATGGTTGACAACTTCCAACAAAGCGGATGCTCCCACGTTGGCTAATCTTACAAAAAGCTGTTCCGCGTCTTCGTCTTCTTTTATTTGTGTTTCTTTTCTAAGGATAATAGGACCGGCGTCCAGCTCCTCGCTCATCTTCATTACGGTGACACCTGTCGCTTTCTCGCCGTTGATTACCGCCCAATTTATCGGCGCCGCGCCCCTGTATTTAGGTAGCAACGAGCCGTGTAAATTTATACTGAATATCTTGGGGATATTTAATACTTCTTTCGGAAGGATCTGCCCGTACGCGATGACAATAAAAATATCGGCGTTGTATTGTTTTAGGGTATTTACGACCGCGATCGTCTTTAGGCTCTCCGGCTGGAATACAGGTATCTTGTTTTCAATTGCTATATTTTTTACAGGAGAAATCGCCGGGAGAAGGTCCCTTCCTTTTTTCCTGTCAGGTTGGGTGACGACGCAGGCTATATCGAGCTTGTTTTTTATAAGCGTTTCAAGCGACGGTACAGCAAAAGATGAAGTACCAAAAAAAATGATTCTCATAATCTCAAAATTAAATTTTATTTTTATAATATAGCTTTTGACTGCAGTTTTTTATAATCGCGCAGCAGCATCCTGCGCTTTAAGACATTTAACCTGTCCACAAATAATAATCCGTCTAAATGGTCTATCTCATGCTGTATTATTCGCGCCAAGAGCCCTGCCGCTGTAAATTGCAGCTGTTTCCCGTGGATGTCATGCATTTTAACGGTTATTTCCTTTGCCCTTTTTACTTTAGCGTATACCCCCGGCAGGCTAAGGCATCCTTCTTCTACAACGGCGCTGCCTTTTGCGCTTATTATCTCGGGATTGATAAGTATCATATCCTTCGCGTTTTTCGGGTCGGGATTCACTACCGCGATCCTTATATTGTGCCCTACTTGCGGGGCTGCCAAGCCGACGCCGTTTTCAAAATGCATCATTTTTATCATTTCCTGTATCAACTCTTTTTCTTTATCCGAGATGCCCAATACAGGCTTTGATTTTTTGCTTAATACCGGATCCGGGCGTTTCCTTACTTCCATTAATATATCTCCTATCCGCTCTACGCTATCCGCTAACCGCTAACTTTTACAATGGGTCGACATCGACCGTTACGATTATCCCCTGCGGCTTCCTGTATTTTCCCAAAGTGTTTTTTAAAAGTTTCGATATATTTTCTATATCCGCGCTTTTGAGCATCACGCACCACCTGAATTGCCCCCTCACCTTCGGGATCACAGCCGGCGCAGGCCCTACTATTTTAACATTATTATCCTTGTTCTCGCTACCCAAATGTTGGGAAAGCTTATCCGCCGCCTCTTTTACTTTGTCATCCCTGCGGCCGCGCAGGATCAGGTTCGCGACGCTTGTAAAAGGCGGCAGGTCAAGCTCTTTGCGGAATTTTATTTCTTTTTCGTAGAATTCCTCGTAATCATGGTCTTTCGCGGCTTCTATCGCGTAATGAAACGGCATGTAGGTCTGTATAATGACTTTCCCCTCTTTTACGCCCCTGCCCGCCCTGCCGGCTACCTGCGTCAGTAGATTAAATGTCCGCTCGCTTGCCCTGAAATCGGGGATGTTTAACGCTGTGTCCGCTGAAATAACGCCCACCAGCGTCACCTTCGGGAAATCAAGCCCCTTTGCTATCATCTGCGTCCCGATAAGGACGTCTATGTCTCCTTTTTTGAAATCAGACAAAATGCTGTAATGCGAGCCTCTTTTTGCCGTCGTGTCGGCGTCCATCCTGGCTACCCGCGCCTGAGGGAAGAGCCTTGCCATTTCGCTTTCGACTTTCTGCGTGCCTATGCCGAAACTTTTTATATAAGAAGATTCGCACTTCGGGCAGACCTTCGGCGGGTCTGCCTCAAAATTGCACATGTGGCAGCGCAGTTTGTTATTGCTCGAGTGGTAAGTCATTGTTATGCTGCAATACCTGCATTTACAGACAAAACCGCATTTTTTGCAGTAGATAAAAGTGGAAAACCCCCTGCGGTTTAAAAATAATATCGCCTGTTCTTTTTTTTCCAGGACACCAGCTAGCGCGAGCTCAAGCTGCTTCGATATGACAGAAGCCTTCATCCCTTTTGAGTCCCGCATGTCTATCAAGGCGACCCGGGGCAATTCTTTTTCCTGTACCCTTTCAGGCAATTCGAAAAACACAAATTTTCCTTCTTTCGCCATGTAAAATGATTCCATCGAAGGCGTCGCGCTTCCCAAAATCAAGACCGCGTTTGTCAATCTTGCCCGCTCTATCGCGACTTCCCTGGCGTTGTACCTCGGCGCGTCTTCCTGCTTGTAAGCTGTCTCGTGCTCCTCGTCTATAGCCACAAGGCCCAGGTTTTTAACAGGCGCGAATATCGCCGAGCGCGCGCCCACAACGACAGACACGTCCGCTTCTTTTATTTTTTTCCACTCGTGGAATCTCTGGCTGTCGGTAAGGCGCGAATGCATTATCGAGACCTTGTCGCCGAACCTTGATTTAAACCGCTCGGCTGTCTGTGGAGTCAGCGATATCTCAGGCACAAGGACAATCGAAGATTTCCCAAGCGCCAGCGCTTTTTTTATCGCCTGGAGATAGATCTCGGTTTTTCCGCTTCCTGTTATCCCGTAAAGCAGGCAGGGTTTAAACTCATTTTTTTCTATGTAGCCTTGTATCGATTCGATGATTTTCCCCTGCGCGCGCGAGGGCGTAAGGTCATCGCTTCTCTCAAACTCCACCTCTTCCCATTCCGAGCGCCGCTGCATCTCTGTTTTGCCTTTTTTTAAAGGCGACGGCAGCGCCGCCTCGATCGCCTCGCCCCAATAGCAAAAATACCTCTGCGAGATCCACTTTGTTAACTTAAGCATGTCGTCATCAAGCAAAGGTTTATCATCTATCACCTTCTGGATAGGTTTTATGCCAACGATGCTTGATTCTTTCGCGAAACCCACGCAATAGCCGACCTTGGTGGCATTGCGGAAAGGCACCCACACCCTTTTGCCGACTTGTATCGAATCGCGCATATTTAAAGGGACGGAATACGAAAACGGCCCCTCGATCGGGAGCCCTAAAACTATTTCAGCTATGCTTTTATCAGCCATGATTTATTTCCTGAACAGGTCCTGTATGCCTTCTTTTAAATTTTCGAAAAACGTCGATATCGTGTCCATCGCGTTTTCAGCCGCGCCGCCCACCACCTTGCTCATCGTCCCCAGCGTCTGTTTCACGCCTATTTTAAGGAATTCAAAATCCATCTTCAGGATCTTCTCAAGCGGCGTATTGCCGATGGCGCGCGATAAAACAACGCTTCCCAGCGCGTATAGATCGTTTACGCTATGGAACTTCTCGTTTACTTTTATATTATATTCCTTGACCACCGGGGGTTCTCCTTTTGCGTAATCCTTAAAAACGATCTTATCTATCTTAAGGTCCAACAAATAAATCATAACGCCCCTGCGCGGTTTTTTTTTGGGCGCCTGGAGGCCCTGTTTTTTATCCCTGACAATATTAAGCGAGTTTATATTCAATTCACCTTTCTCATTTTTTATGACATTGAACTCCTTCATGTAAAAACGAAGCTCTTTTATGTAAATCGTTTTGTAGAAGAACAAAGAACCCAATTCATAATCTATGTATATCCTGGGGATTTCCGCCATGACTCTGTCTTTGTACCCGGGCGGGTTGTAAAGCTTAAGGTCATTTACTATTATTACAGGCCTTAAAACACCGACCTTCAAGCTGCCTATGCTCATGTCAAGGCCCGTTATGATCCTGACGCCACGGGTCACGACACCTTTGGCGACATTGTCCTTAAGAGCCATGAATACCGCTATTAAAACCAGGATCAAAACTAATAATCTGACAAGTCTTCTCATTTTTTTTAATTTTTGTTAACGGGCTGAAAGTTCCTTTACGACTTTCTGCATATCTTGCCAGACCAGCTTCTTGTCATTCGGGTTTCGCAGCAAATACGCGGGGTGGAACGTGGGCATAAGTTTTACGCCGTGATAATCATAGAATTTTCCCCTTAAAGCTGATATCGGGGTCTGTGTCTTTAACAATGTCTGCGCCGAAAATTTCCCGAGGCACACTACCACTTTGGGTCCTATGAGCTGTATCTGGGAAAGCAGGTTCTCCTCGCATGATTGTATTTCATCGGGTTCAGGGTTCCTGTTTTCGGGCGGCCTGCATTTTAGCACATTAGCGATATAGACATCGCTTCTTTTTAAGCCTATCGCCTCTATTATTTTTGTCAACAATTGCCCGGCTTTCCCCACAAACGGCAGCCCCTGCAGGTCTTCTTCATGCCCGGGCGCCTCGCCAACGAACATGAGTTTCGCGGAAGGACTTCCCTGCCCGAAGACAAGGTTTTTCCTGCTCTTGTACAAGACGCATTTTTTGCAGGCTTTGAGCTTTTTTTCCAGATCCTGAAGAAGCTTTACCCTGTCTTGTTTCGCGTATTTTATTTTAGGCGCGTCGGCAGATCGCTCGAGAAAATAATGCCTCACGCCCATGTATTTATCGGTGTAGATGTAATCTTTTATAGCCTGTATTGCTTGTGTTTTAGCGGTCATTTTGCGTTTTCGCGGTCAAGGCGAGCTTTGCTATATCCAAGGAAGAGTTTGGCCTTGCGATAGAATTGATGTTGCGGCGCATCTTTTCCAATTTATCTTTATCTTTGAACAGATCCAAAACTGCCGTCTTGACTTGTTTTACATTGTCCACCCTTACAGCCGCTTCGTGTTTTACAAGGAACCCGCAATTCTTGGTTTCCTGCCCGATGACCGGCTTTATGACTATCATCGCCAGGCCCTTGACCATCGCCTCCGACGTGGTCAGGCCGCCTGATTTTGTTATCATCAGGTCGCTCGCGCTCATAAGCTCGGGCATGTTTGTGGCGAAACCATAGATCTTCAAAGGGTTCTTAAGGCGTTTCTGCTCATTCGTCACTTCTTCCACCAGCTTGGGATTTTTACCGCATACAACTATAAGTTGGATCGGAATATCCAGAGAGCCCAATTCCTTTACAAGCTCTAAGATGGGCCCCACTCCGAAGCCGCCGCTTACAATAAGTATGGTAAACAGGTCTTCCCTTATGCCTAAATTTTTCCGCATAAGCGTTTTATCTTCTTTCTTAGCGAACGCCTCGTCTATCGGTATACCGAGAGAGTATATCCTGTTCCTGTCAATGCCTCTTTTTGCGAGGTCCTCTTTTGTGTCTTCCGAAGCGACGACAAAATCATCGCAGTTCTTATGGACCCAAAATGAATGCAAACCGTAATCCGTCACGACCGTCACAAGCCTTCCTTTGTATAGACCTTTTTTCTTGAGATTTCCTATTACTTCCGTCGCCATAAAATGCGTGCTTATCACGACATCCGGCTTTTCTTCCAGGATAAACCTTTTAAGCTTTTTCGCGTGAAATCCGTTTGTCATCCTGCGCATTTTCGCGACAATAAAATCAATGACAGGCCAATCAAACATGTAATAACAAAGCCCCCATATCGTCGGGGTCTGGGATATCGCGAAAAGATAAATAGCTGGGTAGGATTTTTTAAAAAAAGACGTTGTGTAGTCAAGGGAATCAAAAAGTTTCAGGTCAGCGTTTGGGTAATTTTTTTTGACAGCTTTGGCTACCGCATCAGCGGCCTTCATGTGGCCTGCCCCCGCGGAAGCGTAGATTACGAATACTTTTCTATTATCCATGTTGCTGCCTCCAGGAGATCTTTTTTTGTAAAATCAGGTTTTGCCTGCCAATCTCTAACGTCTTGCGCCTTTGCCTTGCCTGTCAACACCAAAACTGTCTTATATCCCGCTTTTTTGCCTGCTATCACATCCCGCTCGGTGTCACCGATAAAAAACGTGTCTTTAGGATCATAAGCCACGCCTTTTATAGCCTTCTCAAACAGGCCTGTCTTGGGCTTCCTGCAATCGCAGTTGTCTTCGGTTTTATGCGGGCAATAAAAAACGCCGTCTATGCGGCCGCCGGCCTTGTTTACTTCAGACAACATCTTTTTGGTTATATCTTCAAGCTCGCTCATCGTAAACAGGCCCCTTGATACACCCGCCTGGTTGGAAATGACAAGGATCTTATATCTGGCGGCGGCCAGTTTCTTTAAAGCTTCCAATGAGCCTGGCAGAAACTTGAATTTCTCCCATTTCATCACGTAAAGTTCTTCGCCCGGCTCGACGTTTATGACGCCGTCCCTGTCTATGAAGACGACTTTCTGCATTATTTGAAAAGTTCCGGATTATCCTTGACCCAATCCATCAGCTTATCAACGCCCTCGCTGAACCTGATTTTTGGTTCCCATTTCAACACTTTTCTGACTTTGGTGATATCTGATATGTAGACCTTCTGATCGTTTGGGCGCCAATCGGC
>Ga0315285_10008686_pt1 | contig 10410 bp, 17 predicted proteins | sample YL17G09_36_MG_FD_203698 | JGI IMG/M metagenome (GOLD analysis project Ga0315285, IMG submission 203698) | Sediment microbial communities from Yellowstone Lake, YNP, Wyoming, USA - YL17G09_36 | ecosystem: Environmental > Aquatic > Freshwater > Lake > Sediment | place: USA: Wyoming | collected... | reverse complement strand
GAGCAGAAGCACAGTCTACTTTTTCAACGGTGAGCAGCATAGTCATTTTTTATTCTTTCTTATTTTTCCTTGAAATAAAACCATATCCATAATGGTCAAAAAATGACTCATCCAATACTTTTGTGGTTACAGGTTTAGTTTTTAGTTTTTTACCCGGTTTCTTCGTTTTGAATTCCCTTGACTTCTCAAGTGCCATTCCTTCTCGTTCTGCTTCTTCATCCATTTTATTTTTATCCATTTCGTCCATTTTTTATACCTCCTAAAATAGTTAATTCCCTTTTATAAATTATAACCTATTTTTGAGTGAATACAAATGAAAAATGGTAAAAATGGAGAAATTCTCACCTTCTTACTTTACTCCTAATGCTATTCCTTAGTTTAACCTCTCTCCCATAGGTAATTCCAAGCACGCCCCTAACTGCTTTTCTTCTCCTGAAGTATTTTTCTCCATACAACTGCAGCATTGTTTTAGTGTATTCTAACTCTTCTGAAGTAAGTTTTTTGAGTAAAAATGTGATGGAGGCAGCTTCTACAGGGTTTACACTATTTTTTGGCCTTCTTTCCAACTTCTCCTTTCGGTCCAAACTATCCTTGGAATGTCGATATGATTCTTTTATAATATCATAGAAGCGTTGCCGAAGCCGCATAGTGAGATACGTCTTGAAAGAAGCTCCTTTTTCACTAGAATAAGCTTTTCTAGTAAGTAGAAATACAACCACTCCTTCCTGAACTAAATCCTCAGTTGTATGCTGGGAAGGTTTTCTAATTTTGTGGTATGCTACTCTAGCGTGGTCTTCAACGAGTTTGATATACTGTTTAAGTTCGATTTCCATTTCACTTCACCAATCCTTAACATTGTTCTACTATTTTGTATCCAAGTTTTTCTGCTAGCTTTACTGCTTCTTCTTTTGTTTCAAAGCACCCAGGTGCGTTCCAAAGAAACTTATTTGCTGTATAGCTTAAGTATAATCCTATTGAGCCATGCCATCCCCCATCTTTATGTAGGTAGAGGAAGTGTGCTTGATCACTATCAACAATATAGTAACCAGCTTGACCAGCAAACTCTGGAGCCTTTGATACAAGTTTTCTTAGATAGGCTATTATTTTTTCTTTTCCCATTTATCTACTCTCTCTTCTTCAAAAAAAGGTTGTTTCCATCATTTATCTATCTTCACATTTACTGTCCCAGTTGGCTCAGCTGTGATTTTCATTATACTTGCATACTTTATTCCTTTTATTTTGAGAAGTATATCTTTACAATGACTACAAAGTGACATACTTCCTTTTTTCATACCAGGGCCAGGTATTCTTTTTTCCGTAGCGATAAATTCCGCCTTGTTTTTGCATCGCTCGTATTGTCGTGGACCAAATGTCATAAAACTACCTGATAAAATTTCAGCTTGACATTGTTTGTAATCAACGCCACGTATTCTTTTTTTCTTACTCATACTTCACCTCCAGTAGAATTGTTTCTTATTGCTACTTGATATTTTATTCCCCAAATTATTTTTAAGTGGTTAGAAAAAGGTTCTTAACCTGTTCTTTGCAAGTTTACAGTACTTTGGAGATATATCAATTCCAATATACTCTCGGTTCAACTTTTTCGCGACTATGCAGGTGGTTCCTATGCCACAAAATGGATCAAGTACTATATCCTCAACATATGATAACAACTTTATACACCTTCTCGGAAGCTCTTCTGGGAATGAAACTGGAAAAGATTTATTTCTTGCTGGGGAAAATTTCCACGTTCCTCGAACCCACTTTTTGAACTCATCTCCAGTTATATCGGATATTCCCTTATCCTGCCTTTTCCAATCACCTTTACTAGCTATGATAATCGCTTTATAAGGGCAGTATATATAGGGAGCACTAGCAGAAGCCCAACTTCCCCAAGCGGTAAGCGTTGCTCTCGTTTTGTCTTCCCAAAGGATAATGTTGTTCAAGTTAAACCCTACCTGCTCGAGTAGGTTGCTAAACCTAACGCATGGTAGAGATCTTCCTTGACTATTCCCCATGTTTAGTAGTACATTTAAGGCTATCCTTCTGTTATTTTTCAAGACTTTGTAACATGAAGACAACCATTCTTTACACCAGGAATAGTATTCATCAAATGGACGGGAGTCGTTGTAGTTGTTATATTCAATCCCGCAGTTATAAGGGGGAGAAGTTACAATCAAGTCTGCAGACTCGGTTGGCATTTCTTGTAAGACTTTGATGCAGTCCCCGGTTATTATTTTGTTGAGGTGATTGTTGATTTTAGTGCTCCCTTAACACAAACAGCAGTAAACATAAAATGCAAGCAACACTACTTGCCATTCAATACCAGCCAGATTACAAACCGCCTTGAACATATCATTTTTTATCCCAGAAAGCCCGGCAAAGAAGTTATCAATGCCGAGCATGGATAGTAAGATGTTTAGTTATTAACCCTTTATTCTTTCATTAGTTTGTAATCATGTACAGTCCAATAACAATTCGCTGCTCCGTACCCAACAAGTAGTGGCATTCTCAATTCTGGATACAGATGGGCTACCAACAGTGTTCCAACGCCAGTTATTGAGAAGTATCCACCAATCTCTGCATCAGATGGGTGTCTTCCCAGGATTGGATTCCGTTCATAATAAAGCTCTGGATGGTCTTGATGAGCTTCGGTTGTCAATGCATTAGCAGTATGAGCAGCTAGGAAGAATACTGCTGCCATCTTCTCCTGATTTGTCCAGGGTCGTGGATGTGGTACAAGTGATGTGCATCCAGCCAGCAATCCAATTAACACCGTCATCACAATCAGTTTCTTCATCTTCTTACCCTTTCAATAAAACTCTGGAAGACTATTAGAAACCATTAAGGCATTTCTGCTGCAACTTAGTTGCCCTTTCCCCCTCATCCATATACCATTCCGTATAAATGTCAACAGAGGTTTTATTATCCTCCAATTTTTGAAGATCAACTACAAAATCTATTCTTGAAAACATACTCACGACTGTAATTTCGCCAATGCCTTTATCAAGGTGTTTAACTACACACCACCCAGTGCTATTTCCCAAAAAATCATGACCAAATTCCTTGTTGAGAAATGAAGCTATGTTTTCGTGTAAGTCTTCAAATCTATATGGGCTTTCAAAATGGAGATGCTTTTTACATTCAATTCGACATTCTGAAGCTGTTCTTGGTATAGCTCCACACCCACTCACCAATCCTACTATCAACACCAACAATCCTGTTACAATCAGCTTGTTCATCTTACTGTCCTTTCAAAAGGATTGCATTTTTACCTTCTAACATCTCTCAAAGCTCTTTCAAACTTAACATAAGCAGCATCGTTGGAAGTGTTGGTGTTTCTGTGGTTCATCCTATCCCGGAATAACTGGTCCTCAATGTTTCTTAGTGATCTAGCACATCTTTCCTGGCTCAAGGTTAAGGATCTTCGGCGCTCTACTTCTAGTGCTTTTTCCCGAGCACGGAAGAACACTGCCATCGCAGCATAGATGGCTCCTAAGATAGCAAGGTAGCTAAATAGCAGCCATACAAAGACAGCCGACCAATAACCTAAAGCGATGCGAAGAATCAAGTTCACGATTGCTAGGATTAGTGGAATACCTATAACAATCAAAAAAATTATTACTACCTTTGTTGTGTCTTCCATTTTTTCCCCTTTCTCAAATTTTTGTTCTTCTTCATATAAAATATAACCTATTTTTGAGGGGATACAAATGAAAAAGGATAAAAATCTAAGAAATACTCAATTCTCATTGTAATCATTATAAACCTTATAATCCCTATCCCTCGACACTTAAACAACTCTTTGAACCCTCCTACACAACTACCAGCTATAGATATCTTGTTCTGCGTTAAGTGAGATAGGTTGCTAGTAAAGGTAGAAGGGGATCAAACCTCCTATAACTGCTATTCTTGGTTAATCAGTATGGATAGGAACACGCTTTTTGAAACAATTGTGGCAAAAAGGCTTTTCCTCACCTGTTTTCGTGTCTGTAATGAGGTGTGGGCAAATACCCTTGCCTTTATCTGCTGCTGGACACCACTCGGCGTCTTCCTTTATTGGTTTTCTGCAGTCTGTGCATCTAATCACAACTTACCCCACTTCCTACTAATTACTTGATCTAGTACCACTTTGGTACCTCTATCACATAAATTATAACCTATTTTTAGAAGATTCCAAATGAAAAATAAAAAATTTCAAAAATTTATTTGGAAGTCTCGGGTTTTGTGCATATAATCTATGAGAAGAAGGTACTAAAACTATAAGAAATCAAGAACAAGTTCACACTGAAAGGAGCAAAAATGGCAAAGAACAAATTACACTACTCCAAAGACGAAATAGTAAACATTATATTAGAGAACGTGCCATATTGCCGTAATTTGAGAGAAGCTGAACCTTTGGCTCAACTGTTAGACAGCTATACTTTCGATATGCTGAAAGGGCTTGCAAAGGCCCTTACAATACTAGCAAAAGGAAAGTAAATTAACGAGTTAGTCATTACTCTCTATACAACTGGTCAGCCCGTTAGCCAGGGATGGCTTTCCTTTTTATTTGTCCAAAACAGAATTTTCTAAAGAAGAGAAGGAGAGACAGTATAATGATAGTAATATCTTTACAAAAATTGTAGAAGAGATAACATCTAGTTTGAAACTCAAACTAGAGACCTCTACAATTCAAAAATAGTAAAAACACAATTTGGTAGGGAGCCTATCAAGATAATGCTTGTGGAGAAGCACAAGTACGCTTCGTTGAAGCAGGAAGCCTGTAGCATTTAGCCATAGGTAGCTCACTGTAAGGAGAATTCAAAATGCCAATTTTCGTAGGAATCGACGAAAATGGTTATGGTTCCATTCTAGGTCCCTTAATAGTAACTTCTACTGTCTTCTCGGTCCCGGACCTTAAAGACAACTTATGGTATTCTCTCAAAGAAACCATTTCTAAAAGGAAAAAGGACCTTGGAAATAGATTACTAGTTACCGATAGTAAAAAAGCATTTAGCCAAAGTTCTGGAATCAAACACCTTGAGCGAACTACTTTGGCTTTTCTTGACCAGCTTGGTTTGGAGATAGATTCCTTCTCTCGTTTGTTAGCTTCGGTATCTATAACTGCAAATTCTCAACTTCGGAAATACCCTTGGTATCCGAAGACTTGTGAGGATCTTCTCTTCAAGAAGGATGTAGATGCTACAGCTAAATTATCTAAAAACATGAAAGAGCGGGGAATCCAGCTTTTAGATGTTAGATGCTGCTATTTTGATGTTTCTAGGTTTAACCAGAGAGTTCAAGCTACTGGAAACAAAGCGGAGTTAGTAACAAGTTCGGTACTTGAACATATTCAATCAGCTACTGCTCTTGCTTCTTTTTTCAATGAAAAACAGGTTTTTGTAGTTTGTGATAGGATTGGAGGTCGGACTTACTATGAAGAAATACTCACAAAACAATCAGATTTTGGGTTAATTTCAAGTAATTCAGGCTTAGAAGAATCAGAGTACAAAATGTGTTTGGAAAAAACAACTTTAGATGTTCGATTTGAAGTAGGAGCTGATAATAACTATTTCCCGGTAGCTTTAGCTTCAATGATAGGGAAGTATGTTAGAGAGTGTATAATGAGATACATGAATGAGTATTTTACTAGGCTACAACCTGGGCTAAAGCCCACAGCAGGGTATTGGACAGATGGACTTAGGTTTTTGAAGGATATAGAAGAGGCTGGAACATTGCAGAAGGCAGGTATTAAGCTAGAAGATTTTGTAAGGGTAAAATAATGATGAGGGAATCCATATCTTTTTTCAAAGATGAGTTTGCATTTCTGAGTAACTTTTATTCTTCTCCCATTATCTGGAAAGGTACAAAATAGCCTACAGTAGAACATGTTTATCAAGCTTCAAAATCAAGGTGTCCAGATTATGAAGAATTGATTAGAAGGGCTAAAACACCAGCTATTGCTAAGAAATTAGGTCAAAAAGCTCTACTTCGAGAAGATTGGGAAGAAATTAAGGTTCCACTGATGACTGAGCTTGTATTTCTCAAGTTTGAACAAAACCAAGATCTCAAGAATAAACTGTTAAGTATGAATTTGGCAAAACTTGTAGAGGGCAACTACTGGCATGATAACTTCTGGGGAAATTGTTTTTGTTCTAGATGCAAGGATATAGAAGGACAAAATGTGTTAGGAATAATACTGATGGGGGTTAGAGAATATTTTGTAAGGATAAAGTAATGAAAGCAATTTACATAGAAGATGGTACAGACGAAATGGTGCGAGCAGCCCTTAAGGAGGAAGCTGAGGACCTATATAACTGTAAAGAGTTTGAAGCATTTGATATAACAAAAGGAGAGAGAAAAGTTATTTGTGAACAAATCAGAAATGCTGTAGAATCAGCAGGTGTTATTTATTTTGATTATGGTGGTTTGATGTATTGGGGGTCTTTTGGTGGTTTAGTAGATTACTGGAATAGATTTTTTGTAAAGTTGATTGAGGATCATCCTAATAAGAAGTGGTTCTGCAGAAGTGCTCTTAATACATTTGATGACGAAGATAAGAAAAATCTGAAGGATTTGGGCGTAAATTTTGTGATAGAAAATATTTTAGGGTGGTAAACAACTTGAAAGGAGAAAGAAAATGATTACATCAATTTTAATTATTATTTCTTGTGCTGTGTATTTTCTCATAGTGAGTTTATGTTATGCCTTTTGTTCAATTACAAGGATTTCAAGGATTTGTGCAAAACGGGATGAGATAATCTCAAAACTATGGACTGTGAATGATTATCAATGTAGTCAGATAGACCAACTTATTTGTGCTGCTAAAGATCAAAATGAAGTTTTAAACAGATTTGTGAACATCCTGGATGATCCGAAACTTAAGTTGGAAACAGAGTATCTCACTAAAAAACAGTTGAAGAATTCTAAGAGAACTCAACGTAGTAAGAAGACGAAGTAAAAGGAGAAAAGGATGATAATTAAATATAACCCTGAAGGCAAAGGATACACTACTATTCCTAACACTCTCGTAAGAGATTACAATTTAAGTGTTCAAGCTTTTGGTTTATTAGTAGAGTGTCTTTCCTACCCTGAGAACTGGGTAATTCATAATTCAGAAATACTAAAGCGCTACAAAATGAACAAGAATGCTTTAAGCACTATTCTACGAGAATTGGAAGAAAAAGGATATCTGTTTTACTGGAAAGGTGGTCAGCTTAAAGGTACTATCCGCGTGGTCTCATTCCTATCTATGAGCACCTCTGAATGGAAAGAAGTAGTCGAGACAATAGATGTTTCGAGTCTTAACATTTCTCGAGGGCCGAAGAAACCCGAGGCTCGAGAAAAGCGGGAGTATATAAATAAAGATGATAATACAAATAAGAAAGATAATCATCCTACGGATGATATGAACCCTTCAGGTTCAAATTTTCTATTACCTAATAAAGAAGAACCATCTACTTCACTTGAGGAAGAGAAGGATGATAGGAAGAAGCAACCTAAGATTATTGATCACAATACCCCAGCTTATAAACTTGCAGAATATCAGGCACTATCTCTTCTCAAATGTTATCCAGATCGAAAACTCGAAAAAGAGAGAACTCTTCAAAAATGGGCAAAGGAATATCAGAGAGCTCTTTCAAAAGATAAAAGAGATTATGACAAGATTATTGAGATTATTAATTTTGTTATGTCTCCACTTGGGTGGCCTACTAATCGCTTCAGTGCAGGATCTATTGTTCGGAAATTTGATATTCTTCTCGAAGAAGCAAAACTGAAGAGTAAGAAGTATGATGTTCGAGAAAAGGACCCTGAATTGTCAAAACTGCTTATTAACTACTGGGGGCAATTTACTGGTCAGGCTACTTCTACCGAAGAATGGAAACCTTCATCTGAAGTTTTGAACAATCTTATTCAAATAGCAAATAACCTATATGTTGCTTATAAAGGTTCCCTGATCCAGGATAAGTGGACTTGGATTACAACCTTTGGGAAATTCTTGGAAAGCGAATACAAGAATAAGGGAATTGTTCCTCGATTATCTATGTTACTCAAACCTATGGTGTGGGAAAGTGACTTCCCCATCTGGAAGCAGATAAATAATATTTTGTGAAAAAGGTGGGAAAATGAGCGAAAAAGTGATAGGTCAGTACCTGCAAGATTGTTTTCTGTATTTAATCATTAAGGACAGTGAATTTGCCAGGATAGCCAAGTTATCTATTCCTTCGTATTACTTTTCTTCGATAACAGCAGAAATTGCTCAGTTATGTTATAACTACTATGATCAATTTGGACGAGCTCCTGTTGGTGAGGGTTGGGCTGATTTTAATACTGAAATTGAACACTTTGTGCAAAGATTTGATGAGGATAAGAAAAAGTTATATTTTGGATACTTGGAGAAACTTCAAGAGATGACACCTCCTAGCAAGGAATATGTTCTTGCAAGAATCAACAAATTTATAAGAGCTCGATCTATTGAAGAAGCATTGAAGACGGCTGCACCTCTGGCTGAAAGAGGAGAAGAGGAAGAAGTAGAGCAAATTTTGATGAAAGCCTTGAGAAGTGGGATTCCAGAAAAAGAAGCATTTTTAACCATCCCGGATGATGGTTCAGACTTTCTTCAAGAAAAAGATTTGAAGAGTGAGATTATAAGTAACCTTGGTATATCTCTTCTCGATGAGAAAGTTGGAGGTTTAAGACGTGGTCAACTAATATGCTTCTTTGGTCCGGCTAAAGGAGCAAAGTCTTGGGCATGTCTGAATGTAGCAAATCAAGCATTAACTCTTGGGCATAACATTCTTTACTTGACTCACGAACTTAAAGCATCGGAAGTGGGGCAACGCCTTTATCAGAAAGCAGGTAGTCTTTCCTTGGAAGAGATTGATTCTGTTACTACGAAGTACTGGGAAGATGGAGTGGAAAAAGAATCCTTGTTTTTTCCAAAATTGCTCTCAGACTTAAATGAACAAGAAGAGATAACCCGATTGCTAACTAGGTCTGGTGGTAAAATGAAAATTCGCAAGTATCCTATGGGTACATGCAGTTTAGGAGAGATTGAGAGGGTTCTAAATTATCTTGAAGCTTTTGACCATTTTATACCAGATGTTTTGATAACAGACTACGTTGAGATCATGAAGCTTCCACATTCTGAAGAAAAACACGAGGCTATTAATGAAACTTATATTGGTTTGAAAGGTATTGCTGATCAGCGTAATATCTTAGTGGTTACAGCAAGTCAGATTACCAGAGCAGGATATGGTAAGAGTCATGTTTCTCAAGCTCAGCTGCCGGCGGGAGATATTCGTAAGTTAGCTAATATTGATTTGGGCATCTCTTTATGTACTAATGAAGCTCAAGTAGCTCAAAATCTAATGAATGTGTACATAGAAGTTAACCGTTCCGGACCGCAAGGTTTTGGGTGCATAATTTATAATGTGTTTAAGATAGGGCAGTTTGCCCAGTTCTGTAAGCCCATACAACGAGAATCACAGATAGAGAGGCCAGAGTAGAAATGGAGAAAAAGATAGAAAAGAAAAGAGCTTTTTTCATGCTTACATTTGAACAGTATCAGAGGGACCAGGAATCTCGAAGCAGAGAATCTGAAGAAATACCTCTTGTTGAACAAGTGAGCCAGATTCTTGGTATAACTAAGGATAAAACATACCCAGATTTACTGAAGGATCCACGATGGCAGAAGAAGCGACTCAGAATATTTGAGAGAGATAATTGGAAGTGTCAGGGTTGTGGTCGGGAGGATTTAACACTGGTGATACATCATCTTTATTATCTCTCGCATGATATTCCTCCTTGGGATTATCCCGATGAAGCGCTTCAAACTCTTTGTGAGGAGTGTCATGAGGAAAGACGGAGTAGGAGCAAGAGTTGTAGGTAGTTTATATTTTGAAGACGATAAAAAACCTTGAAAAATTCCCATTTTTCATTTGTATCTCCCCAAAAATAGGTTATAATTTATAAAAGAGAACAAATAATAAGGTTTTTATAGAGGATAAACAGATGGCAAAAATCAAAATAGAAGAAAAACTAGATCAGTTGGCAGAGATTAGAGAAGTTCAGAAGGATTTCACTAAAGAAGCTCAAGTCCTTCTTTCTGAAGCTCTATCAAGATGCCCGGATCTCAAAAGTAGGAATGATGAAGTTCAGGATGCATTAAAATTTACAGCAAAGCAGGAAGTCGATCTGACTGAAGAGATCAAAGAAGTAGTAGTTAAATCCGGGTTATCGAGAAAGGGCCAAAAGCTGCAAGCTATATTTACCAAAGGAAGGACAACTTGGGATACTAGAGCCCTGGAAGGCTATGCAGTAGCACATCCTGAGATTGAAAAGCTTAGGAAGATTGGTGAACCATCAGTTAGCATTCGGGAAGTTAAAGAGACAAAAGCAGAGGTATAAAATGCAAGATATGGTGCG
>Ga0315285_10008685_pt1 | contig 10410 bp, 10 predicted proteins | sample YL17G09_36_MG_FD_203698 | JGI IMG/M metagenome (GOLD analysis project Ga0315285, IMG submission 203698) | Sediment microbial communities from Yellowstone Lake, YNP, Wyoming, USA - YL17G09_36 | ecosystem: Environmental > Aquatic > Freshwater > Lake > Sediment | place: USA: Wyoming | collected... | reverse complement strand
AATATCTTTGTGATATCTTCGGCGTCTTTCTGGCTGAATGTGGGCTTAACTAGGGAGATTTTCTTATCCGAGACGGGTTTCCCACCCTCGATCGCGAGTTTGGTCAATGAAAGCTCTCCTTAATTCTACCATCAGTATGTGGATGGGGTGCTTAATTGAATTTGCTCACACCCATATCGTTGCAGGTGTGGCGATCTGTCCTCTGGTCGCGATGGAGAGGCAGATGAGTGCTGCTACGCCGGCGCCGACCATCGTGTACCACACTAGGTTGAAGGAGTAGGCGTCGATCATGGCACCGAGCAGGGTTGACCATAGTGAGCTGATGCCGAATCCGAATGTGAAGAAGAGGCCGAGCAGGATGTCGCGTTCCGCGGGGGAGGCGCTTCTCGCGAGGTGTGCCTGTAACAGGCTGCTCATGCTGAATGTGGTCATGGAGAGTATGAAGAGGTGGGGGATCAGCAGGAGGTTGAAGTCGTGGTATAGGGTCAGGAGGAATATGGACGCCGTTGTTGTGATTAGGGAGAGCATGGCGATCTTCAGGTACCCCCTCCGGTCAGCGATCCTGCCCAGGTAGATGGTTCCTAGGACGCCGCCGACCGTGGCGATGCTGCTCACGATCCCCGCGAATCCGACGGTTAGGCCGAGGCCTTTAGTTGCGTCTCGCATGTAGACGGGTACCCATGTAGTCATCACTCCCATCCCTGTTCCCCCCGAGATGAAGGCCTGCGCCATCAAGATGGGTACCGCGCCCTTCACTTTAAGCGCCGACTTGATGTCGTCCCAGAGTCTTTTGCCGGATTGCGTCGGCGCGATCTTGTCGGCGGCGGGTTCGCCTCTGAGCCCCCATAGTGCGATTATGCCGGTGAGGAGGAAGAAGAAGGCGAGGAGATAGTAGGCGGACCTCCACCCCGCCATGACCGCGATGCCCGACAGCAGGATGGGGCTTATGATGTTGCCGACATAGCCGAGGCCGTAGAACACGGATAACGCCGACCCCACGCCCTTCTTCTCGAACTTGCTCCCGATTATGGAACTGCTCACGGGATGCGTCCCCGCCTGACCTACGCCGGCGACCGCGTTTCCGGTTATGACGGCTTCGAAGCGGCCGGCCAACCCGGTCATGGCGCAGCCTATCCCCATGAAGAAGTTGGAGCCACTTAGCAGGATGCGCCTTGGGACCCATCTCCCAGCTACACTGTAGATCATCTGCAGGAAGCCGCCGAGGATGTTTGCTATGCCGACCATCACACCGATCTGCGTATATGATAAGCCGAGGTCTTGCCGTATGCTCTCATAGAGGATGGGGGCCCCGGAGAACAGGTGTTGAGCCATGTGTGAGACGGTGAGGGTTCCCAGGACGCGGCGCTCAGATTTCTGGGAGGCGTTTTCATCGCTCAATTAAGTCATCTTCGGGATACCTACCCCGCCGTTTTGGATGCGTTTAAACTTAATCCCATCTCCCCTTCGGTTCGGTTTTTCACGGATCCGTTAGAAGGTGTTAAAGAGAGATGGACACACCATTATGATAAGGGGATTGAGTTGAACACCGCGTTTGTATTGATAAACGCCGAGATGGGTGCCAGCCTAGACAAGAATCTGAAGGCGATCCCGGAGGTAAAGGAGTTCTACGGCGTCTATGGCGTCTACGACTACGTTGTGAGGCTTGAGGCAGAAAGCATGGAGCAACTCAAGGACGCCATAACGAACAAGATCCGACGCATGGATAACGTGAGATCGACTCTGACGATGATGGTCATCGACTAAGAGGGTTAATCCAGTTCGATCCCAGCAGTGCTTTTCCGGCCTGGTTACCCCTCAGATTTAAAACAATCAGCAGGGGTTTATTGTTGAAAGCGTTCGGTGTCGCAAATTGAAGATAATTATTATGGGTATGGATGGTTACCTCGGGTGGCCCCTGGCGATGCACCTCAGCGCCAGAGGACATGACGTCTCAGGAGTCGACAACTATAGCAGACGAAGAAACGTCGAGGAACTACACTCACAGTCAGCCACCCCCATCAAATCGATGAGGGAGAGACTAGACGCCTACCAGAAGGCCACGGGCAGAAGACTCCGCTTCCACGAAGGCGACCTCACCAAGACCACCTTCACCGACACGGTCATCGAGGAGGAGAAACCCGACTGCATAGTCCACCTCGGCGAGATACCCTCAGCACCCTACAGCATGATCGACGTAGAGCACTGCAACTACACACAGACCAACAATGTAGTCGGAACCAACAACATACTCTTCGCCATGAAGAAGCACGCCCCCAAGTGCCACCTCCTCAAACTCGGTACCATGGGTGAGTACGGGACCCCCAACATCGACATACCCGAGGGCTTCTTCGAGGTCGAGTACAGGGGAAGGAAGGACACCCTACCCTTCCCCCGTCAGCCGGGGAGCTGGTACCACCTGAGCAAGGTGCACGACACCCACAACATAATGTTCGCCTGCAAGATCTGGGGGCTAAGGAGCACCGACATCATGCAGGGTGTGGTCCATGGCGTCGTGACGGATGAGATGATTAACGATGACCTGCTGACGCGGTTCGACTTCGACGAGGCGTGGGGGACCGCGTTGAACAGGTTCTGCGCGCAGGCGGTGATCGGCCACGAGTTGACGCCATACGGTAAGGGGGGTCAGACCCGGGGCTACATAGCGCTCCGTGATAGTATTCAATGCATGACCTTGGCGGCGGAGAACCCGCCCTCGGAGGGTGCGTACAGGGTCTTCAACCAGTTCGACGAGACGTATGCGGTTAACGAGTTGGCGGAGCACGTGGTGAAGGTGGCTGGCGAGTTCGGCTTAGCCACGAAGATATGGCGTGTTGAGAACCCGCGTGTTGAGAGGGAGGAGCACTACTATAACCCGGATCATGAGAAGCTTCCCACCCTCGGATTTAGGCCGACGAATGATCTTGATGCTGAGTTGAGGTTGACGATTCCGAAGTTGATCCAGTATAGGGGCAGGATCGAGGAGAAGAAGAGCACCATCATGCCGAAGATAAAGTGGAGGAACTAGGTCTTCCCGGGTCCTCACTTCTTTACTAGCACGAGCTTCACTTTACCGCTCGGGTTGGATAGCAGCCCCATCAACTTACCATCGATCGCCTTTAGGTCGACCTGTACATCTATGTAGTCGCTTGTGCCCCATCGGGCGTACTCCCGGGGGATTCTAAATGATCCTCGGCCCGTTGCTTGACCGAGTTCCGCGCGGAAGCTCAGGAGGGGGACATCCTCGCCGTTGGGGCCACTTATGGTGGCGGTGTATCGATCCAGGACCCTAACCTCGACGCCGTGAAAGCCGTATGCATCGTAATATTCGCCAACCCATGTCCCGACGAGGCCCGCCCCCACGTCTACGCGGGGCGTCTCGGGCCGGTATCTCTTGTAGTAGGATGTCCCGAGGTCGATCTGTGTAACGGAGCCGTCCTCCGCGTACTCGAGGGTGAGCTCCTCACCGTCGCTTGCGGGCCCGTGGACCCGGTACCTCGTATCGTCGATTTTCTCGAGCATGAGGTGGTCACCGAGGGTGAGGAAACCGTTCACCACCCTCATGGATAGTTGGTTGATCTCATCCCCGTAGATGCCTGTGATCTTCTCCCAGTTCTCAGGCGGCGACTGTTGGCACCGGGCTTCCGCGTCTCCGCCCACAGCTAGGCGGAGTACAGTAGACGCGGGGGGCCTCCACCCAGAGCCGTCCTGCAGGTTGCTCAGCCAGCATACACCGAGCCGCTCCACGGGGTGGAAGCAGACGTGGTTCGTGTAGTCGGGGAGGCCGCCGGTGTGGTAGAGCATGACCTTGTCGTCGTGGATTGCCCGGAACCAGGTGAGACCCATGCCGCTCCTCGACCTTCCCGTGGGCGCCTGCAGTCTCTGCATCTCACGGATGGTCTCCTCTTTCAGCAGCCGTTTTCCCTTGTACTCGCCACCGTTCATGTTCATTACTACGAACTTCGCCAGGTCTAGGACGGTTGAGTACAGGCTCCCGGCTGGGTCTGCGGGTCGCATCCCCAGGACGTAGGGCGGGTTCGGTATGAGGGGCTTCTCTGGGCCTCCCGCCCGCTTGTATCCTTGGGCGAGCCTATCAACGACCATTGGGCTGAGCTCGAAGTCGCTTGAGGTCATCCCGAGGGGCTTGAGCACATGCTCCTTCAGGTACGCGTCATAGTCGACGCCCGTGAATTGCTTGATCAGGTAGCCGACTATCGTAAACGCCGTGTTGCAGTAGGCCCAGGCTTCATCACGCGGCCTCACCATTCTGGCGGCCGAGTCGATGTAGGTTTTCATGTCATCGGCCTTCTCTCCCAGCAGGTAGAGGGGGGGCACCCGTGTGGGCATCCCTGTGTAGTGTGTGAGGAGATCCCTGATGAGGGGCTCCTCTCCCTTGATGTCCTTGATCTTAACGTCGAGGTGGGCGTTCACCCCGTCGTCCAGATTGAATTTGCCCTGTTCCATGAGTTGGAGGAAGCCCACCGTCACAACGGGTTTAGTGACGGATGCGCATCCGTAGATCGTCTCGGGCGTCGCGGGGGTCCCCTCCCTCATGTTGGAGAACCCGAATCCCTTCGACCAGACGACTTCACCCTCCCTTATGATTGAGACGGATGAGCCGGGGTGTCTCCGCCCGGCCAACTCTGCGCCTATGAAACGCTCAATCTCACCGTAATCGACCATGCTTCAGCGACCACAGACTATCAACCGGGTGACTCCGGATAAGGGTATTCGCGTTCAGGGGCGCTCTGTGTCGGGATGCCTTTTTACCATGTGGGGCTCCTACGACCCCATATGGATCATCCGGGGGATAATCGAGGAGGAGTGGTGGGTCGCCCGAGGATGCTTCAGATAGTCGGGCTCTCCCTCATTTTATCGTTCATCATCCTAGGCGTCGCTATCGACGCGGGGGTCTTGGACGAGTGGGATACCGGTGTATTCGCCGTCGTGAACTCTGGAAATTACGAGGCGCTTGACTCGGTTATGGTTATCCTCAGCCTATATGGGCGTGAGGTCGTCTGGGGGGCTTTAATTGTAGGCCTTTTCATCATCGGCGGAGAGAGGGAGAAGAAGATGGCGCTGACTCTGGGCCTCATCTTCCTTATCCTGATTGGTGCAGGCTATGTTTCGAAGGCTTACTATTCTAGACCCAGGCCATATGATGTAGTCGACGACGTGCGGCTACTCGTGGCTAAGGAGTCTGATTACAGCTTCCCCTCCGGCCACACGCTGATCGTGGCGGGTGGTGTCGTCGTCGCTTGGCTGCACTTGAGGAGAGTATGGGCCGCCTTGCTATCGGCTGAGGTGGCGTTGGTCGCTTATTCACGGATTTACGTTGGGGTCCACCACCCCAGCGATGTTGTGGGGGGGGTCTTGCTAGGCGCCGGTTGCGCCCTAATCGTCTGTTCGGAGACGGGGCTCATCGATCGGCTGTATGATAGGCTGCCCAAACGTCTTCGGGGATGATCCACGCGCTTCTACTGCCGGCTGAGGTAGATTAGGATGGCCGAGGCGAGGGTCGTGAACACGTCTGGGAGGAAGTTGAATACATTGAATATGTTGACGCTTTCGAACCCATTGACCCAGATTAGGATCGGGTTGCTCGTTATAGAGTAGAGGAATAGTGTTACTGAGAATAGGACGAGGCAGAGGCTGAAGTTGGATCTCGTCTCGCGGTATATCCCGACGTAGAGGAATATCAGGTAGAGGAGTAGTCCCGTGTTGATGAGGGCGAGGACCGTCCTCCCCTTGATGTAGAGTGCGAGCATGTTGCTTATCTCCATGAGCTGCTCAGGCGTCAACCGTTCAAGGAGAGGGCGATCTTGGTGGGTCTGGAGGAAGTTGAGTGTGTTGAGTGGGCCTATTAGTGCGACTAGGATGACGACTAGGATGCCAATGATGGCGATGGGCGCCCAGGGGGTTTTCTGCATCTGCTTCTCATTTTCTTCCATTGTTTTTCAACCTTTTCGCAATTTTATTCCAAATCTCTTCAAAATCGCCGTAGTTCTGCTCGAGGTCCTGGCTGATGAAATAGACCTTCCCGTAGTGTTCGCCCACTGCGGTGATGAGGCGATCCTTCTCTAACACGTCTAGGTGGTGGCGGATGGTGCGGTAGTCGACGCCGAGGAGGTGGCACAGCTGGTTCGCGTTGAGGGGCTCCTCCTTTATGGCCTCGATTATCCTCCCCCGGTTGACGCCTCCTCTGGAGCCCTCGATGAGCCAGAGGAGGAGTTGCTTGAAGGAGCGGTGGGAGAGGGACATCGCTTCACCTGGTGGGGGTTACATTATACTTGTTTTAGAGTCTCCTTAAATAGGATGTGTGGGAATTTGTAGGAATTTTGGTATGATTTTGAAAAATCGTTTATGAACAGCCCATCCACTCGTTTGGACAGGTAAAACGGTGTATCTACCAGGTGATTGAATTGACTGAGGACAACAGGGTCGAGAACGCCCAACCAGATTCGATTGATTCTGGAGAAGCAAAAACCGGGAATCCGCCAGAGAGTCCGCCGGTGCTTGAGGAGAAGGTTGTTGAGGAACACGCTCCTCGGCGTGAGCACAGCTTGGTAACTACAACTCTCCTAATCCTTCTAGTTTTCAGTGCTGGTTTTTCTGCCTACAAGTACGTCGATAGTGGAAGAAGGATAAGTGATCTAACCACTCAGGTGTCATCACTGTCGTCCTCCGTTCAGACCCTCAGCGCGAGCCTCTCCGAGTCAAATGACAAGCTCAACACGTTGAGCCAGACGCTGAGTGGGTTGACTTCGGGGGGGACGACTACGAGCACGGGTGACGTGACGGCGATCTACGAGCAGGTGAAGGGAAGCGTCGTGCTCATCAAGTCGACTCTCCCCCTTGGGACGGCGACTGGGAGTGGCTTCGTCTATGACGCCGAGGGGAGGATAGTGACCAACGACCATGTGATCGAGGGCGCCAACAGTATCACGGTCACGTTCATCAACGGCACGATTGTTCCCGCGACGGTCGTCGGCGCCGACCCCTACTCCGACATAGCGGTGATAAAGGTTGAAGCCCCCGCGGCCCTGCTCAAGCCGCTGAAGCTCGGTGACTCATCGGCTCTGAAGGTCGGGGAAGTGGTGCTGGCGATTGGGAACCCGTATGGGTTGGCGGATACGTTGACGACGGGCATAGTCAGCGCCTTGGGGAGGGAGATGGACTCCTCGAGCGGGTACCCTATCGTGGACGTCATTCAGACCGACGCCGCCATTAACCCGGGTAACAGCGGCGGGCCCCTCCTCAACATGAACGGGGAGGTTGTGGGGATCAACACAGCTATTGCCTCTTCGACCTCGACTGGGATAGGCTTCGCCGTCCCGAGCAACACCATCGCCAGGGAACTGCCGAGCCTAATGAGCACCGGTAAATATGATCAGGTGTACATCGGCATACAGGGCACCGATGTAACGCCGAGCATCATCTCGGCGATGAAACTCCCGGCTGGGACCTATGGAACCCTTTTGACCTCGGTGACGAGGGGGAGCCCAGCCGAACAGGCCGGGTTGAAAGGGGGGACCAAGTACTCGGTCATCGACGGGTCCTATGTGCCGATAGGGGGAGATGTCATCACAAAGGCTGATGGCCAGGTGATGAAGAGCCTCTACGATCTTATTCTCTACATGCAGAGAAACAAGAGGCCGGGAAACACCATCGCCCTCACAATCATAAGGGGGGACGCGGAGACAGCGGTGAATGTTACCCTGGGGACGAGGACCGGCTAGCCGGGGGCTTTCCGGGGCAACCCGACGCCCCTGAAGCTGAATCCGAGCCGCAGGCACTTCTCCAGGTCGAAGACGTTTCTGCCGTCGACGATGACGGGGATCCTCATGTGGGTTTTGAGCCACTCGGGTCTTATGGATTGGTATTCTCTGTGGCGGGTGACTAGGATCAGGCAGTCGCTGCCCTCGACGGCTTCCTCGAGGTTCTGCGTGATCTTCATGTCTTCGTACTCTTTGACGTAGGGATCGTGGGCGATCAGTCCTCTGCATTTGCCCTTGAGGATGTTGTAGAGGGGTTCGGCGGGGGTGTTGCGGGTGTCGTCGCTGTTCTCCCGGAAGGCGACTCCTAGGATGGTGATCTTTGCGTCCCTCAGGTTGATGTTCTTCTCTTTTAGGGCCTCCCTGGTCAGATCCATCATGTGCTGTGGCATGGAGTCGTTGAGGTATCTGCTGCCGGTGATTATCTCGGGTACGAATTTGGTGGATCCGTAGGTTTCTAGGCCGTATACTAGTAGCCAGCTGTCCTTGGGGAGGCAGTGACCCCCGACTCCTGCGCCGGGGGTGTGCATGTTTCGGTAGGGGTTGGCGGAGGGGTTGCTGTTGTCGTTGGGGAGGCTGTTGACGAATCTTCGGACGTCGTGGACGTTGACGTTTAGGCTCTCGCAGATGAGGGCGACCTCGTTGGCGAAGGCTATGTTGACGTCGCGGTAGGCGTTCTCGGTGACCTTGGCGACCTCGGCGGTGAGGGCGTCGGTGGGGTGGAGGTTGGCCTTGACGATGTGTCGGTAGAGTTCGATGCCGCGGCGCGTGGACTCTGGGTCGACCCCCCCGACGATGCGGTCGTACATGGTGAGGTTGTGTAGGAGGCGGCCCACCATCACTCGCTCGTAGCTGAAGAGTAGGCCGAAGTCCTTCCCCGCTTTCAGTCCGCTATGTTTTTCGAGGATGGGCTTCGCCATGTGGTTTGTGGTGCCGGGGGCGACGGTTGATTCGAGGCAGACTAGGGTGCCCTTCTTCATGTTGTCGCCGATGTCGGCTAGGACCTGCCTGAGGGACCCGTACTGGGGGACGTGGTTCTCGTCGACCGGGGTCTGGACGGCGATTATTATGGCGTCGGCGTCGCGGTAGGCGGCGACGTCGTCGGTGACGCGGAATGTGCCCTTGTCGTGGACCCTCTTTATGAGCTCAGGTAGGCCGGGCTCCTCCGCCTCGATGACTGATCTCCCCTCGTTGAGGGCGTCGATCTTCCAGGCGGACCTTGGGGATCGGCGCTGTATTCCCGCGACTTTGAAGCCCGGTACGTCCGCGAAGAGGGCGGCGACGGGGGTCCCCACGTATCCCATGCCCACGACTACGATGTTCATCTTGGATCCCTCTGATTTGGCTTATACTTAGATCGTCGGTTATATCTACCTTGTTTTAGCACTCTTAGCCATGAAGCGTGTTTTCATAGACACTGATGGTGAGTTCGACGACTTCATGGCGCTTGTACTTGCGTTGAAGTCGAGGGATCTGAGCGTGGAGGGGATAAGCACCCTCAGTGGTATAAGGAACCTCAGGGACTCGACCGACGACGTGTTGAACGCGGTTGAGCTTCTCGGGAGGGGGGACATCCCTGTGGCTGAGGGGCTCGAGGTATCGATGTCACAGGACCTGACGAGGGAGAGGAGGAATATCCTTGAGATCTGGAAGAGTGGTGGCAGGGCATCCACCGAGGCGATACGGAGACCCGGGATCAAGCCTGTGAAGGAGGATGGGGTCAGCCTCATGATCCGTAAGATCATGGAGAGCCCCGGGGAGGTGACTCTGATCACGCTGGGGGCGTTGACCAACGTGGCCTCGGCGCTGCTCAGGGAGCCCAGGGTCGCGAAGAGGGTTAAGGAGGTGTACTCGATGGGTGGGGCTGTGCTGGTGCCGGGGAACATGACGCCCGTGGCCGAGTTCAACATCTGGGGGGATCCCCTCGCGGCGAAGATATTCTTCAACTCGGGCATGCACATCACGATGGTTGGGCTCGAAACGTACTACCAGCCGGTGCTGTCAGGTGAGGAGTGGGCACGCGTCAGGGAGGCGAACGAGGCGACGAGGTACTGCTTCGAGAACTTCGACCCCTGGTTCAAGTACCTGATAGGGTTACACCCGGATTGGAAGGGGGGACTCCAGATCGGTGACGCGCTCACGGTTGGGGCGGCGATTGACCCGAGTCTGATGAAGATGAGGAAGTGCTTCGTCGACGTGGAGACCCGCGGCGAGTTGACGGTTGGGCAGACGGTGGCCTACGGCCTGTCTAGGAGACACCCTGCACCGAAGGAGCCGAACACGGATCTTACGGTTGACTGTGACTGGGGGAGGTTCAACAGGCTCTTCGTGGAGAGGACCACCTCCTAGGCATCCTTTTTCGCCCCGTGGGCCTTCGGCGTCTTCTCTTTGTCTGTTATGGTCTGGGTATAGGATATTGGTTATATTCTATGGTGAGGGTTGTTGCTAGCATTGCTCCGCGGGGGCACTAGTCGAGGCAGACGTATAATGGGCGAAGGCGTGATCTCTAGGGGCGTCCGGTTCCTGACGAAGCAGGAGACGGCGTTCACCGTCAACATGCTGCGTAGGTCCGTTGAGAACTTCGCTAACTCTCTTGTTCAGCAGTATCAGTCGATCTACCTGATCTCGCTTGGGGCGA
>Ga0315285_10008684_pt1 | contig 10411 bp, 6 predicted proteins | sample YL17G09_36_MG_FD_203698 | JGI IMG/M metagenome (GOLD analysis project Ga0315285, IMG submission 203698) | Sediment microbial communities from Yellowstone Lake, YNP, Wyoming, USA - YL17G09_36 | ecosystem: Environmental > Aquatic > Freshwater > Lake > Sediment | place: USA: Wyoming | collected... | reverse complement strand
GGAAAGTGAGGGCGTGTCATGGGTGAAGGCGGCCGGAACTATACGGAGAAGGGTGAGCTCGAGGCGGGGCCCCTCAACGGTATTCCCGTCGTGCCGCGCAAGAAGAGCTACCGGGTGAAGGTCGGAAAGGACCCTTGCCTGGAGGTCCCTCCGGAGGTCGCTCGAAAGCTGGGCCTCGAGCCCGGGGCCGAGTTAGAGGTCATCGAGGAGGGCGGACGTGTCGAGGTCCGGCCCAACATCCACAGCATGTCCCGGCTCTACATCGAGCCGACGTCGCGCTGCAACCTGACCTGCGAGATCTGCATCCGGAAGACCTGGAAGGAACCCATGGGGGACATGGATGCCGCGACGTTCGACAGGCTGGCGGACGGGCTCCGGCGGTTCCCCCATCTTGGGTCCGTCATGTTCGGCGGTTTCGGGGAGCCGACCATCCATCCTGACATCCTGCGCATGGTCCGGGCGATGAAGGGCCTTGGCGTCAGGGTCGAGATGGTCACGAACGGGACGCTCCTCGATGAGGCCATGCTTGCCGGACTTATGGAGAGCGGCCTGGACGCGCTCTGGGTCTCCTTCGACGGCGTCACGGAGGCGGGCTTCGAGAACATCCGCGAGGGAGCGGGTTTCCAGGCCGTCGTTTCGAGCCTCAAGCGCCTCCAGGAGCTCAACCGGAGGGGACCTCGCCGGATCGACGTCGGGATCGCTTTCGTCGTCATGAAGAAGAACATCGGCGACCTGAAAAATATCGACCGGCTCATCGAGACCACGGGGGCGCGCTTCGTTTCGGTGACGAACGTCCTTCCTTACACGGCCGAGATGGAGAAGGAGATGGTCTGCAGTCTCGCCCTGTCCCTGGAAACGTTCGCGTCCGTGCCGGGGAAGGCCGAGATCAGCCTGCCGAGGCTCGATATCAACAATCTGACGAAGGACGCCGTCTTCAGCCTTCTCCGGGGGTACGACAATCTGACCCTGATGGGAAACCCCGTCCGGACCGAGATCAAATCATGCCGGTTCATCCGGGAGCGGTGCACATTCGTCCGCTGGGACGGGAAGGTCAGCCCGTGCATGGGACTGCTTCATTCGCACACGTCCTACCTCTACGGGAACGAGCGGGCCATCGAAGCCTATTTCGTCGGGGACGTGCGGGGCGGCGATCTTAAGACGATCTGGGACTCCAAGGAATATCGGGAGTTCCGGGAGAAGGTCGACGCTTTTGATTTTTCGCCATGCCACGCCTGCGGCGGCTGCAACTACATCGATGCCAACAGGGAAGACTGCTTCGGTAGCACCTTCCCGGCCTGCGGCGGCTGCCTCTGGGCCCAGGGCATCATCCAGTGCCCTTAAAACCGGAAAGCGACGCTGAAACCACCCGGCGAAAGGCCGATTTCCCATTGGCGCTGCGGTGGTTCATAGAAGGAGGCTTCCTGTCTTTTGAAGGACCCGGCTTCGTAATTTTCCAGGTCGCGGATGGCCCGGCGCGGCTGGGTATAGATATTCATGAGGGAGACGGATTCGCCGAGCGCGAAGGTGATGAGCCCGTCGGACCATTTCCTGTGGAAAGCGAGCGCCGTCACGAGCCCGGCGGCGGCGTTGGCGCCGATGTTCAGGAGATGGGTTCCCCATCCACGCCCGTCCTTTTCCCGCCGGGCGCACTTCCGGAGGAGTTCCTCCGCCTGAAGTAGCTTGGACCGGCGCTCTTCCGGCGTGGCCTCCGGCATGACTCGCATCTTCTTGGCGCTGGTGGCCGGAAGGAAGGGGTCGATGAGCAGTCCTCCGACTCCCAACGCGAAGGTTGCGCTTCCGACGAGCATGTCCTCGGAGAAATCCCGGTCGCGGACCTTCGGGGCTTCCGGCGAGTTCTTGTCCGGCTTGACATCGTTCCAGTGAGCGATGGCCAGGCTTCCCTGGATGACGGCCCCCGCTGAATAGCCGGCGATCCAGCCGTACCACCAGGTCCTGGCGCGCGGCTGGGCCGAACGAAGGGCGTTCTCGATAAAACCGAGCCGCTCCTTGACCTGTTCATCGGGAAGCGCCGCGATCTCCTGCGCATATGCCGTGCCTAATGAGAAGAGCCCCACGAAAAAAATAAGACACATGGAAACGGGATTCTTTAGTTGGCTGAACAACGGATCTCCTTTTGCCGACCGGAAATTAAACTGTCCAATTCGAAAAAACTATATGACCTCTCTTGAACGATGTCAATAGATGATGTCCGCCTTGACATCTTTCCTGGTCGTGATCAGGGCTTGTCCATGAAGGGAATTGACGGCGCCGCCCGGCCGGCGATATAGTACCATCATGGTTAGGAGGGGAGATTCATCGCCGAGAGCGTGAATTCAAAAACCCGGTTTCTTTCGGCAATAGACTTTGGGATCATGTCGAACCAATACGGCAAATTGGAGGAACTCGGTTCCATCCAGTATCCGACTTTAATTCCATGAAAGCCCGATTCAAGCATTTATCCTTTCTCGCCTTCCTTGCCATAATCTTCACGATCGGCTTAACATTCGCATCCATTGAGCTGCCCCGCCTGCTCGATGCGTTTCTTGCTAAGAACATCGATACGCCCGATGTCGTCACGGGCCTGAACGCATTAAGCGATTATAAAACCGAGCTGTATCTGCGGGTTTTCCATCTCCGTCTGATCGGATACGGTTGCTTGGCCCTCATCGTTATCTTGATTGTTGCTGGATTTGCTACGGAAAAGACCGGATGGGCGTCTGCAGGTGTTCTTGTTCTCTTTCTCCCTGTATTCGGTCATTTCGCAGCGACAATGTTCTTCTTGGGCGGACTGGGATTTTTGCGCCTCATCTGGCTGCCGCTCCTGGATGTTTCATTCAACCTGTTCCTTCTCGGTGAAATCATCAACCTGCCGTACGATATTCTGGCAGACTTCTGGGCATGGGTCGGTCTCAACCATTGGCTGAATCTCTCCTCTGTCGTCACGGGCTTAGGCTTACTCATATTTTTTCTGGGAACATGGACCTGGTTTTATGCCGGGACGCAGAAGAAGGGAGTGGCTGACCTCTGGGCGTATCGTCTCTCCCGGCACCCGCAATATCTTGGTTGGATCATTTGGAGCTATGGGGTGATGTTCCTCCCCGGCAGCAACATCAAACTCTGCTATGAATTATCGAACAGTCTTCCCTGGCTTCTTTCGACGATGATCATCATCGGCGTCGCGATGCTCGAAGAGCTGAAGATGAAAAGGGTTCATGGGGAGGTGTACGAGTCCTATCGCCGGCGGGCCCCCTTTCTTTTTCCGTTGCCGCGTTTCATGGCCAAGGCGTCGGCTTTTCCACTCCGGCTCATGTTCAAAAAGCCGTATCCTGAACGAAAACGGGAAATCGTCGCGGTCCTGGCCTTCTATACAGTTCTTTGCCTGGGGATCTCCGCCTTCTATGGAGGATTGGCTCCCCGGCCGGCAAAAAGGGTGGATGCGTCAAAACAGCGAATCGAAGAACTCGCACGCGTGTTGAAAGACGACGGCGACCGTGGAGAGAAACGCCGTGCCGCGGGTCTTTTATCCGGAATGGGAGAACCGGCCATGGAATCTCTCATCGCCCTGTTGAAGGACAAGGATGTGAATGTGAGAGCTTATTCCGCCGCCGCTCTGGGCGGCATTAAATCGGAAGGAGTGGTTTCACCTTTAATCGCGTTGTTGTCTGACGGAGATTCTTACGTCAGAAGAAGCGCGGCCGAATCGCTGGGGAGAACAGGATCGCTCCAGGCCATTCAACCGCTCATCGCGGCGCTTCACGATCAGACGAGAGACCTCGCCGGTGCCGCGGCGCGCGCGCTGGGACAGATCAAACATCCGGATGTCATTCCCCCCCTCATCAAAGCGCTGCAAAATAGCGTATCGAACGCGACCGGCGCCGCCGCGCAGGCTCTTGGCGAGCTTGGCGCCAAGGAGGCGATCGGACCTCTTATTCAATGTTTTGAGGAGATGCCGAATTGCCCTTATGATCTGGTCGGGACAGCGCTCTGGAAGTTGAACTCGGAACGGGCTGTCGACGCCTGGATAGCTGGTTTAAAGAAGGGGTCGTGGTGGTATCCCCGAGCGTTCTGTGCCGCCGAACTCGGCAAGAACAAATTAGAAAAAGGCCTGACACCGCTTCAAGACGCGTTGAAGGATGAGAGCCCGGAAGTCCGGCGCGCCGCCGTATTGGCGCTGATGGAATTTCGATCGGGGAAAACGATTGAAGCTCTCCGGGAAGCCTTGGCGGACAAGGATTTCGAGGTCCGGATGTACGCGAAAGAGGCGCTGAAGAAAATCGGGAGGATCGCCCATGAGGAATAACCGGCGCACGGCAATCTTCTTTTTGGGCCTGGTTTCGATCGTTTCCGCCTCCGCTGATGCAGATCGCCGGATTTCTTCCGGCCCTTTCGACTGCACCATCGTCATGGCGGCCCGACCCGGACAAGCCGATGTTCAGAGGAATCAGGGATGAAGAGTTTTGTTCGCGATCATGTCTTGTTCATAAGGGGAATTGGCATTGTGTCCCCGATTTTAATATAATCGTCTGACCGTGGAAGACATCGCGCGAGGTGTCAGGTCCTTCACCCTGGGCACGGCCGTGAGCCGCGTCCTGGGACTCGTCCGCGAGGTCGTTTTCGCGGCCCTCTTCGGCGCCGGCCATTCCACGGACGCCTTCAACGCGGCCTTCCGCATCCCGAACCTGCTCCGCGACATGTTCGCCGAGACGGCCCTGTCTGCAGCCTTCGTGCCCGTCCTGGCCGGTGAGAAGAAGAAGGGCAAGGAGGCCCAGAACCTCCTGGCGTCGAACATCTTCAACACGCTCTTCGTCGTGGTCGGCCTGGTCACGGTCCTCGGGATCGTCTTTTCCCGTCCGCTGGCGAAGGTCATCGCTTTCGGGTTCGGGAGCGTTTCGGGCAAACTCTCGCTGACGGGAAGCCTGACATCCATCACTTTCCCGTTCCTCCTTTTTGTGGCCTTGGCGGCCTGGGCCATGAGCTACCTCAACACCGAGGGTTCGTTCTTCGTTCCGTCCCTGGCGCCGGCTTTCTTCAACGTTTTTTCCATCCTCGTCCCATTGGGCCTTTTCGGCTGGTACACGGCGCGGGGCGGCGATCCCATCTATGGGGCGGCCATCGGTGTGACCGTGGGCGGTTTGATGCAGTTCGCCGTCCAGGCGCCGGGTGTTTTCAAGAAGGGATTCCGGTATAGGTTCTATTTGAGCTTCCGCGATCCCGAGTTCCGGAGGGTGATGGCCCTTTTCATCCCGGTGGCCATCGGCCTGGCCGGGACGCGGATCAACGTGGCCGTCAACACGGTCCTGGTTTCTTTCCTCGAGAAGGGGAGCATGACATGGCTCAACTACGCTTTCCGGATCATGCACCTGCCGTTGGGGCTGTTCGGGATAGCCGTGGGCGCGGTCGCCCTCCCCAAGTTCTCCCGGCACGCGGCCGAGAACGACCTCGGGGCCGTCCATCAAACGCTCGGCGACTCGCTGAAGATGGTCCTCTTCCTGACGGTCCCGACGTCCGTGGTCATCGCCTTCCTCTCCACCCCCATCACGGCCGTCATCTACCAGCACGGAAGATTCACGGCCTATGACACGGCGGCGGTTGCGCAAGCCCTCGTCCTGTACATCGTCGGCATCCCCTTCATGGCCGCCCTGCGGAACGTCGCCTCCGTCTTTTATGCCTACAAGGACGCCAAAACGCCGATGGTCGCCAGTTTCGCTTCCATCGGTCTCAACCTCATCCTGAATATCAGCCTGATGAGGGTCTTGGGCTTTTTAGCCTTCCCGCTGTCCACGACCATCGCGGCCGTGGTCAACATCGTTCTCCTGGTTTGGCTCCTGCCTCGCAAGATCGGTCGGCTCGACCTCGCGCCCGTCGTGAGGTTTTTCCTTGCTCTGGCGGGGGCCTCAGCGGCCGGAGGGTTCGCCGGCTGGCTCCTCAACCGTTTCCTTTTCGGACCGATGGGACATTCGTTCTGGGTCCGGCTGGCGAGCGTCGCCGTCAGCGGCTCCGCCGCGCTGGGAATCTTCTATGTTCTTCTGGTGGCCTTCGGGGTCAAGGAAGCCAAAGAATACCTCAAGAGATTCAAATAAATAGGGGGACACAATTTTGTGTGGGCTGGGTTCATAGCTTGGACGGGACGGCCCTCGCTCCCCTTCAGGTTTTTAACGCCGTTCCCGAACCGCCCTTCTCGGCGCCTTCAGAACTCGCGTGTCTGATCTATCATCTGTTCATGTTCTGTTAAATGGGGCCTAAATAAGGTCCCCATTTTGACATCGTGGCGTATGTGTCCTCTTGAGCAAGCTCAGACATCTTCAGGCGCAAGGTCCCCTCGAAGGACGGTCCGGGAAGGCTAAACCTTCAAGGTCCGCTCAGTCCATCCCGTCCAAGTCCCCAGCCCACACCAAATGTAAGAGAACCAAAAAATAGTTCGGAAATTTGTATTGTGTCCCCGATTTAAGAGCACTTGTTCCAGCCGCAGTTGGGGCAGGTCGGGCACTTCTCGTCGGGCATGGTCGCGCCGCACATCCTGCAGACGTTCTTGAAAAAATCCTTCGGGTTCTCTTTGACCTCACCCAGATGCCGCTCGAGGACCTTTGCGATGGCGTCGGGAATGGACTGGACGAGGCCGCCTTCGGTGAAGATGGGTTCGGCGCCGCCGATCCCCTTGATCTGGTAGATGACCTCCTGAGGTTCGACCCCGCTCCGCAGGGCCAGGGAGATGAGGCGGCCGAGGGCCTCGGCGTCCGCCATCGTCGAGTAACCGCTCTTCCCGATGCTGGCGAAGACCTCGAAGGGTTTTTTGCCGTAATAAGAGATCGTCACATAGAGGTTCCCGAAGCCGGTCTTGATCTTGTCCGTGATGGACGGCAGGGATCCCGGCCTTTCTTTCGGCATGAGCGTCTCTTCGGCCGCCGCCTTGTATAGGACCTGCTCGGCCTTGCAGCCGTCCCGGTAGACCGTGATGCCCTTGGTCCCGAGCTCGTAGGCCCGGAGGAACGCCTTCTCGATGTCCTCCTCCACGGCGTCGTGGGGGAGGTTGATCGTCTTGGAGACCGAATTGTCGACGTGCTTCTGGAAGGCCGCCTGCATCCGGATATGCCCCTCGGGGGCGATGTCATGGGCGGTGACGAAGTGATCGGGCAGGGCGGCGTCGGGGTTCCTTTCCTTCCACTCTTTGTAAATGGGGTGGACGTCCCTGAGCTCCCCGTCCAGGATCTTCGAGGTGAACTCGAAGGCGAAGACGGGTTCGATCGACGAAGAGCAGCCGGCAATGCGGGAGATGGTCCCCGTCGGCGCGATCGTCAGGACGGTGGCGTTCCGGCGCGGCGTCCCCTTATAGACCGACTTCTCGACGTTGGGAAAACTTCCCTTGAGCGAGCCGAGCTTTCGGCTTTCTTCGTCGGCCTTCTTCCTCAGGAAGCCCGTGAGCTCATCGGCGAAGGCCAGGGCCCCGGGCGAGTCGTACTTCAGTTTCTTTTTCAAGAGCAGATCGGCCCAGCCCATGACACCGAGCCCGATCCTCCGGTTGGACCGGGTCATCTCCGCGATCCGGAGAAGGGGGTACTTGTTGACGTCGATAACGTCGTCCAGGAAGCGGACGGCGACTTCGATGACCCCGGCGAGCCGTTCCCAATCGAAGGCCCCGGGCCTCTCCGGGTCGAAAAAGTTCGCGACGTTGATCGAGCCGAGATTGCAGGACTCGTAGGAGTGCAGGGGCTGCTCGCCGCAGGGGTTCGTCGCCCGGATGGGCCCGAGGTCCCGGGTGGGGTTCAGATGGTTAATCCGATCGATGAAGACGAGCCCCGGGTCGCCCACGGCCCAGGCCGACTCGACGAGCAGCCGGAAGACGTCGCGGGCCTTTTTTTGCCCGGTCTTTTTGCGCCTGAACGGATCGCGGATCGCGTAGGGGCCGTTCTTGGAGACGGCCTTCATGAACTCATCGGTCAGGGCCACGGAGATGTTGAAATTGGCGAGGCTCTTGCCGTCCCTTTTCATGGCGATGAATTCTTCGATGTCCGGGTGGTCGACCCTCAGGATACCGATGTTGGCGCCGCGCCGCGTGCCGCCCTGTTTGACCGCCTCGGTCGCGGCGTCGATGACCCGCAGGAATGAAACCGGGCCCGAGGCGACGCCCTGGGTCCTGCGGACGAAGCTCCCCTTCGGCCGCAAGAGGCTGAAATCGAAGCCCGTTCCGCCGCCTTCTTTGTGGACAAGCGCCGCGTTCTTGACCGTGTCGAAGATCGACTCCATGGAATCCTCGATGGGCAGGACGAAGCAGGCGCTGAGGCACATGTCGCGGCCGGCCCCGGTCAGGGTGGGACTGTTGGGCAGGAAGTCGCGGTTTTTCATGACCTCGAAGAACTTCTCCGCCCATTCCCCGCGGGCCGCGCCTTTCTCGGCCGTGGCGATGAAGTCCGCGACACGCTTGAAGAGTTCGGCCGGGGACCTGTCCAGGAATTCCCCCTTGTCGTTCTTCAGGTAGTAGCGGGCCTTCAGGATCTTGATGGCATTGTCAGGAAATCCCTGCGGTTCAGGCGGCTTCTCCCGGGCTCTTGTCGCCATGATTCAACTCCTCTTTTCCGGTAGGCTTTAATTATAGATTAATTATATAGGAAAAGTAAAGAACGCGTACGGCCAGTCTACGGGAGGCCGGTGCGTTTCCATTTCGACGACCCTATTTCTCCACCGGGTGGGAGCATAAATGGGAGCCTGGAGGATGTCAAGGACGGCTGGAGGACTCCCCGGAAACGGCACGGCCTCTTTACCTGGTCAGGCCCAGGACGTAGAGGACGCCCATGATCACGGGCTGGTGGGCGATGTAAATCAGGAGGGAGTGGCGGCCGGCGGCGTTGACGAACGTTCCCGGTAGGCGCCAAGGCAGGAGGCTCCGCTTGGCGGCGTAGGCGGACTTCCCGAGGACCGCGCCCGCCAGGAAGATCCCGAACCAGGGGATAAGCGGGAAAAAATCGAACGAAGAGAACGAGGGACTGTGGAGCCCGAACGGCAGAAGCCAGTCGGAGCGGATTGCCACCGCCTTTCTCAGGCTGGGAAGCGCGGCGCCGAGGCCGATGACGATCGCGCCCCAGGCGGCGCAGGCGACCGCTCCCGACTTCTTGAATGCCGCGCCGTAGATCAGCATCGAGATCGCGAGGCACTGGAGGATTCCGAAATAGACGGCCGAGGCCGGATCGAAGACGTAGGTCGCCGCGGACACGGCCAGCGAAACCGCAAGAAGCCGCAGACCTCGGCGGACGTTGTTCCTGCTCAGGGTGCCGCTCGTCCCCGACAAGACGACGAAAAGTCCGGCAAAGAAGAATTGCGCAACCGTCCAGGCCACGCTCGACAGGTCGGTGGAGAAGCCGAGAAACCTCTTGATCCCGCTGAACTCGCCCAGGTCGAAGAGAAAATGGTAGCCGACCATCAGGATGATGGCCAGCCCGCGCAGAAAATCGATCTCCCAGATGCGCGATGGACGCCCGGCGGGCCTGTCCGCCGCGCTATCGGCCTCTGTCATTGTCACGAGCTCCTCGGGGGTTATTCGCCGTGAGAGAGAATAGCCCCGGGCCCTGAACCCTGTCAAGCAAGAAAGACCGCGGATTCCAGGTTGACATAAACCTTTAGGCGGAGATAGCATGGGTCATCGCGCCCGGAGGTGAACCATGCCCAAGAGAATTCTAGCCGTCCCCGTCCTGCTTTTCCTTGCCCTTCTTAGCCCGGCGGCTTACCCGCAAGCGTCGAAGCCGGATTCCGAATTGCTCGTCCGGCTCAAAGCCCTGCCCGGAGTCGTCGAGGCCAAGGAGGCCCGCTTCGACGAGAAGCTTTTCAAGGAAGCCTTTGAGCTCATGTTTGAGCAGCCGCTCGATCATCGGAATCCCCAAGGGACAAAGTTTCGGCAGAGATTTTTCGTTTCCCACGCCGATTACGCCAAGCCCGTCGTCTTTGAAACGGCGGGATACGCCGTTGGCCAGGTCCGGGGAGGGGAGTTGACCCGGATCCTGGGCGGCAATCAGGTCACGGTCGAGCATCGTTTTTTTGGACGTTCCGTTCCCTCCCCGATGGCCTGGGAATATCTGACGATCCGGCAATCCGCCGACGACCTCCATGCCATCGTGACGGTCCTGAAGACGCTTTATCCCGGAAAATGGGTGAGCACGGGCTCGAGCAAGGGCGGACAGACGACCTTATTTTATAAGACGTTCTATCCCGACGATGTCGACGCCAGCGTGCCCTACGTGGCGCCGCTCAATATCGCCCAGGAAGATCCCCGGCTCTACCACTTTCTCGAAACGGTGGGCGACGAGACAGCCCGGGCGCGGATCAAGGATTTTCAAATCGCCATGTTCAAGAGGGAGGACGAGATCCTGCCTCTGGTCAAGAGCCAGGCTGAAAAGGAAAAATGGACGTTTTCCATGGGACTTTC
>Ga0315285_10008683_pt1 | contig 10411 bp, 7 predicted proteins | sample YL17G09_36_MG_FD_203698 | JGI IMG/M metagenome (GOLD analysis project Ga0315285, IMG submission 203698) | Sediment microbial communities from Yellowstone Lake, YNP, Wyoming, USA - YL17G09_36 | ecosystem: Environmental > Aquatic > Freshwater > Lake > Sediment | place: USA: Wyoming | collected... | reverse complement strand
AGGTTGTTGATAAGGAAAAGGCGCTTTTTCTGGCTAGTTTGCAAAGCAAAGAAGAACTTCTGGCAAGATTTGTTAGAAGCATTTCAGCGCCAATTTATAATTTTGTAAATGTTTTACAAGGGAACATTAAAGGTCTAATTTATATATTAAACCAAGTAGCAAGCAATAAGTAACAGAAAGTAATTTTTTCGCTTCCTGTTATATGTTTCTTGTTTCATAAATATGGTCGAAAAAAAATCAAAAGAAAAAGTGGAAGTCCCGGAAAAACTGGAGAAATTAGTTGGAGAAATTGAGAAACTTTCAGTCTTGGATTTAGCCGAATTGGTAAAGGTTCTGGAAGATAAATTCGGTGTTTCCGCAGCTCCTCAGATGGTAGCAGCTCCCGTTGCCGGCGCTCCTGCAGGTGCTTCTGTCGTAGAAGAAAAATCGATTTTTAACATTGTTATTTCTGCTGTGGGTGACAAAAAAATTGAAGTGATTAAAGTTGTAAGAGATATTACGGGAAAAGGATTAAAAGAGGCTAAAGATTTAGTTGATGCAGCTGCCAGTGAACCCCAGACAGTAAGGGAAAATGTTAAAAAAGAAGAGGCAGATGAACTAAAGAAAAAATTAGAAGAAGCTGGGGCAAAGATTGAACTAAAATAGATTATTCCCAAACATTAAATGTGTTTTTAAGATAAGGAACGATTCTGATTAGAAGACAGCGAGACGAAGTCTCGCTGTCTTCTTAATTTTTCACACAAAAACCCTTGACCCCGTAGTAGAATTTCGACTCGCTTCGCGAAAATAGTTTTCTGGAAGAAAAATTTGTCGAAATTTCACTACGGGGTTGACTCCTCCTCTTGGTTTTGCTACATTGGAAAAACGTTTTGCTCTTTTAAGTAGTACATTAAACTCAACCCGAAAGGACCGCGCGGTGCGCTGCAGCAGAAAATGGGGGGAAGACACGGATGTCTAGTTCTGGTAGCAGCCAGCAGAAAATCTGCAAATCTTGTCTTCGACCTTCTTTAGAGCCTGAAAGAAAAATAGGGAAAAAGAAAGATAATAGATATAAGGCAGGAGAAAGAAATCTAGTTTGTATGAATCCTGATTGCCCAAGTTTTGGCAGAATTGTCCACCAGCATAACTGCTCGAACAATACAAGAGTACCAGCGAGATCCTTTGCTTCATTAGTTAGGCCACCCCATGTAGCTCAACAGGCACCTTTCAGGAACGGGACAGTAGCTTCACGACAACGCCAGCGCATATAATTTCAAGAGAAAGTTAAGACAAATAAGGGACATCACATTGATGCCCCTCTTTTTTTTACATTTGACAAAAAATTCATAATTACATAGTATAATAACGTAAAAACCACCTAAAGCCTCGAAGGACCGAAGCACATAATACATTATATGCTTGGCCTACGGGGTAAAGAGGAACTATTATTGGAGGGATAGTGAGAGAGAATTTGGATAATGTCAAAGTTTAGCGACCAAACTGGAAAAGGAGGGGCGAAAAAGGAGGTGGTTTTTTGTTGTCTAAATTTAAGTTATTTTGGTTATGAACTACCCCTTCGGGGCGAGTTCTTTTAGCGACAGGGTATTCCCGCCGCTAAAATAAGGAAATTATTTCTGGGCGCCCGGTTAGATGAATTTTTCCTCCCTAGCTGTGGCGCTCAGAAATAGTCTCTTTATATAGATCATAGCACAAATATTTTAGGACTGACTCGTACATTAGCCTGTGCCCCAGAACCAGAACGAAGTTCGGTTCGGGGCTACAGGGTACCGACTATCATCCTGCCTGCACCTATCTAATTTTACTCGCCGAGAATAAATATTTTTACAGCCAGGATAGCAAAAGTATAAATATCGCGGCCCGCGCGTGGCGAATAGCCACATCCTTATCCACCGAAGGAGGATTGGGCGAAGCGGACTGCCACGGTATTATTTCGTAAAATTAGGGGGTGTGGAAAACTATTGATTGACTTTCATTCTTGACACTTATAATATAATTTATGGTCTGGCAACCTGTCTAGCGGAGGAACTAGATAAAAGGTGGGTGTTTTTACATAAGCTAAGTAGCCGAATAATTCATAAAAATTATCTCCAGAGGGGAGATTTTGTTATTTTAGTTAGCGGAGTTTACCCCGTAGTAGAAATTCGACAAGGTTTTCTAAAAGAAAACCTAAACGAGCGAAGTCAGTCGAATTTTCACTACGGGGTTTAAACTTCGCTTTTTGTTTTGTCTGTATAGACAAAACAACCCCTTACCAATTTTGTCAGAGAAATTTAAAGAGTAGGCAGCCATATAATCAAAGTTTAATTTTTTCCTCGCGGTGCAGAGCCCGAATAGGGCCGAGCCGCAGCGAGTGCACCGCCTTGAGTCTAGTAGCAAAATTGGTGTGGGGTTTGTTCCTTCTCAACGGAATCCAAGCTCTAGCTCGTTTGCGAAGCGAGTTGTAGCTTGGGCTTCGTAAGAGGTTCAATCAAGGTCGCGTTGTCCGACATCTCTGCTAAATATAATTAAGATCGGGCAGCGAAAAATTCTCGCCTAAATTTCTAAATGAAGTTTGGGCGGACTAGTTCCGCCCAACGATTTGCTCCCAAAAAACTTGGGTGCAAAAATTGGGCGGGAGAATAAATAGCAGAGATAAAATAATTAATTAAGAAAAACACAAAAATGAAAAAGATAATTATCAGTTTATCAATTATTGCTGCAGTTGCCGCTTTAGCGGTTATCGGAACTGTTGCTTATTTCAGCGACACCGAAACCTCTACTGGCAACGTTCTCCAAGCCGGCACATTAGATCTAAAAGTAGACAGTACCTGTCATTATGACGGAATGGTATGTACCGAACAGCGCGTCTGGGCAGAAGAAGACACAGGCAGCTCAACTTACCGTGCATTAATTGGACAACCTTGTGCTTGCACTTGGTTAGAAAAAGATTTAACTACAGGCGATGTTTTCTTTAACCTTACAGACATAAAGCCCGGCGATAATGGAGAAAACACAATCAGCCTACATCCAGTCGATAATGATGCGAATATCTGTGCCTACGTGACGAACCTAGTAAACCAAGAGAATGGTTGCAATGAGCCAGAGGGAAAGGTTGATGGAACCTGTACTACTCCAGGAGTTGGTAATGGTGAATTGCAAGATAATATTCTTATGACGATTTGGAAAGATAAGGGTTCTCACGCATCTCCTGACGGCGCATGCAATAACATATTGGATCCAGGTGAGACAATTTATGTAAGCAGTGTACCAATAGACAGCAACACTGGTCCTTGGGACCTTGGTTGGATTCAAGGCGACAAAAATGTTTGCCTTGGTGTAGCTTGGTCAGTTCCATCAGCTACCGGCAATATTATTCAGAGCGACAGCATAAGTGGCGATATTAGTTTTTACGCGGAGCAGACAAGAAATAACCCGAACTTTGTTTGTCCTTCACAACTTCCAGTAGAACCGAAACCAATAACAAGGGTCGATAGGACCCAGCTAGGATTTGGTGACGGTGGTTGGGCTGGCTGGTCTTGCCCAGCGGGCACGACTGCGGTCGGAGGCGGAATAGACTCCAGCACTAATCCGGTCGGAGGCAACGGAGTGGCAGCGCCGAGCGCTCCTGCAGTAGACGGATTTAACTACCCAGTTTACCCCCACTACACCTACAATGCTGGTGCTGGTGAAACCGGGTATGTCGTGCATGATCTGGTGGATGGACTTGGGAACACCATCTCGTTCCACATCAACTGCCAAGCTAACTAACCGCAACCAATCTTGATTGTTAAAGAAATCCTTCGTCTTTTCAAAAAGATGAGGAAACACACATGACAAAAAAAATAATTATCAGTTTAAGTGTTATTGGAGCTATTGCGGCAGTGATTGGCGGAGCAACGATTGCTTATCTTAACGATACCGAAACCTCATCCGGCAATATTTTGATTGCCGGAGAAATGGATTTACAGGTTGACCATCTATTCGCGTCATACGACGGGAATCCTTGCACAAAGGATTGTGTTGAAGATACAGGCACGAACCTTATTCAAAACGGAAGTTTTGAAGCGCCGGAAGTAATAAACGGCGCCAAATGGGAGATATTCCCTGATGGCACTTCAGGATTGGTTTGGCGAGTGGCGTGGGAACCAGGTCAGTCAACCACGTATGGTGATCCTCCTCGTACTCGTCCTGAGGCATCTTTGGTTGAATACCATGAAAACGTAATGGGTTTAGCTCAAGAAGGCGACCAGTATGCAGAGCTTGATTCTGACTGGTTTGGCCCACAAGATCCATTAAACGGGGAACCAGCATTGATAAATATTTCTCAGGATGTAAATACTGTTTCAGGTAATCAATACAGGCTTCACTACTGGTATTCTCCAAGGCCAAACGTTCTTGCAGCGAATAACGTCTTGAAAGTGCGAGTTAATGGCAACGAAGTAGCCAGCCATTCGGCAGATGGCGGCGGTACAACCAGCTGGACAGAGTATACTTATACTTTTGTCGCTACTGGGAGCACTACCAAAATAGAATTTGCCGGCGCTGGTCCAGCCGATTCTCTCGGAACATTTCTGGATAATGTGAGCGTTCACCCGTTTAATTGCACTTATCAGATCGTTGGTGGAACCTGTACGCTATGGGATTTAAAAGATCTCGGAGCAGGTGATTATTTCTGGCATTATGATGATGTTAAGCCCGGAGATTACGGCGTAAACATCATTAGTTTGCACGCTTACAACAACGACGCTAATGCGTGTTTAATCACACATGACATAATTGATCAAGACAACGGAATTGTAGATCCTGAACAAGCAGCAGGTGACACTGGAGAACCAGGAGACCTCTCTCAATTCATTAAGATATTTGCTTGGGAAGATACTACCCAAAATAATTCTTACGATGTAGGAGAGCCTGTGCTTTTGCCGGTGAATACACCGCTAACAGGAAGAGTTCATCTTTCTCTTACAGAATCCCACACTAAATACGTTGGGATTGCTTGGTGTGCAGGAACTCAATCTGTTACCGACAGCACAATTAGTTGTGATGGTTCTTCAATGGGGAACATTGCCCAAACAGATATAATGACTGCTTCTCTCACTGCTTATGCAGAACAACAGAGAAACAATGGAGGATTTGATTGTTCTACTGTAAATCTGCAGCAGCCGTAATAGAAATCTTTTAGGTTGTCTTATGACTTGTGGACATAAGACAACCAATAAAGGTTTTTAAAATTATTTAACAGGGCAAATGAAAATATTAAAAGTAATTTATTATAGTTTCCTTGTTTTAATCGGCGCTTTTGCGTTGTTATTGATTCTTTCGCTCTTTCCGGTTACCGGGAATTATAAGCTAATGATTGTGCAGTCTGAATCAATGAAGCCGGCGATTCCAATGGGAAGCTTAGTTTTAATGAAGCCAACAAGCGATTATAAAGTCGGCAATGTGATATCATTTAACCAGGTGAACAAGAATAAAACGCCAATATCCCACAGGATTCAAGAAATTAAGGTTGTTAACGGCGAGAAAATTTATATTACCAAGGGTGATGCGAACGAGGAGCCGGATGCCCGGGATATCAAAAAAGGAGACATTTTAGGGAAAGTATTATTTACGTTTCCTTATCTTGGTTATGCGGTAACTTTTGCCAAAAAACCCTATGGCTTTCTGGCTCTGGTTATTGTTCCGGCAGTAATAATTATTTTTGATCAATTGAAAAATATTTATTTTGAAATCAAGAAAATGAGGGCAGCTAAAAAAGCCGCAGGATAAACCATGAGGAAAATCTTTTATGATATTATGCCGCCAAAAAAATTGAAACGAAAAAAAACTTCTGCTTTCCGATTGAATTTCGGGATTATTAAAGGCTCTATTATAAAGATAGTCGCAGTTTTTGTAATTGTGAGCTTGAGTTGGACAGGTCTTTCAGCCGTTTATCAGACACTTGCCTATTTAAACGATACAGAAACTTCAACCGAAAACAGTTTTGTTGCCGGCACACTGGATTTTCAGCTAAGCTCAACAGAAGTCTTTTCTAATACATCCTTAATGCCCGGCGAATCGGCTACAGGGACCATAAGTATTACTAATCTTGGCAATGCTCTAAAATACAAAGTTAAGGCCGCGAATTTTACGGGAGCACTTTGTGATTATTTGAACCTGGAAGCAAATTTAGATGAGGGAGAGGTGGAATATTCCGGAAAATTAACCGAACTTGATTTTGGACCTATTGTGTTTGAAGACCCGGATAATTGGTCTTTCTCTTTAACCTTGCCTGATAGCGCGCCAGATGATTTGATAGGAGAAACGTGCAATTTTAACTTCGTTTTCTACGGTTCTCAGACTAAAAATGATTTGCCATTTGGTATGGGATTTTCTGACGAAGAAGACGCCAACAACAATATCAAAGCTAAGATTTGCAGCAACACGGAAACAAGGTCAAAAGGATATTGGAAAAACCACCCAGATGTCTACAAGCCTTATCTGCCTCAAAGCCTGGGAAACGAAACCGTAAGCAGCGTTTCTGATGTAAACGGAGTTTTCAATAATTATAATCTCTCAATGCGCAATAAATTGAAAGGCCAGTTACTGGCGATGAAATTCAACATTGCCCACTTTGGAGTAGGGGATTATCTTGTAGAAGACCAGAATAAAACAATAAATGAAATTGCAGCTGAAGCAGATGATTTACTAAAACAAGACCCCCAGCCGCCAGATGAAACATTAGAAGTGATGAAAGATCTTTTAGACGGATTAAATAATGACTTGACGCTTAGAGTTTGCAGGGATTCGTATATTAAAGTTCTAATTCCGAACTGCGGAGAAATCTGGTGGGTGGGAAGACATTATGATATCACTTGGGCGGATAAAAATTTAGTTTGCGATGGAGGCGAAATAGGAATCAGTATTTGGTATTCAGCTGACAGCGGCGCTACTTTTGCAAACATTACGCCAAGTACGGAGGACGATGGCGTCTACGATTGGAGAGTTCCTCTATATCTCGGCGATTATTATGTGCCGTCGGGTGCGGCAAGGGTTAAAATTATAGCAAGGTGTTCTGCGAATAATGAGGTTTTGAACTGGGATATGTCAGATTGTGATTTTTGTCCGCCGATTGATTTTAGCTTGCTTACACCAGAAGAATTAAAGGAGGCCAGAGCTTTGGGATTAATACCTGGAGAAACGATTTCTGAAGGGGAAAACGGAATTGAAGAACAGCCTGTAGAACCGCCAATAATTGTAGAACCACCAATAATTGAAGAGCCGCCTGTAGAGCCGCCAATAGTTGAAGATCCATCAACAATTGAAGAACCGCCAACAATTGAAGAACCGTCAATAGTTGAAGAGCCGCCAAAAATTGAAGAACCATTTACAGAGCCACCACCACCTCCTCCAGTAGAAGAACCGCCACCACCGCCGGCAGAGCCGTCAGCACCACCGCCGGCAGAGCCGTCAGCACCACCGCCGGCACCTGCAGAGCCACCACCACCGGCAGCAGAATAAAACAGTGACTCTGGCGATATACTTATAATTTGACTGATGAAGAGGCCCGTCCGCGAGGGCGGGCCTCTTCCCAAATGATTGGTAAGGTGCTATATTAAGGTAGCTTAATAATTAAATTAAAAAACTATGTTTAAAACAAAGTTGTTATTCGTATTCTTTTTTGCAATAGCAATTACTTTTTGTTTTTCAATTGTTTTTGCTAAGAGTGATAAAAATTCAGATATTCCAGAGCAAGACGGAATTTATGATGTTCCGGGGCATCCCGAATTAAAAGTCAGAGTGTTTGTTCATAATGCAAAACCCGGTAAACCGAATCCGCCAGCACCCTCTCTTCAGTGCGGATTAAATGATCCAGATTCTTTGGCTGTCGTTAACGGGGCAGGCTGGAAATTACCTGCAAATTTTACTTATAATTTGAATCCGAATAATGTGCCAGCTTTAGTAGGTTCTGCCAACTGGCCGTTGATTGCGGAAAATTCTTTCAACGTCTGGGAGAATGCGATTTCCAATAAGGCGGATGTCAGCAGGGGAGATAATACAACTGTTGCGCGCAAAGGATTAGATGGCAAAAATATTGTTGCCTGGGGATCTGCTTCAGGTTCTACTCTAGGAGTGACATACGTTTGGTATTATCCTTCCACGATGGAAGTAGCAGAATTGGATACGATAATGAATAAAAAATTTGTTTGGACATGGTCAAATGGCAACTCTACCTGCGCTTACGAAAATTCTTATGATGCGCAGAATATTTTGACCCACGAAATAGGACACTGGTTTGGCTTAGATGACCATTACACGGAAGACTATCTCAACAACACTATGTATGGATACGGTTTTAAAATGGATGCGAAAGGCGACACCTTGTCTTCGGGCGATATCTCGGGAGTGCAAAGAATATATTAATAAGGATATAATTTATTGAGCTTCATGTCCCATGTTCGGCAATTAATACTTGTCCTAGCATGGGATTTTTAGTTTCACAGTAAAAATACGGCTAGACAGGAGATAATTTGTCCTATCTTCTTAGAAGAGGGTAGGACAATCATATTTCTATTACAGGGTTGACAACGAAATTTGATTGTGGCAAAATCTACAAGGATACATAAAATATTTTCCCCCCTAAATGTCCTACATAAAGGGGAAAAAAGGAAGGAAAATTAGATCATTTAAACCTTAAAAAAGTCGGGCAAGAAGGCCAAGTACATAATTTATTTTAAATGTGCAAGGCTATTTTTGCGATTTTTATTTCAGTTAAAAATTAAGTTCAAAATTATGAAAAAAATATTAAAAATTACAGCTCTTTTCGTGCCAGTAGCAATAGTAGCATTTTTTTGCCTTTCTGCTTTGGCGCTAGTTCCTGGGCCTTGTACTGATGTTGACAGCGACACTTATTTTGCAGAAGGCGGTCAATGTGGACCAACTGACTGCAATGACAGTGATCCAGCTATTCATCCGGGCGCTACAGATATCTGTGGCAACGGCTTGGACGAAGACTGCGATGGCTCTGACACTCAATGTCTGCCCCTTACGATTGATGGTTATAAAGTAGTTTGTGACAGCGAAACTGATTTGCCAAACTGGGGCAATGGTGGTCCTGATATTACTGCAACAACAGCCCAAGATTTTGTGAGAGATCATCAAAGTTGTCATCTTGAGGCAGACTGGAATTTTGAATGGGCCTATACTGGCGCATCAAATCCCGGTGATAATATTATTGGACCTGCCGGTTCTGGCTGGACTACTTTTGGACCAACCGATAACGACGGCAAAGCAACTACCACTATAAATGATTTGAGTGGCAGCGATCGAATATGGCTGCGCGAAGTGATGAAAGACGGATACATTCCTTTTTCCGGCCAGATAAGCGCACCTAACGACGACAGCGTTCCTAGTGCAGAGTTTTATTGCCATACCGATGTATTAAACTACGATAACTATGATTTTATTCTTGATCCCCAATTGGGAAACACTTATTATTGCTTGGGATTCAACGTATCGACCTCACCTGAGCCCAGCTGTGGCGATGGCCATTTAGACGTGAACGAAGAATGCGACGATGGCAACGTCGTAGATGGTGATGGCTGTTCAGCAAAGTGCACAACAGAAGTTTGCAACCCGGAACTTAATTTAGTTTCAAACGGAAGTTTTGAAAATCCGATAGTTAATAATACGGAAAAATGGAATATTTTCAGCGATTCAGGTCTTGGTTGGCTTATTGAGTGGGTTTCCTTAATTCCTTCAGAATATAGTAGCGTTCAACGACCAACTAATGCTTCTCTTGAATTGCAAGCAGGTTACAGCGGTTGGTTGGCTCAAGACGGTTTGCAATATGCAGAATTAGATTCTGACTGGGATGGACCTTTAGGCTCTCTCAATGGTGAGCCGGCTTCTGTGAAGATTTATCAGGACATTCCAACAATTCCTGGAAAAAATTACAATATTGAATTTTATTTTTCTCCAAGGCCCGGCACTGACATGGCAAATAATCAGCTCGGATTCAGCTGGGAAGGAGACTTAAAGGATACGATAAGCGCGGCCGGCGATAGTGTAAATGATTGGACTAATTATTTATATAGTTTTACCGCCAGCGATATTACAACTCGTTTGCAGTTTGCTGACATGGGCACTTCAGACTCATTAGGAACGTTTTTAGACAATGTTAGTGTTAGGTGTGAAGGAGGCGGGCAGCCTTATTGCGGCGATGGTTCATGTAATAATGACGAAACCTGTTCTACATGTCCTGGAGACTGCGGCACTTGTGCACCAACCTGTGGTGATCAAATCTGTAATGGAGATGAAAATTGCGAAACATGTTCGCAAGATTGCAGTTGTGAGCCAGTCTGCGAAAATATAATTGTGGTAAGCGATACCGATGATGATGTTACCGGGTTTGAATATATAGGCAAAGCAGTACTGGCTTGGGTTCATAATT
>Ga0315285_10008681_pt1 | contig 10411 bp, 13 predicted proteins | sample YL17G09_36_MG_FD_203698 | JGI IMG/M metagenome (GOLD analysis project Ga0315285, IMG submission 203698) | Sediment microbial communities from Yellowstone Lake, YNP, Wyoming, USA - YL17G09_36 | ecosystem: Environmental > Aquatic > Freshwater > Lake > Sediment | place: USA: Wyoming | collected... | reverse complement strand
CCGCCAAGGCGCCAAGAACGCCAAGACCGAAATGGCTTATTGGGGGAAAGGAGCGGAACTTCTGAATGCCCCATAAACCGGTTTTTGTGTTCTTCGGTCGAGAGTTCGAAACATCGCATCCTTGGCGGCCTTGGCGTCATGGCGGTTCAATGGTTTTTTCGGATCAGGGCTAATACGCGTTATCCCGGTTTCCTGGCGCGCTTTTGATGGAGAGGGCAAACAAAAGCCTCTGGACGTGGAGGCATGAGAAAGGAGAATAGGCATGAAGAGACCGTACGAAGAGATCGGCGTCGTGAACACCAAAGAGGTGTTCAAGAAGGCCATGCAGGGCGGATACGCCATTCCCGCATACAACTTCAACAACCTGGAGCAACTGCAGGCGATCATCTTCGGCTGCATTGAGACCAAGTCACCGGTCATCCTCCAGGTGTCCAAGGGCGCCCGGGAATACGCGAACCAGACCCTGCTCCGGTACATGGCGATGGGTGCGGTCAAGATGGCGAGGGAGATGGGGAGCAACATTCTCATCACCCTGCATCTCGACCACGGGGATTCGTTCGAGCTGTGCAAGTCCTGCATCGAGTTCGGATTCTCGTCCGTCATGATTGACGGCTCCCACCTCTCCTACGAAGAGAACATCAAGCTGACCAAGCAGGTCGTGGACTACGCCAACCAGTTCGACGTGAGCGTTGAGGGCGAGCTGGGCGTGCTGGCCGGGATCGAAGAGCACGTGGTGGCCGAGAAGTCCCACTACACCGATCCCAACCAGGTGCAGGACTTCGTCGGACGGACCGGCGTCCACAGCCTGGCCATCTCCATCGGGACGTCCCACGGCGCCTACAAGTTCAAGCTCAAGCCCGGCGAGACCATGCCGCCGCTGCGCTTCGATATCCTGCACGAGATCGAGAAGAAGCTGCCCGGCTTCCCCATCGTCCTGCATGGGGCGTCGTCGGTCCTTCCCAAGTACGTCGCCATGATCAACGAGTACGGCGGGAAGATGGAGGGCGCGGCCGGGGTGCCGGAAGAGCAGTTGCGCGAGGCGGCCAAGTCGGCGGTCTGCAAGGTGAACATTGACACCGATGGCCGGATGGTGGTCACGGCCATCATCCGCAAGATCCTGATGGAGAACCCGAAGGAGTTCGACCCGCGGAAGTACCTGGGACCCGCCCGCAAGGAATTGATCGAGATGATCAAGCACAAGAACACCAACGTGCTGGGGTCGGCGGGCAGAGCATAAGGGAATCGGTTCGGTTCGCTGTGAAAAATGGGGGTACTCTGCCTCGAAGGGGGGTGCCCCCTTTTGGCATCCGCAGATTACGGAGACAGGGCTCGCCATAAGTTGGGCCGGTGGGATTCTCGCAACTCGAAGGTGGAGGGACCGGCGGGCCTCCCAGCCGGTGTGACATTGGTGCGCTAGGCGTCGAAGGGTTACTCGTGAAAGGCCTCAACCTCTTCAAGGCAGGACTCATTGCGATCGTCGGGATCTACGGCATCGTCTGCGCGGCGAGCCCTGCGACCTACCGCTTCCTCGATCGGGTGGACCTGGTCTTCCACGAGGCCGGGCATGTGATTTTTGGGTTCTTCGGGGAATTCATCGGGATCCTGGGCGGCAGCATCATGCAGGTGCTGATCCCGGCCATCGTGGTGGTGTACTTCTTCTTCCACCGACAGCCCTATTCGGCCGCGGTCACGCTCTTCTGGGTCGCGCAGAGCCTCTTCAACGTTTCCGTCTATGTGAAGGACGCCCAGGCAAGAGTCCTTCCGCTTCTGGGCGACGACATCTCCGCCCATGACTGGCACAACATCTTGGGCCGACTGCACTTGCTGAACTGGGATCAGGTGATCGGCAATCTGGTCTACACGCTGGGATTGTTCGCCCTTGCGGCGTCGGTCCTGGGGGGATTCTATTTTTCCCGGGAGGAGGCCTCGGAGGAATAAACCAATAACCCTGCCCCTGCCGTTGAAACGAAGTTCCTTGTCTAGGCTGTCAGCCTCTAGCCCTTGCTTGTCCTCCGCTGGACCATAGTTGACCTCGCAGCGGCAAGTGAGTATGTTTCTGATCGCATAACAATGTGCGGTGCCACTGTGGGAACGCGCCCGAGAACAGTTCTTGACCCACTGCCACGGAGGATGCGCCGATGAAGATTACCGCGAACGGTATCAGCATCAACTACACGCTCGAAGGCCCGGTCTCAGCACCAGTCGTCACGCTGAGCCACTCTCTGGCGACGAACCTCTCGATGTGGGATCCACAGATCCCTGCGCTCGCCCCGCGCTACCGCGTCCTGCGCTACGACACGCGGGGGCACGGCGGCACGGACGCCCCCGAAGGGCCGTATTCGCTCGAGCAGTTGGCGGAGGACGTGCGGGCGCTCCTCCACGCCCTGGGGATCGCGCGGACGCACTTCATCGGCCTGTCCATGGGCGGCATGATCGGGCAGATCCTTGGGCTTCAGTATCCCCAGATCCTGCAGGGCCTCGTCCTGTGCGACACCAGCAGCCGGGTGCCCCCCGAGGCCAAGCCCACGTGGGACGAGCGCATCCACGTGGCCCGGACGCAAGGGATGGAGCCGCACGTGGAACCGACGATCGGCCGCTGGTTCACGGCGCCGTTCCGGGAAAAGCGCCCGGACGTGGTTGAGCCCGTGCGCGCCATGATCCGGGCAATAAGCCCGCGGGGGTACATCGGCTGCTGCCGGGCCATCGCGGCGCTCGACCTGACGGATCGCCTGCACGCGATCACCGCGCCGACGCTGATCATTGTCGGAGAGGACGACCCCGGGACGCCGGTCGCCGCATCGCGGACGATCCACGAGAAGATCAGAGGGTCCGAGCTGGTGATCCTGAAGTCGGCATCGCACCTGTCCAACATGGAGCAGCCCGAGACCTTCAACCGGGCCGTTACTACCTTCCTCGCAAAGCTCTGATCCCTGGAGAATGGAGGTGAAGGCATGGATCGGCCGTTCTTCATCTTGGGGGCGGTGTTGGCCGCGTTGGGCGTGGCTGCGGGCGCGTTCGGTGCCCACGCGCTGCGGGGGCGCCTGACGCCTCTGGCGGACAGGGAACACCCGGCATTCAATCCCTGACGGCGAGGAACAGGCGAAAGACGGCCCAGAAGATTTTGGTCTGGGGCCCGACTCTAAATTGGGAGGGCTCGTGTGCCTTTGCGGTGCTGTCCGCCAAAGGCAGCTTGAGTCAAAGTTCGCGGCTACTTGCCGCCCGTGAGGCTACTGACAATCCGGGCCTGAATGGACTCCGAGGCGGCGCGATCACCGAACATCCCGACGCGAATCTTGACCGTGGTGGTATCCGCCCCGGTCGGTTCCACCTTGACGGTGACCGAAGTGTCGTCCGCCCGCCGCGCCGAGATCGTCCCGCTCAGGGCGTCCTTTTCCGTCTTGATCACCTTGATGTTCATCTGGTTCAGCGCGCTAACTGTTGCCGACCAGACCCGATCGTAGCCTCCGGAGTGCACCTGGGAGTGCTCTCCCTGGATATACGCCACGGTACCGGCGCCCGCTCCGGCACCTGCGCCCACCAGCAAGAGCGTGCATCCCCACAGCAACGGTAGCAGGACAAGCATCAGACCGAGCAACCACGGCTGCCAGCCTCGCGATAGAGCGCCCATATCTGCCTCCTCTGCACGCCTCCTGAATCCCACCCTACCGCTGACGCACCCGCTTCCCAGTTCGCGGTATCCTCTGGGTGCCTGAGTCCACCAATGGAAGGCCGGGGGTGCGGCGGCGATCCGTGTGGCGGCGGTCCGGGGAGGTCGGATCCAGGTCAGCCCGCCGTTCGCCATAGCGCCGATCCAGGATCACCTGGATATCCTTCCGCCCCTGCAGGGCTGTGGCCAATTCCTGCTGCATGTTGGCACAATAACGGGTGATGATCACATAATACATGGAGCCCTCCCGCCTGGCAAGCGGAGCGCGTCCTGCGCGCGCCGCTCGAGATTCTCCGATCAAATGCCGGCTCGCCCCCCGGCAGGCCTCACCTGCAGCACCGCTGGGGACCCTCACTGGTGCGGGGCGCGGTAGACCGTCTCCCCGGCCACGATCGTCTCCAGAACTTCGAGCGGCTCGCCGTCCCGCAAGAGAACGATGTCGGCCGGCGCTCCCGGCCTCAGGCCGCCAGGCCAGTCGGGCCACAACAGGCGGGGCTGGTGAGTCGCCATGGCCAGAGCTCGCGCCAGAGGGATCCCCGCAAAGTGTCGCACGTTGTCCACCGCCCGGTCCATGGTGAGCGCGGACCCGGCTAGGTAGGGCGTGCCGGGCAGGCGGACGGCGCCGTCCGAGCGCGCCTCGGCCAGCACCTCGCCCAAGCGGTAGATCCCGGGTGGTGCAGCGGCGGCTGCCATGGCGTCGGTGATCAGGATCACCCGCTCCGGTCCCTTGCAGCGGACCACGTTCTTGACAAAATACTCGGTCAGGTGATGGCCGTCCACGATGATGGAGGCCAGCAAACTGTCCGTCGCCAACTGCTTCTGGATGTAGTTGCGATGCCGGGGAAGGACGGCGTGCGCCCCATTGCCCAGGTGAGAGGAAAGCTGCGCGCCCGCCTGCACGGCGGCGTCGATGTCGGATTCCGTTGCGTCGGTGTGGCCGATGGCCACCACCACGCCCGCCGTCCTCAGGCGCCGGATGAGATCCAGGGTCCCGGGTCGCTCGGGTGCCAGGGTGACCAGGCCGATGAGGCCGCCCGCTGCATCCTGGAGGCGGCAGAACGTCTCCCAGTCGGGATCGCGGACGTGCGCCCTGGGATGCGCCCCGCGTGGCCCGTCCTCGGGGCAGAGAAATGGACCCTCGAGGTGGATTCCCGGGATGGCGCGAGCTAGAACAGGTGTGTCCTCGCGGGCGCGCCGGATGGTCGCGAGCGATCGGGCCATGGCCTCCACCGAGGCGGTGATCACCGTCGGGAGGAATCGTGCGACCCCGTGTGCCCACATGGCCTGGGTGGCCCGCAGCAATTCCTCGCTGGTGAAGCCGGGCCCGTTGAAATCCACCCCGGCGAAGCCATTGACCTGGAGATCGAAGAAGGCCTCGCTGACGATGCAAGTTACCTCGCCCGTCAGGCCGCCCGCGGGGGGTTCCGCCGGGGGCACGATCCCCGCAATCCGACCGCCAGCCACCTGGATGTCTCGGACCTGCCCGCCGGGCTCCAGGCGACCCCGGATCACACGATCTATGGCCATGGCGCACCCATCACGAGCGTCATCTCCGGGGGCATCCCCTCACCTCGTTGGACGAGGGGCCCACACATCCTCTGCTTCTCGCTTGATGCGGCCTAGACGCCCAGCCGCGCCGCCAACTCCTCCAGGAACACCTTGGATTCCCGCACCTGGGCATCCAGATCGGGCACGCGGCCGACATCCACGGCGACGTGGCCGGAGAAACCGTGCTTCTTCAGGGCCATGAACACGCCGTCCCAGTCCACGGTGCCGCGTCCCAGCGCGAGGTGCTGGTTGGTCTGCCCGTCGTTGTCCGAGACGTGGAGGTAGTGGACGCGGCCCGCCAGCTTCTCGATGCTGAGGGGCAGGATCTCCTTCTGCGCGTGCTGGTGCCCGGTGTCCAGGACGGCGCCGAAGTTGTCGTTGTCCACGGCGTCCATCAACCGCAAGAGCGCGTCGGTGTTGCTGACGATCTCACCCACCCGAGGCTCCAGGCAGAACTTCAATGACGCCCGCTCGGCCTCGTCGGCGCAGGCGCCGATGCTGTCCACCAGCCAGCCCCACACATCGTTCCACCGGAAGGCCGGTTCCACCTTCACCTGGAAACGCTTGCCGAAGTCGATGGCCTCCCTATACGGGGCGTCGCCCACGAACTCCAGCGGCGGGGTGTAGCTGTCGGTCTGGATCGTCTCGCAGCCGAAGAAGGTCGCCGTCTCCACGGCCAGCTTGAAGAGATCCAGGGCATGCACGCGCCGCGCCTTCTCGGGGTGAACCAAGTCCGGGAGGACCGGGCAGAAGTTCACGACCCGAAGGCCCAGGTCGTCGCAGCGCTGCTTGAGTGCGTTCCGCTCGCCGTGCACCGCCCGGAGATTGTCCTCGCGCACGCCTTCCAGCTCTACGCTGCTGAAGCCCAGGGCAGCCATATCCTCCAGGGCCCGGTGGGTGTCCGGCAGGCTGGGGGGGTAGCCGTACTTCGAGATGGCGTACAGCCAGCAGCAACTGATCTTCATGACGACTCCTCGTGGGCGAAGGGCAACAGGCTATGACCCCTCCGGCCTTCTGGTCTCGGGCGGTTATCCGGTGGCGGACACCTCACCGGGGACTCTTCTGCGCGACACCGCAGAGACTATGCCCAACCCGCCTTGACGTCAAGGCGGTTCTGTGGCGGCCGCGCCGGGGTAACTCCCCGCCAGGAGGGCGTGTTCTGCTGGCGGAGGCACCCCGCGGCAGGAGGACTCTAGGGGGGTTTCCTCAGTAGTCCGACCGGCCGCCGGAGGCGTCGTAGACGGCGCCCGTCACGAAGCTCGCATCGTCGGAGGCCAGGAAACAGACGACCGCTGCAATCTCTGAGGGGACCGCCAGACGCCCCATGGGCACCTTGCTGGCGAGGAGCGCCCGCTGCTCCGGCGAGTATGCCTTGATCATGTCCGTGTCAGTCAGGGCGGGGGTCACGCAGTTGACGGTGATGCCATCCTGCGCATGTTCCTTGGCCAGAGATTTCGTCAGGGCGATGACCCCTGCCTTCGATACCGAGTAGGCCGCCATGTTGGCATTGCCTTCCTTGCCAGCGACGGAGGCCAGGCTGACGATCCGCCCGTACCTCCTCGACGGCATGGCCGGGAGAACAGCGCGACTGCAGAAGAACGGGCCGTGCAGGTTTACCGCCATCACCCGATGCCACTCGGCATCCGAGGTCTCGCGGATCGGGGTCACCTCGCCCAGGATGGCGGCGTTGTTCACCAGAATGTCAATGCGGGCGAATCGTTGCAGGACTGCCTGAACCATGGCGTTTACCCGGCCCGGGTCGGTGACATCCGCAGGATAGGCCATGACGGTGTAGCCTGCCGCCTCCAGCTCTTTGGCGGTCGCTTCAGCGGCTCGTTCCAGGATATCGGCAATAACGACGGTTGCCCCCTCCGACGCCAGGCGGGTGGCGATGGCCTTCCCAATTCCCCGCGCGGCTCCCGTGACAATGGCGACCCGATTGGCGAAGCGCATCCCTGTCTCCTTTCCCCCGATGGGTTCGACGGGAGGAAGATGCCGGGGGGACCCGGGCCCGATGACCCGGTATGATACGCAGGGGGGAAAGGGGGGGCAACCCGCTTTCGCGCTTTGGACGTTCTTTGGGACAGGCTCGGGAATGGGTTGCCGGGTCGCGGCCATCGGTGTATCCTTTCCCGTGCGCTTTCCTGGTTCGCCACACCGGAGGGAATAGCATGCAACCGCCGACACTCCAGGATGTCTATCGTGCCCGCCAGATCATCAGCCACTACCTTATGCCCACGCCGCTGGTCCGCTCTGCGGCCATGTCCGAGGCGCTTGAGTGCGAAGTGTACCTCAAGCTGGAAACGGTCCAACCGATCGGGGCCTTCAAGGTCCGGGGCGGAATCAATCTGATCTTCCACATGCCGGCGGATGAGCGGGCGCGGGGCCTCATCACGGCTTCGTCGGGAAATCATGGCCAGTCTATCGCCTATGCGGCAAAGACCTTCGGCGTGAAGGCGATCATCGCGGTGCCTGAAGGGGCAAACCCCGACAAGGTTGCCGCCATGCGCCGTCTTGGTGCCGAGGTGATTCTGCACGGACGGGATTTCGACGTGGCGCGGGAGTGGGCAGAAGAAAAGGCCCGACGCGAAGGCCTGCGGTACGTTCATCCTGCGAACGAGCCCCTGTTGATCGCCGGGGTTGGAACCGTGAGTCTCGAAGTCATGGAGGCGCTTCCGGACGTGGACGCCATCATCGTGCCTATCGGCGGCGGCAGCGGGGCCTGTGGCCATTGCCTTGTAGCCAAGCGACTCAGCCCAAAGGTCAAGATCATCGGCGTTCAGGCGGAGAAGGCGCCCTCGGTCTATCTGTCCTGGAAAGCCGGGCGGAAGATCGAGACGCCCGAAGCCGCGACCTGGGCCGAGGGCCTCATGACCCGGGTTCCCTTCGACCTCACCCTGGGGATCATCCGGGAGCACATTGACGAGATCGTTCTGGTCAGCGAGGAGGAGATGCGCCAGGGCGTGCGCTTCCTTCTCGAGGCCGCGCACCAGCTCGCCGAGGCGGCCGGCGCCGCACCGGCGGCCGCGGCGCGGAAGCTGAAAGACCGCCTGCGGGGTCAGACCGTGGTGCTGATCGTCAGCGGCTGCAATATTACCCTGGACCAACTGCGATGGGTCCTCGCCGACCCGCAGCCCTGAGAGGTCCGTCATGATGGCGAGAACGAGCGGTTGGGCTGAGCGGGTGCCGGGGATCGCCCTCCTGGTGGCCCGGCTGTACGTTGGCTACTGGTTCCTGGTGACGGGCCTTGCCAAGATCAGCGGGGGGTTCCTCTGGGGTGGTGCGCTCCTGCCGCGGCTCCAGCAATTCGCCGCCGGCACGCCGCACGCCTGGTATAAAGTGTGGCTGGTGAGCTTCGTCATCCCACACGAGCACGTCTTCGCCATCCTGACTTCCATGGGGGAGACGCTGGCGGGCGCGGCCCTCCTGCTGGGCGCGCTGACCCGGTTCTCGGCCGGTGTGGGCATCTACATGGTCGGGAACTATCTCTTCGCCAAGGGGTGGCCCAACCCTGCCGCATCCCACGACAAGGACTTCATCGTCCTTCTGCTGGTGGTCCTGATCGGGGGCGCCGGGCAGTACTGGGGCCTTGATGGCTGGTGGCGCTGGCGCCGGCGCCGGTAACCTGGAGTTGACCGTGCCGACGAAACTGTCGAAACAGCTTGAGACCTTCCCCAACCCGAATCCGGAGCGGGACTACGAGATCAGCTTCGAATGTCCGGAGTTCACCTGCCTCTGCCCCCGCACGGGGCAGCCGGATTTCGCCACGATCCGGATCCGGTACGTCCCGGACAGGCTGTGCGTCGAGCTGAAGTCGCTCAAACTGTACCTGTGGTCGTTCCGGGATGAAGGCCACTTCCACGAGGCCGCGACGAACCGCATCCTCGACGACCTGGTGAAGGCGACCCGACCTCGCCGCATGACCGTCGTAGGCGACTTCTACGTCCGCGGTGGAATCCACACGATTGTGACCGCCAGCTACGAAAGGCCAAGGCGGCGACGGAGAGCCGAGAGCCGGGCGCCGGGCGCCGAGGGGGGAGAATCGAGTGGGGGGACACGGTGAGAGGACCCCGTTTTCGGGCCGGGGCCACGCGACGTGCGTGACCCGAACCCGAAGATGGAAATGGGGCACGGCCGGAGAGAGCCAGCACGCGCGAACCCGCGACCCCTGGGACCGTCAAGCCAAGAACGAGTGGATTTGCCGTGCGCGGGCCCAGATCTACGAAGAGGAAGGTGGGCGGCCCCTGACCGAGTTCGTGCCCAGCCTCTCCCCACGCGTGCGGGTCAACGTCCCGCGCTTGAACGCCTGAACTTGAAGACGACTCGTGCCGGGGAGCGACCGACGGCGGCCCAGAACCGGGCGAGGTGGGGATGAGAGTGAGTGAGGTGAGCAGATGCACTCGCTAATTCCCATAGGGCCGCCGCCTGGTAATCGAATTTGACCCTCCGCCGGAACGATGTTATCGTACAAATCGAGCAGAGAGCGTGCCCAAGCCAATCCGTCCTGAACTGGTGTGGACAGAAGAGGTGGTCCACAAGGTCGCTGCCAAGCACGGGGTGACAATTGAGGAGGTACAAGAGGCCTTTGAAGACCCCCATGCTTTGATCACACGGGGTCGATGGGAAACAAGGCTTGTTTACGGGCGGACAGAAGCTGGCCGGTACCTGCTGATGGTCACAAGGCCTGAGGGGAGGGCGGTGCTCTGGCTGGTCACGGCGAGAGGCATGACAAAACATGAAGAAGATTGGTACCGCATGCGATAAGAGGAAGATGAGGCCGATGCCCCCCTCAGGGGACGTTGCGCGCGTGGCGGAGTTTTGGGACACGCATGATTCCACTACCTACTTCGCCAAAGAAGACTTGGTGTCCCTGCGCACTTGGACCAAGGGACGAAAGGTTCGGCATGTGTACGTGGCCCCGGATGGATCCCAGTATGAGATGATCCCCCTCCGGAGGCGTCCCAGGAAACCCGTGCCTGCGTAGACTCTTTATCCCCCCTCCTTGCGCCGTCCTTCCCCAAGGTGATTTGGCCCCAGCCCTTACTACGCAGCACGGAATAATGGCTACACCGTTCCCCGCGCTGCTTCGTTCGCGGGGAAGGCCCTCGCCCTTGCACAGGACCCGCGGCAAGGGCTCAGCCCTCCCCACGGACCCTCCTAAGAAACTGCCTGCTCGGGGGCAGGCACGAGCTGGAA
>Ga0315285_10008680_pt1 | contig 10412 bp, 9 predicted proteins | sample YL17G09_36_MG_FD_203698 | JGI IMG/M metagenome (GOLD analysis project Ga0315285, IMG submission 203698) | Sediment microbial communities from Yellowstone Lake, YNP, Wyoming, USA - YL17G09_36 | ecosystem: Environmental > Aquatic > Freshwater > Lake > Sediment | place: USA: Wyoming | collected... | reverse complement strand
GCTGTTCCGCTTCTAAATGAGAGCAAAATGCCCAGCAACATCCGTTGAACTAATTGTGAACCTTTCATCTTACTTAAAACAGAGAAGATAAGATTGTAATTTTGTTTTCGGAAGGATTCAATAATGGATGGTATTAAATCGGCTTTAAAATCTTCTGGCTTCTTAACAATTTGATCAAGAGCCATTGCAATCATATTGAGAAGGATATGCACTGCAATTAGTCTTTTCTCGATTGAGAGAAAATCACGATCAACTATTTCAAATATTGCTTTCTCAATTTCTAAATAGATGTCCCAGGAAATTTCGAATTTTTTATTGAGTGAAATTTCTTCCGAGACAGAACATTTATGAAATCGTTTCTGATAAATATTTTGTAGTAAATCTTCTTGCTCCTTTAAACTTTTTCCTTGATTTTCAACAATAGACGAACAAGCAAAAGATAAACCCGTGTACACACCTTTTTGTGTATCAATAAATCTAAATGGAAATTCCTTGCAGACCTGAGATTTCATATCGGGACCAAAAAAGGAATGAATGATGCACCGATTATTAGTGGTAAGGAAACAACATTTATGATTAATCATTTGGAAAGAATGATTGTAACTTCCTTCATGTTTCGATTGTTTAGTGTTTTCTTGTTCGGCTTCGATAAATGGATGGATTCTTTCGAATCTTTTATCATACTCTGACCAGTTGATTTTGACGAGTTTTGCATAGGTTTCATCATCAATAGGGATTTCCCAGAAATCAGAACAGCATTTGCCACACATCTGGCAATTGAATTTCACATCGTCTTGAATGATAAATTTTATTTGCTCTTTTTCAAAATTAGAAGTCATAATATTTTTATGGCTAAATTTAAAATTATTAAGATAGCTTTTATCATATTTTGTTTTCTAAATCAACAATCAAATTCATATTTCTTTTCAAAATACTTGATGAGAATTAATATATTAAAGTAGAATTGTTTTATCAATAATTTATATAAATAATATTATCTAAATAGTCGATGGAACGATATTTATTATACAATAAATTTTCAAATCATCTAAAAGAAAAATTCGGTTGCAGAGTTTATAAAATTTCAATTAATGCCGGTTTTACTTGTCCGAATAGAGATGGTTTGAAAGGGACAGGCGGATGCATCTATTGCGATGAGTATGGATCAGGTAATCGTGCCTATCTTGGTCTTTCGGTTCCTGAACAAATCAAAAAGGGTATGGAAGAGCTTAAGAGTAAATATAAAGCAGAAAAATTCATCGCTTATTTTCAGGCTTTTTCAAATACTTATGCAAATCCTGATAAGCTGAAAAAACTCTATGACGAAGCCTTGCAATCCCCTGATATTGTAGGACTATCAATTGGCACACGACCTGATTGTGTCAATAAAGTTGTTTTGGAGATGATTAATGAATATTCATCAAAATATTATGTCTGGATTGAGTATGGCTTGCAATCCGTTTCAGATGAGACTTTAAGAGGGATTAACCGTGGGCATACAGTAACTGATTTTGTCAACGCAGTTAAATTGACAAAAAATTATAGTATAAAAATATGCACTCATATCATTCTGGGATTACCTTTCGAGTCAAGGGCTATAATGCTTAAATCTGCAGATTTATTAAATAATCTTGAAATTGATGGTGTGAAGATTCATTCTCTTTATATTGTAAGAAATTCAGAGTTGGCGAGATTATATAATAAAGGTGAATTTCAAACAATGTCGCAGGAGGAATATGTTCAATTGGTAGTAGATTATCTTGAAAGACTTTCTCCATCTATAATAATTCAAAGATTAACAGGGGAAACGTATCGAGATTTACTTATTGCACCTGATTGGACGTTAAGGAAAAACGAGACTATTAAAATGATTGAAGAAGAACTCAAAAGACGAAACAGCTATCAAGGCAAGAAATATGTTGAATTAAAAAGGGATAAGAATTAGAAACTATTTTAAATGATTTAACCACAAAGAACACAAAGGTCACAAAGGTCACAAAGAATTTATAATCGTGGTGATCGTCGCACTGTTGTGGTTAATATTTTCTATGTCCTCTGTGTTGAAAATTATTTTTTCAATTTTATTAAAAAGGAGTTTGGAATGAATCCATTATATATAATCCCTTTTTTTCTTATAGGAGTCCTTATAGGTCTGGGCATTCTATTCATCATTAACAACACAAAAAAGAAAGAAACAGAAGCCCTCGCAAAGGAGCTACTCTTACAGACACAAAAAGAAAAGATTGAGGATTTAGATAAGATTATCAGCCAGATAAAAGACTCATTCGGCTCACTCTCACTGGATGCCCTAAACAAAAATACGGATACATTTCTCAAACTCGCCAATGAAACACTCCAAAAACAAACGATAGAAGGGGAGAAGGAACTCGAAAACAAAAAGGCATTGATTGATAAAAATGTAGAAGGAGTCTCAAAAAGTCTTACTGAAATGATAGATTTAGTTCACAAACTTGAAAAAGATAGGGAGCAAAAGTTCGGTGAGCTAACCAACCAATTAAAAAACTCAGTCGAGGAAACGAATAAACTTCATGATGCCACATCTCAACTTAAAGAAATTTTGTCAAGTTCAAGACGAAGAGGTCAATGGGGTGAACGGATGGTCGAGGATATATTAAGGCTTGCTGGATTCATTGAGGGTGTGAATTACCTAAAACAAAAATCACTTGAAACATCAGCAAGTCGACCCGACTACACATTTTTCTTACCAAATGAAATGAAACTTAATATGGATGTGAAATTTCCACTTGATAATTTTATTCAATATCTCGATGCGAAATCAGATGACTCAAAAGAAAAATACAAAAGCCAATTTTTAAAGGATGTTAAAAACAGAATTAAAGAAGTTACTACAAGAGATTACATAAATCCTTCCGACAAAACTGTGGATTATGTTCTTGTGTTTATTCCGAATGAACAGATATACGGTTTTATCAATGAGGTTGATAGCTCTGTGATGGATGATGCAATAAAAAATAAAGTTGTTTTATGTTCACCACTAACGTTGTATGCGATGTTAGCAGTTATCAGACAGGCGGCGGAGAATTTTAATTTAACCAAAACTGCTGACCAAATCCTTGAATTGATGGGAATGTTTAAAAAGCAATGGGAGGCTTTTGTAAGCGTTCTTGAAAAGATGGGAGACCGATTAGACGATGCCCAGAAACAGTATAATACTCTTATTACAACACGAAGAAATAAACTCGATAGAGTCCTTGATAAAGTCGATGATTTAAGAATTACAAGGGGAATTTCAATTAATGATATTGAAACTTTAGAAGTGACTTCATCAGATTTAATTGGAGAAGAGGAAGATAAAAATATTAAAAATAATTATTCATAATAAACATTTTATTTATTTTTTCATCCTGCGAATTCGAATTGCCTTAGGTGAAATCACAGTGAATGCATTACTCAGCTCTGAGGAATGTTTGTTAATCGCAGTAGAAACCATCTCACCCTTTTCTATGGCTGATAGACCAGCTAAACGAATAAGTAAAATACCAGACATTATTCGATGCTGGCGAAAAATCAGCTCGCCAAAATCCTTATCTGTAGTTAATAATAAAATTCTCTCTCGATTGGAAATTTCTAAAATCTCATCATCTGTTAAGCCTGGTTGCATTTCTGCGATATATAAAACCTGATGTCCTTCCTTACGCAAACAATCAACGATTTGCTTATCAATGCCCTCATCCGCTAATAATTTCATTTGACTACCTCTCCAATTGGATAAACGACATCTGCTTTTAGAGCTTCGGATGCGAATAATAATGCCGATTGAATTGCCTCTTGTGTTAGTCTTGGGTGTGCCTTAATAATTTCGTCTATAGTTTCTCCCTTAGCTAATTTTTCTAATATGAGTTCAACAGTAATGCGTGTTCCAGCTATTACTGGTTTACCCATCATAATTTTAGGATCAGATATAATTAATTCTTTTTTCATTTTAACCTCAATCAATTAGTTAACTTTATATTAATATTAATATTAATTAATAAAAAGTATTTTTGATGTATATTTGACAAAAAGTCAATTATATTAATAAAATTTTATTTTAAAATAGAAAGATCTTAAGCTCGTCCATTTGATTTATTTGACCAAAAAAAAATCGCATTGATAAGAGATGGAATAGCTATCCATAGCAAAATAAAAGCAGTATAGCAATCTCTCTTATCACTTTGAAAGAGTTTATAACCTTATTATAAAAGACTAAGAAGACAGACTAATCACCAATCTTGAGAATTTATTATGCGACCGCAACAATTAAAAATTATCATTTACCGAATAAATTGTCCTTCTTATCCGTATTACTATATGAAAACTAAAATTTAAACAATCTAAGAAAGGATAAGATAAAATGATGAATGGAAAAGATAATCAGGACCAAATGGTTAAGGCTTATAATACAGGACGTCGGGTTGGATTTGGCATTTCGGCTTTAGTACTTAGTATTGTAGCTTATCTCAGTATGCTCGGTTTTGAAAAAGCAATTTTAGCAATTGTTCTTGGTGCATTAGCACTAAAAGGCACAGAAAATAAAACTATTGCAAAACGTTTGGGGATAATTTCAATATGTTTAGGAGTGTTTTTCATTATTACGGCGATTGTGATGCTTATTATATTCCGTGATAAGGTTGCAGAGTTTATTACTTTTTTGAAGCAACTTTCATAAGTTGAAATCCCAGAAAAACTAAAATATTAGCCACGAAATCACACGAAACTACACTAAAATCCCTTCTTGAGAGGGGTGTCTGCGAAGCAGACGGGGTGTGTAATAGTAGTATTTCAGAAGTCTCAATTTGATTTTATGAATGGATAAAGAAACTTTATGAATATATTCACTCGCTTATCTGATGATGAATTTAAAAAATTGATTAAACCTTTACTTGAGTATGCTGGAGGATATGCGTTCTCGATCGTTCGAAATCGGGAAGATGCAGAAGATGCAGTTCAGGATGCTTTATTAAAGGCTTATAGAGAATTAAAAAGTTATGATTGTTCAAGAAGTTTTAAAAGTTGGTGGTTTACCATTATTCGCAATTGTTGCCTTGATCTTCTCCGTAAAAGACGGGTTAGGTCTACTTCCGATGATATTGATATGGATGATTTGCCTTCATTAGAAGTTAATAAGCAAAAAGAATTAGAGCAAGATGAGGAAATTAGTTGGGCATTGAATCAATTAGCTCCGGAGCATCGTCAGATTATTGAATTGCGTTATTTTGGAGATTGTTCTTATCTTGAGATTGCAGAGGCACTAAACATTCCGGAAGGAACGGTGATGTCGCGGCTATATTCGGCTCGAAAGGCTTTAACCGATATATACAGAAAGGAAAAGGAAAATGGAAAAAATAGATAGAGCAAAAATTTCAGCACTAATCGATGGTGAACTTTCTAAAGAAGAAGCGGAATTAGTTCATAAAGCTATTATGGAAGATGAATCTTTGCGTAAAGAATATGAGGAAATTAGTAAACTTAATGGGGAATTGAAATCTTATGCACAAAAAGTTATGTTCCAACCTAAAGTAACATTTCCAAAAAGCTCAACCAGTCTCAATATTCCTGTTCCCATAATGATATTTGCCATTTTAATTCTGCGATTGTTTTTGAAACTGATACCATCAGTTATCGGTAGTTGTTTAGAGATTATTGTTTTGGGTTTAGTTGTGACTTTGTTGCTACAATACCTTATCCGTGTTTCTGATCAAGAACGACAGATATTGTTAAATAGATAACATTGAGTAAATTATATTTTTATTTTCATTAATAATATAGATTAATTAAAAAGCAAAAAATGGGTTGGAAGTTTCAGGTTTTATATTTAAAGTATAACTTTATAATATTTATTATATCATCAATATTATCAATAAAATATATGGTCATTATTTAGCAATTTTCTTAACCATTTCTAAATAAGATTCAATAATTTTATTAATCTTATCTTTCACATCCTTTTTAATACTATCTAAGTCCTTATCACTAACCTCTTTTGTCATAAAGTAGAATTTGATTTTTGGTTCGGTGCCTGAAGGACGGGCAACTATTTTTGTGTGTGATTCTAATTCAAAAATTAAGACATTCGATTTGGGTAAGTCGTAAGTTTTGACTATTTTATTTGTGCTGACTTCTTTTGCTTCACCGGTTGTGATGTCTGAAATGATTTTTACTTTGAATCCTGCAATTTCCTCTGGGGGGGATTTACGGAAGGTGTCCATAATCTTCTCGATATTTTCCAGTCCTTCTTTCCCTTCGAAATTTAATGAACGTAACTCCTCATAATAATAACCATATTTTTTATATAAATTATTTAACAGGTCGTAGATAGTTTTACCTTTAGATTTTTGATATGCACAAATCTCAGCTATAATGCAGGATGCCACAATCGCATCTTTATCTCTGACTTCTTTACCAATAAGATACCCATAACTTTCTTCTCCACCACAGATATATTCTTTAATCGGTTTATCAGGAGTTCCTGCCTGTTCATATTTCAGCATCTTTTCACCGATATATTTAAAACCAGTTAATACTTCCTCTACCTCTATACCAAAATCATCCGCAATAGCTTTCACCAAATCCGTCGTAACGATTGTTTTTATCACGACGCCATTTTTCGGTAATTTGTTTTTTGCTTTTAACTGGCTCAACATATAGTAGGTTATGAGTGAAATAGTTTGATTTCCATTTAATAAAATAAGTTGGTTGTTATCATCTCTTACAGCGATGCCGAGCCTATCAGCATCAGGGTCAGTGGCGAGAATTAAATCAGCATCTGTTTCCTCAGCCTTTTTTAGTGCGAGTTCAAGAGCTTCTCTCTCCTCAGGATTAGGATGTTTGAGTGTGGGGAAATTTCCATCTGGCTTTGCCTGTTCTTCTACAAGTGATATGTTGATAAATCCCCAATTTTTAAGAGCCTTTGGAACAAGAGTAATTCCTGTTCCGCAAAGAGGTGTGTAAACAATCCTTATATCCTTTCCCGTTTTCTGATTGATTTCAGGATTGACCGATAAATTTTTCAAATAAAATAAATAGTCTTTATCAATTTCATCTGCGATTATCTTCAATAATCCTTTTTTGATTGCCTCATCTTTAGATAATTTTTTGATGTGTTTTACATCCTTAATTTTATTTGCTTCATTAATGATTCCTTCATCAATAGGTGGGACAACTTGACCACCATCACTCCAGTAGGCTTTATATCCGTTGTATTCGGGAGGATTGTGACTGGCAGTAATGACAACACCAGCCGTTGCTTTTAATTTTCTTACGGCAAATGATAGTAGGGGAGTAGGACGAAGCTCTTTAAATAGATAAGCTTTAATACCATTCCCAGCCATAATGAGAGCTGTTGTGAGAGCAAATTCTGGTGAGAACCTTCTTGAATCATAAGCGATGACAATACCTTTTGCTTTTGCATCTTCTCCTTGATTGATAATGTAGTTGGCGAGTCCTTGAGAGGCTTTTCCGACCGTGTAAGTATTCATTCTATTTGTTCCGGCGCCAATCTTTCCTCTTAATCCGCCTGTGCCAAATTCTAAATCAATATAGAACCTGTCAATAAGCTCTTTCTCATTTTTAGAATCAACAAGCTCTTGAATTTCTTCGCGTGTTTTTTCATCATATTCTTCGCTGAGCCATTCCTTAATTCTTTCTTGGATATAAGCCTCCATAAAGTATCTCCGAATTATTAAGGATATTTTAACATAAAAAGTAAGCAATGAATCCTTTTATTTCAATCAAAAATTTAGTTTCTCATAATCTTTTTAGATTAGTATTAATATGCAAATTCTTTAAAATGTTAGAAAGAAGAGCCTAAATGAAATTCATAAATAGTTGAACAATCATCTTTTTATTTATACTCTTGACAATTTTATTTATTAACAAAATATTTTAAAGAAAAGATTACTATAATTAAGGTGAGAATTCTCTTTAATAAATCATGTATATTAGTAGATTATTTTTTTTACACAAGAAAGAAATATAGTGCAGATGATTTGAGTTCTATTTTATTATTAAACGTGATTTTGTTGTTTTTAAGGAAAAGATTTGGAAGGATATAAACATTGTGAGAGCAATTTTTGTTTTAGTTATAGGACTACTTAACTTTTTTTCTTGTGTCAGGGTTTTATGGCTCAGAGATAAAGAGAGGGATGTAAGAGAAATAATATTAATTGTTTTTATTATATGGGGTGTGCTTGTTTGGGGAATTACTGAGTTATTGAGTCTTTTCAATCAAATAACATTTTTTTGGATTGCACTTTTCTGGATAATTAGTATTGCTGGTATCATAATAGTGAGTGCGAAAATAAATAAATTATCCCTCCGTGAGATTTATTCTTTTTCTAATCCAATTCGATTAATTTTTTCATTCAAAGGCTCAAAAGTCTTGTTTTTTTTGCTTCCTTACTTCTTAATAATAGCTGTTGTAATTGGTGTTATAGCGTTTATGGCTGCGCCCAACAATTGGGATTCTATGACCTATCACCTAAGTCGAGTAATGCATTGGAAACAAAATCGGAGTGTTAGCTTTTATTCCACACACAATTTGAGACAACTTCATATGGGACCATTGGCGGAGATGGCTATTTTACATCTTCAGGTGTTAGTGGGGAGTGATCGATTAGCGAATTTTGTTCAATATTTTGCAATGATTGGTTCTGTTATAGGCGTTTCATATATTGCGAAGTTGTTAGGGGGTGATTTGAAGTCACAGTTATTATCAGCTTTGGCATTACTAACATTACCGATGGGGATATTACAGTCGACAAGCACACAGAATGATTATGTTGCAGGATTTTGGTTAGTATGTTTTATGAGTTTTGCCTTAGCTTTAATCCTTAATAAATCTCATTTAAAATATTATTTCTTTATTGGTATGAGTTTGGGTCTTGCTCTTCTTACAAAAGCCACAGCGATAATCTACGCTATGCCGTATATTATTTGGTTAGGATTAGTTCTTATTAAAAGGCACAAGGCTATGATCTGGAAACCGGCGTTGATTATTGCTGGAATTATATTAATGGTGAATAGTGGTCATTTTGCTCGAAACTATTCTCTTTATGGTAGTCCCCTCGGACTAAAATCAGAGACTGGAAGTACTGCATACAGCTACAGAAACGACCTTTATACTTTACCTGCTATAGCTTCGAATCTGATTCGCAATGTGGGTTTACATCTGGGGACTCCTATAGAAAATTTAAACAAGTTTGTTCAGAGAGCTTTCTACAAGTTTCATCCTTGTTTAGGCATTTATATTAATGACCAGCGCACAACCTGGACGGGGACGCAGTTTGAAATATTTTATTCCAGACACGAAGATACTGCTGGGAATCCTATACACTTTTGGTTATTTTTAATTTTCTTTGTTCTTTTATTCTTTTTCAGAGATATCCGTTCGACAAGAATTTTAACTTATGCTCTTTGTATTATATTTAGTTTCATTCTATTCTGCATTCTTTTAAAATGGCAGCCATGGCACAGTCGACTCCATCTTCCGATTTTTATTCTTGCGATGCCAATTTTAGGCATAGTTTTAAGCCGATTCAATCGTTATGGTATTTTATATTTACTAATGGTTTTACTTATTTTCTCCTCTATTCCTTATGTTATAAATAATGCTATAAGACCTCTTATTGGTGTAGATAGTATCTTGAAAAAGAATAGGATTAGTCAGTATTTTAAAAATAGTCCGGGTAGACAAATTCGTTATAGAGCAACAATGGAACTTTGTAAAATCTATAACTGTAATCAAATTGGGTTAATTTGTGGTGCTAATGATTGGGAATATCCTCTATGGGTAATAGGTAATTCGTCTCAAGATAAGGTAAGAATCGAACATATAGGAGTGGGGAATATTTCGAAAAAATTTGTTTTTACTTTTGAGCCCGATGCTATTATTATGACTTATCCAACTCAAGAGAAGGAAAAAATCTATCAGGGGAAGACATATCCAAAAGTATTTGAAATGCCTCCGCTAAGCTTGTTTGTTCTTAATAGTAAGTTATCTCAGAATCCATAGCAAGCTTTTTATAAAGTAGATATCCATTAGCTATATTGTTCTTCAGATTTGAGCAGTATTAAATGAACTCCTATCACACTTTTTTAAATCCATTCTTATGTAAATAGAAGTGTAGCCCAAGATAATTTCTACCTCTTAAGGGGAGTTTTAATTAGAAATTTAGTATTGACTTCTATTTTTTCGAGTTGCTAATTTCAATCATAAATTCTGCAATCAAAGAGAAAAAGGATTAAAAAGGGAGTTATTAAATGAAATTAAAATTTTATTTTATTTTGTTTCTAATATTTTTACTGATAGGTTCGGGGATTGTTGCGGCTGTTTATTTTCGGAAAAGGCAAAATGAGAGGATGGCAGAGCAGAATTTTCTATTAGCTATGAC
>Ga0315285_10008678_pt1 | contig 10413 bp, 7 predicted proteins | sample YL17G09_36_MG_FD_203698 | JGI IMG/M metagenome (GOLD analysis project Ga0315285, IMG submission 203698) | Sediment microbial communities from Yellowstone Lake, YNP, Wyoming, USA - YL17G09_36 | ecosystem: Environmental > Aquatic > Freshwater > Lake > Sediment | place: USA: Wyoming | collected... | reverse complement strand
AAATCCCGACTTGACTTGCTAAGTCAAATCGAAGATAGCAGCGTCAAAGAATTTGTATTACTCTTCGATTTTGACAGACGGGGCAAAGAATGGACCGAAACTGTCAAGGAAAGCTTGGAAAAGGCTCAACTGAAGCCTGACCTCACCTTTTGGAATCAACTTCGTAGCCTCGTAAGCAGAGAAGTCAAGGACGTTGAAGGCTTGGATGCATACCTTGATACCCTGCGAAAGAAAACGGGAACTATGCCTCTGGAGGGCATTTGAAAAATCGAATTGAATCAGAAAAGCTTAAAGACCTTGATCAGCAATTCATAACTGTAATATATATAGTAGATGTTAAGACAGAATCTCGTGGTTCGAGAGGAAAACCATCTCAACTCACGCGATTAACGAACTAACCCTTAACTCATCACTTGGAGGTGTACGATTACGGGTTCATCCCAGACGTTTACCATAAAGTACGTTATAAACGCAAAATTCGAAATTGAAGGAGTAGTAGAAAAACCGGATGTTATAGGTGCAGTTTTCGGTCAGACGGAAGGCCTTTTTGGGCCTGAACTTGACCTCAGAGAACTGCAGAAATCAGGAAGAATAGGCAGAATCGAAATTGACCTGCATTCTAAACAGGACAAAACAACGGGCACCATAACGATACCGACCAGCTTAGACAGAGTTTCTACGGCATTGATTGCCTCAAGCATCGAAAGCATAAACAGAGTCGGACCATGCGCTTCTAAAGTCACGCTTGAAAAAATCGATGATGTCAGAGAAGCCCGGCGAAAAATCATAATCGACAGGGCGAAGGAAATTCTCCACAAATGGACAATCGAGAGTATGCCGTCGGTAGACGAAGTCTTCAAAGAAGTCTCAGATACTTTGAAACTCGGCAAAGTCGAAAAATACGGTTCCGATGAGCTGCCCGCAGGGCCTGAACTCGCGAGTGCGAAGGAGATAATAGTAGTTGAAGGCAGAGCCGACATCATAAATCTCATGCGATGCGGACTCCTCAATACGGTAGCCCTCGAAGGCGCGAAAGTCCCAGAATCAATAAAGAAACTTTGCAAAGAAAAGGAAGCTACAGCACTTCTCGACGGCGACCGAGGCGGAGACCTGATCCTCAAGGAACTTCAACAAGTCACAGACGTCAAATTCGTCGCCAGAGCCCCTAGAGGAAAAGAGATCGAAGAATGTAATTGCAAGGAAATCTTCGGAGCCCTCGAAGCCAAAGTACCACTTTTTGAACAGCCGCAGCCGCAACCCAGTAGGCCAGCGAGAAAAGAAAAGGTGAAGGTTGAGCTTCCCAAAGAAGTCGCCGAGATGATAAAGACACTCGACGGCACTTTAGAAGCATTGCTATTGAACGACAAGCAGGAAGTCATAGAAAGATTGCCAGTGAGCCAACTCGCGGAGAAACTGCAGCAGGCAGAAAGCGTTGATTCGATAGTTTTCGACGGTATCATAACACAGAGAATCGTTGACATAGCAAGCGAGAAGAACATTAAGAGAATAATCGCATCGCGTGTTTCGGATGCAGTCAAGCCATCACTGACCGTTCAACTTATGACGTTCGCGGAATCCATCTAAAGCTAACGTCCAAAGAAATCGGTAATTTTCCGAGTCTCTTTTTCTCCTTTTTCCTTCTGCAGTAGTTGCTCTTCTGTGATGCCGAAGCTTCCTAGAATCCTTGCTGCTGCAGGCACGACCTGCTTTGATACATAGTACTCCACGTCTATCTCATCGTAAGTAGCAAGCACATAGGGCTTAACTCGTTCATACAAGCGGCCCGTACCGGCGATGACCACGAAGCCTATCTTGTCGCCGATGGAAAGCTCCCAGCCCCTCGAACGAAGCATCTTCGCAGCCTCAACGTGAGATGCCCTCACCTCGTACTCCTCAGCTGGCTTCGTCAACGTCTTCCAAATAACCAAGTCCCGGAAAGGAACATGCTTCTGTCTAAGCTCATAGATAAATTGCTGCACAAAATCCGCAGCCTTTGCGGGCGACTGTTCCTTCAAGATAATCTCTAAAACCTTTTCTTGAACGTGCTTCGCGATGGTAGCCCAGTCCCCGCGGACAACTTCTAAGCCCACGATATCCAGCCGCCCATCTGGCAAGAGGCCGGCGTACCGTTTCTTGGCTTCGGTGAAAAAGACACGCACGTAAACCTCATCTGGCTTAACTTCTAATCCCATCGATTCTTTGACCTCTTTCGACAGCTTCTCGATTTTTCGAGGCTGATTCTCCAAGAATATGCTGTCAGTGTCGCCGTAGACCACTACTAACTGAGCTTTCTTGGCCATCTCGATCGTGGTCAAAATCGTGTGTCTACCCCATGCCGCCGCGGCCTCAGCGACAGGTTTCACGTACCATCTGGCACCCGTCCACCCTGCATAACCGTAGCACGCATTAGTTACTATTTTCACGACTTTTTGGCGAGCATCCAGAACGCGATACTCTGCGCTCCCTCGCTTCAGCTTGGCCATTTTCGGTCGAATTTGATCTCGCACTCCGATCAGATAGGATAAGACTTCCTTGTAGAACCCAGGCGGCTCCTTCCTGAACTTATGTTTCACTTCTGGAGCCACATGCACTCCTCCGGACGGCATAGGATCCTTTGGCGACACATACGTGTCTGGCGAAAGGTTGTATTCGATCATCAGGCTCGGATACATCGATTTGAAGTCCAAGACCGCGATGTTTTCATGCAGCCCCGGTGTCGGCTGAAGGACAAGCCCTCCGGCGTAGGGTCTGTAAGGTTGTTCAATTCTCTTGGGCACGAGCTCGCCCAGAGAGTGAGTGCGTTTGATGAGGAACCATTCCACGCGGAAACCTGCGGCAGCAGTCCCAACGTGATCAAGGGGTAAGCTGACAAGGCTGGAAAGTTGCATCGCGAAATCTAGAATCGCCTCGGCTACCCCCATTACGCATTTGGTGTTGTCGATCGCAAAATTCTTAAGTAAACCACGTTTTTCCTTGCTGTCCCAGTATTCGGGGAAATCGATATCCTCTATGATCGTTCGATCTTCAATCTTCATTATTCCCAAGTAGTCCGCCAAGTTTGCGAGAGTCTTCACTTTGACTTCAGGAAACTCATCCTCGTAATCCGCCAAATCCATATTAGCTCGTCCAGAAAGCGAAACATGACCGTAGACGCTCGTATGAGGTTCAGTGGGCGTCCTATCCACATTCAACTTCAACTTATGATTCTTGCACCTTTCCCTCAAGTAACTCCAATCCAGAGTGTTGTTGCCGTAACCAACCACGATATCAGGGTCGAAACCTTGAACGTAGTCTACAAACGCCTTCAGAACAGACTCATCGTTTCGGTCATCATCAGCCACAAACTGTTTCTTTTCGCCCTTGTTGGTCATCGTTGAAATGATCACAACAGGGTTTCGATCCGGTTTGGGTGAACCTTCTTTGCCGTAATAGATTGATGAAAAACCCAGCACACGTAACGCGGGAGCCTCAGCCACTTCAATCGGCTTCGGCACCGATTTAGCCAGATACATTTTGTCAACGCAGACATCGTTTCTGCGATTTTCCTCGACGACTTCGACCTCGTGCCAACCGCATGGGACTACGTTGTTGTCTACAAGGTACCGCATTGCAAATCGAATGTCATCTTCGAGACACTCTTTGACGCCTTCGAGCTTTCGAAGTGCCTTGGCGCATTCTGCCAATACTTCCGGTGTTGTGCAATAGACCTTGACGGCTTTCACGGGCTTCCCAAAGAACTTTCGATCAACAAGATCAAGCTTCGAAATACTCGGAAAACGTTGATTGCTTATTGCTTCAACAACCGTTTCAGGGTTGGCAGTTTCTTCAACCACAGCGTAAAAATAAGCAACAAGACTCCTGTCAACAATCACCACGCGTTCTCCAGAAGCCGTTACCCCCCATATCCAGACTTCAGGGGCGTCGTTCTCAACCGCATAATTCAGGTCTAGAAGCCAAAAAGTGATTTTCATCGAATCTTCACCGTCGACAGACAATAGTGGACTGGAGTCCGCTTTTAAATGCTTCAGACTGTGCGAAAGCGCGTGTTAGACTGAATCAGTTGTGCTTCTTGAGCAGCTCCACCACGTCAGGGTAATCTATCCCCAACGTCTTCACTTTCTCCAACGTAGGCACGCCTTTCGAGTTCCAACCTCGCCTCGTGTACACGTTGTCCTTCAACTTCTCATATTCCGCCTCTCTGTATCCCCTAAGCACGCGCATCTTCTCCTCCGTCGACTTACCTGCCGGGTCAAAACCAACCTTCTGCTTGAGCTGTTTGTCATAGCGTTCAGCACGGCTTTCGTACTCTTCCTTTGTCACCGGACCTACAGCGCGGTATGGCAGGACATCGTATTCTCGCGTGCCGAACCCCAATCTCAGGTTGAATATCCGTTGGAAGTTGTACACTTTTTCGCTCATCTTGATAATGTCATCGGGCGTAGTCTTTCTGCCCGTAACGGCGGAGAAGAATTTGGCGTAGTTTTCAACGTGTGCCATAACTTTGGCAGGTTCTTTCGTCTTCTTGTTGTCTTCGGGCACGATGTCGTTCCAAGGAAGCTTGCAGAGCCCGTTCAGACCAAACCAGGTTCGGAACATGGGGAACCAGTGCAGTGCCTCAGCCTTCTGCTCAAAAGTCGGTATCAAGTTGTGGACCATGTCCAAGAATATGAGCCACGCTTCATCGTGTTGAGGACCTTTTAGAGTGAGCCCGTAGCCGCCTTGCTGTGCCAGCGATTCTTTGGTCACGTATTCGGAAAACTCGAGACCTTTTGATTCCATGCCGATGTCCTGTAGCATCTGGAGGTTGGCGCCATATTTCTCTGCAAAAAGTTTCTTCATTCTTCTAATGCCTTGGCCCACTGTGACACCGAACCCTTCGCCACGTGCCATTTGATGGACCAGTTCGAGTGCGGCTTCTTTATTGCCGAACTTCAATTCCAATCCGCCAGTTGCCTTTTTGTCTATCAGTCCTCTCTCGTAGCACTCCATTGCAAAGGCTATGGCTGTGCCGACTGATATCGTGTCCAAACCGTACGTGTCACAGTAGAAGTTCATTTCAATAACATAGTCAGCGTCGAAGATTCCGCAGCTGCTTCCGACTCCTGCTATCGTTTCGTATTCTGGTCCTGTAACGAAGACTTTCTTTCCGGCGTATGGTCCTGTTTTGGGTTCAAAGTCTTTGACACCATGGGCGCATGACACTGCGCAGCCCATCCAGCAGCCATCAAAGCCTTTGTCGAATTTTCTTCTGTAGACTTCGTGCCCCAATTTTTCTGCTTCAGGATGGCTACCGTATGCGAAGTTTTTCACGGGCAGCAGGTCAAAGTCGTTCATTATCGTCACAAGATGTGTTGTTCCGACGATTGACATTTCGTTCTGTTTTGGGTCAAGATGCCTGATCTCCTGACTATGGGCGACTCCCGCTTGCTTCACCATTTCAGGGTCAGCTGGACCGTTGGTTTCAACAGAAACCCTGCCCGAATACTTGAGAACTATGGCTTTTATCTTCTTGTCCCGGAGTACGGTGCCGATGCCGCCTCTTCCTGCTTGTTTGAACCTGTGGATCTTGCGGGCGGCGTCGTACCATGAAAGGTTGAGACAGCCGAAACGCGTGTGTTCTGCTCCTGGACCAGAAGACACGACGGATATGCTTTGACCGCTGTCTCCGCCGTATTTTCTGCTGAGAATGTCTGCAATTGCATATGTTTCTGAGGGCAGTTGAGAGGCGTCTTCAATCTGAACTTTGCCTTCGTCGCCGTTGATGAATATTACAACTTCGGATTTTGCTTTTCCCTGAATTTCAAGTGCGTCCCAGCCTGAGAATTTCAGATACGGTCCGAAATATCCTCCCACGTTTGAGTCAACTACGATGTCCGTTAACGGAGAAATGGACACGGCGATACTCTTACCGCTTCCCGGATAGACTGGTGTTCCACCTAACGGTCCGCATGCGATGCAGACTTCGTTCTCAGGATCATCCCACTTTACGATGCGGTTTTTGGGCGTAGCGTTCCAGAGAAGCCAGATGTCGAAGCCGCGTCCACCTATGAAAGTGTCTTTCATTTCTTGGCTGACGGGCTTGCTTAGAATCTGATTGTTTGACACGTTGATGTAGAGTGTTCTGTTGTTGTATCCTCTTTCAACTTTGCGCGGTTCATATTTGAATTCTGAGATGACCAATCATTGACACTCTCGCTGGGTTATGAATCAACAGCTAGGCACGACGGGCAAATAGGCTTTTCTGACTGAAATGTCAACATTGGAAATCAAAATCACACTTTTTATTAAGTGAAAAGAATATTGATTGCTCGAACATCGGGATCATGGAAGCTGAGAGTCATGAGAATACTCGAAGTGAACCGCAAGAAGGAATATGTCAAGGTCATTCCAGAAACGTCAGACGATTTTTGGCACCTTTACAATATCATTCACAAGAACGACTTTGTCTACGCTAGGACGACGCGTGAAATGAAAATCGATGAAAAATACGGCAGACCGAAAAGGGGAGAGAGAATCCCTGTTTTTCTAGGTGTCAGCGTGGAAGAAGTAGATTGGGACAAATTTGTGGGAAGGCTCAGGGTTCACGGGATAATAAGAGACGCACCTGAAGATGTTCCGGCGGGCGTGCATCACACGCTCAGCATCACGCTTAACACTCCTATCACGATCGTGAAGAAAGAGTGGGCAGACTATGAGATTGAAAGGTTGAGGAGGGCAAGCAGGACTTCTGAGAAACCGGTGATAATACTTTCGATCGACGATGAAGGCTACGCAGTTGCGACGACTGCGCAATACGGCGTGGACATAAAAATTGAAGAAAGAGTCAAGCTTCCGGGAAAGTTGGAGACAGAGAAGCGAACCGCGGCCACTGGGGTCTATTTCAGAGGAGCGCTTGACTGTCTGCGTCAAGTGTGGAAGGAGACGCACAGCCCCATTGCGATTATCGGCGTTGGGTTTGTGAAGAACGAGTTTGCGAAGTTCGTTGAAAACGAGGATTCAGAGGTCGCAAAATCAGTGGTCGACGTGAAGGGCGTCAACAATGGAGGCGTCGCAGGAATCCACGAAGCATTGCGTGCAGGAGTACTTCTGAAGACAGTGAAGCAGTTACGCATCTGCGAGGAGGCAGCAGTCGTTGAAGAAATCTTGAAAAGACTCGGAAAAGGCGAGCCAAACGTGACCTACGGGTTTGACGAAGTTGAAAAAGCAGCGAATTTTGGGGCTGTCGAAAAACTTCTGTTGGCAGACACGGTGGTCCGCGACTCTGAAGACGAGAAGCGAATGCGCATTGACAGAATCATGAACACGGTTGAAGAGAAGGGCAAGGGCACAACGATGATCGTCAGCACCGAGAGCGAGGCAGGTTCGAAAATCCTTGCTTTAGGCGGAATAGCTGCGCTTCTTCGGTTCCCCGTGCAGTGAGCAAGTAGAAAGTCATGTGAACCATGTGTTCTGAAGCAAAATGTGATGGGCGCAATCAAAACTGTATTATATAAAGCCATTATATATCCTCAAGCTAGTTTGAGATGAGTAAAATGTCGAAGAGAAAACCGGTCATACACCTACAGAACATTGTCGCTTCTGCCACGCTCAACCAAAGGATAAGCCTGACCAAAATCGTTGAGACATTCCCGTTCGCCGAGTACAGCCCTCGAGTTTTTCCGGGGCTCGTTTTCAGGCTTAAGAAACCGAAGACGGCCACACTAATATTTGAAACAGGCAAAATGGTCTGCACTGGAGCAAAGTCCGAAAAAGAAGCCATTCAAGCAGTGAACAAGGTCACGAGAGAGCTGAAAAGCCACGGAATACCGCTCGAACACAAGCCAGAGATTAAGATTCAAAACATCGTGGCATCAGCAGAATTGAACGGCGAAATAGACCTGGAAAACGTTGTTTACAAGCTGAAAAGAGTTATGTACGAGCCTGAACAGTTCCCAGGCGCCGTCTTCAGAATGGATGACCCCAAAGTGGTGTTCCTGATATTCTCAGCCGGCAAACTCGTCTGCGTGGGCGCCAAGAGAGAGCCGGATGTTTACATCGCGGTGGACAAGCTTCAGAAGATTCTGGAAGAACAAGAACTCATCTTCTACTCAGAGCCAGCAAAAAGCTAGGATAAACTCGTGAGGCGTCTGCGAACCGCCGGGTTTTTTGCGGCAAGCCGTTTCAGTGCCATCTCGAAGGTTTCTTCATCTGCAAGTTCTTCTTTTATGAATACGCCTGTTCTGCCAATTTCGTCTCTTCTGATAAGAGCGTGAACGCGGTCCGACACGGTTTCTGTGGATATGCCCAGCATCTTGGCAACTTGTTCTCCGCGACCAACGACCGCGCTCTCTCGGTGGCCTTCTTCTGTTGGTTCAATCAGCATTAGTCTTTTGTCGACTCCAAGCACTCGAGTGCCTTTTTCAAGTTGCTCCAGGTTGGCTTCGCCGCCGAACCTGTAGAATTCTCGTTCAACCTTCCGCATTTTCATGAGTGGAAACGTGACACTTGTGCTTTCATCTATTTTGATGTGAGCCTTCATCGCATAGGTTGGAGTGGCCTGAACCACGAAACGTTTGTTCACGTGTATTCCGGCTTTTTCTAAAGCTGTTTCGACGGAAAATGATGACTGATCAGAAGTGATGAAGATGTCAATGTCACTTTTCCTCGACACGTCGCCCCTAGCAATGCTGCCGTGAACGAGATTTTCAAGATAAGATTCGTCAAGAGGTTTCATTATTTTCGTGGCGTTGTTCCGGAGTTGTTGAAGCAGGGTCCAGCGGTCGCTCTTATAGGGCACTTCTCGAAACTCGGGGCGCCTCGCCGGCTTAGCCGTCATCTTTGGGACCTCTTCAGTATTGCGGAATTCAAGACTCTAGCATCTGACGCATGGAAACTGGAAAAAAGGCGGAAGAGGTCTTTCCGTTGAAGACTCGTGTCGCGTTAGTATGGTTTGATCTTGCGGGTTGATAGCTTTGCTGCTGCGACACCGACCACAGTTATGATCATCATTATTGCAATCGGATACTCGAATTCTGGTATCGGGTTCGCGTCGCCTGTCACTGTTCCAGAGATGCTTCCAGACTGAGCGGTGGGGATTTTCGTCAGTTGTAAGTCGACGTTTGAAGTGGTTTGATTTACTGTAACGCTTACATTGGTTAGGTTGGCGTCTTGGTACCCAAACGCAGATGCCGTGACAGTGTAATTGTCGGTTTCGTCTAATCCTTCCGAGATGATGTAGTAGCCAGAGGTGTCCGTGTAATTGCTTCCATATGAGAACATCGTGTCGCCGATCGCGACTACTTGAGCGTCTGCAATCGGTTGGCTGTCACTGGCATTGGTCACTCTGCCTGTTATTGTTCCTGAAAATGTAGGAGGCGGAGCGATCACAGTAAGCTCAATGTCAACGTTAGATGTCTCTTGACCAGCAGTAACGCCAACATTCAGAGTCTGGTTGAAACTGAATTGGTAAGATGCCATCACGGTGTAGTTGCCGGTTCCCAGTCCGCTCGAAATGCTGTAGTGCCCAGTTGCATCTGTCGTATCTGTGCCAAAGTATGTCCCGCCACCGCTGCTGGAGGCAGTGACTGAAGCGTTGGCTATCGGTTGTCCCCCTGGACTAGTTGTTACCATGCCTGAGATTATCCCTGACTTGTCAAGAGCTAAATTGACCCCTGTCGTCATGAGTCCGGCTATAACGTATATTGACGATACTTCTTTTGAAACATAGCCTTTGGGAAAGGCGACGCTGACGTTGTAGGTTCCAGTGCCGAGATTCATATTGATTTCATAGTGTCCAACCACATCTGTCGTGCCTTCGCCGAAGAAAGTTCCGCCGTCGCTGGAAAGAATTGCAAACACGCTTATGTTTGGAATAGGATTGGTTGTGGCATTGTCAGTTACTTTCCCTGAGATTCCGCCTGAACGGTTCATGAAAAGATCCACTATGGTTTCGTGTCCAGCCGTTATTGTTACGTTTTGTACTTCCGTATCGAGATACCCTAATTTGATTGCGCTAACCGTATAGTTGCCCGCGGGTAGACCGTCGCTTATCAAAAAGTGTCCATTTCCGTCTGTGGTCGTGTATCCTGAGCCTTCAGACCCTGATACGAAAACCGAAGCCGCAGATAATGGGACGCCCGAGCTTCCGTAGACTACTCCTGTGACGTTCTTTTTGGATGCAGTTGTGAAGCCAAACATGCTGATTTGAAGTAAAAAGACCAGTAAAACTGCGATTATCATCGAATCTGCGATCAATTTTCGTTTCAACATTTTGCGTAACCTCTTTGTTCCATTAGTTCGTTCTCGAGCATATTAAAGATTTCCGCACCGTGCGCCTTGAATAGAAAAACCATGGTTTGAGACGAGTTTGTGTTCATCCGTCTCAGCCAATCATCCGACCACTTGACATATACCCGAGTCCTGCGCATTATTCAA
>Ga0315285_10008676_pt1 | contig 10414 bp, 9 predicted proteins | sample YL17G09_36_MG_FD_203698 | JGI IMG/M metagenome (GOLD analysis project Ga0315285, IMG submission 203698) | Sediment microbial communities from Yellowstone Lake, YNP, Wyoming, USA - YL17G09_36 | ecosystem: Environmental > Aquatic > Freshwater > Lake > Sediment | place: USA: Wyoming | collected... | reverse complement strand
GCGTGGTTTCCGCGTAGGGCAGGAAGAAGGCCAGGGTGGAGAGGTAGATCAGCCCGGGCCAACCCTGGCCGAAGGCGCCGGGGATGGGGGAAATGGCCAGCCGGTGATAGGGCAGCGGGCCGAACTGGCGCGCGAAAAACTCCAGGTTCTGGGCGGTGTCGCGGGCGATGCTGGCGGCAATGTCCTGCATGCGGGGCGGCATGGGAGCGGGAACCATGATGGGCGCCGGCGGAACAGTCCGCGCCAGGCGGCTCTGGCCGAGCACCGAGCGCTCCAAAAGATACTCCCACAAAAAGGCCGGCACCTGCTGCCGCTGCGCCAGCGCCGGCTCCAGAGTCTTGTTGGCGTACACCTCGATCTGGACGCCGGCCGACTTGCCTTCGCTCTTGTCGTATTCGCCCAGGTTGAAGCCGGCGACGCGAATAGGGACCGGCGAGCGCCAGCGCGACACGCGCCACTCGCCATCGTCCTTCTCTTCCAGGCGGTCGCCGGTGGCCACCAGCGTCAGCCGGCGCGGGCAATGGAAGGTAAGGTCGAACAGGGCGTTGCGCAGGCCGCGGTTCGGATACCAGATGCCGCGCGCCCCGACAAACAGCACCCCGTTGCCGGCATCGGAAATCACGTCGCCCTCGTACCGGAAGCGCAGCGTGAACTGCCGGCCGGCAACCGTGGGCGCCGTGAGGATGACCGTGACTTGGTCGTTGCCACGGCGCCGGATCTCGCTCTCCTCCACCAGCTCGTTTTGCGAGAACTCGACTTCGACCGCAGGGCCGCCCTTCGGCGCCAGGTGCACCGAGGCCACCTTGAGGAAGCGCGACAGCTCGAACTGCAAGACGCGCTCGCCGCCGGTGACCGCGCGGAAGTCCACCTCGGCCGTCACCTGCATGGCGTGGGTCAGCGGCATCACCCGGGACTCGATGCGGTAATGGACCGGCTGGATGGGGTCTACCGGCGCGGGCCGCGCCCGGGTGCGCACCGAGCGCGCCGGGTAGGCGCACCAGATGTCGCTGAAGCGCCGCCCATCCTTCCAGTTCACCTGCCCGGCAGTGATCTGCTCCGGCTGCCGGTAATCGACTTGCACATCGAAGGCGCCCAGCCGGTTCCCGCTGAGCCGGCCGGCGAAGAACGGCGCTGGCTTCTCGGCCAACAGGTCTATCAGGACGCGCATTTCGCTCAGGCCGTGCAGGTTCCCGACCACCGGGTTCCACTTGCCGATCAGGTCCGGGTCATCGATGGGCTCGGCCACCTGGCGATTGGCGACGGTCTCGAGCAACCGCTCATAGGTGTCATCGGTGAACCGGAACAGCGCGCTGGAAAAGCGTTCGTTGAGCACCGGCGCGCCGGTGAAGCGCGTCATGCTGCGCCGCTCGACCGGGTCGGGCGGCATCAGTAGCAGCTCGCCCTGGCCGACGAACACTGCGCCGGTCACGCGGCCTTCGACCGGCTGCAGAAAGGCGAGTGTTCCCTCCTCCAGGTAGAGCCGCAGGTCTTCCCGATAGATGGTGGCATCGTGGAGGCGATAAATGCCCTTGGGATCCAGGCGCGCCTTGCGCAGCGCCTCCAGCACCTCGGCGCCCCTCCGCGGGGCTTGCGGGGCCGCCGGAGGTTGCGCCCGGCCCAGCGGGCAGACTAGCAACGCGCAAATCCAGACACCCAGTAGGCCCGTAGTCCGCCGCCTCATCGTGCCCTCTATTTCATCACCCCGGCCGCCCGCTGACAAGGACTTGTATTTGGACCCGGCGCACCTGCCAAGTCACGGGCGGCTGTGGCGCCTTCTTACTCAGCCGGCCAATTGTCCGCCCCAGCCTCGTCCTGCTCTCCGTCCTCTAGACGCTCTTCGAGTTCCTCGATTCGCCGAGCCAGGTCGGTGGTCTCGATCGCCCGCCGGGCGCTCTCCAGCAACTCCGCCACGGAAGAGGTTTCCGAGGGTGTCAGGTCCCCGCTGGCAAGAGCCTCCACCACCCGCACGAAGCCCGCGGTGATGTCGGCGGCCGTTACGGGTGAGGGTAGGGTCATGGTGAGGTGCCGTTCCCGGCGCACCGGAAGCAGGCGCTCCAGGCAAAGCCGAAGCGCCGTCACATCGCCGGCCAGCGCCATCTCGACCGCCTTTTCGGTCAAGGCCTCGACGCGTCCGTCAAGGAGCGCTTCGGCCAGCACGCTGGCGCGGTGGCGGCTGCCCTGCGGCCTCCCCGCCGGGTTGCCCGAAACGCCGACAGGAAACCGGCCGTTGGTGCCGCGCCCCGCCGCCGGCCGGCTGTGTTTCCTCTGCGTGATTCGTTTTTCATTGGTTGCTTGCATTGTCCACTCGCTTTCTTTGATGCCGGGCAATTCGTCCGGCGGTCTGTCCACGGCGCTTCACCTGCTAAAACAGGCGCACAACAGGTGAAAGCAGATAACCAAGTAGGAATTACCACTTCCTACTTCTAATTTCATTATGACATACGTGTCAAGGGTTTTGGGCCTTTTTCACCCATTGCGCGCTGAAAACAAAGGAAATAAAGTCCGGACAGGGGACACTGCTGTCGTCAAATATTCAGCCAAAACAGAAGGCGCAGGGAAATATACTTTGGACGACGGTCCGGCCGCTGCGCCCTGGATACTTGTCTGGCCTACTTGCAACGGCAGGCGCTTACGGGCACTGGGTCAGTTTCCGAAATGCCGACTACCCAGCCAGTGGCAACGCTTCGACGGGTTGTCAAGCTGATGCGCTCGCGGGCTGTAGATTCTCGAAAAAAGTCCTTGGCATACTGTCAATTTAGGCAGTATGATTTCAGCAGCATGTCCCGGACGGCGAGGCTGACGGCCAGGCAAAAAGAGGTGCTGGCGTTCGTTGAGGATCGACAGCGGCGGACCGGCTTTGCCCCCACGCTCCAAGAGACGGCGAAGCATTTTGGCTTCAGAAGTCCCAATTCTGTGCGGCAACATTTTCGCCTCATCGAAAAAAAGGGGTTCGTGCACCGCGTTCCTGGCCGCTCCCGTGCTTTGGTGGTCGTCCGCCTTGACGGCGGGGGCGAGTCTGATTCGGTGCGTGTGCCTTTGCTAGGCCGCATCCCTGCGGGGCACCCTCTTGTCGCGCACGAAGACACCGAAACACTGGTCACATTGCCAGCACACCTCTTTCGGGGAAGCCAGCTTTTCGCTCTCCGTGTGCGCGGCAACAGCATGAAGGGCGCCGGCATTCTGAACGGAGACATCGCAGTTCTTGACGCGGCACCTGAAGTGAGAGACGGAGCGATTGGCGCTGTGCTGATCGAGGACGAGGCAACACTCAAGCGGGTGTATCGCACGCCGGAAGGACTTCTGCTGAAGGCCGAGAATCCGACGTTTCGCGACATTGAGGTGGCCGCAAGCGAGGCTCAGCGGGCGCGAGTAATTGGTGTGTTGGTTGGCGTTGTTAGGAAGGTCTGACCCATGGCCGTAACGCACACCGCCCAGAAGATCAATCGGCTGAAGGGGCACGCCCGGGCGTTGGGCTGTTCTGAGCTTATCCCGTTGGCCGTTGAACCTACCGCCTCCCACTTGGAGTACCTCGATCTGTTGCCCCGCAAATCCGACGCACCCTTGCTGCCAGACGCCGTGGCAGAGTTTCAAGGGCGGCCGCTCCTGTACTTAGTCGATGGCGTTGATGAAGCCGGTAAGCCACGCCTGCAACCGAGTGAGGTTCAAAATCTGCAAGCTCTGCTTGCGAACCGTAGCGAACATGCCTGCCTAGGCGTGGTTAGGCCCGGCTCGCTGGAGGTCTATCCCATCAATCTTGACCGCAAGACTCTCGCGCAGGCGAATTTCCGTACGATTCTTATCTCGCATCCAAATGCACCGACATTTTTTCAAAGCCTCGCGACAGGGACTTTCGACCTCGAGGGGCGGCCCAAGCAAGCAGACTACGTTTACGAGACCATCTATGAACTGCTCACGAAGGCTTCCGAAGATCTCGCTGGGAGCAAAGACAGCGCCGGTCCGATGCGCGGCCTGGATGTGCTGTCTACGACAGGCCGCGCGCTGTTCTTCCGGTTCCTCATTGACCGCCGCATTGTCTTGCCCGCCGAACTTACCGAAATTTCTCCGAGCGCCGACGAACTGCGCAACGCCTTTTCTAACGCGGAAAGAGCCGCCGCGACTTCCTGCTGGCTCGATGAGACATTCAACGGCGACCTGCTTCCGCTAGTTGAGGGATTAACCTCTCAGACCAGCCGGCAGGAACGGCTCCGCGCCTACCGTCGTTTCTACCGGGATGCAGGTGGGGCTACAAACCAGTACCTTTTTCGTCACCTAGAGGCAATTCTTCGTGGATGGAAGCATGTGGGCGGCCCCTTCTTCCAGACCACCTTGGATTGGGACGACTTTGACTTCGCGCACATTCCCATCGGAGTATTGAGTCAGGTTTATGAAACGTTCAGCCGCCAGTGGGATATGGAGCATGCGGAAGAAACTAGTGTCTATTACACGCCAAGGCACATTGCCAAGCTGCTGGTAGAAGAAGCGTTCGCCGGCCTGAAGGACCCGGCTGAAGCCGTGGTGCTGGACCCGGCCTGCGGGGCGGGCGTGTTCCTGGTGCTCGCGTTCCGGCAACTGGTGCGCAAATGCTGGGAGAAAGCCGGCACTCGGCCGGACGTGCGCACAATTCAACGAATCCTTTACAAACAACTACGCGGCTTTGAGGTGAGTGAGTCTGCGCTCCGGCTGTCCGCACTCGCGCTTTACATCTCCGCTATCGAAGTCAATGGCACGCCCCGGCCACCGCGGAGCCTCAAGTTTCCGGGTCCGTTGCGAGGCGAGGTACTATTCAATTTCGGTGAGCACGAAAGGGACCAAAAACGCGGTTTCGTCCTGGGGAGCCTTGGTCCCAACGTGCCAGCCTCATTCAACAGCCACTTCGATATCGTGGTCACAAACCCGCCCTGGACCCGCCTGCGTGCCACATCCAAAGAGGACAAAAAGAAAGCGGAAGAGAAGAAGCGCATCGCCGAGATGAACGCGGAGTTCACCGCATTCACATGTCGTGTGCTCACTGATCGAGGACTCGAAGGACTCGCCCGCAGCTACACAAATCCGGACAACGATCCCGACTTGCCGTTTCTGTGGCACTCCACAGAATGGTGCAAGCCCGGCGGCATTATTGCGATGGCTTTACCTGGGCGCGTCATTCTAAGGCAGAGCGGGAAGGGTAAAGCCGCTCGCGATGCTATCCTGTGCGGCTTAGCGGTGACCGCCATCCTCAACGGCTCCGACCTGGAGGAAACGGCTGTATGGCCCAACATGAAGCTGCCCTTTCTCCTGCTGTTCGCCCGTAACTCCGTGCCACAACCAGACCATCATTTCCATTTCGCCACGCCAATCCGCGAAAACCGCCTAAGCAGCCGCGGACAGTTCCGGCTGGATTATCAAGCGGCGGAAACGGTTGCAGCAGAGACGGTCATTGAGAAGCCGTGGTTATTAAAAGCGTTGGCAGTCGGGACGGTGCTAGATTTTGAGGTCGTCGAAAAGATTCAGCAGAACGTGCACACGAAACTCCGTGATTTTTGGCGTCCACCTGGGCTCGAATCGGGTGTGGGCTACAAGATTGCTGCAAAGCTAACGCAGCAACCAGCGGATAGCCTTTTCGACCTGCATGAATTTGAACCGCCCGACAGAGGATTTCAAATCGCTTTTGCATCACTGCGATTATGGCGAAATCGCCACGATCGAAATACAGTACATTCGACCGGAAGAAGCAGCCTTTACCGAGCGCCCTTACTGATTATTCCTCAAACCCCCGGCGAAGGCCGCGAAGAACCTAAATCGTTTCTCAGCAGACGGACCGGAATGTGCTTTTCTCAAAGTTACTATGGTTATTGCTCAAGTGGGCACGCTGAAGGGGAGTTGCTCTGCTGCATGCTCTATCTACTGACCCACAGTGCCCTATTTCAGCACTTTTGCCTAACACACAGCTCTCGTATCGGCGCAAGCTTCCGCACATTCATCAAAGAAGATCTTGAAGCCTTCCCGTTTCCCGACCCGAACCGACTCTCAGCCATGCAGAAGCGCCAGATCCTGGCGTTGGCCGAGGCGTTGGAGACATCTGGCGCACAAGCCTGCGACCACATCGACGACTTCATCTTCGAGCTTTACGGCCTGGATGAGTACGACGCGAGTGTCGTGCGCGACACGGTCACCTTCGGTGGGCCTTACCAGACCGTGCGCGGGCCGGCGCAGCGCCCCCCGGAGCCGGAGCATCTCGAAGTATTCCGCAGTTATTTGGAGGACATGCTTCAACCGCTTTTTGGCGTAACCGGCCAGAGAGTGAGTGTGACGGTCGAGCCGCTTTCCACCGACGTGTGGGGCGTCCCGGCGTGGCGGTTCGTTTCCGTAACGCTCGCTGGTGATCGTCTGGCCGACATGGAAAAACTACTTGCGACTATAATGCAGGACGCTAACAAAACCGGGGCTAGCCGGATCGTCCTCCGCGTGCCAAATGGCGGGCTTCTCGTTGGGATTCTCAACCAGCGCAGGTTTTGGACTCGAAGCCGAGCCCGACTCTGCAGCTTGCACATTGAGCGACACCACTTGGGTGCTTTCCCTATTCCAGCGCTATGAGTGTTCCGGGGTTCTTTACCGCTGTCCCGTTTTACCGGCTGCCTCACCCGCCGATTCCGCTGCGCATCATTCTGACGACACATTTGGCACTGGTGAAGGCGTTTGACCTGCTCCGCGCGAACCCGCCCGCCGGATTTCTGCTTCCTGCTGCCAAAGAGGATGAGATCACACGACAGCTTCACTGGATAATGGAGAACCGACTTCTCGGCAGCAAGGAAGTGGCGGGGTTCGACCGTCGCCGCATCAAGAATGTCATCCGGGCTCCGGAAGTGACCAACTACGACGGTCAGCATCCCGCAAAAAAGCCTGACCTAGTGCTCTTCCTTTTGCGGCGTGAATTTCTTCCCATCCTGGAGTCTCATGATGGCCTTTTCGCCGAGTGCAAGCCGGTTGACGACGATCATCCGATAGGCACGCACTACTGTGATGGCGGCATTAGGCGGTTCGTCAATGGCGACTACGCCTGGGCTATGCAGGAAGGGATGCTGGTCGCTTATGTTCGTGGCGGACGCACGATAAGCAAGAATCTTGCGCCGGCGCTCGCCTCTGAAAGCCGCCATACCGACCTCGGGTCTCCGACTGCGCCTATGGTTGTGAGCGCCTCTCGCACGTTCAATAACTGTGAAGCACTTCAGTCCACCTTGCATCAGCGATGCTTCGCTTGGCCCGCCGGTCGTGGCACCGCGTGCAAGATTCGTATTTTCCACTCCTGGCATAATTGCTCGTAAAGCTTTGCGCGACCGCCGAGGCGGGACCGTCAGACATTCTTGATTTCAGTTGGTGCGGCTATCTTCGCGCACGGATTCGCTTACGCCCGATAAACGTTGTAGGAAGTGAATCCGCTTGGCCGTATAACGCGCTTGTCGGAAACTGACCCACCACCCGCTTACGCCTGCTCGCGGTGTCTGCGAAAATACGCTAATCCTCGCACTGGCAGACGGCCAAAAGACCATCACGGTCAGACATAGCAAGTTGATGCACCATCGCCTGACGGGGGTACCCGATCTCCTCGGCACCTCCCACAGCGCCTACGAGACGGCGGTCGAGTCGTTCCGGGCGCTTGTTCGGGTGAAGATGGCACCCACCCGCCTCGAGGAATATCTGGGAATCCTTAGGCAGAGCCCGCAAGGCGACGCCGACCGCCGCCTGGATCCCGCGTGGTTCGGCGCGGACGCATAGCGGCAGGCCCGGAAGCCAAAGCAGACGCTGGTCGATGGAGCCCCACGAGGAGGAACAATGCCAGCCAACATCGACTCCATGGCATATTACGGCGAGACCCCATGGCACGGCCTCGCTGTGCTGCTCTCCGCGCCGCCGGATTCGGCCACCATGATCAAAGCGGCGGGTCTCGATTGGAAAGTGGAAATGCCGCCCGCACCCGGCGCGCGCCTCGCGTTAGGCCTGCCTACCACCTCTCGATTCGGTCTGCGTGATGTGGTATCACATGTGATACCATTAGAGTGTGCTGGTCGTCCTCGATACCAGTGTCGTTGTCGCGGCGTTGCGGTCACGGCGCGGTGCCTCGTTCGAGCTGCTGCGCCTGTTGCGAGCCGGCAAGTTCAGCATTGCGGTGTCGGTGCCACTGGTCCTGGAGTACGAGGCGGTCCTGCTCCGTCATGCCAGCGAACTCGGCCTCAGGCCTCAGGAGGCGACTGGGCTTGTCGACTACCTGTGCAGCGTCGGACACCGGCAGGAGATCTACTTCTTGTGGCGTCCGACGTTGAGGGACCCGCGTGACGAGTTCATCTTGGAGTTGGCAGTTGCAGCGGGGTGCCAGGCGATCATCACCCACAACACGCGAGACTTCGAGAGCGCGAGGGGGTTCGGGATTGACATCTTAACGCCGGCGGCATTTCTGGGTCGTCTGGCAGGGGGAAAGCCATGAGCAACTTGAGTCTGCGGCTTCCCGACTCACTGCATCGCAAGATTCGGGAGTTGGCGGAGCGCGAAGACGTGTCCATTAATCAATTCATCGCGGCGGCGGCGGCCGAGAAGGCTGCGGCGTTGTTGACGCTCGAGTACATCGAAGAACGTGCGCGCCGGGCCGATCCCAGGCTGGTTGATCGACTGTTACGGCGAGTCCCTGATGCGCCGCCGGTACCCGGCGACGAATTGCCAGTTTCCAGCAGGAGGCCTAACATCGCGCTGGAGCCGACGGTGCCTCGTGCGAAAAAGAGCCGCCGCGGCTAAAACGCATGACGTTAGCTCCTGAACGATCCCCGCCAAGAACGGCTATTCCCGACAACTGTCGGCGGGGGTCCAGCCACCGTTGAACTCGCCTACCAAATAGTTGGGGATCGCCGCCGAAGCAAGTCTCTGAAACCTGCAGGATTGGCCTCAGACTTGGCAGATCGGTCCTGCCCTGTCGCGCAGTGTTTACCAATCGTCCGAATCGGGGCAACGCGTGGCGCTCGGGGAAACGGGCTGCTCTCCGCAAATCCGCAGGGCCGGATAACGCGCTTGTCGGAAACTGACCCGCCACCCGCTTACGCCTATTCGCGGTGTCTGCGAAAATACGCTAATCCTCGCACTGGCAGACGGCCAAAAGACCATCACGGTCAGACATAGCAAGTTGATGCACCATCGCCTGACGGGGGTACCCGAGCTCCTCGGCGCCTCCCACAGCGCCTACGAGACGGCGGTCGAGTCGTTCCGGGCGCTCGTTCGGGTGAAGATGGCACCCACCCGCCTCAAGGAATATCTGGGAATTCTTAGGCAGAGACCGCAAGGCGACGCCGGCCGCCCAGGCGTTTCAGCAATTCCTCACGCGCGCCAGTTGTCCAAACTCAACGGATAACCACAGGACACGATTCGCCCGAAATGGGAGAGATTGCCGGTGACCAGCGTCAGATTGTTCCGCAGGGCAATGGCCGCCACCATTGGGATGGCCTCAGAGGCTGCTCGGCGCGGTCCTTCATCGCAGCTTCCACGATCTCATCGATGAGCGCCGGGGCGTCAGCAAACATGCCGAGCAAGGGAACAGTCGATGTGCCGGCCGGTTCGCACCCTGCCAGAAGATCCCGCAACAGGTCTTCAATCGAACAACGGCGCCTCGGCCAGAGATCGCAGCCGGCCCACGGTCCCTTCATCGAGCTGAATCAGGATGCTAACCATGCTTGATCAATTCTACCATCGGCACGGCGCTTCCGGGTGGTGCCATAAGCAGCAACAGAGCCGCCCTGAAAACGCGACTCTTATACCGCTGGCGTCCCGCCGGCGCATCGAAGGCCGGCTCAAGAACAGAGCTTGCATCCCTAGCCGGCGTGTGTGACAATCCGCATCCGGAAACGGTCCCCCAGAGGAGGGATTCATGCGCAAGGAGTTGAAACCCAGCCTGCTGGCGTTGCTGCTGGTGGCCTGCACGCTGCTGCCGGCGTGGCGCGCCGCCGCTCAAACAGCCCAGATCACCGGGCGCGTGATCGACGCCACCGGCGCGGTTGTGCCCGGCACGTCAATAACGGTCCGCAACGTGGCCACGGGCGTCGATCGCAAGGTCACAACTAATGAGGGCGGCTACTACACGGCGCCGCTGTTGCTGCCCGGCGAATACCGCGTGATCGTCTCGCGCGACGGCTTTAAACCCATCGATCGCTCCGGCATTATCCTGGAGGTGGACCAGCGGGCAGAACTGAACTTCGCGCTCGAAGTCGGGGCTTTGACCGAGCAGATCGAGGTGCGCGCGGCCGCGCCGCATTTGAACACCGTGGAGGCCAGCCAGGGCCAGGTGATCGAAAACCGGCGGATCGTGGAATTGCCCCTGAACGGCCGCAACTACAACGAACTGGCGCTGCTGTCGGCCGGCGCCGTCCAGCCGGTGGCCGGTTCGCGCTACGAGGGCTTC
>Ga0315285_10008674_pt1 | contig 10417 bp, 6 predicted proteins | sample YL17G09_36_MG_FD_203698 | JGI IMG/M metagenome (GOLD analysis project Ga0315285, IMG submission 203698) | Sediment microbial communities from Yellowstone Lake, YNP, Wyoming, USA - YL17G09_36 | ecosystem: Environmental > Aquatic > Freshwater > Lake > Sediment | place: USA: Wyoming | collected... | reverse complement strand
CAGCTTCGCCCGGGTTCTTTGCTACTACTTTGGCCATGAAATCTTCGATTTTTTTTGACATCTTACTCTCCTTTTTGTTTCCTTTACTTTTGTTTTGACAAATGTTCAATAATCGCCTGGGATGCCTTCTTTGCCATTCCCATCGCTTCGATTACTGTGCCTTCTCCTCCTACAATATCACCTCCCGCGAAAACTCCTTTTATGGAAGTCTCCATAGTTTCGGGATCCACTATCACGTCTGAGTATTTATCTATTTTTAACTCAGGCGTCGCTTTGATCAGGATCTGGTTGGCTTTTAACCCGATAGCGATGATTGCCACGTCGCAATCCATTTCAAAATCGCTGCCTTTTATCGGCACAGGCTTTCTTCTGCCTGATTCATCCGGCTCCCCTAATTCGCATTGCAGGCACCTGATCTTTTTGACAAATCCGTTTTCGTCTCCTTTAAATTCTTCGGGCTTGACTAAAAGCCTGAATTTTACGCCTTCTTGTTTAGCGTGCTCTATCTCAAGCCTCCTGGCCGGCATCTCTACTTCTGTCCGGCGGTAAAGAATCGTGGTGTCGGGAGGGATTCCTTTTATATTCTGGATCCTTAACGCGCACCTGGCTGCGTCCATAGCCGTGTTCCCGCCGCCTATTACGATAACGTGCCTGCCGATATTTACCGGAGTATGGGACTCGGGAAATTTAAAAGCAGACATAAGGTTTACCCTGGTCAAAAATTCATTTGCGGAATAGACGCTGCATAAATTTTCACCGGGTATGCCCAAAAAAGAAGGCGTACCCGCGCCTAATCCTAGAAATATCGCGGAATACCCTTCTTTAAAAAGCTCATCGATCGTTTTTACCTTCCCCACGATAAAGTTGGGTTTTATTTCAACTCCTAATTTCTTCAAATAATTTATTTCAAAATCCAAAATATTCCTGGGCAACCTGAAAGGTGGTATCCCGTAACGCAGTACCCCGCCTGGTTTATGCAGGCTTTCAAAGACCGTTACTTTTACGCCGGCCCTGGCCAGCTCTCCGGCGCAGCACAATCCCGCGGGCCCGGAGCCCACAACAGCTACCCTTCCGCCAAAGGCGGATCCGCCTCCGGCGGAGAATTTATGCAGCTTTTTATCTTCTTTTACGGAAACTTCCAAATCATTTTTCATCCCATAATCGCCGACAAATCTTTCCAAGAAATGGATATTGATCGTATTAGGCGCGGCAAAAGGCTCACTCTTCTTGGTAAATACGCAGGCCTTGCGGCATTGGTACTCCGCGGGGCAGACCCTCCCGCAAATCGAAGGGAAATCGTTCTTTTCCCTTATTGTAAAATAAGCGCCTTTGTAATCCTTCTGCGTTATCTGAAGAATAAATTTCTTTATATCTATTCCCACGGGGCAAGCGGGAATACACTTGGGATTTTTACATTGCAAACACCTGGCAGCTTCTTGAAGCGCCTCTTCCTCTGTGTACAAAGAGACCACTTCATCGAAATTGCATGCTCTTTTAGCTGCTTCCGCTTCTCTTGGATTTACCGCTTCTTTTCTCATTAAAGGATCCTACTTTATAAGTAATTTGCAGATATGTTTCTCTTGGTCCGCATAAATTAAGTTTCTTTTCGTCAATTCGTCCCAATCGACTTGTCCTGCATCAAATTCAGGCCCGTCAACACAGCTGAATTTTGTCTCGCCGCCGACCGTCACCCTGCAGCAGCCGCACATGCCTGTCGCGTCCACCATCAGCGCATTTAAAGATACAATTGTCTTTGTATTAAAATCTTTTGTTATCATCGAGACCCGTTTCATCATGGGGATAGGCCCAACAGCGTAGACTAAGTCGTACTTTTCTTTCTTTAGAAGCTCTGTCATCACATCTGTAGTAAAGCCTTTTCTGCCGTAGGAGCCGTCATCAGTTGTGACATAAAATTCATCCGACACGGCTTTTAATTCTTTTTCCAAAAAAAGCAATCCTTTTGTCCTTGCCCCCAATATAATGTCGACTTTATTTCCTGCTTCTTTAAATGCTTTCGCTACGGGATAGATCTCAGCGATACCAACTCCGCCGCCGACCAAAATCACTTTCCTATAATTTTTGATCTCTGTCGCATGCCCTAAAGGCCCTACTAAAGCGTACAGCGAATCACCGACATTCATCTTGCCTAAAAGTTTTGTGGTAAGGCCTACTTCCTGCAGAATAAGGGTTATAGTGCCTTTTTGTTTGTCGCTATTAACGATGGTCAAAGGTATTCTTTCGCCTTCCTCGGCTACCATAAGCGCGACAAATTGGCCTGGCTTGGCTTCCCTGGCGATTTCAGGCGCGAGGATATCCACCCTTGTGACCTTGGTATCCTGCGTGCCCCCTAATACTTCCTTATATACTATTTTCATTCTTCCCTCAGAAATGCTTAAAACGCATAAAAAAATGGCGTCTCCCTCTACCTGTTGTCTAAAGGAAGGACGCCTTTGTCCTTACAAAATTATTAAGATGATAGCACAAAGAGTCCTATTGTCAATAAAATTTTGCCTAAAAATTAGGCACGCCGCTTGAAATTTTTTTATGGATTATTCCGTTAAATATTCCTGCAGGGATTTGACTGTCAACTGGTTTTTTACAGCGCTTTCTATTCCGTTTACAGCTGCTTGGGCGCCCTGGATGGTCGTTATACATGGCACTCCGTGCATCACTGCCTGGCTCCTTATCGGCCTCATGTCGGATCGGCCTTTTTGGCCGGAGGGAGTATTGATTATCAAGCTTATCTCGCCTTTTTTTATAAGTTCCAGTATGTCAGACCCGCCTTCGTTGATTTTCGCGATTGCCTTACAATCGATATTGTTCGAACGCAGGACTTTCGAAGTCCCCTCTGTCGCGATAAGTTCAAATCCCAGGTCAATCAGCTTCTTGGCGATAAATATTATGTTTCTTTTATCGTCATTTTTGACGCTGATAAATATCTTTCCTTTGGACGGCAGGGCCGAGCCTGCTGCGACCTGCGATTTATAAAACGCGATCCCGAAAGAGCGGTCTATACCCATGACCTCGCCTGTGGATTTCATCTCAGGGCCAAGTATTATATCGACGCCTGAGAATCTTGAAAACGGCAATACCGATTCCTTTACACAAATATGCTCGACATGTTTTTCTTCTGTCAGGCCAAGCTCACTAAGTTTTTTGCCGACCATTACCATGGCCGCTAATTTCGCTAGCGGTACGCCTGTTGCCTTGCTGACAAACGGTACGGTCCTTGATGCCCTCGGGTTGACCTCCAGGACAAAAACAATGTCATTTTTTATCGCGAACTGGATGTTTAAAAGGCCCTTTACTTCAAGTTCCTTGGAAATGGCTAGCGTGTGCTTTCTTATTTTATCCAACAGCTCGTCGCTTAACGTATGCGGCGGCAAAACGCACGCGGAATCGCCGGAGTGTATCCCTGCTTCTTCTATATGCTCCATTATCCCGCCTATCACAGTTGTTTTGCCGTCCGAGATCGCGTCGACATCCACTTCAATAGCGTCTTCCAGGAATTTATCTATCAACACAGGATGATTTTCCGAGACCTCTTTTGCCTCTTCTATGAATTCATCAAGAGTAGCCTCGTCGTAAACTATCCTCATCGCCCTGCCGCCCAACACATACGAAGGCCGCACCAAGACAGGATAGCCGATTTTTTTGGCAACTCTTCTTGCTTCTTCTTTTGAATATGCCGAACCGTTAGCCGGCTGGTTTATTTTTAATTTCTTTATTACTTTTGCGAATTTGTCCCTGTCTTCGGCTTTATCAATTGATTTAACGCTTGTGCCGATGATAGGCGCGCCTGCCTTTTCCAATCTTCGCGCCAAATTAAGGGGCGTCTGCCCGCCGAACTGGACAATAACCCCGTCCGGCTTTTCTTTATCAATGATATTCATAACATCCTCAAAAGTAAGCGGCTCAAAATACAATTTATCGGATGTGTCATAGTCAGTTGAAACTGTCTCGGGGTTTGAATTGACCATGATGGTCTCGTAGCCGAGTTCTTTAAGCGCGAATGACGCGTGGCAGCAGCAATAATCAAACTCGATGCCCTGGCCTATCCTGTTGGGGCCGCCGCCAAGGATCATTATCTTTTTTCCGCCGTAGGCGGATCCGCCTCTGGCGGACTTTCCCGCTGTTCTTGTCTCGTCTTCTGTTTCATAAGTCGAGTAATAATACGGCGTATACGCCTCAAATTCAGCAGCGCACGTATCGACCAATTTAAACGTTGGCTCGATTCCCTCCCGCTTTCTTAAATCTCTTACTGATAATTCCTCTGACCCTATTAAGTCAGCTATCTGGGCGTCGCTAAAGCCGTATTCTTTTGCGTTCCGCAATAATTCTTCGCTTATATTTTTATTTTTTGAAAATTCTTCCCTGATTTTATCCTCAAACTTTACAATACCAGCTATGTTATTGATAAACCACGGGTCGATTTTAGTAAGGCTTACCAGCTCGTCAACTGAATAACCCTTCTGCAGCGCGTACTTGATATAGAATATCCTTGAGGCATTTGGTTCCCGAAGCCTGTGGCGCATTTTCTCATCAGGTATTTCCGCGAACTTTAACTTGTTGTCCAAACCCTTATGGCCTATTTCAAGCCCGCGCAGGCCTTTCTGCAGGGCTTCCTTAAATGTCCTGCCTATCGCCATTGTCTCGCCTACTGATTTCATTGAAATCCCTAAAATATCCTCAGCCTCCGGGAATTTCTCAAAAGTAAAACGCGGTATTTTAACAACGCAGTAATCTATCGTCGGCTCAAACGACGCGGGCGTTTCTTTTGTTATATCATTTCTTATTTCATCAAGAGTATATCCGACGGCAAGTTTGGCGGCGATTTTTGCGATCGGGAAACCTGTCGCCTTGCTTGCCAGGGCCGAGCTTCTTGAGACCCTGGGGTTCATCTCTATTACGACCATGCGCCCATCTTTGGGATTTACGGCAAACTGGATATTTGAACCGCCTGTCTCAACGCCTACAGCGCGTATTACCGCTATAGCCGCGTCGCGCATTTTCTGGTATTCCTTATCCGTCAAAGTCTGGACAGGAGCCACCGTAATCGAATCACCTGTATGCACTCCCATCGGGTCAAAGTTCTCGATGGAGCAGACTATGACGACATTATCTTTCGTGTCGCGCATCACCTCAAGTTCGTACTCTTTCCACCCCAGGACCGATTCCTCAATTAAGACTTCGCTTGTCATGCTGTTTTTCAATCCAAGAGCCGCGATCCTTTCAAAATCTTCCATGGCATTGGCGATGCCGCCGCCTGTACCACCGAGAGTAAAGCTCGGCCTTATGATCACAGGCAAGCCTATTTTTTCCAGGGCTTTTTTTGCCTCTTCCATATTGCGCGCCAGGCCGCTTTTTGGCAGGTCGAGGCCGATGCCAAGCATCGTCTTTTTAAAATATTCCCTGTCTTCTCCTTTTTTTATCGCTTCATAATTAGCACCGATCATTTTGACGTTGTATTTTTCAAGAACGCCGCGCTCCGCGACTTTCATCGCGGTGTTAAGGCCGGTCTGCCCGCCCAGAGTCGGTAATAAAGCGTCAGGTCTTTCTTTTTCTATTATTTTCTCTACAATTTCAGGAGTTATCGGCTCGATGTATGTGGCATCCGCGATCTCAGGGTCAGTCATGATCGTAGCGGGATTTGAATTCACAAGCACCACCTTAAAACCCTCTTCCCTCAAAGCTTTGCATGCCTGCGTCCCGGAATAATCAAATTCGCAGGCCTGGCTTATTATGATGGGGCCTGAGCCGATAATCAGGATCTTGTGTATATCTGTTCGTTTAGGCACGGTGCGCCTCCATCATCTTGACAAATTCCCCAAACAAGTATTGCGCGTCATGAGGGCCTGGCCCTGCCTCAGGGTGGAACTGCACCGAAAACACGGGATATTTATTATGTTTTATCCCTTCCAAAGTATTATCGTTAAGGTTGACATGGGTGATCTCTATGTCCTGTTTTTTAAGCGAATCTATATCAACGCAGAAACCATGGTTCTGGACAGTTATCGCGATTTTCCCTGTCTTTAGATCTTTGACAGGATGGTTTGCGCCATGGTGGCCGAATTTAAGCTTGAATGTTTTTCCGCCCAAAGCCAGGCAAAGGATCTGCTGGCCCAGGCAAATGCCGAATATGGGAAGTTTTCCGATCAATCCTTTTACAGTTTCTACCACATAATTGACTGCTGCCGGGTCACCGGGGCCGTTTGAAAGCAAAATCCCGTCAGGTTTTTCAGCTAATATCTTCTCAAGCGAAGCGCTGTAAGGCATGACCAAAACTTCGCAATTATTTTCCGCAAGGTTGCGCAAAATGTTGTACTTTACGCCGCAGTCAATGACAACCACTTTATGCTTACCCTGTTTATTCCACTGATAAGCTTTATCAGAAGTCACTTCCCTGACCAGGTCCACGCCGACTAACCCTTGCGAAGCTTTTGCTTTTTTTACAAGGCTCTTTTCATCAAAATCCTGCGTGGAAATGACAGCTTTCATCGCGCCCTGCAGCCTGATGTGGCGGGTAAGAGCGCGCGTGTCTATCCCTTCTATCCCAACGATATTGTTTTCCTTAAGATAATCGCCAAGCGTTTTCTGCGAGCGCCAATTACTTGGCGATTGGCAGCATTCCTTTACAATAAAACCCTCGACAAATGGTTTGCGCGACTCTACGTCTTCAGGGTTTATGCCGTAGTTCCCGATCAGAGGGTAAGTCATCATCACGATCTGGCCTTTATAGGAAGGGTCTGTGAGGATTTCCTGATAACCGGTGAGACTTGTATTAAAGACGACTTCCCCAAATCTTTCCCCTGCCGCGCCGAAAGATTTACCTTTAAATACCTTGCCGTCTTCCAAAACTAATATCGCGTCCATTTTGCAAACTACTCCAAAAATCTTTTTTTCCACAGCGCAAACATCAAAACATTCCATATTTTGCTTGAATGGTCGGAAATTCCATTCTGGTGATTATTCCACATCTTTTTCAAATTTTCCATATTTAAATAATTTTTCAGGAAAGGATCATTGAAAATGACATCATAAGCGTAATTTTTTATTTCGTTCCTAAGCCACTCTTTCACAGGCAGCGCAAATCCCTGTTTGGTCCGGTATATTATGTCATCAGGCAGGATCTGTTTCAGCGCGTCTTTGAAAATATATTTTCCCCGCGAGCCGCGCAGTTTAAGGCCGCTTTTGATCGAAGCGATATATTCCATGAACTTGTGGTCAAGTATGGGGCAGCGCACCTCAAGCGAGACTGCCATGCTGGCGCGGTCGACCTTGACTAAAATATCGTCGACAAGATAGGTCTTCATATCCACGTATTGGAGTTTCGAGACCGGGTCCAGATGCTTGGCTTTTTCGTAATATTCCTCAAAGACCGAATAGCTGCTATAACCGGCTAAGGATGAGACAAACTCTTTATTAAAAAATACCTTATCCAAATCATTGTTTAAATAGACCATGCTGTTAAAAAAAGAGTGCTCAAAATCCTTGGACAGGTTTTTAAGCGTTGTCTTGCCCCTGAAGATCCTTGGAAGCCAATCGGCTTTCGGGTAAATGCCTGCCAGCCCCAGAATAAGCGTCTTCCTTAAAAATCCGGGTATCATTTTTCTCGCGTCATTTGTTTTTATTTCAACGCCATAGCGCCTGTAACCCGCGAAATTCTCATCCCCCCCGTCTCCGGAAAGAGCGACTGTCACGTTTTGCCTTGCCATTTCTGAGACATAATAAGTAGGGACAGCGGAAGAATCCGCAAACGGTTCATCGTAATGCCATGATAATTTTTCAAGTATATCCAGCGCTTTTGGCTGGACAATATACCTGTGATGGTCGCATTTAAACAACTTAGCCACTTCATCAGCGTAAGGCAATTCGTTATAGGCATTTTCCGTGAACCCGACGCTGTTTGTGACAACAGCCTCCTTCTTGCTCCTGGCCATCATCGCGACAACAGAACTTGAGTCTACCCCGCCTGATAAAAATGCTCCCAAAGGCACGTCGCTTATCAGCCTCACGCGCACCGCCTCATCTAATTCTTTCAAAATACCTTCTTTTGCCTCGTCCTGTGCCTCGACAATTGGTGAAAACGCTATGTCCCAGTATTCATGTATTTTTACGCCTTGTGAATTTATAACGCCGAAATGGCCGGCTTTTAGCTTCCTGATATTTTTAAATATGCTTTTTTCTCCCGGCACGTAGCCAAGCATGAAATAATCCATGACAGCGCAGGAGTCGATCTCCTTGTCGATATCGGGGTGCTGGAGGATAGCTTTTATTTCTGAAGCAAAAACAAATTTTTCTTTGTCGCGGTAAAAATACAGGGGCTTTTTGCCTATCCTGTCGCGGGCCATAAAAAGCTGTTTTTTTCTTTTATCCCAAATAACATAGGCAAACATTCCCCTCAAATGCCTGACAGAATCTTCCCCCCATTCTTCGTAGGCGTGGATTATGGCTTCCGTATCGGAACGGTTCGAGAAAACATGCCCTTTGTTGGTAAGTTCCTGTTTTAGCTCTAGAAAATTGTATATCTCTCCGTTAAATACGATAGCGACCTGGCCGTCTTCGTTAAACATCGGCTGCTTGCCGCCTTCCAAGTCTATGATCTTAAGGCGGCGCTGGCCTAAGCTTGTGTTTTTCTCGCAGAAAAATCCTTCGGCGTCAGGGCCCCTGTGCACCAAGGTATCGCACATTTTCTTAAGCACATCCTGCTGGGCAACCTGTTTGTCATTAAAATAATATGCTCCTGCTATCCCGCACATATTTTATTCTTTCTTTCCCCGCTCAATCGCGGCGTTTATAAAATCCCTGAACAAAGGATGCGCCTTATCGGGTTTTGATTTGAACTCAGGATGAAACTGGCACGCGACAAACCACGGGTGGTCTTTTAACTCGACTATCTCGACCAGATCCTTCTGCGGGTTTACACCCGAAAATACTAATCCTTTACCTGCCATCTCAGTCCTGTATTTATTATTGAATTCATACCTGTGCCTGTGGCGTTCGGTTATTTTGTTTTTCTTGTAAGCTTTATATGCTTTTGTGCTTTTTTCTAAAACACACTCATATGAGCCAAGCCTCATCGTGGCGCCCATATCCTTTACCTGTTTTTGCTCCTCAAGAAGGCTTATCGCGGGGTATTTTGTCTTTTTGTTGAATTCCGTGGAATTCGCATCGCGCATGCCGCAGGCGTTTCTCGCGAATTCGATTACCGCTGTCTGCATGCCAAGGCATATCCCAAAATAAGGTATTTTATTTTCCCTGGCGTACTGGATAGCTTTTATTTTTCCCTCGATACCCCTTGAGCCGAACCCGCCAGGCACAAGAACGCCGCTTACACCTTCAAGAAGTTTTTGCGCACCTTCTTTTTCTATATCTTCCGAATCGACTTTTCTGATATAGACACGGGCATCGTTTGCTATGCCGCCGTGGGTCAGCGCCTCATAAATCGATTTATACGCGTCCTGAAGCGCTATATATTTACCCACCACAGCGATCTCTACCTTTTTAGCCGGGTCCTTTAACCTTTTGATGACTGTATTTTCCCATGTATCCAAGTCTTTGTCCTCGCATTTTAAGTTAAGCATCCTTACGATAAGCCTGTCTATCCCCTCTTTCTTAAAATGCAGCGGCACTTCGTAAATATGCTCGACATCAGTCGCGTTTATCACGGCTTCGCTGTCAACGTTGCAGAACATGGATATCTTGTCTTTCGCGTCCCTGCTCAAAGGCATTTCCGTCCTGCAGCAGATGATGTCAGGGATAATACCTATTTCCCTGAGCGTCCCGACGCTGTGCTGCGTCGGCTTTGTCTTTATCTCGCCAGCTGATTTAATATAAGGCACAAGCGTCACGTGCACATTGATCGCGTAATCTTTGCCCACGTCCAGCCGCAATTGCCTTATCGCTTCCAAAAATGGCAGGCTCTCTATATCCCCGACTGTCCCGCCTATTTCGACGATCACGACATCGACTTTCGAGTCCTGCGCCACTTTTTTTATGCTGTTTTTTATTTCGTCAGTTATATGCGGGATTATCTGCACGGTCTTTCCCAGGTAATCGCCCCTTCTTTCTTTAGAGATCACCGAAAAATAAATTTTTCCTGTAGTGATATTGTTTTCTTTCCTGATCTTCGCGTTTGTAAACCGCTCGTAATGGCCCAGGTCCAGGTCTGCCTCCGCGCCGTCTTCTGTGACGTACACTTCGCCGTGCTGATAAGGGTTCATCGTGCCGGGATCGACGTTTATATAGGGATCGCATTTGACAAGAGTGACCTTAAGGCCTCTTGATTCAAGAAGCTTTCCTATAGAAGCTGAGGCGATGCCTTTGCCCAGGCTTGAAACGACGCCGCCAGTCACAAAAATATATTTGGCCATTTTACGGTCCTCCTTAAGTTTTTTTTAACTTGAAAAACACACGA